>Ga0182013_10000002_pt1 | contig 363681 bp, 322 predicted proteins | sample 612S2MmetaG_FD_120487 | JGI IMG/M metagenome (GOLD analysis project Ga0182013, IMG submission 120487) | Permafrost microbial communities from Stordalen Mire, Sweden - 612S2M metaG | ecosystem: Environmental > Terrestrial > Soil > Wetlands > Permafrost | place: Sweden: Stordalen | collected...
CCCGGTCAATTCTGGACGCAAACGGGCTTGCGCAACCTATGTGCGCTGGACGATGCGCGGCGCAACGAACATTGGGACGAGCTATGGAAGGCGGTCTAATGGTGGCAGTGTCAAGATGCGCACCGCGGGATGTGCGGTATGGGTTGCTCAAGGAAATCAAATTCAGTCGCAGGCGATTGCGTTACGGGGCGGATGCCGTCCGCGCATACCTGGCTGGATTCCGCCGCCCCTGAAATGCGCGAAACCTCATGTTGCCAAATTCAAATATCAGCAGTTATGCGGAAAGCAGCCGCCAAGCGCAGGGTGACCAAGATCCACACGCTTACCTGGTTGCGCCTGCTTTCTCCACCATAATCGACGAAAACACGGTTGAGAAATGGCTGGGGCTGAATAAGAACGAACTGAAGGCCTTGATAGCAGCTCGCCATCTCGTCCCGCTTGGAAAGCAACGTCCGAAGACCCAAAAGCGGTCTACATTTTAGGTTTGAGAAAGGATCTCGAATGGCTTGCCACAGCGCGAAACATTATTACCAGCCACTGGCGCAAGATCAACTCCCGGAGAAGGAAGAAATATGCGACCAAAACTGGGTGATATTTGGAATTTGAAGCGGCTACCGGCGCGATTGAATCTGTGCGAAACAGGTTCACTCCTTGGCTTTGCTGAGGAGAACGTGTATTGTCTGGTGAAACACAAATTGCTCAAGCCGCTCGCGGAGTCCACCCGTGGCAACGCACTTTGGTTTTCAGCCGCAGAAATTGAAGAATTATATCGCGACTCGAAATGGTTGGGCCGGGCTACAAAAATCGTCCGTGAGCATATTAAGATCAGGAACGAGAGACAGAAAGTGACCGGTCGGTTGCGACAAGCGGCCATCACCTCCGCCACCCTCAAAGAGGAGTGAGGCTTGCTGGCTTCAGTCTTCGGCTCGTTCCCCTTGCGGCGCCATTTTCACGAGTTTGGGATCGAACTGACCGAGGACGGTTACGAGGTCGCTCTGGGCGGCCATGACTTCGCGGATGTTCTTGTATGCCATTGGGACTTCGTCGAGGCCGGCGGAAATGAGCGTGACGCCGCGCTCTTTGAGAAAGCGGCTCACGTCCTTCCAATTGAACTTCTCGTTGGCCGATTTGCGGCTCATCGTGCGGCCGGCACCGTGGGATGCTGAATTCAGCGATTCCGCGTTGCCTTTGCCGCTGACCACGAATCCCGGCGTCGCCATCGAGCCAGGAATGATTCCGAGCACGCCTTCGCCTGCGGGCGTCGCGCCTTTGCGATGCACAATGACTTCGCGTTCGACGCCGTCGATGACGTGGCGTTCCTTCCAGGCAAAGTTGTGGTGGTTCTCCAAATCGAGCAACACTTGTGCGCCGAGATTTTCGGCGACGTGCTCGTGGATGCATGCGTGATTTGCGGCGGCGTATTGCCCCATCAAGTTCATTGCGTTCCAGTATTCCTGGCCTTCCTGGGAATCCAATGAGAGCCATGCCAGACGTTTTAGTTCACTGGGCAAATCTGGAAACTGTGCGAAGGCGAGCTTGCTGTAATGATCGCACACGGCAGCGCCGGTTCCTCGGCTGCCGCTGTGCGAAAGAAGGGCCACGTACGTGCCCGGCTCAAGGTTGTTGATTTTGCCATGTGTGGTGAACAAACCGAACTCGACGAAATGGTTGCCGCTGCCGCTGGTTCCAAGTTGGTTCCACGCACGGTCCTTGTTTTGCTTGGTGATCGGGCTGACCGACCAATCCCTGTCCATCACGTCATGAGCGCGGCGATCTTTGAAATTAGCACCCACGCCGAAACGCGTCTCCGCTTCAATCGCACGCGTGAGCCGATCCAGTTTGTGCTCGAGATTGCGGACGGGAATATCGAGGACGGTCATCTTCATACGGCAGGCGATGTCCACACCGACGGCGTAGGGAATCACGACATTATCCGTCGCCAGCACACCTCCGATGGGCAGACCGTAACCGACGTGCGCATCTGGCATCAACGCGCCTGCCACGGCCACCGGCAACAAGCACGCCCTTTCCATCTGCATCACGGCTTCGTGTTCCAGCCCTTCGCCCCATTGACGATATTTCACCGGTTCCAAGCGTGGCGGCGGCGGGGCCTTCGCCAAAGCCTTGGCGAATTCACCGCGCAGAGGGTCCTTAGTGAAAACGGACGGATTGGCCACGATGGCCGAGACTTCCTCGTGCAATTTAGTTTTGTCACCTCCGCCGAGGATGAACTTGCTCACGAAATCCGTTGCGCGCCGGGTGGGTTCACCGAGCGGCACGCCGAGGCGGATGAAATCTTTGGTGTTCATGGTTAACTGTGAAACTTGCTGACACTCTATTGCGCAAGATTTAAAAAGGCAGAAAATCCCATCTTAAGGAGCAGATCTTTGCATTCCTTCGCTAGTTTTTGTATGGTTGGAATGTCGCTGGCGAGACCGGACGAGATAACTGGTTCTATGTCTTTATATTGGATTGCCCATCGTAAATCATCGCTTGGCCGGCGAAGAAGTGCACTGAGCAATTCCAACATTGGACCCAATCTGTCAGGCGTGGATCCGAATTCGGCAATCACGTTCAACAAACGGTGGGCACGCGGTGCCTTTTTCAGAAATCCAATGGCCGATTTGGTATGAGAAAAACGCCACTCAAATGAAAAGCACTCACAGTGTAACAGGCCCGTCGCTTCGGCCAGCTCGCTGTCGTATTCAGACAACGACGTGTCATCTTTGCTAATTCGGCGCTCGATTTGAGCGAAACGGCGTTCCCAGATCCGCATAACCCTTGCGATGGTTTGAGGGTTGTCTGCGCCCTCCAAAGGTTTGGTCCAAATATGAGCGATTTGGTTAATAACCATAGCGCGTGTTACCTTGGAAGCCACGGAAAAAAATTTATCAAGAGCATTTTCTCCAATCGCGTCGTTTGCAAATGAATTGCTCCAATAGTAGCAAGCAATATGAGTTCCCAGATGCGAACCAAAATCTCTCTGATGTTGTTGCTCTTCATCGCCCTGCGGATTTGCGCGCAAGCCTTCCAAAGTATTGAGGGCAACATTTATAAAATCCGGAAACGTGACAATGATTTCATTCCACGGACGATCATAGTTGAAGTGAGCAATGATCGCAGCTGACCGACACTCTGGCCGTTTGGAAGGGAATAATAGGCTTGGCAATTCTGTGAACTGCTGTTTGAACAAATGAATCAAAAAGCGCAACTTCGAGCCCAATAAAGCAAAGATTGCGGGAGATTCTTCGGCATATTCGAGTCGAGACCGCAGGAGTTCAAATATCCAGGGTGCGATGTCTCCTCCATCCCGCTTCTGTCTCGAAGCCAGATTAAGTGTCGCTTCGATTGCTTGACCCCGGTTCGAATTGATGGCCGTCGTTAGCCAATCGTTAAAGGAATTGCGATTCCCCTCTAATCGAGCATCTGGTTCTTCAATTAATTGACTTAGTAATCCGGGTAGTTCTGAACAGTAAGAATCTGGCAATGCAAGTTCAGACTCCAACAGATTATCAATAAATCGCACCACTGCGTATCGCTGCCATGAGTGCTTCATTATCCATTGTGAAATGCCTAACCAAGTGCTCCAATCCCCTTCCGACGGCACAACATGCGGGCCTTCTTCAGCACTCCGTTTTTTGGAAACCCGTTGCGCAGCAAGCTCCAGAAGTTTATTAAGAATCTCGGCACGTTCGATGTTTTCCCACCATTTCGTTGAGGGATTGAATCGCTCTCGCTGTTTTTCGAGGAGTTCACCAAATTTTGTTCCCAATGCGAAGATGTCCTGTTGGACGCGGTGTTCCGTCGTGTGAAAATTGGTCGTGGGTGTCCATGTATTTAGAAACATCCAGAGCTGTTCGTCGCTCATTACTTCAAGGGACCCAGCCTCTGGTGGCGCCACAAATAGTATATCCCCACCCGAACCTCCTGTAAATCGGTGCGGTTTGTAGGACTGAATCTCCATTTTGCTTTCATCTGGAACCAGGTTGCGGAACGTGTCGCATTCCGCGCCGCGCAGAAGCGACGCTATCGGCCACAGTTGCTTTGGAACAAAGAAGTCCCTGCACTCCTTGATGAATTCTCCGTTTTTATCAATCGGGCCCGTTAACACCACAGCGACGAACCGTTTTACTTCATCTTTCGAAAGAAACGTGTCCCCATGTACTCTGGCGTGCGCGACTAAGAGTTGAGCAAACTCGTAATCGTGGCTGCCTCGTCCGTAGTCAATATCATTCAGTAAAGGGACTCTCTGTAAGACTTCCGCACGAGCACGCTCCAGACTCAAGCATGGGAAATCAGCGTAAAGCTGCCATCGCAGACGCCGAAATAACTGCCACGGGTCAGATCTTAGCAGTCTGTCAATCACATCGATTTGCGTGGAATCTTCTCGCCGATAAACTTGATCCGCTGCGGCAAAAAGGCGGATAGCCAAGGTGCCTTCGACACCACGATGCATTGGCGGAGGTGTCTTAAAATCTTCGATTAGATAACAAAAGGGTGCTTCATCACTGAGCTCATTTGGCTGGTATTTGCGTCGTTCCGTGTGTGCCCATTGTCGGAGGGCTTCAAATAATAGGTTGGCAATTGCCAGAGGAAATTGTGCTGCAAGTGGTGACAAAAACTTCTCATCAACCTGTTTTGTTAACCAAATGTTGGTGTCACCCGAAGGTTGCATAAATGACAGTTCGATGGCCCTTCCCAGGTAACCTTTTAGAACAGCGAAAATGGCTGTGTACACCTTCAGTTCGACCCAGGATTTAAGCAATTCCTCTATCCATAGCCAACTTGTGCGGCCTGAACTTTCGCACAGCTGTGAGATTAAGGGTTGAAGTCGTTCGATGCAGGCAGCATCACGAAGCTTTGCTAAGCACTGGAAAACTTGGTCTCCGACATTGGGATTATCTGGAAGTTGGAGCTTTATCAGGATGTCAGTAACGGCCTTTGGAGCCGATCCTGCTAATCGTGTCAGAACTGTCAGCGGCAGATGGTGCCGGAAAATGATCTTCCCACCAGTTGTTGGTTCGGGGTCAGGGAGATTTGCAAAGTAACCTCTTTGATCTAAAATCGGAAGCCAATCTGGATTCTCCAACCTCTCAAAGAAAAAGGTGTAATTTGCCGCTTTATGAGAGGTTAGTTCGTGGATTCTGGTAAAAGTGACTGGGGTCGCAGGGCCAGCCATCAAAGCCAGCAATTCCTTTTGTTGGTCTGCCGTGCACGGAGTGAGAAAATTGATGAGGAGCGATTCGAAATGATTTAGCTTTTCAAAAAACTCAGTCTCTTTGGCAAAGTGACTGTGGTGAGTGACGTTCTGAAAAAAACCAACCAACGCTTCAAAGGACTTTTCTCGATCTTTTCTCCAATCTCCAGGCAAAAAATCTGCTTGGGGGTCTGTGTTCGTTAAAGCGCGCGCAAGTCTGCCGGTGCGCGAAGGCTCGCCGAATATTTTTTCAAGGCGCTGAAGAATGTCGTTAAGTGGCCGCTCGATTGGCTTTCCTTGCCACCCATTGGAATATGAAACTCTTTTGACCTCAAGAAATTGAGACCCAAAACTCTTCGCCGCGGATATGGGATTCTTGAACCTTGGAATGTCGGCGATATCCGGGAGCCTGTCGCAGATTTCCCGGATCGAATTAGCGGCTTGGGCAATTTTGTCCGCGGATGTTGAATTGATAGTTTGGAGAGCGCCTTGATACCACTCGTGGAGATTTGTACGTTCCGTCGCGAATCCCCGCAGTAATTCATACACTTCAGACTGTTGGTGAGTCATCGTCATCGTGAAACTTGTGGTTCCAAATTCTGTGGCGTTCTTTTCGTCTGTATCCATAATTGCTTTCGAGGAGGCGTTGCATCGCCGAATGTATGTCTCGACCTGTTTCCGGTCAATGAGCCCAAGTGCACAAAGGGAGAACGAGCTTTGAAACTCGCCCTCCCGTGTCTTCATTATTTTACAAACGGTTCCCAGTCAGGAATGCCGTGCGTGTTGCGGATTAGCGCCGTGACGGGCATTTCGCGGACGGCCACGGGTTGCTTAAGCAACTTCAGGCCTGCCTCGTGCGGCAGACGGTTTCCCTTCTGGGAATTGACCGTCTTACTCGACCAGACGCAGTTTTCCCATGCGTCCTTGCCGCCGCGCGAACGAGGCAGGACGTGGTCAATGTTACGGGAGCTGATTAAACTTGGTCCGCGTGGCAGGACTCGCACCTGCAACCTTCCCGTTCTGAGCGGGACGCCTCTGCGTTGGGCTACACGCGGCATAAATTGGTACTCCCGGCAGGAATTGCGCCTGCAACCTCCGCGTTCGAAGCGCGGCGCTCTGTATATTGAACTACGGGAGCGTGAAAGTTTTCCGGGAGGAGAACGAGAGAGCAGAAGGCTGACTCGCGCCTTCGCGCGACAGCCTTCTCAACTATTTTTCAGTCTCGCTTCTTCCTCCTTGAACCGGTCGTAGCACTGCTGCAGCAGCGATTTGGCCGGGGAAAATGGTGGGTCGCCACGGATTCGCACCGTGTTCTCGCCGGTTAAGAGCCGGGACTTCATTAGCAAAGTTTGCAACCCAAAAAGGACCGCGACGCGAAGGCGGAGTTGAACCACCGCAGCCAGGCCTGTGAAGTCCTGACCGGCACCGGTGTTCGCGTCGCGAGAATGGACGGGCATGTCGGTATCGCGCCGACTACTCCGGTTTGGAAGACCGGCATGTGTCTCTCAACACCTATGCCCGAAGAATTGGAATCCCGTACCGGAATTGCACCGGTCTCTGCGGTTTTGCAAACCGCCGCTTGGACTACTCGGCCAACGGGATATGAATCAAAGGCGGAAGCATTTCGAATTCACCTCCGATGTCACCGTTGAGCTTGGGCCAGCTTTGAATCTGGGCCGCTTCTACTCGAAGTTGAGCCTCCACTTGTCACAGGGGCGTTGTTCGCGCAATGCTTCGTTAAAAGCCAGACGGAATTCAATGTAGCTATCGCTTAAAACGCTTTGCGCGGAATCGTAAAAGCGAATTTTCCTGCTCGCGAAAGCTTCGAAGCTCCCTGTTCGTCCTCGCCTTCCGAATTCCGGATATCCGTGATCGGACTTGCACCGATTAGGGTCTGCTTGAACGGCAGGCTGCTCGAGCTGCTTTGCATTCACGGACGAAACTGTCCACACCGAAGGGCCGAGAACGCAGAGTGGCTGCTCACAGGCAGACATTAACTCCGTGAACTCGAATCCTCCGTGGCGATGGGCACAAACCAACAGCGAAGCTTCCACCTGCTGCTGGCTGCCAAAATGGTCCCCGAGGTTGGTATTGCGCCAACGTCTCCTCCTCTTCAGGGAGGCGCTAATCTGCCTCAGCTACTCGGGGAAAAGGTGCGCGGCGGCTTTGGTGAAACGCAGTGACTGCCGTAAAAAGGCTTGAAGCTTACGGCTTGAAACATGCGGTTTGAGCGAGCTGACCGGTGCAATTTGACATTCGGCATCGATATCAGCATGACCCATTTGCAGTGGGTTGCTCGTGTGCAACGAGCCAACGCCGCCAAACGGCAGCGTTAAACAGCCGCCACTTCGCCCACCTCCACCGCCGCGCACGAAATGAGGCGACCAATCAGACAGTCACGGTGCGTGTAAAGTTGAATTCGTCCAGCGCATCTTGCAGCGCCTGGATTTCATCCTTCAACGCAGCAACCTGCTTGTCTGCGTCAACCTTGCCGATCTGGGCGACGTATTCAACTTCGTACCCTGCCTCGCCGAAGCGGCCACCCTCATTGAACACGCCCGCTTTGGTCTCGAGCCCGGTCAACGCGGTCGCCAGCCCCTTGAGTTCCGCCATGCGGAAGATCTTTTCGTACGCCTCCACATTGGCAACCGCAATGGCGGTCTTGATCTTGACCAATTCCTGGACCTTGGTCTGCAGGCGGGTCAAGACTTCGTGGTTGTCGTAGTCGAACTTCTGCTTGGTGCTGCGAACATTCTGCTTTGCAAGCAAGTCCTTCAACTGGGCGACTTCACCGGCCAGTTGGTTCTTCAATTTAAGTGCCTTTGCGATCTTCATGGTTGTTCCTTTAGTTCTAATATTTTGGTTCTGAAATGTGGTCGTCCCCCACGGTAACGCTCCGTGGTCTTCGGGTTATCAGCCGGGTGCTCTGCTTTTGAGCTAGGGGACGAGAGTTAATCGTGGTTTCGCGCCAAAGCGGTGCGCCGGGCGAAAACCCATCGTTGGCCTTTGCAGCGGGCTGATGCGGATGATGCGTTTTGGTTTGTAGCTCCTTCGCAGGAGCAACTGGCTTTGGTAACGGATGACGGGCTTCATGGGCTTTCCTTTGGTTAAGGGTTTAAAAATGGCGGATGGTGTAGGAGTTGCACCCACGCAGCCGTGAAGCTCACTCGGTTTTCAAGACCGGGGCATTACTGCTCTGCCAACCATCCGAAATGGTCAGGGTGGCAGGAGTTGCACCTTGGTGGCCGTGCGCAAGCACCCTCCTCGTTCCGAACAAGGCCGTCTGCTGCTGAAAATACACCCTGAATATTGGCTGCCAGGGTTGGACTCGCACCAACACCGTGCGGTTTAACAAACCGTCGTGCTACTTTGACACCACCTGGCAATAAAATTGGCGCTGCCGGCAGGAGTTCCACCTGCATCGTTCCGTTTAGAAGACGGATGCCTCATGTGTTCGACCACGGCAGCATTCTGAAATGGTCGGAATGGCAGGATTTTCACCTGCGGCCTCCCGGTCCCAGGCCGGGCGCTCTGAATACTGAGCCACATTCCGAGAAAATGGCGGACCCGGAGGGGCTTGCACCCTCAACCCTCCCGCAGACAACGGGGCGCTCTGCTAATTGAGCTACGGATCCTGAAATGGTGGGAAGCGCTGGTAACGCTCCAGTTCGTCGCTTCCGACTTTGTTTTGCGACGCCTGATTTACAGGCAGGCAGCCGGATCACTTCCCTGAAGATGCTGAGTTATCTTGAAGTTCGTTGACGGGTAGTGAATTCTGAATTCAATGTCGGGCCAGCCATCAGGCTGGGTCGGGGCCGGAATCGAATGGTGATTGTGAAGGCCCATGGGTGGCCAACCCCCACAGGATAAACGCGATTAGCAGGATAAAACCCAACAAGACAGCCCAGAACGCAAGCTTTACAAATAACAACTTACGCGATGGTCTGCCGTGAGGGAAACTGCGATTTGACATATCCACAAACCGCTTTGGCTGTTCATTTGTCACTCGTTCATCACCTTCGAATTTCATGCTGAGCTGCATAATAAACATGGCACAACCCGCCTCAAGCAAATTGCCGAGGTGAAATTGGTTGCGGGAGTGGGAGTCGCACCCACCTATCGAAGTTTATGAGGCTTCGCTCTGTGCTTTGGTCGAGTTTCCCGCGATAAAATGGTGGAGTCGGCGGGTAACGCTCCCGCATCAACTTGCTTGCAAAGCAAGTGCATTGCTTGTCTGCCACGACCCCATATATATATGCACGATTTGCGATTTGGCAGGCCGCCTCGGTGCTGCCCCGAGCAAGCTGAGTTTTGGAGACTCGGCTGCACGGCTGGTGCTCGGCCTGTCCAGAAATCGAAAAAGGAATTGGTGCGGTTGCCGGGAATCGCACCCGGACTTCCTGCATGGCGCGCAGACATTCTGCTGTTAAATCACAACCGCGAAATTGAAAGGGCCGGGATCGCTCGAGATCCCGGCCCATGCCATTTCAATAAAGAACAAACACCTCTTGGTGATCTATTCGATCCCAACCCGCGGTTTCACGGCGGTTGTTTCGGTGTTTAGGGGCACACCTCCTGCGAAGCCCTTAATTGCTAAAAATCGGGTTTTACGTCGCGGCGTCACTCTTGGCCATTCATGGACGCACCTTGTAGGTGGCCAGCCGAAGCTCGCCTGCTCTAAACTTGATCTGGCACGACTAGACATCATTAAGACGTCGTGTTTCTAATAGTCACAGTTACTCGGACCTTTCATTACCGCCGTTTACTTCATCAGCACTTCAGGGAAAACAAAAAACCCTGCTTCCATTCCGGTAAGCAGGGTGAGAAAGTCTAAATTCAGTTCTTCTACCTGCCTACCTCCGTTCTATCCAAATTGGCTTCGGGTTGTGTCCCCGTATACGAAATGGACAGACTAAGGCTAAACGCACAACCCTGGCCTAACCGGCTATGACGTGTCGCTTTCGCGACCGACATTGTCGGCCAATTCGAGGTTGATATGTTCATACAGGTTTTCATTTACTTCGCCGGAGAAACTACAGCGGACGATTGTCAATTGCAAGAACTATTTTCATATTTGTGCTGATTTCATTGGTGATTATTCAATTCTCGTATCCGGATGGATTGATGCAAGACTGACACGTGCGCAAATTCCATTTGCAAGAAATCCTGGTGGACCTCTCATTTCAGCGAGAACACTAATTGCCGGCTGACCGACTCGCCCAGACTGCTCACACCGATCCCGAGCAACCTCAACGGCCGCGAAACTAATTTTTCGCGGGCCAGTATGTAACAGCCCAGTCTATATATATCCCTAGCTTCGGTAATGGGTTCTTCCACACTTAACTGCCGCGTTAGAGTAGTGAAGTCACTATAGCGAAGCTTAACTTGAATAGTTTGTGCACCTATTTGCCGGCGCTTCAACTTCGCAGCTATTTCATCGGCTTGCTCACGCAAACACGCGCGCAGGATTTTGCGATCGTCGGTATCGCGCAGAAAAGTATTCTCGCTGCTGATGCTTTTTATTTCGTCACTGCTGTCCAACGGACGATCGTCTTCGCCAAATGCAAAGCGTTTTAGCACGGGACCAAACGATCCGACGAGCGCTCGCAAATCTCCTGGGTGATCCTGCAGATCGCCAATGGTTTCTATGCCCGCTTTGTTGAGCACCTCCTGCGTCACCTTACCAACACCGTGCAAGGAACGGACCTCCAGCGGACGAAGGAATGCTACTTTGTCACGCTCGGCAATCAGAGTGAGACCGTCAGGTTTTTTGAAATCACTCGCCAATTTGGAGAGCAGCTTGTTTGCTGCAATGCCGATACTCGCCGTTAGTCCCCGCTCGGCCTGGATTTTCCGCTTCAAGGCAGCCGCCACCGGCAATGCATGAGCGAGACTGGAGTCGGCATCGGCTTGCTGTGAAATGGCGGATACATCCATGTATGCCTCATCCACGGAAACCTGTTCAACCACCGCCTCGGGCAACATGATGATCCGCATGATCTCCGCCGATTCCTCTCGGTATCGTTGCATGCGTGGGGTGATGAATACTCCCTCCGGACACAAGCGCTTGGCCACCGAACTGGGCATGGCTGAGCGGACACCAAATTTGCGTGCTTCGTAGCTGGCTGCGCAGACGACCCCACGCTGTGTGGGTGGGGAGCCGACAATGAGCGGCTTACCCTTCAACGCCGGGTTGTCCCGCTGCTCGACCGACGCGTAAAAAGCGTCCATGTCCATATGTAAAATTACCCGATACATGCTTTCGACCGCGATATGTAAAGATTCAACTGCTTTTGTGCACACTGTCGCCCCAGAAATGATTCAGCGCGCCTTTCAAACTTTCACGATTTCGCACCTTCATATATTTCCACCAGGCGGGGAACAGTCGGCGATATCGCATTTCGTTGAACCGCGCATCAATGAGGAGCACCACTCCCCGATCAGTTTCTGAGCGTATGACCCTCCCGATGGCTTGGAGGACCCGGTTCATGCCAGGAAATGTATAGGCGTAATCAAATCCAACAACGTTTTGCTGCTGGAAGTAATCCCGGATCAGGTCGCGTTCGACACAAAGCTGCGGCAGCCCAACGCCGACGATGACCGCCCCGATCAACCGTTCACCGACCAAGTCAATACCTTCGCCAAAAATTCCACCCAGCACAGCGAAGCCAACGAGGGTCTCACCATGTTCAACGGAGAAAGCGGCCAGGAAAGCATCCCTTTCAGGCTCGGTCATGCCGGGTCTTTGCACCAAAACGGGAACAGCGGCATGACGGACCTGAAATTCCTGGAGCACTGAGTTGAGATATTGATACGAAGGAAAATAAACGAGGTAATTTCCGGCTCTGCCACTGACCAAGGTTCCGATTGCTTCCACGACGTCCACGAGCGATTCGGCGCGGCCCTTGAAATGAGTTTGAATGCGATCCTGAATCAGCACGGCGAGATTTTCAGGTGGGAACGGCGAGGTGAGTTGCAGGACCGGATCTTCAGGTTCTCCGCCTAGCAAGGTCCGGTAATAGTCAATGGGCGTAAGTGTCGCGGAAAAGAAGACGGCCGCCTTACCGCGCGCCAGCGCTTTTCGAAGCAAAAGTGAAGGATCCAAACAAAACAAGCGGACCTTTGGTGCCGGAGCACTCTCGATGATGGTGACGAAGCGTTCATCGTAAAGCTCGGCGGTGTTCCTAAACGAATGCATTCGGAAATAGAGCGCGAGCAGGGCCTCACGAAATTCTGCCGGCTGGTTTTGAACCAACCACTTCTCTGTTTCATCCAGCGCAGTTTCCAACGGATCAATTAAACTCTCCGGAAACTCGGGGCTCGTGCTGCCGCCTCCGTCCTCTTGCTTCACTGTAGGGCTCTTCAAAGGGAACAGATTGAGCTCGACTGATGGATCTGAGGCCTCTGCCGGTTCATCCTGTGGTTCGGCGGGATCGCTCAGGGTCCGCATTGCCTTCTCCAATTGAGCCAGCGCCTTCGAGCACCGCGGTGCCGCTTTCTTCATGGCGCGCTTCACATCCAGAATCTCCCCGCCATCTAGCTCGGCCGAGAACATGTCGCGCGCCCGGTCTACCAGGTTGTGGGCTTCATCAATGAGGAAACCATATGCGCCACCATCCTCCTCAAAGTGACGCCGGAGATAAACCTGCGGATCAAAAACGTAATTATAGTCGCAGATAACCGCGTCAGCCCAGACGGATACGTCCAAGGAAAGTTCAAACGGACAGACTTGATGTTTCTGGCCCACGGCTTCGAGCACGGGACGGGTGATTTCTTCCATCCCCAGAGCTTCGCGGATGGCGGGTTTGACGCGGTCGTAATAACCCTTAGCCAGAGGGCAGGTCATCGGATCACAGGGGCGACCGTCGCAAACACAGACTTTTTCCTTGGCAGTCAGCGTCACGGCGCGCAGCTTCAATCCAACCCGCCGCAAATCAACCAAGGCTTTCTCGGCGATGGCACGGCCAACTGTCCGGGCCGTGAGGTAGAAGATGCGTTCGAGTTTTCCTTCTCCCAATGCTTTGACTGCCGGAAACAAAGTGGAAATGGTCTTGCCGATGCCGGTGGGCGCAGCGAGAAATAATCGACCACCATTTGCCAACACGCGATAAGCAGCCACTGCCAATTCCCTCTGCCCCGGACGATAATCTGGGAAGGGAAAACTCAGCGCAGCGATGGAGGCATCGCGGGCCAAGCACCAGTGATGACGTTCACGCAGCCAGTCCACATATACGGCAGTGGTGGTGGCAAAGAAATCTGACAGCTCGGCGAATGAAAAGGTCTGATGAAATTCTGTGATCTTGCCACTTGGCAATTCCATATACACGAGTTGAATGACGAGTTCCTTCAAGCCATTTTCCTGCGCGTGGATGAATCCGTAAAATTTTGCCTGCGCCCAATGCAGTGGATCGGCTTCATGATCCCAACTGGCCGAAACTGTTTTGATTTCCTCCAAAAGGACGCGGCCAAATGTGATGAGCAACCCATCAATCCGCCCACGGATATGCAGTGTGAATTCATCCGTCTCGATCTTGTGTTCAACGGGCAGCTCGGTCAGGTAACCGGTCGGACGTGAGCGTTGTATTTTCTGATGGCCTCGAATGCCGGCGAGCGCCCGGTCAGAGCCGACGAATTCACGTTCGCCGCCGAGATCGCCCTGGCGCAGGACAAACGTCACCAATTCCCGCACTTGCACGGTATGAATCGGTTTCGCGTTTGTCGCCATCAGATCAATTTTGAAGGATGTGCATACAAGGCAACAGATTTATTTCTCCGGCTGTGCGGACTTTGAGCGTGGCTTTCCCGCTCGCATTACTCTCAAGGAAAATCCCTTCCCGTTTTCGAAGGGTTCAACCCGCGCTTCAATCTCGAGCACCGGATAACGCACCGTCGCTAGGCCATAGCTTTTGTAGGTCTGGGCGAATAATTCGGTCTCCACAATTCCGGTCCGATCAGCGATCGAGAGGAATTTCATTGGCTCGCCCGTGATTTGGTGATGGGTTCGTTGCTCCACGATGAGTCCGCAGGTCGTGATCGTCTGTCCCACAAACTCGCCGAGGCGATTGACCGGACAATACGTATCCCAAGCCACGTCCGAAAACAGCTCCAGCGGATGCCCGCTAATGGCATAGCCAAATAATTCTGTTTCGGATTCCAAGCGTTCACGCCTTGTGGGCTCATTTAAAGGAATCGCGGGGAGTTGTTCCAATCCGGGCGGCGCAATCAACCAGCCCTGATTCTTTTCAACGCTGGTGCAGTAAGTTCTGATTAGATGCTGCGCCTGCCAGAACTGGCGGGTGCGGGTCTCACCGAATTCATCGAACGCACCCGCCCGGATCATCGTTTCCAGTTCCTCACCGGCCGGCGCAACGCGATGAAAGAAGTCGGTTAGTGAAGTGAACGGGCCGCGTTCCCGGGCGGCATGGATTGAATCAATTGTGCGGGTCGTTAATCCCTTGGCCCGGGTGATCGGCACTCGAATGGCTTTGCCATGAGGCACAAACGCTGGTCCTGGTTCGTTCACCGACGGCGGCAAGAAGGTCAGGCCGAGCCGGTGACACTCCAGCACATACACCAGCGGATGATAAAACCCTTTGCTGTTGGTCAGCACTCCGGCCATGAACTCCGCCGGAAAATAACGCTTCAACCAGGCCGATTGATATGCCTCGACGCCATAAGCGGTACTGTGCGCTTTGCAGAAAGCGTAGCCGGCAAAGCCAGTCACCAGTCCCCAGACTTCCATCGTCTTTTCCTGGGTATGGCCCCGGACCAACGCCGATCGCACAAACTCACCGAAGATTTCCTCGATGACGGCGCGCTTCTGTTTGTTCAACGCACGCCGCAAGACATCGGCGCGTCCCGGCGGCAAACCGGCGAAGGCTTCGCAAATCTGCAGAATGTGCTCTTCGTAGACCACCAACCCGTAAGTGCTCCGCAGGCAGGGTTCGAGTGAGGGATGAGGATACGTGGTCTGCTCCATGCCCTGATAACGTCGGGTGAACGAAAGCTTCTTTCCCTCATTGGCCGCACCGGGGCGAATGACGCTCACGATGGCGATTAAGCCGTCGATCTCGTTGACGTTGCACATGCGGCACAGGCTGGTCATCGCCGGGCTTTCAATGTGATGCACAGCCCGACCGTGGCCGGTCGCAATCATTTCCCAGACCTCGGGATCCTTCCAAGGTTCGGTGGCCTTGGGATCACCTAATAATATATGGCCATCCGATTTGTTGCGGGCTATGCAATGCTCTAAATCCACTTCAATTCCCCGCGCTTCCAGCATTTGCTTTGCATCCCGCATGACCGCCAGGCCACCTTGGGCCAGAATGTCCATCTTCACCAAGCCAACCGTTTCGACTGCGTCCATGTCGAAATGAGTGGTGGCATAACCTTTGTTGGCGATGAACGTGGGTGTCAGTTCATACATCGGCTGACGGGATAGGACCAGACCGCACGGGTGCATTTTGGGATAGCGCGGCATGCCGTCCAGAAACTCTGCCATTTGGATCGCCGTCTTGTAAGGTTCCTCTTCAATCGGCAAATCACTCGTTTCAGGTCGCGCGCGCAACAGTTCGATCAATCCATCACCACCCTTCGGTGCCTTTTCATCCGGCACCCAGCCGCCGCCAAAACCCCAGGGGAAATGCTCCGTGAACTTTCGCACCTCGCGTTCCGCGACGCCCAGCACCTTGGCGACTTCCGCAAAAGCGCTTCGTGCCTGAAAGGTGGAGAACCCGCCCACCACGGCACACTGCCCGCGGCCATACTTCTCGAAAATGAGTTCGACGACGTCGTCTTTGACGTCGTGCGCAAAATCGATGTCGATGTCCGGGAGTTTGTGCAGCGCCATCCGTTCCTTGTTGAGGAATCGCCGGAAGTACAGGTCGAAGCGGATGGGACACACTCCGCTAATGCCAAGGCAATAGCAGACCAGACTGTCCGCTGCACTGCCACGGGTGATCCAGTCAATCCCACGCCGCCGGCATTCCTGTAAAAAGTCCCAGGTGATCAGGAAATAATCCTCGTAACCCACGTCACTGATGATACTGAGCTCTTCCTTGGCTTGAGCATGAAATTTACCGGCCCGTGATCCATATCGGGCCGGCAGACCCTGCATGACCAGATGCCAGAGGAAGTCTTTGGCGGTTGAACCGTCCGCCGGGTGAAACGCAGGGAACTGGGGTTTGCCGAACGGAAGCTCAAAATGGCATCGCTCGGCGATTTCATTCGTGTGCCGAATCCATTCCGGGTGTTCCTTGCAGGCATTGGCCATTTCCGCCGGCGAGCGGAAGTGCAACCGGTTACTGGTTGATTTGTCCGGATGTTCCTCCCGCAACAGCGTCAGGGTGCGGATGCTTTGGATGATGTCGTAATGCTGCCGGTCATTCGGGGATGTGTAATGAATGGCTGGGCAGGCCACCGCCGGAAAATCCTCCGCTACCTTCGATATGCTGACCATCCGGTAAAACCGGTCCGGAAATAGTGGTGCCAATTTGGCGTCATTGCCGACGGCGATCAGGCCGCCGGTGAAACCCTCGAATTCACTCAGGAAGTAAGGGCGACGCTGTTGCCCTACAACTGAAGCCTCGTCACTATTTCGGTCGGTTCGCTCGGCGTGGCGTGACAGAAGCTTGCAGAGATTGTGGTATCCCTGAGCCGACTCAACGTAGAGGAGCAACGGATGGTCGCCCACCCGCAGTTCGACGCCGAGGATTGGCTTGATGCCCTCCTTTCTCGCGGCTTCGGTAAATTCAACGGCTCCGTGAAGATTTCCGGTATCCGTCAGCGCCACTGCCGACATGCCGTGGCGTTTAGCCAGTTCAACGATGGCAGTCGGCGATAGCATCGAGTCGAGAAACGAATAATGGCTGCGGATGCGCAGCGGGATATAAGGCGCGGCTTGTTTTTCCGGAACGACTCGCCGACGAATGATTGGTGCGACCGGAGTGGCCGCAATGGTTTCAGTCGGTGGCTGCAGTAATCGAAAATCGTGGCCTCGAAGAATGACGGAGCGGCCACGGGAGTGACGCAGTTCATCAACGACCGCCGCCAATCGCACACGTGCATCCTGGCGCTGCGCTGGGACATCCAGCGCGAGTTCACTGCGAAACCGGCCATCATAAACATTGGACAGCTTCAACGAGACCAACCGCAGGCTCACACGCCGTTTCCACGCCTTCCTCAGCATGCCGTGCAATCGTCCGTAAATGTCGGTTTCGAGATCGCTGGGCTCGGCGAGACTTTCACTGACCTGATCCTCGCCCATGTCATTATATCGAACCCGCACGTTAAGTGTGCGGATGGTCCGTTTTTCACCGCGAACTTTGGCGAACAGGTCATCCGCCATCCGGCGCAATACGGCCTCAACGTATTCCTCGTCAGTCAAATCTTTCCCAAACGTTTCCTGGTGACTGAAGGTCTTCTGTGATTCACGGACGGGAATCAAGGGACGTTCATCAATTCCGTGGGAGTATTGCCGGATGGGGGCTGCTTGCTGGCCCAAGAGAAGTTCCAGCATTTCCAGCGGCGTGGCAGCGACATGGCGGATCTCAGCCAAACCGGCGGCGTTGAGTCTTGCGCTCGTTTTGGGTCCAATGCCGGGCAGCCATTTGTTGGGCAATGGCTGAAGGAAGGACATTTCCGAACCGGGAGGCACTTCGTCGAAGGCGTTCGGCTTCTTCAGCTTAGACGCCACGGCGCTCACGAGCTTGTTTGAGGCGATGCCTTCGCTGACAGTGATCTTGAGCTTCTGCCCAATGGCCTTGCGGATGGTCAGCGCGATCTCAACCGGCGGTTTGCGCGCGCCAGACAAATCGAAATACCCCTCGTCAATGGACGTCTGCTCGACATCGGGCGTGAAGTCGTAGCAATAACTGAACATCCAGTTGCTGAACTGTTCGTATCGTTCGTAATCCCCGGGCAGGACAATCAGCTTGGGGCAGAGTTTCCGCGCCCGCATCGTCGGCATGGGCGTGTAAACCCCGAACTTGCGGGCTTCATAGGACGCAGAAGCAATGATGCCACGCTTTTCCCCGCCAACGGCGATTGGTTTGCCCCGCAAGTTGGTGTCAGACGCTTGCTCGACCGCGGCGAAGAAGGCATCCGCATCCAGATGAACGATGGTGCGCATGGTTCATTCACGCGCCTTTCGGATGAGCGCCTTCAACACTCCCTGGATCATCAATTCCTGGGCGGGAATGAGATTCGGATATTTGGGATTCTCGGCGCGGAGAAAGGGTTTCCCGCCCTTAACAACGTAACTTTTCAGGGTGCTTTCACCGTCAATGAGTGCTGCCACAATCTGCCCATTACGCGGTTCTGGACCGTGCTCGAGAATGACGAAATCCCCGTCCAAGATATGCCGCCCAATCATCGAATCACCGGTCACCCGCAATGCGAAGGCGTTTTTCGTGGGTTTGTAGCCGATGGATTCGATATCAACGGTGACGCAGCCTTCTGCTTCCTGCTCGCGTCGTTCGGCCAACCCGGCAGGTATGGAACCAAAGAGGGGAATATCCACCGTGCGACTCCGGAGTTTCTGAAGTGGAGTGATGACGCGTAAGGAGCGCGCCTTTCCGGGTTCGGTGGTGAGGACGCCCTTCTGTCGCAACAGTCGCAGGTGCTCCGTCACCGAGTTCAGGCTCCGGAACCCAAACTGGTCGGCAATCTCCTGGAAGGTAGGGGTTGCACCTTCCGTCCGTTGCCATTTTTGGATGAAATCCAGTATTTGCTGCTGTTTTCGCGTCAGATCCGTCATACTGTATATTATTACAGTATAAACACCTGAAAATGTCAATTCGCTTCGTCAAGCATCGCGGCGATTGTTTCCAAGGCGTTGCCCTCAAGGCGGTTGTTCACGAATATTAATGTCTTCGTTCTGGGCTGCGCCTTCTTGGCTTCGGCAATCAATAATTTCCCCGCCGCCCGGGCTTCCGGGTTCACTTCCTTGACCCGGTCGTAGGGCTGAAAGGTTTTGACGGCTGCCTCGTATTTTAGGCCAGGCTTCAAAAGAAAGCGGGCAGCCCGGAGGTGCGGGTTGGTGAAACTGCCGGGGATGCCCATTTGTTCGCTGACCGGGGGCATGGCGTCCCAACTGTTGAATACATGGGCGATGCCGTGCCGGGAGAGACACGAGAAATACTCCGGCGTCAGCCAGTATTTGTTCCGCATCTCAATACCGTACGGCCAACCCTTGGGAAGACCTCCGAAAAAGCGATCAAGATCAGCGACGAAGTCGGCCCCCTTTTCGTAATCAGGCGAATGAAACCGCGAGAATTCAAAAATGCAGATCCCAACTTTCGGCCGGATTGCTTCGCACGGTTTTAAAAACGCGCTGGCGAACAAATCAGAATTAAGGAAATTCTCGTTCCGTTGGCCTGCCCGGATGCCGAAACGCGCCAAGTTAGGATATTTCTTCACCGTGATCTCGTCGGTGACTTTGAACCCGAACTGAAAATCATCCGGAACCTGCGACGCCAGCCCCTCCAAATATTTCTCGTTGGGAAATGTGTAATACGCCGCGTCCACACAGACCGACTTAAACACCTCTGAATATTCCGAGAGACAACCTTTTTCAAAACGGCTCTTCGCCACCTTCCCGCGATATTCGTATCGCTCTGGAGAATACAGCATGTTCATCCAGCCTTCGTACTTCCATGACGATGTGCCAATGAAAATCCCTTCGGCAGCGAGCTTCGCTGCTTTCAGTTTCATGGCTTCACGATCGAATGGCATTAAGTGAAATGCTAACGGAAGGTCTGTGCCTGCGTCACCCAGGAAAGTGGCATTGGCGAGTGCCTAGCTCCGTTGCGCGTTGGCTACGACTTGCTTCATGGCGCCTAGGAAGAACTGGCAGGCGGCGCTTTCCGCGTCAAAGGGTTGATATCCAATTTTCTGGCCGCGCTCGCAATAGTACACGGCCCATGGTCCGCGGGTTTCATGATCAAGAACCAAACGGCCGTGAGGCCTTCCGCCCGCGAGTGAATAGGCTGAAGCATCCACCCCGAGGGCGGTTAGTTCGGCCTGGAGTTGGGCAACATTCACGCTTCAATTTATCCATTGGCAGGGAGAGTTAAAACTCAATTGTGGAAATCCAAAGTCGAGCAGCCGACTCCGCCGTCCGATTAATCTACTGAAAACATTTCTCGGCCGACTCATTGGCCGGGTCCCAAAACACAATTCGCCGAATACGACCGGCATTTAACGAGATCACCGCGACTCGGTTCGTTTGGGATGGGAAATTCGTCAGTATTGTCGGCGAATCGATGAACACTATGCGGTGCGGATATTTTTTCATCTTCGGGAAGGCGAATCAGCGGGCAATCCCGGGCATCGAATGTATATCCATCAGAAACGCCGCTTCGTGTTTGTCGAGGAAACCGGCGGCCTGAGCAGCCAGCTGGTGGTTGGCTGCCTTGGCGCAGTCCATTTCCGTGGCGACCAGCAGGGTCTGCATATTAGTTGTGAGCACGAATGGGATGCCATGCTGGTCTTTGGCTGTGATCTCGGGTATCGCGTCGCCGACGGCTAATTGGCCGGCGAAACAATGCGATACTCCAAAGCCAAGAAGCAGAGTCAGTAGGTTGCAAAATTTACTCATATGCAGGGTGTTGGTGCTGCTGCTCAGGCTGATTATTGTTGGTTTTCACTTAAAAAGGCCTCATCAGATTGGAAAAAGTGAGTGAGCCCATCGCCACGAGTTGGCAGCAATGATTCAGCGCTGGCAAGCATCAAAAGGAGCGGCTAAAGTGGAATCTGCTCATGAAACCCGGGGAAAGCAGGAACCGACGAGGCTCGCCTTGGCTGATTGCCGAAATCAAACTTCTCGGCAAAATTCCTGACTCCGTACTGGCAAATCGCCGAAAGCGCACCATCAAGGAAGTGGTCGCCATGCGCGAGAGGTTGCGCGCATCCCTGATTACCGGCCCGCGACGCTGGACGCGGCGGGAAATTCTATTGCTGGGCACGTTGAACGATCACGAATTGGCTCGGCGGCTGCGCCGCAGCAATAACGAAGTGCGCCAGCAACGTCTCGCGTTCGCGATCGCCCCTTTCAAACCGGCGGCAAAGTCCAAAACATGGACTCCAGGGGAAATCAAGCTGCTCGGAACCATGCGTGATGAGCAGCTTGCTTCACAACTTGGGCGCACGGTGGAGTCGATCAAAATTCGCCGCTCACGGCTACATATACCCATTTTCGATTCCCATTGCCGCAGATGGACGGCGAAGGAGGAGGCGCTGCTGGGAACCATGCGTGACAAAGAGGTGGCAGCACGAATTGGCCGGCCAGTTTCCGGCGTCCTGCAAAGGCGAACTCACTTGAAGATACCCCTGGCTGTTCGCCAAAAACGGCTGTGGACCGAAGCGGAGGAACGTCTGGTGGGCTCTGCTCCCGACGAGAAGATTGCCCAACTACTAAAGCGACCGGTCAAGAGTGTTCAATCCCGGCGCCATGCCTTAAAGCGTCCGCCATTTGGAGCGAGGCCAATTTGCGCGTGGACAGAGCGGGAGGACTCACTCCTTGGAACATTAACCGACAAAGTTCTTGCGCGAAAGCTCAAGCGAGCAGTCAATGCCGTGCGCCTCAGGCGGTTGGCCTTGAAGATTCGCGCCTTTAATCCCGCCAGGCATTTCTGGAGTCCAGAAGATGATAAATTGCTGGGCACACGCCCCGACGCTCAGGTGGCGTTGCTGATCGGGGCCACGCTGAAATCGGTGCGGCATCGCCGAGCCATGCTCCAGCGACCCCCATTCCCGCAGGACCTGCAGAACCGTCCGCTACGTTGGACCGAAGAAGAGTACCGAATTGTGCGCACTCAAAGCGTGCCGGAAGCGGTGCGGCAGCTCAATCGAACCCGAACGGCAATCCAGGTTCGTCGCAGGATCCTTGGTATTCGACAGATTGTTCGGCGCAGTTGGACGCCCGCCGAGGACAGATTGTTTGCGGAGTTTAATGACGACGAACTCGCTGAGAAATTGGGACGAGCCATCAGCTCAGTGGAAAATCGCCGGACCCGGCTGAAGATTCGAGTTCCCAAACCTGGTTGGAGGTTCTTTACACCCGAAGAAGACGCGTTGCTGGGAACGGCGCCCGATGCTGAGATCGCCAAACGACTGGGCCGTCAGCCTGCCAGCGTGCAAACTCGCCGTCTGCGATTGGGACTGCGAAAGACCAATCCCCGAAAACGTCGGCCGTGGACACCGGAAGAAGATGAAATCTTGGGTGCGGCATCTGACACCGAGATCGCTGCGCGGCTTGACCGCCACATCGCAACTGTCTGCATTCGGCGGCAGAAATTGGGCATCGCCAACTCCTACTGGCAAAAACTTTGCGGACGACAACGGATGCTCAGTCGCCAGGTCGGCTGAATTGAACTTCATGATCCCAATAGTTCGGCGGCCGGTGGCCGGATTGTCGGTGAATCAGAATAGAGCCAAACACGGTTTCACGAACAACTCCATACTACCATGAAATTTTCGGACTTAATTCAAAACGTCAAACTGCCGCCCCAATTGGTGAGGGCGCACCAGGCGGCCCTGATTTTGGGTAGCGGTCAAGTTTTGGTGGACTTTGTAGCCGCAGGATGGCTGCAGCCAGTTCTGTCTAAGCACAAGCTGATAGTTTATTCATATCGCGAATTGGAACATTGCGTCACCAGGCTCCAGAATGGTGAATTGCCGATTCCTGACGGGATTACCAAAAAGCCGAAGGCCCCCGGGCAGATCGATCAGAGTAACGACATGCCGCTCACTTCTCGTAATTTTATGGACCAACTGCGAGCACTGATCACCGTGCCTCCGCTTTTGCCCAGGCCAGAGCAGGCTGCAACCTTTCTGAGTAGCGTCGCGTTGTTGGACGAGATGAAGAAAAGCGGCTGGATTCGCCCTGTTTATTGCAAACCTCACATGACCCTGTTTTCGGTCAAGGACCTGGAGATGTGTAGTTAAATTGGAAGCTGGTCAAAAGCCGGGAGTATACGCGGACGAAAATCCGGTTGCCTCGCGTCTCCAAGTTCCGGTCGTGGAGGCTCCCATTCCCGTCGCAAAGCCCAATGTGCGCGTTTACCGGAAAACCCGGCGTCCAATGCCTCCAGGCGTTTAGCTGCTCATTTCTTGTACGCAGTAGGAGATTCAGAAAGATGGCATAGAATGACGTATGTTTATTAAAACTAAAAACTGCGATTGGCATTCGGGGTCGTCCGCAATATATGACGAGCCCTTGTATTCCAGGATCAAATCTGATGAGGAACTCTACGCCATTGTGCGAAAAGATGGCGGAGCCGCGATCCGGGAATTGCGCGATTCCAAAATGGGGCCTCGAATATGGTTAAGCGCGGATGACTTTATCCGGCTTTGGAGAGGTGACTAGGGCCTTGCCCAGTCCGAGATGCGGGGTTCGTGACGGCGCAATCAACAACCATGGTCACGATCATCGAATTTAGGAAATTTTCGAGCGGTCAGCCAGACCCGAGCGAGATTGGCAAAACCATTGGCTGGGAGTTAAAGTGGTAACCTCATTTCGTGGATTTACTATGAAACTACAGGACAAAGTCGGATTGGTCACCGGAGCGAGCCAAGGCATCGGTAGATCAATCGCCTTGCGGCTGGCGGCGGAGGGAATGGCAGTTGCGATCTCGGCCCGTAACGAGGAAAAGTTGCGCAACTTGGCCAACGAAATCGAATCGCGTAACGGTCAATGCTTCGTTTTTCCGGCTGACCTGAGTCTCCCAGCCACCCCTGGTGAATTTGTGACCTCGTCAATTCAGAAGTTCGGCAAAATTGATCTTTTGGTTAACAACGCCGGCGCGACCAAGCGCGGCGACTTTCTTGCATTGACCGAACAAGATTGGGCGGATGGGTTCGCTCTGAAGTTTTTTGGAGCCGTTCGGCTATGTCGCGCGGCATGGCCCCACTTGGTAGCCAGCCAAGGCAACATCGTGAACATCGCAGGCGTCGGCGGTCGAACTGGTAGCGCGGAGTTCACCATCGGCGGATCCGTGAACGCCGCCATGCTTAATTTGACCAAAAGCCTGGCGGACCGTGGCTTGCAGGAACACGTTCGCGTGAACGCAATCAACCCGGGCTACATTCGGACAGATCGTCTCATGGTGCGGATTCAACGGCTGGCGAAGGAAAAAGGCATTTCTGAACAACAGGCCATGGAACAGATGATTGAAAAGATGGGCATTGATCGATTTGGGGAGCCGGATGAAATCGCATTGATGGTGGCGTTTCTGGCGAGCGCGGATGCGAACTATTGCCAGGGGTCCATCATCGACGTCGACGGTGGAATGACCCGCACACTTTAAGCAAGCCTTTAAATAGTCTTCCCTCCAGTCGCAAGTGCGCATCGGGCCTTTATCGGACCACCCGGGTGCTCGGCATTGAGGCACGTGGATTTCAAGTCCATTAAAACCACGTCAGACACGAAAATGTGATGAGCACATTTCGATTCAAACAGCGCGATATTTCCAACCGCCTGGTTCTTGTTATCGCGCCATCCTGTTTCCATCCGCCAATCTTCCTCAAATCGAGCAAAACCAAACACAAAGGCTGCTTATGAATGAACCTGAAACATCTGAATGGAAATTGGTAAATAAGCACACCATCGCGCGGCGCTACGGCGTCGATGAGCGCACCATCCAGGAATGGATGGCTAAAGGCATGCTGCCATTCTTCAAGATTGGCTACATGGTCCGATTCGATATTTCGGACTGTGACCGGGCGCTCGCTCGATTTCGTGTGGGGCCACAATGAATTCGCTGGTCGTATGGCCGCGTAAGGTGCATGATGATTCCGCACAAAAAGATCGAATTCCCGTGCTCGGTTCCCAAATTCTGGCAGGAAGAAACTGAATCAAATGACGGTACCGCCTTATAATGATTTACGACGCGAGGATCGAGGAGACCGGATCAACTCCGGGCACGATCATCCTAGCCTTCCTGCTTTTGTGCCAATTTGTGTCAGAGGGGTTGCTGAACTGTGCAAGAGTCTGCAGATATCAATAATCCATGTCCTGCAACAGATGTCTGATGTTAGCAAAGTTACGCAATATCAAGAACTTACACGGATGATTCGAATTCCTGATATATGGCATTGATTATCAATGGCTTACATCGATAGCTTTTGAAACTTCAAGATGGGGATTCCAGCGCTTCGACGGTGAACATGAAGCGGACGATTTCTTCAATCTTTGTTCTACTCGGGCCGCTCAGAGCGTTTCCAAATCGCGAGTCGTAATGTTGGCAATAATCTGCCGCAAGTTTGTAGCCGAGAGCTGGAGAATCCAGATGCCATAACCAGACGTCTAGTCCCTTTTCGATCAGCAGCAGATTCCAGTTGTGAAGAATCCGAACCGGCCCCCACTGTTGATTCTGGTACTCATTTTGAAACTCCCGCAAGCGATCGTGCAGTGTCTGCGCCGAATGTCGATCCAATTTGGGATGAAGCCTGTCCAAACCTGCGAACAGTGTGCGGGCTTCCTGAAATAGTTTTGCCGCCACGCCACTGGTCTTGCCTTTGCGTGAAACCGCTTTCGTCGCAACCCAAATTGCAAAAGCGGAAAGTCTTTCCGATTTTTCAAACCACTTTTTCAAAACCGTCAGGCGGGTCAAACTCGCGCTCCCACGCCCGTCAATCTCAGCGACGATTTTCAAAAGCTTTTCGGGAACGTTTGTGCGCGTCATTCGCCAGCCAGTTCGTTTTCGAGATGATGCACATGGTCTCGCAACGAGTCCCCATAACCCCAGCCGATGTGGTCGGCGTGAATGGTCAGGCGCTGAATCCGTTCGCGGAATTGAGGATAGAGTTCGGAGCCCTCACCGAGGAGCAACTCAGCCATCTCGTTCAGCACCGATTCCAAGCTGTTATAAAACGACTCGTTGATGTCTCCAAATTGATGTGTGAACTCGGTGCCGTTCTCCACATACGTCAGCATCAGGTCAATCGTGCCGGTCAAATTACCGGTGGCCTTTCGATAATCACGGATGGCCTTGCGCGCCTCCCCCAATTTCAGTTTGCCAAAGCCACGCGTTGGAAAGAATTGCTCCACAATCTTGTGTCGATATTTTTCCAAGGCTGTGCCGTCGTTCGCTTCGGCCTGAAACCGGGCCTGCAAAAAATCACGGTTATCCGGGGAGGCATCGTACAAATCCTTCACCAGCGCTATCAACGCCGGCTTAGTCCATTCATTCAATTGCTGGCGAATGTTTTGCCAGCCGCTGGATTTCTTTTCGCTCATTCAGATTCCATTTGATTTCAGATGGTTGGCCTACATCATTGAATCATCCTTCCTGGTCTTGAATTTGGTATCCGACCTCTTCATAACCGCGGACGCGCTTGGCATACATAGCGGATAAAACCGGCACGCAGCCATCCACATAATCGTAAACGATGACTTCGCGCTTGCTATCGTGCAGGCGGTGGAGGCGGCCCACGTATTGTTGCAGTGTACCCCGCCAGGAAATCGGCATGGCAAGAAAAAGAGTATCAAGCCGTGCGTCGTCAAAGCCTTCACCGATGTAACGACCCGTGGCCAGCAGGACTCTTTCCTCGCCGTCGGGAATCGCAGTCAGTTGTTTGGCGATGCTGCGGCGTTGCTTTACACCCATGCCGCCTTTCAACACCACGATGTGCTTCACCAAGCCTGCCATTCGAGTGGCAAATTCGTCCACCTGGCTGGTGCGCTCGGTCAAAAGGATCGGGGAGCGCCCGGCCTTGATGGACCGCAGCAGATCAACGCACATCAGATCATTGCGTGCCTTGTTGCACGCCAAAGCGGCATACAATTCGTGCATCTCCGGTTTCTCAGTGGAGGGCGGCAATCGAAAATTGGTCGGTCGCGGTATAACAAAATGTTTGAACGGGCGCGCCAACGCCTGCTCCTTCCCATCCACGCGGTGACGAATCGGACCGCACTGCATAATGATGATCGGATGATGTCCGTCTTTGCGCTGGGGAGTGGCGGTCAGACCGGTGATGTAGCGCGCTTTCACCTGACGGAGAACTTGTTCAAAGCTCACTGCTGAAATGTGGTGGCATTCGTCCACAATGACGTGGCCGTAGTTGGCGACCACGTCGTCCACTACTTGCTTGCGATTCAGACTCTGGATGACCGCCACGTCAACCAGCGCACTGGGACGTCGGCGTCCACCACCAATTTGCCCAATACTCTTGATGGGCAAATTCAGAAACGTCGCGAGCCGCTCCCGCCATTGATCGAGAAGTTGGCGGCGATGGACTAGCACCAAGGTATTGACCTTCCGCGCCGCAATCAACCATGCGGCCACGACCGTCTTGCCGAAGGCGGTCGTGGCGGACAGGATGCCATCATCGTGGGCGAGCATCGCGTTGGCTGCCGCTTGTTGGTCGGGGCGAAGTTGACCGTTAAACGTCATGTCAATCGGCTGACCGGCGAATCTTTGGTCGTCGAGTTCCACGGCGATTTTGTGCGATTCCAGTAGCGTTGTAATTTCGCCAAGGCAACCGCGAGGCAACGCAACATATTTTGGAAATTCCTCCGCGCAACGGATGACTCGCGGTTTGCCGAATGTGGACAGCCGCATCGCCTGCGCGCGATAAAACTCCGGGTTTTGAAATGCAGCGAGCCGGTGCAGACGATTCAGCATCGCAGAGGGCAATCCTTCCTTCTCGACGTAGATCAGATTGCCGCGAATCACGCGCACCTTCGCTGGCAACGGGCCAGGGATGGCCTCGTCCTTTTTCCTCCGGGATGGCAGGAGCTTCCACGGGTCTTCCGTTTGTTCGTCATCCGTGATACTGCGCCGAACACCGATGGGGTCGCCGCTGCGAGCGGCCTCACGCACGACGCGTTCGACTTCTTCAAACGACATCCTACGAATATTCGACAGCATCGCCCACTGATCCGAGTGAGGAATAAAATCGCCATCGAGAAATACGCTGTTGCCATGACCGCGCGGGATGTGTTGCAACGGCAACGCAATGAGATTGCCAAAGCCGCCTTTGGGCATCGTGTCCTGACTCGGAAAAAAGCGATCATAGGAATCAAGGCCGATTTGATGGCGCTGTTCCATTGTGCGGGTGAGAATAGCCGCACCGAGTTCCCGGGCCACGCGTGCAGGTAGTGGTGCTTCAAAGAAAACCCACACATGCCCACCGCGCCCGGAACGTGAGCGTTCGAGAAGAGCCGGAACTTTCCACTCGGTGCAAGTATGGAGATAGGCCCGCACATCTTCCTGCCATGTGGCCTTGTCGAAATCGGCGGCGAGAAACCAGCAGGTCTCGTCCGTGAGCAGCGGATAGATCCCTGCTGTCAGCTTGCCAGTCAAATGGTCGTGGATGACTTGATCCGTGAGCGGGAAGTATTCTTTCGGCTTCTCGGGACCGCTCCGGTACGACTCGCCCCATATCCGGTGGTAGGCTGGCGAATATCCCGCTTTCCCATTTCGCCCCTCCCAGCGGACTGCGTAAACATCGTCACGCCCGCGAAACAGATTGCGAAATAACTTCACCTTGTCATCCGGCGTTGACTTGGAAGTCACCTTGGCCTCAGTGAAATTGGATTCAGCGCTGGTGTTGGGTGTGGGAACCTCAGCTTTAATGGGAGGAAGTCCGAGGCGCTTCTTTAGTTGCCGATTTTCCTCTCGCAGTCGTTCGCATTCCGCCAGAGCTTCAGCAAGCTTTGGGTCGGTGGAAGGGGATGCTCTCACGTGTGATTTCGCCTGTTGCCGTCACGGATTCAGCCTGCGGAAGAATTGCTCAACCACGCCAAAATGTTTTTCCATAGCCGGTTCGAGATCACATTCCGCCGCCATTTCGGAAAACGGCCCGGACCAAGAGGCTGGTGGTGGAACCAGTGCGGACGGTATCTCGTGTGTCTTGCGACGTTGAAAGGTTTCGCGGATTGCCTTCGGTAAGCGAGTGGCATCCAGTTTCGTATGTTCAATTAGCAGAATCAAATCCACCAGGTCTTTTACACGAGTATTTTCCCGGCCCACCCGGGGCAGAGTGTAGGCATGGAGTTTCTCGGCGAATTGCTCTTCCGGCGAAACTGCAGGAAAGCATGTGCTGGGGATTCCCGCGAACCTAAGCCAGTCCCGGCCCGATAGCGTTTCGTATGGTTCGCGCAGGACATCGCCCGTGCTGACATCCAAGTGAAACTTCGCAAAAGTTCGGCCCGCCAGTCGCGCATCCACGGGAAACCGTGCTCCGCCGTAAGGTGCAGCGTCGAGATCCTGGGTCGCATCGCTGAAAACAAAGGTGAAGAAATCGTGCAGGTCCAGATTCCCCGCTTCGCGCAACGATTCCAGCACCTCGGAGGCGTTGGCATCCCAACCAGCCGAAGCCGTTGGAAGTCGGCGCATGGCCAGATCAATGTCACGCGTCGTTCGGGCGGTTTTCAGACGCAACTCCATTGCATAGCCGCCTTTCAGCAACCACGGAGCATTCGGCTCCGCGAACAGGCGGCAAAGCAAACGGTCAAATGCGGCCTGTCGCCGCAGGCGCTGAAGATCGAGACCCTCTTCCTGCGCCATTTTTTTCAGACGGTCTTCCAGCGCGACTCGAAAGGCGGTGGCGGAAGCGTAATGTTTCGGAGGTTTCATCATTTCTTCACCGCGAGCAGGCCTTCAAACCATTTCGGAAGCTTTCCTTGGCGATGCAACTCCGCCACTTCGCGAATCGTAATGAGTCCGCGTTGCCGACCTTCAGACAGCGCCTGCTCAACAATGTCATGGGAAGTGGATTCCGTCTCCGCCAGATCGACGATAGAGCGAAGCGGCCGAGTCACGGCGAACCCATGGCGTTGCTCAACGTCCTTCTCTACGAGATTCTCGCGGTGCAGCACCAATATCTTCGGGGTTTTTGCCCTTCGCCGAAATGTGGGCGGAACGGTCATGTGGAGTTTGGCTGGGTTAACGTCCGATAGTTCGTGAATGCTGAGTGCGGTCTGGTGGGAATAAACGCCCTTTGTTTCGCCCGTGAGATTGCGTGACCAGAGGGAATAGATAACCAGTTGCTCTTCGTCCGATTGCGGGAAACGCACCAGTCGGTAAATACCCCTTTCGACCCGCGCCCAATTTCCCGATTTTACATGGTGAGCCTGACTGCCGAGTTGATAGCCGGCTTCAGCCGCCTGCTTGGCGGTGAAATAGCCCTGCTGTTGCTCGATGATTTCAAACAGGGCGTCGGAGGCAGTTTTGGCTTGGCGGCGCATTGCGCAAATATACAAGGCAGTTGTATAAGCGTGCAATGACTTGTTTTGGGTCAGATAAATAATATTTGCCGGTGGGTTTTGATTTCAAAAAGGACCGATGGCGGCAAGAGTCGAATGTGATAGCTGCATGGTTCCCCGATTCGCCCGTGACCTCGCTCCCGGTGCGCATCTGGAGGTGAACGGTGTGTTCGATTAGTCGAACCGTGGCTCGGTTAATGGGACTGGGTCCAATTAGGGGGACTATTCTTGCCTTATCGCGAGTTTCGTGGTTGATGGACAGTATGACTGATGTATCGAAATCGGACCGTAACGCGGGGATGATGGCCATGCCGACCGACGAATTCATCCCAGCCTGCAATCAAGTCAAGGGTGCTACATCGCTTCGTATCATTAGGAGGGAGATCATAGTACATTTCGCCGATGACAAAGACCCGGCTTCAGTAGATGCTTTGCCGATGGGAAAGCAGGGAACCCTGCAAAGCCCCTGGAAGAAAATGATCCGAGAGGAACGGGGATCGGAATTCCAAACTTTCAGCGATCAAATTTCCCCGTCACTAATTTGGCAACAATTGGCAACAGCGGGGGTGCTGAAATGTGCTGATTTCCGCCGCAAAACTCCGTCAAACACAATCTATAACATATTAAACACCAACGAAATGCGAATATGCTAAGAAATGCTACCAAGGTTCGAATCCCTTCGCTCGCTCCAATCTCTGATTGTGTTTTCTCCATGTGCATTTGCCAAAAGATTGGCTGAAACGCTCAGGGGTTGGCAGTGCCGGGAGTGCCAATTTTGGCCGTGCGCAAGCACTCCTGGAGCAAAGCGAGGCGAGACAGCCAATTTTCATGTCAATGAACCACCGTTCGTTGCACTGCCGAAATGATTGCAACCATTCGGTCATTAGTGGCAGCGTCTTTGACCGCCACGCGGATGGTCCGCCGTCCCAGGTTGGAACCCATCGAAGACGCATCTCGGAGAAACAAGCCGTGTTGTTGGCATGCCATTGCCAATTGTTTCGCGGTCGGAAAATGCTCCGGCAATTGACCCAGCAGGAAGTTGGCAATTCCCGGCATCATTTGCCAATCCAGCGCTTCAAGTCGTTCGCGCAGGCTTTCGCGTAACAAATGGGTTTCAGCGTAGCGATCCGCGTAATAGCCAGGATCGGCTAACGCACGCGTGACTGCAACCTGGGCCGGCAGACTCACCACCCACGGTGGCGTGATCGCCCGCAAAGCCTCCAACTGGTGTGCTCCGGCGCAAAGATACGCCGCCCGCGCACCGCTCAAGGCATAGACCTTTGACATGGATTTGCAGATGATCACGTTGTCCGTCTGGGCGGCGAAACGCTCGAGGGACTCGTTCGGTCCCGCGTATTCCACATACGTTTCGTCCACCCATACACGCGTCCGTCCGGCAACTTCCCGCAAAATTCCCTCAAGCACCGGGCGCGAAATGTGTCTGCCGGTTGGACTGTTTGGATTTACCAGCACGACCACGTCATATTTGTCGCGCAAAGCTGTCCGCAAGCGGTCGAGATCAACCTCGTAGCCGTGCTCTCGCGCGAGAGAGAGACGATCCACTGTGCAACCGATCACATGTTCGAGCACATGGGCGTATTCGCCGTAGGTGGGGTCCAGAATCAAAACGTGGGATTCCGCCGAGACCCAATGCCGCAAAGCGCGAAAAATCAAATCGGATGAACCGGCCCCCGGCAATATGTTCATCGCTTTCACCCCACGCGCATGAGCGATGGCTTCCACCATGCCTTCGCACCCGGTGGGTGGAGAAGTCTTGAGCAGCCATCCCAGATGCTCTTGCAAGGCGGCGGTCACGAGCGGTGACGGTGCAAACCAGGCATCCAGCACGTCCGCATTGATAACGGTCGCTTTCCGATCCAGCGTATGGAAGCTCTCGCCGATCGCCTGGAAAAAAGCGCCGCCGTGAAAACATTCCGCGGGCTTGTAGAAGCTGAAATTCAATTCCCAGCTCACTTTGCCCTGCAACCGCGCGAGTGTGCCTCGAAAGGGCAGGAGAGCGGCTCTGCCTTCAAGGACGGTCGCATGCAACAGGTCGTAATCAACCAGTCCGGAGCGGACGGATTTTCCAACCGGTCGCAAGCCGACCTTGAAATAGAGATCCAGTATTTCACGCCGTCCAATGGCCACTATATGCGAGCCGCCGTGGGACTCCACCCACCGGAATGCCGCATACATGAGCAGCGCGGCAACCTCGCTGCCCCGGTGGCTTCTGATCACCGTTAAGAGCCGGACTTCATGGAGGCCGTCATCAAAAGCAAATGGCAATGATGCCCGATCGAAGTATTTGTCAATGGAGTAACTCGGCAGACCCGGTGGAGTGATGCTGACGAACCCGGCGGTTTTTCCAGCAACCCTGGCGATAATATAGATATTGGCGGAGTCCAGCGAATCGCGGAGACTCGTGGCCGGGTTTGCCGAATGTTGTTGCAACTCGCAGGCATAGACTTCATGGCGTATCCGGTAGATCTCCTCACGGTCCTGGTCGTCCGCCAACGAAACAGAAAGGCATTCGGTCCGTGTGCGGCCTTGAATTTGGTCCTCCCGAAGCGACCTGTGGTTAATCATGGTGCGAGAATAGCGCCGCAACCAAGGTGGCCGCAAATCGAAAGACTTGCGCCGCCATCGAAAAAATCAATGACTATTCACCCCACCGCTGCCAATGCACTGGAGTCGTGCTGCGACCGGAGGAAGGCAACATTGACCACGTTGTGCCCCGTTCTCGCGGCGGCAAGGACGCCTGGGAATACTGCGCCTGATCGAGCAAATCGGTTAATTTCCAGAAGGGGAACCGCCTGCCGCGCGAGGCCGGTCTGAAGTTGCTCCATCAACCCGTGGCCGTCCGCGAAATGCCCGCCACGGCGCTGATCCGCAACACGCAGGGCATCCCGGAATGGGAACCGTTTGTAAAAAAATGGACGCATGGGAGGGGGAATATCGAAGCTCGCTCTCCCGAAGAAAAAAAGCCAATTCTCACCAAAGATGAATGGCGCATCGCCCACCCGGCACGAATGGGAAATCGGACTCTCCGCCTGGGTCATCCAAGATGGAAATTATCCCGATTTTGAGGCCGGAAAACTTGCCGGGTTTGCTTTGGAATTCTCTTCGGAAAGTTTCCGCAGCGGCGGACCCAAGTCCAAGACTGCCAAACCACTTGGTGAAGCAAAATACGAAGTTAATTCTCAGATAATTTATTTGGCCGCCGATGCCTGGATAATTGATTTTGGAATTTGTGCTTTTCAGGAATCAACCCCACCGAAGAATTTGAATGTTGGTGATTTTGTTGCCGCTGAAATCTATTTAGGCATTGACCCGTTTTTTTATTTTGGACGGCTGAATCGCTTGCCGGGTATTCCACCTCTTGTTTATTCATGGAAAGTGAATTCCATCAAGCGGCAAACTGCGCCATTTGTCGAAACCCAAGACCCTTCAGGCCGAAAAGTCCCCGTTCGAGACCAGGTAAAGGCAGGTTACAAAGCCCGACAAGTGGCGGACGCTTGGAAAGATGATGACGGCCACGCAGAGTACGTCTTGAATTGCGCATGGTTGGAAGTTGCGCCCAAATTCGATGGTGTGACCGCAACGTAGGAGTTCTATGAACACCAAGGATTTCACTCGCCTTGGCGTGGCGCGAGCTGAGCCGAATGCGGCCGGATTATTTTTTGGGCTTTTGCGCGAAGGCCAGCGTGGTGCCTTCGATGCGACGCGGCTGATACTTGCAGGCGCGGAGATATTTTACCACCTCCGGACTTTGGGGCCGGCAGTCGTGCCAGGCCAAAATGCCGCCGGGTTTGAGCATGGCCCAGGCTTTCTCCGAATCGTTCAACACGTATTCCCGGGTGTGCGCCGCGTCCACAAAAATTAAGTCAATGGATTCCGCGTAAGGCGCGGGATCGAATTTGGCGGAGTCCTGCTCGAGAAAGGTGATTTTTTTCCGCAGGGACTCGGGGATCAAATCGCCCTTGACCGGGAAATTAGCCACTTCGTTTTCGGCGGAGTCGTCCACTTCGAAATGCGTGCGGGTATCGCTGCGGGGCAGGTCCAGGGTGAAGACCTTCCCTTGCTCCGGCAGGTTGGCGGCCAGTTGCGTGGTGGAGACACCGCGATGCGTGCCGAACTCAAAGATGCGCGTGGCCTGGCATTTCCGGGCGAGCATTCCCAAGGTCAGCGCCTCCACCAGGGAGATCGAAAATCTCACGGAGGGAAAAGCCCACACCTGGCTGTTTACCGCCGTCTCGCCGTCTCCGGACAGCAAATCCACCAGGGAGACCACCGGGATGGGCAAAACGTCCGCGCTCGGATCCATCAAGCCCTCCGAGACCGCCAAACTGATGCCGGCCACTTCCCGCAGCCCGCGGGGATTTACGACAGCCATTTTAAAAATGCGACCAAACAGCAACGCCGTTTTGGAAAAAGAGTCAGTTTTCACTTAATTGTTCTTAGCGCGCTGGATTCTATGGAACGCGTTTCAATAATCCAGCAGAAAAGCGTCGTCAGCGCGTGGCGAAAATAGGCGGCGGCGCGTCTGTAAAGATTTTGGCGTGCCCGATCGCTTTCCGGCCCTCTCGCGCCACGACGGAGGAGGGGAGATGGAGGACCGCAAACCTGGCGCCGGGTATGAGAAATCAGCGCCACCCCTCCCCTACCCTCCCCGCCATTTATGCAAATGGCAGGGAGGGAGACCCATACCCGCCTCCATTCGCCGCGCGCGCCGACTTGACTCGATTACTTCTCACCCACTTTTAATCAAACCCCGTCCGGCGCCGCGCAAGTTGACACGGTTCTTGATTTTGGCGGCGGAAATCGCGCTGCGATTTCCCCGCCCGAGTCAGCGACGCCGGAAGGGAGTCCGTGTTGCCGCGCTTCGTTCCGTCGCCTGACGCTCCGCTCGGCGACGGGGCAGAAGCGCAGCGCGCCAGCCCTACCGAAAATAATATCGAGAGACGCCCCGTCCAGCGTGGCGCAACTTGACCCGCGCACCAACGGATGTTGCGCTTTGTTTCCCTCGCTCCATGAGGGACGAATGGAGGGGTGATCCTATGGTCTTTAATAAGTGAATGGGCAAAAAGGAAAATCGCGTCAAACGCACCATAGGTTACAAAGTCGCGCTTCCGTTTTGGTAGGATGCGCGCATGACGATTATTTTAGATTTAAGATTTGCGATGTTGGATCGAGCGCCGCAAATGCGGAAGATTGCCGCAAGAGAACGCAAGGAACACAAAAGGGGATGTTTCCGCCTCTGCGTTCCTTGCGTTCTTTTGCGGCCATTTTGTTTGCGGCCTTTTCATCCGCACTTTCATCGCGGTCAGATGACGGTCAAGGTCGTCAAGCTGGGAAGGGGAAAAAGTCGCATTCGTAACTGGTTGATGGTCAATGCGGTCAAACCGAGTCAAAGTAAGTCGCACCACCGGGCTGGTTTGACGGGGTTCGGTTTCAGCCAGCTTGGGTGCCTTGGCCACACAAAGCCGATGTATGGCGCATAAGGTAACAAAAAAAACACCCTTGTTTTTGCGATGCCACGCTTTATCGTTAATTTGGAAATTATGTTTACCACCTCCCGCCTCGCACTGCTGATTCTTGCCCTCAATTTGTTTGCGGGTCGGCCAGGAGTGGCCGCAGAATCTGAGCAAGTGTTTGCCACCGGTAATTATACTTTTGCGCTCGATTTGTACGCGCAATTAAAAGCAAACGATGGCAACCTGTTCTTCTCTCCATACAGCATTTCGACCTGTCTCACGATGGTTTACACCGGCGCGCACGGGGACACTGCCACCGAAATGGCGAGGACACTGCACTTCGGCTCCGGTCCTGATGAAGTGGCGAACGCCTTCGGCACGCTCCAAAGGCGATTGACCCGCGGAACCAACGGCTATGAATTAAATATCGCCAATGGGTTGTGGGGGCAGCAGGGACAGCATTTCCTGCCACCATTCCTGGACCTCGCCAGCCGGCAGTTCGAGGCGAAACTCAATCAGGTTGATTTCCGCACGCAGTCCGAATCGGCGCGCGCGGAAATAAACGATTGGGTCAGCCAGGCCACCAAGGGAAAGATCACGGACTTGATTCAACGCGGCGTTTTAAATCCCCTGACGCGCCTGGTGCTGGTCAACGCCATTTATTTCAAGGGCGAATGGGCGGCGCCATTCAAAAAGGAACAGACCTCGGACCAGCCGTTTTCGGTCACGCCGGAAAACAAGGTTACGGTGGCTTTGATGCACCGGGAAGAACAGTTCAATTACGCCGAGGCCGATGGTTTGCAATTGCTCGAACTTCCTTACGCAAATCTGGCCCGGCCGGTGTCCGGGCAACCCTCCGCCACGAACGAAAGCCTTTCCATGGTGGTGGTGCTGCCACGGGAAATCGGCGGACTGAAGAAACTGGAGGCTTCGCTGAACAAATCCGCGCTGGATAATTGGCTCGCCCAGCGTCGCCCGCAAAAAGTCCAGGTGTTTCTGCCCAAGTTTAAAATGGCCTCGCAGTTCAGTCTCGCCCCAACTCTCGGCGCGATGGGCATGACCAAACCTTTCACCCGCGAAGCGGATTTCTCCGGCATGGATGGCGCGCGGGATTTGTTCCTCTCGGCCGTGGTTCACAAAGCCTGCGTGGATGTGAATGAGGAAGGCACCGAAGCCGCCGCCGCCACCGCCGGGGTAGTGAGAGACATGGCGGTCAGAAAGGCCCCCCCGGCGCCCGTTTTCCGCGCCGATCATCCGTTCATTTTCCTCATCCGCGATATGCGTTCAGGCGCGATTCTTTTCATGGGCCGGGTGACCGATCCAACCAAATAAGGCTTCACGCAACACGCAACACGCACTAATCCCCCATGACTCTCAAACGCGTCTGTGTCTATTGCGGCTCCAGCAGCGGCGACGACCCGGCTTACGCCGGCGCGGCCCGTGAACTCGGCGCCCTCCTCGCTCAACGCGGACTCGGCCTGGTCTATGGCGGCGGACGCGTCGGACTCATGGGAACCATCGCCGACGCGGTGCTTGCCGCCGGCGGAAATGTAATCGGGGTGATTCCCGAAATGCTCGTCAAAATGGAAGTCGCCCATCTCGGGCTGGCGGATTTGCGCGTGGTCGGTTCGATGCACGAGCGCAAGGCGCTGATGGTCGAGCTGGCGGATGCGTTCATCGCGCTGCCGGGCGGATTTGGCACGCTTGAGGAGTTTTCCGAAGTGCTGACTTGGGCGCAGCTCGGTCTGCATCGCAAGCCGCAGGGGTTGCTGAACATCGCCGGCTATTACGATCCGTTGCTTGCGTTCTTTGACCGCGCGGTTGCGGCCAACTTCATCCGGCTGGCGCACCGCGGCCTGGTCATCTCCGAAACCGATCCCGCGCGCCTGCTGGATCTATTGGCTGCGGCCCAACCGCCGCATTTGCATAAATGGATTGATCGCGGGCAGACTTAAACCGTAAGAATTCAATTCAACCACGGATGCACACGGATAAACACGGATTCAGACTCGTAAATCGGGCATTTTAGCAAATGGATAACGACTCACTATTTGGCGCCGCTCCGGGAAGATTCAGAAAGGTTGTTTTCCCTTTCCCATCCGTGTCAATTCGTGTGCATCCGTGGTTTATATTGCATGGTTCCGGCTTAAATCACCGTGAAACACAGACCATCATCCTGCTCGGAAGCCTTCGTGGCCGGCTGCTCTTCGAAGCAAGGCAATCGCGCAATTCGTTTGCGCGCGCTTTCCACCCTGAGCGCATGCTTGAATGGAGCCTCGCGCAGCGGAGCCTTTCCTTCCTGCAATTCCTCCCGCACATTTTTCAGCCGATCGGAAACTGGCCGTGCATCAAGCGTGTGGCCGGTGAAATTTCCAGATTCAAAGGGCGGCGGCGGCAACTGCTTCAATTCCATAAACGCGCACCGCAGGCCAATATACACCAAGCCCAGTACTGCCATGGTTCCAAAATAAGCGGCCCACATAAACCTCGCCTCTCAATGACGCCCAATTTCCGCTTGCTTCAAGGTTTGATTTAATATGGCACATTCCTTCAATATGTCACGTTTTTCGCGGGGCTGGAACACCGCCAAAACTAAACGGATCGCCCGCCCGGAGAACCGGCTTTTCCTGAGCGGGGACAAAACGCGAAATTCTGGACTTGCATTAACCGGTGTTTTGGCTACCTTCCACGGTTCGCCGCCGATATTCGCGGCACGAACAATTTATTGAATTAATTTATGGCAACAGCAAACGACCTTCGCCGCGGAATGGCGATCAATTATAATGGCGATATCGCGGTGGTTCTGGACAGCCAGCACCGCACGCCGGGCAACCTGCGCGCTTTCGTCCAGGCCTCCATTCGCAGCATCAAGACCGGCAAATCCTCCGATGTGCGCTTCAGTTCCACCGAGAAAATCGAGGTCGTCCCCATGATGACCCGCAAGATGGAATACAGCTACAAGGACGGCGAGGATTATGTTTTTTCGGACCCGGAAAATTTTGAGACGGTCAGCCTCGCCCCGGAAATTATCGGCGACGCGAATCATTATCTCGTGGAGAATTCCCAGGTCACCGTCACCTTTGTCGAGGACAAGGCGGTTTCCATCGAGTTGCCCTCGAGTGTGGTCCTGGTCGTGAAGGATGCGCCCGAAGGCATCCGCGGCGATTCCGCCAACAACGTCCAAAAAGCCGTCACCATGGAAACCGGCATCACCGTCCAGGCGCCGCTGTTCATCAAGACGGGCGAGAAGCTGAAGATTGACACGCGCACCGGCAAATACATGGAACGCGCCTGAGCGGGGGGGTTGAACAGGAGGGTTTGAGGTCGAACGGTTGCTCGCGGCCTGTCAGTTTGCCGGGGGTTTCGCGAGGGGAAGATTCGAGCTTTACTTGCTGAAAATCTTCTTGGTTGTGAAATTATAGAAGTATCTCGGCGAGCTGGTGTAATGGCCCGGGTTTTTGTCGTCGGGATAGTAAAACAACCAGTCGTTGAGGCTGAAATCATACATGATCGGAAAAATCTCCGGGCTGGTGTACCAAAAGGAATCGCTGTTCAGATCGTAGAGGAAAACCCCTTCGTTACCATCATTCGCTTCGAAGAGATATTCGTACCCCATGTCCTGATGATAGAACCAGGGGAAGGAAACGATGGTGTAATAACCAAAGTCAATACCATCGGGAAATTGCAGGAAGTCGGCGATGGTGTCATTGCTGTTAGGCACGCTGGTTTGGCTCGTGACCGGAGTCTGGCTGGTGAAAAAAAGCGAAGGCGGCACACCCACCGATACTTCGGGCGACGCCGCGCTTTCCACGCCATCGGGATAGTAACTTGTGACGGCAAAAAAATAGTTTGATCCCAGCGAAAGTGAACTGACGGTAAACGTGGTGTTCGTCCCGACATCGAGGCGGATGGTGTATTGCTGGCTGGCGGTGCCGTAGTAAAGAACATAACCCACCACGGTAGGATCCGTGTCCGGGTCCCAGCCGAGGGTGACAGTTTGTTGCGCGCGGGCGGCGGCGCAAAGTGAGAGACAAAACCCGGCCAGATATGGCCATAGCGCTCGCGGGGACCAACCGGGCGATTTTTGTCCGCCCACCAAGATATTATTCATCCTGCGGGTAGGAGAGCAAAAAGGCTGCCACCGCTGATTACCTCGCGCGCCGGCTCCGCCGATTCACCTAAAGTCGTCACTGCCAGCATCCGATGTCACCCGAGTTATTAGATGAAACCTCCGACTGCGTTTCCGCCCCGATTCGAGATCGGTTAATCCTGACAGAAAAGCGTACATCCGCTGTACACTATTCGGACAAAACCCTGGAATTTGAATGGAAATTGAACTTCTCCGCTTCCTGACGCGCGCGTTATCAGTCAAAATCCGCGTGGTTCCAGTTTCACTTCCGCAGCCCTGCGGCAGCCTTCAATGCGTCATACGCTTTCTGGAGGGCGTTTGCGTGTTCCAGCAAACGGTCGTACTCGGCCCGCAATTTAAGCTCGTGTTCCGCGAGCGCTTTATAGTCGGCGTGAATTGCCGCCGAATCTTTAACGCCCCGAAGGTGGGTCAGGACAAGATCAATCCGGTTGCGCTCCAGCAATTCAAGCAACGGCCTTAGCGGCGTTACCGCTCCTGTCAATTGCTCCATCAATTCCCTCAACTCGGGCGAGCCGTGCGCAGGCGCATACAAGACCGCCAATCCGAAAACCACCGGCACGATGACCACCCGCCACTCGCCACCCGGTTGTTCGCGAATAAAATCTTCGACCGCAGTGAGCACCCCGTTGCGCAGGCCGCCTTCATGTAACGAGGCGGAATAAGAATATGCGCTGGTCTCGCCGGAGAAGCCGTCAAATCCAAGCTCGTGCCGGCCCGGTGCCGCGCCCAACTTTGCCGAATGAGCATGCCGAAACGCCTCGGAAATTGATTCCGGCGAGCAATACTGATCGCGCCTGCCCCACGGCCAGCCGACATCGTGCAGAATGACCAACGGCCATCGGTCTGGTCGCTGTAAAATCAATTTCAATTCGTTGCTGACGGTGAAATAATTATGATCACCATCTATGAAATAGACGTCCTGGGGCGCCAGTGTCGGCAGCACGGATAACGAAGAGCCGTGCAAGAATTCCGCCGAGGCTGCATTGCTTTGAAGCACATCCAACCCTTTCACCCGCGAATCAATTCCAACATAACGACATGCATTCTTTTTGCAGAACTCGATCAGCAAAGCGGTGAACTCGCCCTGACCGACGCCGACTTCGCAAACCCTTCGCGGCCGCACCGCAAGCAGCAATGGCTCGATCAAGCTCCAAAATTCCGCGAAGGAAGATAGCAACAGGCTTTTCCCGGTTGGTTCGGTTTCTTTCGGCGATTCGTGTTGCATTATATCCGTGCAGCCGGATTGGCGCTTTCAGACTTTCACGTATTTTCTGGCTCGCGGGCTGAGTTGCGCCAGAAAACCTTTTTTCCAGTAACAATGATCGTACGCGTCCTGTAAAGCCCGGCCGCGCGCAATACGTTTCCAGGATGAAGGCGGATTCGCCAAATGACGCAGCGGACCGCTGCCGCCAAAAGTATTGCGCAAGGAGAATTTCCCAAGAGCAAGGGCCTCCTCCTGCCGGGGAAAACGCAACAACCGTTCCAGCACGGTTTCCAGATAACCAAATGGAGGGTCAATCTCGCGCGTAGCTGGCCAGAGTTCCAGCGCGTCACGAATAAACTCAGTCGCGGTCCCGGCCGCGGTTTGCAGCGCAGTTTCGATGTGCGGATTCGTCTCCGGCTCTCCAAGCACGGGCTTCCATTTTCCGCTCCTTTTCTCAAGCCCGATGATCGTTGGATGCGGGGCGGAAAAGAAGGCTTCGATCAATTCAACGGCTTCCGCCAGAATCGAGGCGCGATGAAGCGGCTGGCCAAAATTGATAAAAAATGACTCGATTTGGCAGCCCGCTTCCGCGATTGGTTGGGCGGTCTTCCAAGTGCCAAAATAAAATGCCGGAATTGGTTTGGTCTTTCCCGCTCGCGCGAGAATCGCTTGCAAAGAGCCCGATGACGAAGCCGCCCAGCCCACGTCCACAATGCCGACGCCCTCCTCGAACAACCCCGCTTCCTCAAAATAGTTGAGCAGAATTTCCCGCTCTCGCCTTGCCTGCTCCAGGATATGCCCTTCCAGTTCCCGGAAGACATTCCGCATGTTTTGTCGCAGAGCTTCGGACTTGAACACGCCAGCCTTGGTAACAAACGCATCCAGTCGCGTGAAGCCAAATCGCCGCAACAAGGCTGCGTGCGAATCAGGCTCAATGCCGAGGCGCGCCAGAAAATCCCGCACCCGCATGCCAGGATTCGGGGTCGTGAGTAAAGCCAGGTTTTCCTCGTCCAGCCGATCAATCCGCGCCACGTTCCAAAGCCGGCGCGAGGCAAAAAGATACTCGCCTTTTATTTGCAGTCCGAATTTTTCCCGAAGCAATTCAAACTCCTTGACCAACTGGAATCCATCACGGGAGAGAAAGAAAAGCTTTTTAAGCCCCAGCTTTGAGGCGCGCCGAATCACCCAGGAAAGGAAGGCGTGATGCAGGGGCCCCATGACTTCATAACCAATCATTTCCCAAAAAGTTTTGCCCTCGGTATGCCCGAGCGGATTTTGAGACCGCCGCCGCCGCACCAATCCGGTGTAAAGACTAGAAGCCAGATCACCCTCCCACGCACCCGATAACGAATTGTGCTGGTCCACCAATGGCAGTTGTGAAACCGGTCGTTGCAACTGATGTGCCGCCAGCCCATTTGCCTGCGGCTGTTTCGCATCCGAATGCGCCTTGTTCGCTTGCCCGTATTGCGGATTCGTGTAACACAGTTTGCGCTCCGTTTGAATCTCCAGTTGTTTGATTTGCCCGGCGGTCTTTTCGTCGCAACCCAGGCGTTTCTGCAACACAAGGTAGATTTCATCAAGGGATATGTCGCCTTCACGACCAGCTCGCAGGATTTGCCCGCGTGATTCTTCCTCCGCCGCAACGCGGGCGGCAACAAATCCCAAGGCTGGCCGTTCCAACCAGCGCCGCACGTCGCCCTGCATGTAAAGAAAAACATCCGTTGGCTTCCGAACCAGAAGCGACGGCGGCGTATCGAGAATATCCAAAGTTCCAACGCGCGCCCGTTGGATGCCCTGCTCCAATCTGCTCTTTGACACATGGCCGTTGCCGGCTTCGAGGGATTTTCCGTTTCCGGCGCGCGACGTGATCCAGTCAGTCAGATGGTCGTAAATCGGCGCCGGCCATCCGGCTTTCCACGGTTTCAAAAGGCAGTCAATCTTCTTTTGGTAATAAAGCAATCTTCGCGAAATTTCCTGGAGAATGCCCGCGGAATTGTCAGTCTTACTGGAAAGGCTTTGGAGCTTTTCTTTTTGAATTTCGAGGCTGCTCGAAATATTCAACAGAAAGCCCAACCCCACGCGTTGGTGTGCCAGGTCTTCGCGCAGGTAATGGTTCTGCATCCTCACCAATGCCTTGCGGTGCCCTTCCACCCCGTCGGTCACGGTGTTCGCGTAACCGCTTCCATTCGTCCGGCGACGCCAATGATAGCCAGCCAGTCGTTTCGGGATGACGCCGATGTCATATTGCGTGAGAAACCGCAAATTGAAATCATGGTCGCCAAGCTCGTTGAACGCCTGATCGAAGTAACCGATCTTTTCATGCGCTGCCCGACGGTACAGAAAAGCAATGGGTGGAAACTGATTGCGCGCGGCAAGTTGAAACAGGCTGACGGATTCAAACGGAAGAAAATCCTGGCGCGACACTTCGACCACCCGGCCCCACGAATCAATTTCCTCCATGATCCAATGACTTTGAACTGCCACGCCCTGTTCGCGATCCGCCGGACCGACTGCCTCAAGGTAGCTCAGACATTCAGCGAGAAAAAACCCGCTCCACGTATCATCATCATCGTGGATGGCAATAAATTCGCTTTCGCTCGCGCGAATCGCCAGGTTGCTGGCGTTCTGCATTCCGACTGAAGCTGAATTGTGAATGATCCGCAATCGCCCATCATACCGTCCGGCAAAACGCGATACCACACCTTCCAGTGTGACGGGATCTCCGCCATCATTGATAATGACATGCAGCCAGTCCCGGCAGGTCTGGCTCAATACGGATTCGATGCACCGCGGCAACAGCAGCGGCCGATCCTTGGTCCGGGTGATGATGGCAACTTTTGCTGGCATCCGATTCCTAAGAAATTAATGCCTCCAACGGTTCATCCGCCCGCGCCGAAAATGTAAAACTGCGCAACTCATTGTTGAATAAACAATGCACCGCCCTGCCCGGACTGATGGCATTGAACAAGTGCAGATTGTGCGCCCAGCATTGAATCCGATGCCGCGTCGCGTCGCGTCCTTCACCCGCGCCCAGCGTCAGAAAATATCCGCCGGGCTGAACTTCCGGCCACACGAATTCAAACGCCACTTCGGATTGCCCCGCGCTGGCCGCCACAATTCCGCCAGCGGTTCGCGCGCTGTTCTCGCCAAAAATCGCCGTCCCCATCTTGTCCCTCACCAGGTACCCAAAGAGCAGGGACGCCTTGGCCTCGTCACAATCAACCACCATGCGGATGCCCACCACGTCACCGGGTTTCACCGCGCTCGCAAACGGCTCATCGTTGACCCTGACCTCAAACGCCGCAATGCGCACATCGCCCGCGCCACCCGTCGCTCCCGGCAACACTGGACGCCAATCTGCGGCGCGGCTCTTCACGAATCGTGCTGAACTCGCCTCACTGATCCGCGCGCGCGTGTCGCCGTTTCGCGCACCGCCGGCTTGATGGTCATGCAACACCTTCAGGTAAAATTCCACCGCGGCCAGGGGCGACCCGTCAAAAACAATAGCCCCATCCGCCAGCACCAGAACCCGGGAACAAAACGTCGTCACCGCCTGCATATCGTGCGACACAATCACGCGGGTCCGGTCTTTCATTTGCCCGCGCATGAACTCGTAGCACTTCTGTTGAAAAAAAATGTCGCCCACCCCGAGCGCTTCATCCACCAAGAACACGTCCGGTTCCACCGCCACCGCGCAGGCAAAACCAAGCCGCAGAAGCATGCCCGAGGAATACGTCCGCACCGGCTCGTCCATGAAGCTGCCGATGTCCGCGAACGCCTCGATCCGCGCCATCCTTTCCCGCGCCGCCGCGCGGGAAACACCCATGATGGCATTGTTCAGCGAGATGTTCTCGCGCCCGGTGAAATCCGGATGAAAACCCGTGCCCAACTCCAGCAGCGCCGCGACTTCGCCGTTCACCGTGCCGCTCCCGGAAGTGGGTTTCACCAACCCCGCCAGAATTTGCAACAGCGTGCTTTTTCCGCAGCCGTTTCGTCCGATGATCCCCAGACTTTCCCCCGGCGCCACTTCAAAGGAGATATTCCGCAATGCCTGGAAATTCCGTTTCCTCGCCGGACTAATCCCGCTCATCCCGCCCGCCGCCGATTTGCGCGAGAACATCCCCGCCATCCGCGACACCAAACCGGAACCGGCGCCGCGCCACAACCTGAAACTTTTGCACACCCCGCGCAGAATAATCGCCGGCGGCGCCTCCGGCACGCGCGAATGCTGGGCAGGATTTTCCGCACCGTTATTCATGTTGAGTTTTTGACCGGGAACTTTGCCACGCCGTTAAACCAGGTCGGTGACTTCATATTTTAACCGCATGAACACTGCGTAAGCTCCGACCATGAAGCCCGCGCCAATCACCATCCAAATGCCAAGCGCCGCCCAATCTCCCGCGCCGCGCCACATCACCAATTCGCGGATGCTCGTGATCGCGAACGCCAGCGGATTGCCGATCACCAGCCATTTCAACCGCTCCGGGACGAGTCTGGGACTATACACCATCGGCGTGAGAAACGAGATGGCCAGGAGAACCGGCGGAATGAATTGTTTGAGGTCCCGGAAGATCGGCCCGGTGACCGCCAGCAACAAAGCAACGCCGCAGGATAAGAGAATCAATGGCATCAAGAAAATCGGCGCCAAAAGCGCCGGCGCATAAAAACCGCCGACGATCCAGCCGAGCATGATCAGCACCGCCAGATTCACCAGCCCGTGAAAACTGGCGGACAGCGCCACGCACACCGGCAGCATTTGAACCGGAAAACGCGCGCGCTTCACGTAGTTTTGATTCTCCATCAGGAGCGTCGGCGCGCGCGATGCGCATTCGCTGAACACGCCAAACGCCGTCAACCCGCAATACACCGCCATTGCCACTTCGCCCAATCCCGCGCGCTGCGATTCCGGCCATTTCAATTTCATGATCAGACTGAAAGCAACCGTGTAAACCGCGAGCAAAAACAATGGTTGCAGAAATATCCACGCCGCGCCCAATCGCGCGCCCCGATACCGTAGCGAAACTTCCCTGGCCGCAAACCGGACCAAAACCGCGCGCCCCTGCCACAGATCATTGGCAAACCGCGCCGGATTCAGGTAACGCGACAGGCTCTCAGGGCGCGACGTTATTTCCATAAGGTTTTCGGTTCCCAAATTGCCAGCATCATCGCAATTTTGTAAGCATTGACCCCGTGAAGCAACTTCAAAAGCACCTTGCTCGAACCCCCGAAACTCAATTGCCAAAACACACATCCAAAACCACACGCGCCGTCGAGTCCCAACTGAATTTAGCAGCGTGCCTTCTGCCGCCGGCGCCCAATCGCGCGCGCAAATCCGGATCGCAAATCAACCGCGCGAACGCCTCCGCCAGCGCTTTCACATCCCCCTCCGCCACCAAAAATCCCGACTCGCCGTCCAACACCGCCTCCGCCGTACCGCCGCTGCGATATGCCACGACGGGCTTGCCATGAAAGCCCGACTCCAGATAAGCAATTCCAAATCCCTCCACGCTGCGAGCCAGACTGCGACTCGTCATCGCAAAAACATCACAACCCGCGTAAGCTTCCGCCAGTTTGTCCGGTGCTATTGCGCCCAAATATTCAAAGGGCACGCCGCCCTCCGCGCACGCACTTACAATTTGCCGTAAATGATTTGCATCGCCCGTCCCGCCAACTTGATAAATAATCTTCGCTCGCAATTCCGCCGGCAACATTCCCAGCGCGCGCGCTGTTTCCAATTGCCCTTTTCGCGGATGAATCCGCGCGAGCGTGAAAATCCGCACCCTGCCGTCCTCCGGCCGCGAAATTGCCGTCTCTCGCGCCGCCGCGCTGCTGCAAGCGCCAGGCGCGAGGTCCACCTTTCCGACCATCCGCCCCAAGAAACTTTTCTCGATCAACGATCTCGAAAATGCGGACACTGTGACCACCCCGCTGGCCCGCCGAAAATGAATTCGCGCCAGCCAGCGCCAGAACGGATTGCGCTCAAACCGCAACACTTCCGACCCATGCAGCACCGACACCACCCGATCACAACCGATCAGTCCCGCCCATTCAAGCAGCATCCAGGCCAGATGCGCGCCCACGCTCGCCAACACCACCGTCGAGTCAATTAATTGCTCCCGCCGCGCCGACAATTCCCCGGCAAATTGAAAAACATCCCCGAAGCGCAAACTCCCGCCCGCCCGTAACCGAACCACCCGAACTCCCATATCTTCCCGCTCTTCACTCCGCGTTCCGCACTCCGCATTCCGCACTCCATAATCCGGCGCCCACACCATCACTCCCGCGCCAGTCCGCAAAATCGCGCGCGCCAATTCCTCCGCATAAATCGCAACCCCGCCGCGGAACGGGGCGAATTCATGCGTTATGATGATCAGCTTTCGCTGCGTCATCGCCGGAGTTGTTCCCATCATCGCCGTCATCACAACAGAGCCACCAACCCAATCCAAACAAAAATTCCTCCGCTGTCAAATGCAGGCTGGCATTCAACGCCGCACGCGCTTAATCTAACGAATAATGGCGCTCTCCATGAATCCAAAGTTGACCGAAAGTGATCACGCCGATTTGAAAGAAAGTCTGCGACGTTGCAGTCCCGCAACTCTCGCCGCCGCCATTCGCTTCCGTGAAAAAGGCGATCTCGACGCGCTGCCCATCGTCGTTTTTGGCATCATCGAGCGCTACCAGCCCGCCACTGCGCCGGTAAGGCTTTCTGCCGCCGCCGACAGCATGCGTCTCATCGAGGACCTCGGTCTCGATTCCCTTACCCTGCTCGAAATCGTCATGGCCATCGAGGAATCGCTCAAGTTGCGCATCGAAAACCATGAACTGCGCGAAATCCGCACCCTGCGCCAGCTTGAGGATTTTCTCCAGGCTAAAATCACCGGCGAAAAAATCGCCGCTCACGGCCGCCATTACAGCCGCGAACAACTCACGCTCATTCTGCCCCAGCAACCGCCATTTCTGTTCCTCGATTACGTCGAACTGGATGGCGACACCGTCAAAGGCCGTTACACCATCCGGGGTGACGAGTTTTTCCTCGAAGGTCATTTCAAGAATAATCCCGTCTTCCCCGCCTCCATCGTTTTCGAGGCCCTGGGCCAGACCGCATGTCTGTGGGTCCTCGAACAAGCCCCAACCAGACTCGCCAAACCCATCAACTCCAATCAGGTTTTCTTCGCCTCGCTCGACGGCGCGCATTTTTACCGAAAGGCCACGCCCGGCGAATCGCTCAATTTCGAATTGAGTCTCCTCAAACTCCGCGACCCGCTCGCCGTCTTTGCAGGCACCGTCACTTGCGCGGGCGGGGAAGTGGCCAGAATTGAGCGCCTCGTCCTCGCCTTCGGCGATCAATTGCGCGAAGAAGAAACCAGCGACGCAGCGGAAATCGCCCGTCCCCGGCAAATCCAAGCCACCCTGCCGGTTGTTTCGCGCAACGGCCATCACTAATCGCGTGCAAATTCCTTCGCGAGCAATTCCGCACTCCGAACTCAAACGCGTCGTCATCACCGGCTTGGGATTCATCACCAGCATTGGCAACGGTCGGAATGAAGTATTGCGCAGTCTTCGGGAATGCCGCACGGGCGTGGAACTTTTTCCGGAATTCGCGCACCAGGACATCCCCGTCAAACTCGCCGGCACCATTAAGGAATTTCACTTCCCCACGCCCTACTTTGAGGATTGGACTCACCCCGCCGAATATCAACTCACCCGCGAGCAAATGCGCCCCATGGCCCCGAACTCCCTCTACGCCTGGTGCGCGATGCGGCAAGCCGTCGAGAGCGCCGGCCTCACGCCCGCCCAGATTTCCGAGTCCGGCCTCATGGCCGCGTCCGGCGGCTCGATGTGGCTTGCGCATGACAATCTCCAAACCATGCTCACGCGCGGCGTCAAACGCTGCCAGCCCATGGGCATCATCAACAGCATCCCCGGTTCGTTGCACATCAACCTCGCCGCGAATTTCAAAATCAAAGGCCCCACGCTCGGTTTCTCCAGCGCGTGTTCCTCCTCGGCCCACGCCGTCGGGGCCGCGTTTGATCTCATCCGGTTGGGCCGCCAGAAAATCGTCTTCGCCGTCGGAGCGGAGGATTGCAACAAAATCAGCATCCTGCCTTTCGCCAGCGTTCGCGCCCTCAGCGTCCAAACCGATCCCAACCTCAGCCCGTGCGCGTTTGATTTGAAGCGCGACGGATTTGTCGGCACCGGCGGCGCTGCCGTCCTCGTCCTCGAAGAACTTGAACACGCCCAACGCCGCGACGCTACGATCTGCGCTGAAGTCATCGGTTGGGCCCAAACTTCCGACGGCTACAATGTCCTCGCGCCCGACCCTGAAGGCGACGGCCTGCGCCGCGCCATGGAAGCAGCCTTGGCCGACGCGGGAATCGCCCGCGAAGAAGTGGATTACATCAATGCCCACGCGCCTTCCACCCCGTCCGGAGATGCCAGCGAAATCTGCGCCATCAAACGCACTTTTGCCGGTGGTCACAAGCCCAATGTCAGCAGCACCAAGAGTCTCACCGGCCATGGCTTGTCGCTGGCCGGCGCGATGGAAACCGCGTTTTGCTGCCTAGCGTTGCAGGAAAAATTCACGCCCGTCTCCGCGCATATTTCCGAACTCGACCCCATCTGCGAAGGCGTGCCCATCGTCACCAAACCCATCGCCGATTTTCCCCGCATCCTGCTCAACAATTCCAGCGGATTCGGCGGCACCAACGTCTGCCTCGCGCTGCGAAGCTGGGAAAATGGCCGCTGACCCGCGAACTCGTTTTTCCCGGGGAGCACACGCGCCCCCGCGTGTTCTGGCGGGCGCCCCGCCCGCCAGAATCGAAGATCGCGGATCGCCAACTTGCTCGCAAATATTTTGAACCGTGCCTGCTGTCAACAAACACATCTTCCTCACCGGCGCCAGTTCCGGCATCGGCATTGAAACCGCTCGCATTTTGTCCGCGCGCGGCTTTCACGTTTGGGGAACTTCGCGCGACCTCAAACGCCTGCCCGCGCTTGCCAACTTCCATCCGGTCACGATGGATTTGACCGATCTCATTTCCATCCGTGAAAATTTCGCACTCGCCCTGCGTGAAGCCGGACACTTCGAGGTATTGATTAACAATGCCGGCGCCGGATATTTTGGCGCGGTTGAAATTCAATCCGACGAACTCCTCCGCGAACAATTCCAATTGCTGGTCCACGGCCCGCTTGAGCTCATCCGTCTCGTGCTCCCGCAAATGCGCCAGCGCCAAAGCGGCCGCATCATCAACATCACCTCGCTCGCCGCGAGATTTCCCATTCCCTATCTCGGACCCTACAGCGCCACCAAAGCCGCCCTGTCCTCGCTAAGCGCGAGCCTCCGCCTGGAACTTGCCGACACCGCCATCCGCGTCACCGACCTCCAACCCGGCGACATCTTGACCAACTTTCACGCCGCGACCCGCCGTCTTGACGACTCCGCGCTCCGCACTCCGCATTCCGCACTCGAAACCGTGTGGCACACCATCGAGCGCAACATGGCCGCCGCCCCGCCGCCAACCCTCGCCGCCCAAGCCATTCTGCGCCTCATCCAAAATCCCAATCCCCCGACCGTCCTCGCCGTCGGCAATTTTTTCCAAACCCGCCTCGCCCCGTTGCTCGCCCGCCTCGCCTCTCCGCGCCTGGTCGAATGGGCCATCCGCCGCTACTACGGCATCTAATTTCCACACTCCGCACTCGGTTCAGTTTCCAAATTCCGCCTTCACCACCCCGAACGCCTCATCCGCAATCTTCAAAGCCAGTTGCACATCAGCCTCCTTCAACGCCGCGCTGATGAACCAATTATGGTGCGGATGAAAGAATACTCCGCGCCGCACCGCTTCCGCGCAAAAACGCTGCTGCCGCAACAAATTCGTCTCGTTGCTGAATTTCATGAACGGCAGCGATGGCGGACCTGAAATCCTCACTTGCAATCCCTGCCGCGCCGCTCCCGCCTGCAATCCCTCCGTCAACAGTTTGCCCATCTTCAAAATATGCGCGACCGCCCCGTCCCGTTCGAGCACCCGCAAACACGCCAGCGCCGCCGCCATCGGCACCGCGCTGTACCAAAAACTCCCCGTCAAAAAAACCTTCGATGCCGCCACGCGCAATTCCCGCCTCCCCAGCGTCGCCGAGATCGGATGCCCATTGCCCAGCGCTTTTGAAAAACAAATCAGGTCCGGCTCGAACCCGAAATACCGGTGCGACCCTCCCAAGTCCAATCGAAACCCCGCGCGCACATCATCCAAAATAAATACAATACCTTCCCTCCGGCAGAACCCCTCCAACCCCGCCAGAAATCCCGGCGCCGCCAGTTCCGAATCCATGAACGGCGGATGCAAAAACGGCGTGATGATCAATGCCGCGATTTGTCCGCGATACTTTTTCGCCAAATCCTCCACGCCATCGAGATCGTTCCAGACAAATTCGTGGACGTGCATCCGGTCCTCGTCAATCAAGCCGCCGTGGCCCGGTGTACACCAGCTATGCGAGCCGTGATAACTTTGCCGCGCGCGCAGCACCTTCTTGCGGCGGGTGAATTCCCGCGCCACCTGCACCGCCCACGTCGTCATGTCCGACCCATTTTTTCCGAGCACCGCCCAATCCGCAAAATCCACCAGCGCCACCAGCCGTTCCGCCAGTTCCACCATTACCGGAGTGGGATGATTGAAACAATCGCCCAGCCGACGCTGCCGTTCCGCCGCTTCCTCGACTTCCGGGTGATGGTGCCCCAGAATCATCGGCCCGTAGCCGCAAAGAAAATCCAGATACTCGCGGCCATCCACGTCCCAATAACGGCAGCCCTCCGCCCGCGCCGCGTAATAAGGAAATTCCAGCGGCACCATCGCCGCCGGCGCCGCGTGTCCATAAATCCCCGCCGGGATCACCTTGCTCGCCCGCGCAAACCATTCCATTGATTTTGGAAATAATGGCTTTGTCATTTTTAATTTAATGAGACGCTAAATTGGCAAACGGACTATCCCGCTCCGCTGGAGCTTGTCCAAAGCGGGCGCGGACATTAGACACCGGGCAGCCCGTAACTCAATTCACTTTTTATGCGCCATCGCGCCCCGCCCCGCCCTCCCCGCAATCAAAAATCAAAAATCGCAAATCAAAAATCCGTTCATCTTCCCTTAAGGTGAGTTATGCGACGCTGATGATCGAGCGCCATTTACACGCGACTTGGCGGTCCGCAAAGTCCATGCTACAGATTGTCACCAGTTACGATGCCGACATGAGAGTTCTCGTCGTTGAAGACGAACCGGATTTGTTGAGCAGCCTCGCGCAGGCTTTGCGCGAGGAAGGCTACGCCGTGGACACCGCCCACGAGGGCGAGGACGGCTTCTTCAAGGCCGCCAATTGGGACTACGACGCCGTCGTCCTCGATGTCATGCTGCCCAAGCTCGATGGCTGGGAAATCCTCAAGCGCCTGCGCGAAACGAAAAAAACCCCCGTGCTCATGCTCACCGCCCGCGACCGCTCGACCGACCGCGTGCGCGGCCTCGACACCGGCGCGGATGATTACGTGGTCAAGCCGTTCGACCTGCCCGAATTGCTCGCGCGCCTGCGGGCGCTCATCCGCCGTTCCGCCAACCAGACCCACGCGCGCATTGAGATCGGCCCCGTGGTGATTGACACTGCGGCGCGCAAGGTCGCGCGCTCCGGCGAACCCGTGGTCCTCACCGCGCGCGAATACGCCCTCGTCGAATACCTCGCGCTCCATTGCGGCGAAGTGGTCACGCGCACCACCCTTTACGAGCATCTCTTCGACGAAAATGACAGCACGCTTTCCAACCTGCTCGACGTTCACGTCTCCAACATCCGCAAAAAGCTCGGCCAGGAGTTCATCGTCACCCGGCGCGGCCACGGGTATTGCATCGAGCGTCCCGCATGATTTTCAAATCCATACGCGGTCGTTTGCAACTTTGGTATGGCCTGCTGCTCGTGGCCGTGCTGGCGGGCTTCGGCCTCACCGCGTATCAACTCGAGCGCAACCGGCAAATGCGAAATGTGGACGAGGAATTGCAGCGCCGCGTGGCTGCGCTTTCCCGCGCGCTGGAACCCAACGGTCCGCGCAATGGCCGCTTTGAAGAACATTTTGGGGGCCGTCCGCCGCGCCCGCCCGACGAACCCGGAAACGCCGGCCCTCCCGGCGCGGATCTTCATTCCGCTTTCGGGCCTCCCGTTAACTTCAAATTGCCTGAATTTGCAACCAACTTGTTCGGAGGAAACGGTCCAGGCGCATATTATTATATTATTTGGCGGCGAGGTGGAGAATTGCTGAGCTCATCTGGCAATGTTCCGGCGCATAATAATTATCATGAGATTTGGAACGAGACCGAAGAATCTGGCGGAGTGAGGGAACGGTTAATTCCGTTGACGACTTCGCGGACCGATAATTCAGTGAATTCCGCCAGCGGAATATTGCCGAAAGACTCGCCAGTCCGCGACGATTTATTTCGCGAGTTGAGCGAGAAAACCCCGCCTGGCGAAGTTTTACTTGTCGGTCATTCCATGGTAATTGAGTTGGCCGAACTCCACCACTTCGCCTGGTCGCTCTCGGGCATCGGCGGCCTGGTGTTGGTATTGGGGCTGACCGGCGGTTGGTGGCTTTCCACCCGCGCCATCCGGCCCATCGAGGACATCAGCGCCACGGCGGTCAAAATCGCCGCCGGCGATCTTTCCCAACGCATCAACGTCGCGGACACTGACAACGAACTTGGCCGCCTTGCCGGTGTGCTCAACTCCACTTTCGCCCGGCTCGAAGCCGCCTTCGCGCAACAAGGCCGGTTCACCGCCGATGCCGCGCATGAGCTTCGCACCCCCGTCACCGTCATCCTCACGCAAGTCCAGACCGCCTTGAAACAGGAGCGCGCCGCCGCCGAGTATCGCGCCACCGTCGAGGCCTGCCAGCGCGCCGCCCAAAGAATGCGCGGCCTCCTCGAATCCCTCCTCGAACTCGCCCGCCTCGATGCCGGCCAGGAACCCATGCGCACCCGCCGCTTCGATCTCGCCCGCACTGTGAGTGATTGCGTCGAACTCGTGCAACCTCTCGCCGCCGAGCGCGGCATAAAAATCCAGAGCGAACTCCCCGCCCTCGAAATCGTGGGTGATCCCGGGCGGCTCGCCCAAGTTTTCACCAACCTCCTCAGCAACGCCATCCATTACAACAAGGACCACGGCGAAATCCGTGTTTCCGTCCAACGGCGAGACGGCGCCGCGCTCGTCACCGTGGCCGACACCGGCGAGGGCATTTCCGAGCAGGATTTGCCGCACGTCTTCGAGCGTTTTTTTCGCGCTGACAAATCCCGTTCCAGCGCCGCCGGCCGCAACGGCCTGGGCCTCGCCATTTCCAAAGCCATCGTCACCGCGCACGGCGGCGGCATCGAAGTGGAAAGCAAACCCGGCGCGGGCGCGACGTTCACGGTGCGGCTGCCTCTGTAATCTGGGTGCAGAAGCGCCGTGGGCGCGGAATATTTGTAGAAACAAGAACCAAAAGGAAATCCCAGCCCCGTAGGGGCGGCATCTTTGTAGAAACAATTCTAAAAAAACATTTCTTAGCTCCGTCAGGAGCGGCATCATCAGCTCGTGGCCAATACCTACACGCAAATTTACCTCCACGTCGTGTTCGCCGTCGAAGGCAGGCAAAACCTCATCGAGCCGCAGCACAACAATGAATTACAGAAATACATCACCGGGATTGTTTCAGCTCAGAAACAAAAGCTCATCGCCATAAACAATATGCCGGACCACGCGCATTTGCTCGTTGGTCTGCGACCGGATTCGTCACTTTCAGATTTGGTGCGGTACCTAAAAGCCGGTTCATCGAAATTCATCAACGAGAAGCACTGGGTCCTCGGCCGCTTCTCGTGGCAGGAAGGGTTTGGAGCATTTTCTCATTCGCGCTCGCAGCTTGGGGTCGTGATTAGATACATCGAAAATCAACAAAAACATCACGCCAAGAAATCATTCCACGAAGAATATTTAGCATTACTGGAGAAGTTCGGTGTGGATTACGACCCTCGATATATTTTCCGGCGCGGCGGAGAATAGGAAGCCGAATATGCCGCCCCTACGGGGCTAATGTTTCTTCGGCTTTTTGTTTGCTACAAAGATGCCGCGCCTATGGCGCTACTGCACCTCACCTGCCTTGCGCTTCCAATTTTTTATGCTATTTTTGTGGGGTAGAAAGAGGTCGTTCCTTGACATCTTCCGCCGTCGCGAAATACGCGTTGGCGCGATGAATCCGTCCGTCGCGGCTGACGCCATGGCGGACAAGCCGGGCGGGATGTAAGTTGCTCCGTTCGGAATTCCGTTTGGACGCCGACCAGTCTTGCGCTGACGGCATTAAAGCTCATGTAACGTCACTATTTCCGCTTATTGAGCCTCACAAAAGGCCCGTAATTCCACCTATTACCGCTAGTACCGCTTATTTTTAGGGGGGCGGGGGGGTAGGCTCCGGACGGGTTTTGACCGCCGTTCGGTGTCCACGCTTTAGCGTGTTCCCGGCACCGGGGACAGCCTGAAGGCTGGACACCGAACAAATTCGGCCCAGGTTTCAATGTTTGAAGATTGGCTCTTCTCTGGAGCTTGGATGTTGGCGCTTGGAGCTTTTCAACAGGCTTGCGCTCCACCCACCGCACCTTAAAATAAAAACATGTCGCACGCCGATTTTGTTCATTTGCATTTGCACACCGAGTTTTCCTTGCTCGATGGCGCCTGCCGCCTTGACCGGCTCATGGACAAAGCCCATGAACTCAAGCTCCCCGCCCTCGCCATCACCGACCACGGCGTGCTCTACGGCGCGATTGATTTTTACCAGGCCGCGCGCGCCAAGGGCATCAAGCCGATCATCGGTTGCGAAGTGTATGTCGCGCCCGGCAGCCGGTTGGAAAAGAAGAGCAACAGCGGCGGCGGGCGGGATGTTTATAATCACCTCGTGCTGCTCGCCAAGGACGAAACCGGCTACAAAAATCTCATCAAACTCACCACCGCCGCGCATCTGGACGGCTATTATTACAAGCCGCGCATTGACAAGGAACTCCTCGCCGCGCACAAGGACGGCATCATCGCGCTCTCGGGCTGCCTGGCGAGCGAGATCCCCGAGGCGATTTTGAAGGACGACTTGCCCAAGGCCCGCCGGGCGATTGACTGGTTCAAACAAACCCTCGGCGCGGAAAATTTCTACCTGGAATTGCAAAACCACGGCATTCCCGAGCAGGCCAAGGTGAATCGCCTGTTGATTCCCTGGGCCAAGGAATTCGGTTTGAAACTGGTTGCGTCGAATGATGTGCATTACGTCGAAAAATCAAATTCGCACGCGCACGACTGCCTCATCTGCATCGGCACCCAGACCATGTTGAGCGACACCAAGCGCATGAAGTACGTGACTGAACAATTTTATCTCCGCTCCGCCGACGAGATGAAGGCGCGCTTCAGCGAAACGCCGGAAGCCATCACAAACACGCTGGAGGTGGCCGAGAAATGCAATTTGGAAATCGAGTTCGGCAAATTGCATTATCCGGTTTTTACTCCTCCGGAACATTTCACGCGCGAAGGATTTCTGCGCCAGTTGATCGCCGAGGGTTTGTTCCGCCGCTACACCATTCAGGCAACGGCAAAAGGGCAGGAATTTGTGGTTGAAGGCATCCAGGACCCCGCGCGACTGCCGACTTATGCCGCGCAGAAAATTCCGCTCAATGGCGCGGGGCATGACCTTGACGATCCCGCGATCGCCGCCGCCGTCAAGGCCGTCATTGACCGTTTGCAAATCGAACTCGCGGTCATCGAGAAGACCGGGTTCATTTCGTATTTTCTCATCGTGGCGGATTTCATCCGCTATGGCCGCGACCACGGCATCAGTTGCGTCGCGCGCGGTTCGGCCGCCGGCTCGATCGTCACCTATCTGCTCGAAATCTCGAACGTGGACCCGATTCGTTACGGCCTGCTCTTCGAGCGATTTCTGAATCCCGAGCGCGTCAATCCGCCCGATATTGACATTGATTTCGCCGACGACCGCCGGGGCGATGTCATCGAATACGTCCGCAAAAAATACGGGAATGATTCCGTCGCGCAGATCATTACGTTCGGCACGATGGGCGCGAAATCCGTGGTGCGCGACGTGGGCCGCGTCATGGGCCTGAGCTATGGCGATTGCGACCGTCTCGCCAAGATGATCCCGACGGATTTGAAAATGGACCTCGCGAAGGCGCTCAAACAATCGCCGGAACTCAAGGCCGCTTATGACACGGAGGATGTCACGCGCGAATTATTCGACACCGCGTTCGTGCTGGAAGACCTGACGCGCAACGCCTCGGTGCATGCCGCCGGCGTGGTCATCGGCGACCAACCGCTCGTCAATTTGCTGCCACTCAAGAAGGAAGATGACGGGACGCTCGTCACGCAATACGCGATGAATCCCGTCGGCGAGCTGGGCCTGCTCAAGATGGATTTTCTCGGGTTGAAAACGCTGACCGTGATTCGCAACACCTGCGAAATGGTCAAGGCCGGCAAGGGCATTGACGTGCCGATTGACAATCTGCCGCTGGACGATCCCAAAACCTACGACCTGTTGAACAAGGCGCAGACGCTCGGCATATTTCAATTGGAATCCGGCGGCATGCGCGATTTGTGCCGCAAGTTCCAGATCAGTTCGGTCGAGCATATCACGGCGTTGATCGCGCTGTACCGTCCCGGGCCGATGGAGCTGATCCCGGAATTCATCAAGCGCCGTCACGGCGAGGTGAAGATTGAATATGAACATCCGCTGCTGGAACCGATTTGCCGCGAGACTTACGGCATCATGGTTTATCAGGAACAGGTGATGCAAGCGACGCAGGTGCTGGCCGGTTACACGCTCGGCGGCGCGGATTTACTCCGGCGCGCGATGGGCAAAAAGAAGGTCGAGGAAATGCAGAAGCAGCGCGACACTTTCGTGAAGGGTTGCGCGAAGGTGAACCACATTCCCGCGCCCAAGGCGAACCAGATTTTTGATTTGCTCGAAAAATTCGCCGGTTACGGCTTCAACAAATCGCACGCCGCCGCCTACGCCATCGTCGCTTATCAAACCGCGTATCTGAAGGCGAATTATCCCGTCGAATTCCTGAGCGCCATGATGACGAACGACATGAGCGATCTCAAAAAGCTCGGCGAATTCATCAACGAAGCCCGCGTCATGGGCATCGAGGTGCTGCCGCCGGATGTGAACGAGAGCCAGGTGGTTTTCGCGCCGGCGCGCGGCGGGAAAGTGATCCGCTTCGGCCTCGCGGCCATCAAGGGCGTGGGGGAAGTCGCGGTCGAGAGCCTGCTGGATGCGCGCAAACAGGGCGGTGAATTCACTTCGCTCCAGGAAATGTGCGAGCGCGTGGACATCCGCACCGTTAATCGCCGCGTGCTCGAAGCGCTCATCAAGTCCGGCGGTTGCGACGCCTTCAAGGAAACCCGCGCCACCCTGTTCGCGCAAATTGACCACGCGCTTTCCCGCGCCGCCGGCATCATCCAGGATCGCCAGCGCGGGCAAAGCTCGATGTTCGGCATGCTGGAGGAGCAAGGCCCGGAAAAACAGGAAGTCATTGGGAAATTGCCGGAATGGCCCCAGCACGAATTGCTTGCCGCCGAAAAGGAATTGCTCGGCTTCTATGTCACCGGACACCCGCTGACGCCCTTCGCGCCGATCCTCGAAAAATACGCGCTCGCAACCACCAGCACGCTGGCGGCGCTGCCCAACCGCAGCCTGACGCGCATTGGCGGATTAATCGCCGCCGTGCAACAGGGTGTTTCCAAAAAGAGCAACAAGCCTTATGCGATGGTGACGCTGGAGGATTTGGAAGGCTCGGTGCAAATCCTGTGCATGAACGAGAATTACGACAAGTACCGCGGCCTGCTGATCTTGAACAAAGCCATCCTCGTCATCGGCGAGGTCAACAACGGCGAGGACAAACCGAAGATTTTTCCGCAGGAAATCATGGCGCTGGAGGATGCGCCGCGCAAATACACGCGGCAGGTGCATTTCCGGCTTTACACCGCGCATCTGCAGCCCGGGGATTTGGATTCCGTCCGCGACCTCGCGCTGGAGCATCCCGGCAAGTGCCCGCTCTTTCTATGTTTTCTGCGGCCCGGCGGAGAAGCCGTCTTCATCGAGCCGCATGAAAAATTCTCCGTCGCGCCTTCCATGGAGTTGCACCAGGCGGCGGACGCGCGGTTCGGCAACGACACCTACTACGTCAAAGTGGACAGTTCCCTGCCCGAACGCGCACCGCGCAAATGGGAAAAACGCAGCAGCGACAACGGGGATGAGTAATGCAAATCAGGAATGAATTGTGATCGTTGAAACGCCAAGCTCGACAAAATTGTACCTGCCAAGGGCATTTTCCAATGCGGTGAGGTTAATTGCAATGAGTTGGCATAGCGAGTCGTTTGAAATATTGCCGGTTGAAATCAACAACAGTTTCGGCGGCATCGAGCGCAGCAGGAAACTGGTGACAAAATCGCTGTCCTTGGTGACTACCGCGCGACCGTCTCTGGCAGCCAGCGCGACTATCTCTCTGTCTGGCGTGCTATTTCCAAGCGGTAAATCCAGAGTGTGGAGGGTATCATGTCCGGCCGCAGACAACTCGAGCGCAAGGCGGCGCGGCAGTTGCGCGTCCACGATGAACTTCATGAAGTCACGGGTTCAACACGCTTTACCCTGCTCAGACGCGCCCCATAAGCACACGCTGCCCGCAAGTCATCAGCTTCGAGATCGGGGTAATCCGCCAAAATCTGTTCGGTGGTCATGCTGCTTTGCAAATCCAGGAGAAATTCCACTGGATAACGCAGGCCGCGAACGCACGGCTGCCCGTGACAAATGTCCGGGTTCACGGTTATTCGCGAAAGAAGCTTATCACTCGACATATACCATGGAGTTTACATCATCAGCCCGCTCCTGCCAAGAAGCCTGTCTCGAGGATTGTATGTGCGCTTTCCATTCACTGGAAAATCTCGGCGAAGAATTGCTGCATGTCGGCCCAGGAGCGTTTGTCGGCTTTCTCGTTGTAGGCCGCGCCTTTCGAATTGTCCGTGCCCACTTCCGGCTCCGTGAAGCTATGCACCGCGCCGCCATACATCTTCAACTGCCAGTCCACCTTGGCCTGCCGCATTTCGTCCTCGAACGCCGTCATATTCTGCGGCGAATTGAACGGATCATCCGCGCCATGCAGCACCAGCACCTTGCACTTGATGTTCTTGCCGTCCTCGGGTTTCGGCGAATCCAGGCCGCCGTGAAAAGTCACCACCCCGGCAATATCCGCACCGCTGCGCGCCAGCTCAAGGACGGTTGTCCCGCCAAAACAATAACCGATGGCCGCGACGCGCTTGGTGTCGGTGAGCTTGTTTTTTGCCAGCACCGCCAGGCCGGCGTTCGCGCGCTGCCGCAACAGCTCCCGGTCCGCCTTGTATTTTCCCGCCTGCGCGCCGGCCTCCTTCTGGTTCGCCGGACGGATGCCCTTCCCATAAATATCCGCGCAAAAAACCATGTAACCCAATTTGGCCAGCATTTCGGCGCGATGTTTCTCGTAAGCGGTCAACCCCATCCATTGATGCACGAGCAGGACGCCCGGCCGTTTCCCTTTCACCGTGGAATCATCATAAGCCAGATAGCCTTCGAGAACGGTGTCGCCGTCCTTGTATTCAACATTTTCCGTGTGCAATTGCGCCCGCGCGGTCAGGACGCAACCCAAGGTGGCGAGTGTGATCAGCAAATTTTTCATGGGCGAATGGTAACGCGGGTCCGTGAGGAAATCCAGCGGCAAGAACAGTTGGGTTTAAGCTCCAAGCACCAAGCTCCAACATCCAGAGAACATCCAAATCTCAACATCCACTTGGAACTTGCGTGCTTGGCGCTTCACTGGATGTTGGAGCTTGGTGCTTGGAGCTTCCGCCCCCCTGTTGACAGACCGTTTAATATCACTTCGATGAAAGCGCTCGAACCGCCTCATACGCATTTTGTGGCCGCGGCCGAGGGCTGGCTGGGGCTGGGGGATATTTGCGAAGCCCGCGCGGAATTGGAACGGCTGGGAGAACCGCTGCAGACCCATCCCGATGTGCTCCGTGTCCGCTGGGCGATTGCCGCCGAGGAGCGCGATTGGCCGGCGGCGCTGCGCCTCGCCCGCGCGCTCGTGCGCGCAACTCCCGAATCGTCCTTTGGCTGGTTGCATCAGGCATATGCTTTGCGTCGCGTGCCGGAAGGCGGACTGCAAGCCGCCTGGGACAGTTTGCTTCCGGTGCTGAAAACATTTCCAAAAGTCGCCATCATTCCCTACAACCTCGCCTGCTATGCCTGTCAGATGCGGCAATTGGACCGCGCCCGCGAACTCCTTCAGCGCGCCATCCTCATTGGCGACAAAGATCACATCAAACAAATCGCGCTCGAAGACACCGACCTCAGAGCGCTGTGGGCGGAGATTCGCGAACTGTGAGGGATGTTTCATAAGCACCAAGCGCCAACCTCCAAGCACCAGAGAAACTTCAAACTCGCAAGCTCCAATTGGAGGTTGGTATTTGGATGTTCTCTGGTGCTTGGAGGTTGGCGCTTGGAATTTCAATTCCTGCTGAAACATGCCGCGCCCGAAAACCGCCATACTCGAAGTCTCCCGCCTCTGCATCCAACGCGATGGCACGCGCATTCTGGATGATATTTCCTGGCGCGTTGAACCCGGCCAGCATTGGGTCGTCCTCGGCGCGAACGGTTCCGGCAAGACCTCCCTGCTGAGCGCGCTGACGGGGTACTTCATGCCCACCGCCGGGGAAGTCACCGTGCTGGGCCAGCGCTTTGGCAACTCGGACTGGCGCGAACTTCGCAAACATATTGGCCTCGTCAGTTCCTCCATCCGCCAATTGATGGCCGACACCGAACCTGCGCTCGAAACCGTCGTCAGCGGCAAATACGCCATGATTGATTACTGGGGCCGCATCGCCCGCGCCGACCGCGCGCGCGGCCTGCGCCTGCTTCAACAAATTGAATGCGCTTATCTCGCGGAACGACCGTGGGTATTTTTGTCGCAAGGCGAACGCCAGCGCGTGCTTATCGGCCGCGCCCTCATGGCCCGTCCCCGCCTCCTGATCCTCGACGAACCCTGCGCCGGACTTGATCCCGCCGCCCGCGAGCATTTCCTTCAATTCCTCCAGCGCCTCGGCTCTCGCCCCCACGCCCCCACGCTGGTGCTCGTCACCCATCACGTTGAGGAAATCATGCCCGTTTTCACGCATGCGTTGATTTTGAAATCCGGAAAGGTCCTTGCCGCCGGCAAAAAATCCTCCGTCCTCAACGCGCGCCAGCTTTCCCGCGCCTTCGACACGGCTGTTAAATTGCATAAAAAATCCGGGCGCTATCTGCTTTCGGTTGTCTCCTCATCGCGCAATGTCGTTTGACCCTCGTCAAGACTTGATCGGTCCTAATTTTGCGAAACCTCGCGCTCACGTAAAAACCAAATTCATCCCGGCGGTGCGGTGGCCGCCAGCCGGACATCATAGCGCGGGTCGCCAAAGCTCATTACAATGTCCACCAGGGGCAATCTGGATTCCCGCGCGAAAGCATTCGCATCGGCCACATGGTCAAATTGCCTCGCCTCCTCCACGCTGGACGTCCAGCGCCCGGCTTGGTCGAAATAAAGCAGCGACTCCCGGTTTTGGAGCACAATCTTGGCCCTGATTTTCTCATCCCCGTCCATAAGATCAAATTGCAAGCCATGCCAGGTTTCCGGTTGGGAAAGCTTTCAAGAATGGTTTTAAAAGACCTGCCAATAACTACGCCATCTCGGTGGCCGTGTCAAATGTGGCGCGGCGGGAAACGACGGCGGCTCGCGCCTCTGCTCACTTCAACTCACGGAACCCGAATAATTTGTCGCGCTTGATGATTTCCACAACCGACGCCGGCACCATCGTTTCCCACGAAGGATCATACGTCTGGATGCGGGCCAGCACATCGCGCGAAAAGATCGGCAGATATTCCACGTTATGTTTCTGGATGGATTCCACGCATTTGTTTTCCAGGAGATACGCGTAAAGATTTTGCAGGTGCGGCGCCACTTTCATATTCTCCGCCGTCGTCACTTTGCCGGTCACCGGGTCGCGCCAGGGATAAACATAGAGCTTCACCGTGCTCTTGAACAACCGCCCGAAAGATTCCAGCAAGCCGCCCTCGAGATCAGTATAAAATTTCTCGTCGAAAATCTCCCGCAAACTCGGCACCCCCAGCGCCAGGCCGATGCTCTTCTGCGTGTAACGGGACAAGTACGCCACCAGCTTGTAATAACGCGCGTAATTGGAAACCAGCACCGTCTTGCCCAGCGCGGCCAGCACGTCCACCCGCTGCAAAAAATCCTTATGGTCCACCCCGCCGTCGGAAAACAAATTCCGCAGCGTCATTTCCATCAGCACCGCCGGTTGTTCGCCCGACACGCCCGGCTCCAATAAAAATTGTTCCTGCGCCCGTTCGAGCATGTCCAGCGTGGTGTTGGTCACGGGCCGGAAACTTCCGCGCTCCACGAGCACCGGCTTTTTGTAAAGCACATCCGTCGGCTGCACCACTTCGCCGTCGGCGGTGAACATCGCCGCGTCCGTCAAGCCCTGTTGCACCAATTGCAGGCTCATCAGGCGGTTGTCCAGCATTGCGAAGGCCGGCCCGGAAAACTTGATCATGTCCAGTTCAATCCGCTCCCGCGTCAGGCCGTCCATGAGCGATTTGATCAGGACTTCCGGCTGTTTGGCGTAATGGAAAGCCGCGAAAATCAGATTCACGCCGATGATTCCCAGCGCCTCCTGCTCGCGCACATTCTCGTGGTCCAGCATCCGCACATGAATGATGATTTCCGACGGCTCGCTATGGTATTTGTCCTGAAAACGGATCCCCAGCCAGCCGTGACCCTCCTCGTGCCGCGTGAAACTGTGCGTCGCCACCGTGTCCGCAAAAACGAAAAACAGGCACCGGTCCCCGCGCGAGGCATTCAACCGCTCCAGCAGCAATTTGAATTCGTAATCCACCATGGACTGCAACCGTTTCCGGCTCACATAACGGTCGCTCGGGCCGTAAATCGCGTCACTCACGCCCATGTCGTAGGCGGAAATGGACTTCGCCACCGTCCCCGCCGCGCCGCCCACGTGAAAAAACCACCGCGCCACCTCCTGGCCCGCGCCAATCTCGGCGAACGTGCCGTAAATCTTCGCGTCCATGTTGATCTGGAGCGCCTTCTGATTCGTATCTAGTGCGTCACTATTCATTTTTTGATTTTCGCGTTCGCGGCCCCGCCGCCGACCGAAGATACATCAAAGATGCAATTCCCGTCCGTGGCAAGCAACCATTTCCATGCGCTCCCCGCCTGTGCGCGGGACAAAATCCTGGGCTGTATCACATGCCTGATTTTTCGTCGCGAAGCGACCGCGGACATTAGCCAGGCACAATGTGCCTGGAGGCGGCGCGAAAACACCCCGTCCTGAAGGGACGCCGGAAAAGCTGAGAGGGAAGGGGATCCAGCGTCCCTTGCGGGACGCACCTGATTTTGACTGCGTCTGCCAGCCACTTGGTGGCTGGCTAATTTCCGGTGGCCTTCCAGGCCGGGAAAATGATCCGTATCGAGCCATCTATATTTTTGAGCCAAATCGCCAAACAAACTCGTTGACCGAAGAATTTTGTCCTGCATTCCCCCAGCCGGAGTCGAAATATTATTTTCCCCGGCAAGCGAACTTATCCGAACGCAGCCGAATTTAAGCGAATTTACGCGGTTTTTTGAGCGAATTAAGGCGGGTTGACCCGGCCAATGCCGGAAATGTTTGCCTGCGAAGTGCGGCAATGAAGGTCTCTCGCGTCGCGAATTCCTCGCAGAAAATAATTTATGTTTCATCCCGGAACAAGCCGGTTTATCCCGGTCAAGCCCGGTTGACGGCGCTCTTTGGGCCGCATAAAGCCGGCAAAAGCCATTTCGGGAAATAATGGCTTCTTCTCTGTTTGCGGCGGAATGGGCAGCTCTTGGAAAAAGCTCCACTAGGAGCGCCATGTCTATGGCATAAGAATCACCAGCAACCCAAGCTCCGTAGGAGCGGCAGGTAAATGATGTGTCGAGAATGATTTGCATTTGTTCAAATGGCGTTCGCTCATGCCGCTCCGCTGGAGCTTTTCACGATTTCTACGGGCTTTGCTTTAAACATGGCTCTCCTAACGGAGCTTGGGAATCCGCGCATTACAGCGAAGAACCAAACAAAAGAATATCGCGGTCCCGGCAGCAGCTCGTGCCGGTCATCTTGGACACCTTGCGGTGACCCTCTTCGCGCTCCTTGTTTCACGCGTAACGAGTCTCGCATGGATCAGTCAAATTGTCCAGTTGTTAGCAGAAGTCACCGGCCCTTCATGGATTTGACGGACCGCTAACACGTAAAATCCCTGAACGCAAAATAGTGTGGTGGATTAAATCATAGACAATTGATCCGTTTGGTTGGTTAATTCCCGCGATCAATAATCATTCAATCCCCTGTGAATTCCAAACTCGCACTCGCGATTCTCTGCTTCATGGCGCCGCTTTTGGCTGGAGGGGGGCCGCTGGAGGATTACAAAAATCTGACGGATAAAACCGTTCTGATGCCAGCATTTATTCCTCCTGCGTCCTATTCGACAAGCGAAGAGTTGCCCTCCGACAAGACGAACGCTCTGGCCAGGATTGAAAGCGAACCAGCCAAGCGGAAAATCGCTGTCGTACAAGATGGCCCGCACTTTGTCCGTGTTTTCCCCGAAAGCCAACGAGCTTCTTTTGACGAGGTGCCGATGCGAGGCGTGGAACTTGCAGCCTCGAACTCAAACCGGGCACTGCCGGGCGGCTCAATTGATTTTTCTGCCATCACCGCGGAACAAGTTCTCCCATTTTATGCGGCCATCAGCCACCGAACCATCTTGCGCCCTACGGCGCTTCCGCCCGTCATGGTGCGCCTAAAGACAAAAGGTCCGCTTACTCAGGAGGAAGCTTCGTACGCCTTGGCCACTGTGCTGGCTTTCAATGGTCTGGCTTTGGTCGAGGACGGCGATAAGTTTGCCGAGCTTGTCCCGCTGGCGCAGCGGCGGCTCGTAAATGCAAACGCCCCCAAACCCGAATCTGGAGCAAAACTATTCAACCCGAACGAAACACCTCTATTGGGAGAATCCAAGTCGTCTATGCCGGCACGACCGCCCGCCACACAAACGGAACGCGAGTTGGCGCGCGTGCAGCAGGCCATCCATGATTTCTTGCACCATCAATCACCGAACTATTCCGCCCGGCGGCTGCTTGATTTTTATGCCGATTTGCAGGGCAAGACTGTGCAGCCATCGGAAGCCCTGGATGCGGTAACGATGTGGTTTCATGTCGAAACGCCATTGACCAAGGCCGAATTGCTCTACGCCATTGAAGCCACATTCGCCCTTAATAATCTCGCAATCGTTCCCGTGAACGACCGGGAAATCCGCCTGACTCGCACGAGCGAGTCGGGCCGAGGCGCAGGAAAAACAGAAAAAAGTTCACCGCCCACGAAGCGGCAAATGTTACCAATTCCCAATGATAATCAATATAATTGGCAAGCCACTCCTCAATACGTGCGTAGCTGGTCGCTGTTCTTGATTTTGGCAGGGAAATCGCGCTGCGATTTCCCCGTCGCCGAGCGCAGCGTCAGGCGATGGAACGATGGCGCGGTGATACGGCAAGCCGAAGAATTGCGCCGCTGCTGAACGCGGCGCGGATGGCGCAGCGCGCCATCCCTACCCAGAACAGTGTCGAGCTGCGCACGGGGTGAGGGCGGTCGTCGCAATCCACTTCTCCCGGCGCCAGCCGGTACGCCGAAAAAAGCCAATTTATGGGACAAAAGTGGCTCGAAACTGTCTCGCACCCTTGGACACTGTCTCAAAACGGGCGTTTTAAATCACGGAATGCCTAGAAATGGGGCCTTGCAACAGCGCTAAAACCGCCTTGGCACACTCCCTGCGACACGGCTTTCCGAGCCTCAAGCTCGGCAATAATTCAAATAGGTCCCAACCAAAACGCAGTCTAGTTGTTGTTATGAATCCAAAATTCTTGCATTACAAAATGGTAGGTTTGTTCACCTGCACCCTCGCGCTTGCCGCCGGTTTGCAGGCTCAGTCAGTCTCACCGGTCGTGGTCCTGCGGGCCACTGATCCGACGGCGCTCGAAGGCACGAGCACGGGCGCCTTCACCCTCATTCGCTACGGCGACACCAACTCGACGCTCTCCGTAAACGTGGAAATCGCCGGCACCGCCGTCAACGGGGTGGATTACTCGGCCATCTCCAGCGGCCTCACCCTGCCAGCGGGTTATTACGCGGTGGATGTCCCGGTGCTCCCGCTCCTGGACACGACCAATCGCGGCAACAAAACCGTCGTGCTGACCTTGCAACCCAACGCGGCCTATCGCGTGGCAGGCTCGGGCAAGGCGACCGTGAAAATCGTGGATGACATTTTCAACATCCCGCCACCGACCGTTGCCATTACGAGTCCAACCGATGGCAGCGTGGTCACCGCTCCCGCCATGCTCACGCTCGAAGCAACGGTAAGCGATCCGGAACTGCCGGTTCAAAGTGTGAGTTTTTACGTGGATGACGCCTTCGTCGGACGCGTCACCAACAGCCCTTACACCTTGACCGTGAAAGCGACGCATCCCGGCCTTTACGCCGTCTTTTCGCGGGCGGTGGATGAATTCGGAAAATCCGCGGTCTCGGAACCGGTGCATGTCACCGTGTCCGCCGCGCCGGTGGTGACTTTGCTCACGCCAGGCGGGACGAATTACGACGCCGGTCAATTTGTGATCCTCGACGCCCAAATCGGCGATCCCAACGAACCGATCAAGAGCGTGACGTTCTATTTGAACAGCAAGGTCCTGGGCACGGTGACGAACGCGCCCTACACCTGGACTTGGAACACCACGGTAGCGGGCACGAATGTGGTCCAAGCCGTGGCCGTGGACGCGAACACCGGCAAGAAGGGTGATTCGGCAAAAGTGGACGTCGTCGTCCTCCCGTTCGTCGGGGGAAATTGATGATTAGCCGCCCCGGCTTCCTCCGGCCCGGGCGGAAAGCCAGCGCTGCCTGAGCCAACAAGCAGCCCACCCCAGAGCGCCAGCGCATGTGTCCGCTGGCGCTCTTTTTTTATTTGAAGGGTGGTTTGGAAAATTTTATTCCCTGCCTCTTTTATGTTGCGTATTGCGTGTCGAGGATTCCGTTTTCAACACGCTACACGCAACACGCAACACGCAACACGCAACACGCAACACGCAACACGCTGTTTGACAATATTATTGCTACTTCGCGTCCGCCGCGCCAATTTTTGACCATGCGCATTGTTACGTCTGTCGCCGCCATGCAGCGGCTCGCCCGCCGCTGGCAAACCCAGGGCTTCCGCGTCGGCTTTGTTCCGACCATGGGCTATTTGCACGCTGGACATATCAGCCTCGTGAAGCGCGCGCGCCAGCTTGTTGGCCCGCGTGGCCGCGTGGTCGTCAGCATTTACGTCAACCCCACGCAATTCGGCCCGAACGAAGACCTGTCGCGTTACCCGCGCGATTTTGCGCGCGACAAAAAATCCTGCCGCGCCGCCGGTGTGGATGTGATCTTCGCGCCCGGCGACGGCGAAATGTACCCGCAAAACAGCGACGCCGCTTACAGCACCTACGTCGTGGAAGAAACGCTTTCGCGCGGCATGGAAGGCGTGTCTCGCCCCACGCATTTTCGCGGCGTCACCACCGTGGTGGCGAAACTGTTCAACATCGTGCTGCCCGAAGTCGCGGTGTTTGGCGCGAAAGATTTTCAGCAGGCGGCCATCGTGCAACGGATGGTGCGCGATTTGAATTTCCCGGTGAAAATCATCGTCGCGCCCACGCATCGCGAACCCGACGGCCTCGCCCTGAGCTCGCGCAACAAATATCTTTCGCCCGCGCAACGCGAGCAGGCGGTTGTCCTATCCCACGCGCTGCAACTCGCCAAAAAAATCGCGAACCACAAGCCGGTTTCGGCTCACGCGTTGAAGACGCAACTCCAACGCTTCATCGCCGCGCAACCCGAAGCGCGACTGGATTACCTCGAATTTTTCGATCCGCAAACCTTGCAGCCGGCAACAAAAGTTGTGCCGGGCGTTCAAATGGCCCTCGCGGTGTTCTTCGGCAAGACGCGGTTGATTGATAATGCGCGGTTGTAAGATGCGGAATCTAACAACTCGTCATCGGGCCGGCATGATCAAAGGAATCACCTGCCGTTCAAAACGCCGATAGATGTGAAAGTCAGAATCAATCGTGATCAACCGGCAATCCTTTCTCGCTTCACTCATGACCACCATGCAAGCATCCACAAAATCCATTGGTGTATCCTGATACTTGGTCATGAGTGACATGACTCGATCTTTATTTGGCTCCAAATCAAAACCAATGGCCACAATCTTGCGCGAAATCAATTCCACAGCGGCCCTCTCGGGAAGCCCCGCGGCGGCAAGCAGACGCGACGTTTCCGCAATGGCTCCCTCACAAGTCCAAACCGGGCAATTGACTTGGTCAAATTGCCAGCGCGCCCAGTCGTGATCGGCGTCTGACCGGTCGAGCAAGGCCACCAACGGACCGGAATCGGTCAAGTACGACGGCATGCGCCAAACCCTTTGAGGTGTTTCTTGTGACTGGAATCTTTTCTTCCGCTTGCGAATTTGCCCACAAGATCGCCGGCACGCGCGGTGACGCTGTCCTCATTCCCGCGATTGCGCTGAGCGTAAAGAGCCTCGCGCGCGATTTCCGATTTCGAACGGTTCAACTCGCGTGACTTTTTTTCCAGCCAATCCGCCAGTTCCGGTGGTAATTTCATAGTCAGCGTGCTCATGGCAGTATTAGTAACACCAAAATGGCGAATTGACAATACCAAACCGGCCCCCCACCTTATCTGAACATTGATGAAATGAAACAATTCGATTACCTCGTCCTGGGCAGCGGCATTGCCGGGTTGACGTTCGCCCTCAAGGTCGCGCCGCGCGGGCGGGTCGCCATCATCACCAAGAAAAACAAGGCGGAGTCCAACACGAATTACGCGCAGGGCGGCATCGCGGCGGTCACGAGCAAGGAAGATTCGGTGGAAATCCATGTGCGCGACACGCTCCAGGCGGGAGCGGGACTTTGCAACGAGCAGGTCGTGCGCACCATCATCCAGGAGGGGCCGGCGCGCATCGCCGAGCTGATTGAACTGGGCATGAAATTTTCCGAGCGCGAAATTCCCGAGTCGCACGGCGCGCGCGAATTGGACCTGGGCAAGGAGGGCGGTCATTCCAAACGCCGCATTCTCCACGCGCAGGATGTCACCGGACGCGAAATCGAGCGAGCCCTCCTCGCCGCCATCGCCGCGCAACCGAGTGTCAAAATTTTTGAAAACCACGTCGCGATTGACCTGATCACCAGCCAGAAACTCGGCCAGCCGGGGCCGAACCGTTGCCACGGCGTTTATGTTTTGGACAAGGCCACCGGGAAGGTGGAGACATTTGCCGCCCAATCCGTGCTGCTGGCGACCGGCGGTTGCGGGAAGGTTTATCTTTACACCACCAACCCGGACATCGCCACCGGCGACGGCGTGGCGATGGCTTACCGCGCGGGCGCGGAAGTGGCGAACATGGAGTTCATCCAGTTTCATCCGACGTGCCTTTATCATCCCAAGGCCAAATCGTTTCTCATCAGCGAGGCGGTGCGCGGCGAAGGCGGCGTGCTCAAGTCCATCGAGGGCGTCGAATTCATGGACGCATATCACCCGCTCAAATCACTTGCCCCGCGCGACATCGTGGCGCGGGCGATTGACAACGAAATGAAACGCAGCGGCGCGGATTATGTGCTGCTCGACATCACGCACAAATCCGCCGAGTTCATCATCGAGCGTTTTCCCAACATTCACAAAATCTGTTTGCAATACGGCATTGACATCACACGCGAGCCGATCCCTGTGGTGCCCGCCGCGCATTACCAGTGCGGCGGCGTGGTGACCAACGTGGACGGCGAAACCGGCATCGCGGGGCTTTACGCGGTCGGGGAAGTCGCCTGCACCGGGCTGCACGGGGCGAACCGGCTGGCGAGCAATTCGCTGCTCGAGGCGCTCGTGTGCGCCCATCGCGCGGCGCAACGCGTCCTCGCGCAACCGCCGACGGCCACCGGTTTGAAAATTCCTCTTTGGCAATCCGGCAACGCGGCCAATCCCGACGAGCAAGTGGTCATTTCGCATAACTGGGATGAAATCCGCCGTTTAATGTGGGATTACGTCGGAATCGTCCGCACGAACAAACGCCTCCAACGCGCCAAATCCCGCATCACCAATTTGCAGGAGGAAATCCAGCAATACTATTGGAATTTCATCGTGACCAGCGATCTCCTGGAACTGCGCAACATCGCCATCGTGGCCGAATTGATCGTGGCCAGCGCGTTGCAACGACCCGAGAGCCGCGGTCTGAATTATAATCTGGATTACCCCAAGCCCGACCCCGCGTGGGCGCAGCGCGATACGGTTTTGCGAAAGGCGAGCTGAGGCTAAACTAGGAAGAGGATGCGCGATTCAAGATGCGAGATGGTCTTTGTGTATCGCGCATCTTGCATCCTGAATCTTGTATCCCGCATCTTCACCCGCTGACAGCCTGAAGGCTGGGCACCGAACGGGAACGGGTCATTTCGCGGGCGGGGGATTTTTGGGCGCCCAATTTTGCGGCCAGCCTTCGCCGTCGAATTTGGCCCAGCGGAAAGTGGAATCATAATCGCCCGCTTCCAATCCGAGTTCGAGCCGGTGGCCGTGTTCGATCCGATACCGGATGCCCGTGGTGTCCGCGTATTCGAACAAGGGCACATTGAAGGAGGATAAATCGAGAATCTGCAGCACTCGCGCGCGGCTCATGCCGATTTTCAACTGGTCGAGCCGGCTGCGGAGTTGCGCGATCTGTTCGGAGGTCAGGCGGGCGGCCTGATCGGGCACGCCATTTGCAGCGTCCGTGGGGGTCAAGGGCGGCGGCGGCGTGTTGCGCGTGTAACAACCGGTGAGACAAGAAGCCATCAGAATTAGGATGATTATGCGCATGATATTAACGCGGCGGGTTTTCCGTCGCCTCCTCCTAACTATCGTGCCACCGCCCCGGTGTCAAGAAGCGCGATTACAAGACGGGTTCAATACCAGAGGCAAAGGCCGGCGCGGATATCCTGGCTGCTTTGATTATATTGCAGCAGGTTCTGGCCGTAGCCGGTGAAATATTGCACTTGAATGGTCGGGTTGAAGGCGTGAAAGAGACCCAGGTCCGTCAGGTTGAACCTCAAATCGAATTGCAGCCCGAGATGGGTTCCGGTGTCGCCGATGCGAAGTTTCGTGGAGAATTGTATTTTTTCATCGCTGTTGGGATCTTGCCAGGTCAAGGCGGTGAGCAGGTCGGCGTAACCGCGATATTGCGCGATGTCCGGGTTGTTGCTGCCCACGAAGTAGAAGAACCTGGCGCGCGGCTGGAACATGAGTTCTAAATTTTCCGGCAGTCCGATCGTGGCCGTGGGCTGCAAGTAGCCGGAGTACAAGCTGCGTTCCAGGGTGCCTCCCTGGCCGTTGGATTCGTGCTCCGTGCCGCCCTGCAAATCGAATTGGAAGGGTTTGCTGGACGCCGATTGAAGAATGTTGGTGTAAAAAAGGAACACCGATGGCTTGTAGCTGCTGTCGTAAAAGCGCGGATTGTGCGAGAGGACATCCCAGAATGACGTTTGGGTATAGGCAAAAAAACTGTGATCCAGGACATTCTCAAAAAGGTTCGCTTCGTTCGTAAAACTGAACACCTGGTATTTGATGCTGATTTGAAACTCGGCGGCTGGATACGTGCCCAGGAGGAAATAAATCGGCTCATAGTTGGAAATGTGATCCAGATGAATTTCCGCGAACTGGGAGCGCGGCGTCATTTTGGTTTTATTCGACGATAGTGGAGATTTCGCTGCCAGTTGAGGAGAAGCCAAGTCCTTTTGCACCAGGATTACCACCGGGTTAAAGTTGCTGACTTCCAATCTGAATTGGCCGGTGGCCGCGGGAAGGTCCAAGAAATATTCCTTTTTCGCGAAGCCGCCGGGCGCGATCGCCGCTTCAATCCCGTCACGAGCGTTGGTATTCAAAAGCAGAACCGTGTTCGTTGAGATCAATTCAGACTTGAGCGTGCCACTAAGACTTGTGGCGAAGGTTTGCATGACCGCATTGGACGAGTTGTTCATGCAGTAGAGCCAAAGACTGCCCCGGCTGCCGGTGATAAACGGACTGGAAGGCGCGACGAAAACTGCGGTGACATCCTGCGCGCTGGCCGACGGCAAGCCCGGCAGCAGACACAGAAAAAGAAGTAACGACAACCCAACTCTATCCCTTAAGGACTTTCTCCCCCGCATCAAGAGTCGTCTCATCGGCGGGGACTGAACTAACAATGCAACGGTTTGTCAAGGTGATAGCGGAGCTACTCCGAAGCTCCACTGCGGGACAAAATTCTTGGGCCGGAAGAAAAGCGGGATTCCCGGTCGCGGAGCGACAACGGATATTAGCCAGGCACCAGGCGCCTGGAGGCAGTGGGATCACCATCGTGTCCTGAAAGGACGCTGGAAAAACTGAGAGGGAAGGGAATCCAGCGTCCCTTGCGGGACGCAAATGATTTTTCTGCGTTTGCCAGCCACTTCGTAGCTGGCTAATTTCCGGTGGCCTTTCAGGCCGGGAAAATGATTCGAAGATCGAGACGCATATGGCTTCAGGCCAAATGGCCAATGAAATTCATTGGCCCAAGAATTTTGTCCTGCACTATGAAAGTTCCGCTAAACAACAAATTACGACAGCACTGCTTCCGCATGGGGCGGGTGCCGGGAGCAGGCAATTCCTTGCCATCCCTGAGCAGTTGCGCGACTTCTTCCCGAACGAGATCGCATAATTGATGGTAGGTTTCCTCTTCGCTGGCGCCGTGACAAACGCCACCCCAGGGAAAGAGATCCGGACAGCAGCCCACGTAGAGATTGTCCGCGTCATGCCACTGGACAAATTTCAAATAGCGGTCTTCCGGTTTCATTTACTTTTTGTTTCAAACCCAGTCATCACCCTGCCCAATGGGTGTGAATCCGCGGCGCATGGTGTTTTCCGTCACGCTCACGGGGTCCATGAATTGCAGCAAATAATCCGGGCCGCCCGCCTTGGAACCCGTGCCGGACATTTTGTATCCGCCGAACGCCTGCCGGCCAACCATCGCCCCGGTGCAACCGCGATTCAGATAAAGATTGCCCACCTCGAACTCCCGTCGCGCCTGCTCCAAATGCCGCGGGCTACGGCTGAACACCCCGCCGGTCAAGGCGAAGCGCGTGCTATTGGCCCATTCGATGGCCTGGTCAAAATCCCGCGCCTTCATCACTGCCAGCACCGGCCCAAAAATTTCCTCCTGCGCCAGGCGATGTTCCGGCGTGACACCACCCACGATGGTCATCGGCACATAACAACCTTTCTCCTTGCCTGGATAATTGGTTTCGCGGGACAGAAGAATTTTCCCTTCCTTCGCGGCAAGTTCGATATATTTCATAATGCCCGACTTGGCCGCGGGCGAGACCACCGGCCCCATGTAATTCGCCGGGTCTTCCGCCGGCCCGATCCGCAGCGAACCGGCGGCTTCCACCAAGCGCGACACAAACTTGTCATAAATATTTTCCAGCACGATCACCCGCGAGCAGGCCGAACATTTCTGCCCCTGAAAACCAAACGCGGAATACAGCACCTGCAACACGGCTTCGTCGCACTCGGCGTCATCGTCAATGATGACGGCATTTTTCCCGCCCAGTTCGGCGATGACTTTTTTGCAATGCCCTTGCGCCGCAAGCGGCGTGGCCGCTGTCTGCATGATGCGCTGGCCAACCTCCATCGAGCCGGTGAACGCAATCATCGCTACATCCGGATGCGCGCACAAATAATCTCCCATCACCGAACTGCGCCCGGGCGTGAAATTGAAAACTCCCGGCGGCAATCCCGCTTCCCGGAAGATTTCCGCGAGGCCGAATCCCACCACCGAGGAAAACCCGGACGGTTTGAAAATCACCGTGTCGCCGGCGGCGATCGCCGCGCTGGCCATGCCGCAGCCGATGGCGAGCGGGAAGTTCCACGGCGCGATCACCGCCGCGATGCCCTTGGGCCGGTAGCCGTAATGGTTGAGTTCGCCCGGCAGCCGGCCCAGCCGTTTGGGCGCGCCGAGCCGCGTAATCTCGCGCCCGTAATATTCCAGGAAATCAATCGCCTCGCCCACATCGGCATAGGCCTGGTCCCATTGCTTGCCCACCTCCAGGACCTGCGCCGCGCACAATTCATAAATGCGTTTGCGGGCAATCTCCGCCGCCTTGAAAAGAAACTGCGCCCGTTGCTGCGGAGGTGTGTCACGCCACGCGGGCAGCGCCTTTTTCGCCGCGTCAATCGCCAGGTCAATTTCCGCGCGTCCCGCCTGGCAAACCTGGCCCACGATTTCATCCTGGTTGGCCGGGTTGCGCGCGGCAATGGTGTCCGTTGTGATTTTTTCCTGGCCGCCAATGACGAGCGGAAAAGTCCGCGCGCCGCGGCTCCTGATATCTTTCAGCGCTTTTTGAAATGCGGGCATGGTCTCGCGCTTCGTGAAGTCAACCGCCGGCTCATTCGCAAATGGCGCCAGGCCTTCGGACGCGGCGGGGACATTTTGTTTCGCGACCAATTCACGAGCAGCCGTGATTTCCGGGTCTTCAAGCAAATGATCTATTTCCGCGTTCCCGGCAAAACTCTGGCGCAGGAAGGATTCGTTCGCCGTGTTTTCCAGCAACCGGCGCACCAGATAAGCCATGCCGGGAATCAAGTCGCCGTAAGGGCAATACAACCGCACCCGCCCGGCCACGCCGAGCAAACCCTTGCGCACCGGCTCCGCCATGCCATAAAGCACCTGAAATTCGTAGCGGTCCTCACCCACGCCCAGCGCCTTGGCTGTTTCCATGATCGCCGAAATCGTGCGGATGTTGTGCGAGCCGCAAGCGAGATGGCAGATGTCCGCATTCCGCAAAATATTTGTCGCGACGCGTTCGTAGCACGCGTCGGTCTGCGCCTTGACGGTCCACACCGGGACGGGCCAGCCGTTTTGTTTGGCTTTGACCGTTTCATAATCCCAATATGCGCCCTTCACCAGCCGGATGGAGATGGGCAGAGCTTCCTTGCGCGCCCATTCGAGGAGCGAGTTCGCGTCGGCTTCCGTGTCGCGCAGATAAGCCTGCAAGACGATGCCCAGATGCGGGTAATCGCGAAATTCGGGCGACGAGCGAAGCCGCCGAAAGATTTCCAGCGTGATTTCCTTGTACTCAAGCTGCTCCATGTCTATGCACAGGAAACCGCCGAGTTCGCGGACCTTGCGATAAACGGGAATGATGCGTTTAAGGATGCCGTTGACCGAACCCTCCGGATCCGCCGCTTTCGTTTGCGAATAAAACGCCGACACTTTGAGCGCCAGATTGATTTTCGGCGCGTGTCCCCAATCCAGCCCCTCTTCTTTTCCTGCGCCGAGCGCCGGCCATTTTTGCTGCGCCTTGCCCAGCGCGTCCAGCAACTCCAAATGCTCGCGCAAATGCTCATCGGCTTCCGCTTCGCCGACCGTCGCCTCGCCCAGCATGTCAATCACGAACGCAAAACCGTCCGCGCGCAATTTGCCGATGTTCTTGATGGCCTCGGCAGCCGTCTGGCCCACAATAAATTGCCGGCCCATGTTTTCGATGTTCGAGCGAATGCTCCGCGCCATGATCGCGCCGCCCAATTTCCCCGTCCAACCGGCGGTCTTCAAACCGAATTCCATGACCGGCGGCAAATTGCCTTCCGGCGTCACAAAATATTCCTCGATATGCCGCGTGAAAGATTCCGAAGTGTTCAGGTACGGCACCACGTCCACGAAACGAAACATCTTCACCTTGAAATCCTCGTTGTTCATGGACCAATCCATGATCTTTCCCGTCCACCAGCTTTTGTTGAAGATGGACGGCGCTTCGCCCTGGATCCCGGCGAAGAAGGCCTGGCCGCTGGTGCGGATCCGGGTTTCCAGTTGTTCTTTATTAATCATGGCTTTTTCTTTGGTTGAGTTTCTATGGGAATTTCCGACGTCTCATGGATGGTCCGCAGCACGATCACGGAATTGGTGTCCCGCACCGTGGGGATGTTTCCGATGTGACTTAAAATATCCGCGAGCGCCTCCGTGTCCGCGACGCGCAACTTGAGCAGGTAAGCCGCCGTTCCGGCGGTGTAATGCACTTCCTGCACTCCGGCAATGCTCGCGAGTTTCTGGCCGGTCTTGGTCGAGCCGACCGCCTCCTGCGCGTGGACAAAAGTAAACGCCGTCAATCCGCGGCCCGCCGCCTTGGCGTTGACGCGCGTCTCGTGCCTTTCGATGACGCCGCTCTCCTCCAGTTTGCGCAACCGCGACAAAATCCCCGATGGCGCCATCTTCACCTTCCGGGCGATGTCCGCATTCGAGGTGCGGGCGTCTTTCTGAAGAATACGCAGAATTGTGCGGTCAATTTCGTCAATCATTCTGTTTTATACAGTTATAATGAATAAACTGCATCAATTGAGCGCTGTCAAGAAACTTGTGAAATCGGCAAGGGGCGGTGGTGCCTCTGGACACCGATCTTGATTTTGGCAGCGGAAATCGCCAGCGGTGAGAGCAGTTCCAGCATTCTGGTTCCGTCGCCTGACGCTTCGCTCGGCGACGGAGCAGGCGCAGCGCGCCATCCCCCTACCTGGGCTTGGGCTCGCGGCGCTCACGGAGCCAACAACTTTGCCCGGAGGAGTTTTACTTTCGACGGATAGCGAGACAGTGAATCTGGCGTGAGGTCAGAGAACAAATTCCACATTGCATTTGTCGCGCAAGCGCTGTTCTTCAAAACCGGGGCGGGCATCGCGAGATTCTACCAGCCATTGGTTCATGCGGAACAAACTGTCCGGACTGATTGGATTCAACTTGGATTCAAAACCAGGGTCAACCGGGAATTCGAGGTCAAGACCGGAAGCAGCATTTGCGAAATTATCTGTTTGCGCGGACGATGGCCTCATAAATTGTCGAATTGCCGTGTTTCTCGCAAAGCTGTTTGAACTCTTCAGTTCCGGTATCCACCTTGTTACGCTGCACCAATTGGAGAACATCGTCAAGGTCTCTCAATTCACGGTGCGGCAATGCCTGTTTGATGACATGCAGCTTCAATGCTATCAAATGAGGCAGCGAAGGAAATTTCACGGATGCCCCTCCCAATAGACCGTCCACCGCTTCGCCATACATCCTCGAAAAGGTGCGTTCGTTCACCAGCATGAAGTCCACTGGCACTTGTTCTTTCGCCTCAGGTGTGAATTGCAGGAAACTGTCCCTCTCGCAATAAACCGTGTAGCCGTTTTTTAAAATCAACTGCTTCCAAAATTCGCGATGGTCCTTGTTGATGAGCACATCCAAGTCCACTGTCAAACGCGAATAGCCGTAATTGTTGACCGCGTAGCCGCCAATCACCAGAAAGCCCCGCCCGGTTTCGGCGCTTCCGGCGTTTAAGATTTCGATAATCCCCATCGCGAGAAAATACTAACGCAACCCAGTATAAGCCACAAGCACGGAGGGTTTGGCCGGCTTAAAGAACGGTGTCAGCGCGAAACCTATGGTGTTGGCTTCGCCGCCGCGCCTTTGATCAATTCCGCCGCGAGGTCTTCGCCAGTCCATTTGTTGTCGGTGAAGATTCTTTGAATGCGGCCGCGCGCGTCCACCACCACCGTGCGCAGGTTATGGGTCACGCCGCCGCTTTCATCGTGGCCGAAATAGGCGCCCACCTGGTCGCCGAGGGCGGTGATCTCAGTCAAGTCGCCGGTGACAAAACTCCAATGCGCGGGCTGATATTCATAACGCGCGGCATACGCCTTCAACTCGGCGGGCGAGTCGTGTTCGGTGTCGAACGAAATCGAAATCAAATGCCAGTTTGCGGAAACGTTAGTCTGCGCGAGCAGGATTTTTTGGGTCGCCGCGAAGTTGGCCGAGAGCAGCGGACAAAACGCGGGATAAGGACAGCGCGTGAAGAAAAAAGTGAAGGCAAAGGGCTGGCCGAGGAATTCCCTGGTGCTGATTGCCTGGCCGAGTTCATTGGTGAAATGATACTCCGGCAGCGCCTCGCCGATCCCGAGCGGGTCCACATCCCGCACCACGCGGAGACTCTGGCGGGACGGAGGGACGGAGGGACGGGGCGCGTCCAGTTTCGCGATGCGCTCAATCCAGGCGTCGTTGCTGCGAACGATCATGCGAAAACTAATGGCGTCACCCGGTTGCAGGCCGCTCAGTTCATTCGTGTCCCGGACCTCAAACGGCATCGTCATCGCCGGCATGTAATCGGGAATTGGCTCGTGCTTGATGACGACCGACCGCCCATCCGCCGGCAATTCGGTCACGACGCCCCTGACCTCGAAGGTTTGTTGATTCGTGCTGGAAGGGAGGGGGACGATGGTGTTGGTGAGGATGACCTGCGCGTTACCGAAATCAACAGCGAGGCCAAACATTGCCGTGAGGAGAATCAAATTAATTCGATAGCACAACATAACGATGAAACTTCGCCCGAACGCGGCGGTCTTGGCAAGCGGTCAGTTCACTTGTTTATGACACATGTAAGCGGGCAATTTGCCGAATGATTTGCGTGTGGTATGTTTGTTGGCATAGGAAGTGCAGTTCCTTGACATCCCGGGCGGGATGCAAGTTGAGCCATTGGGATTTACCATGGCCGCCAACGCGTTTTCACACTAAAGGTGGTCAAACGCCGAACCGGTGGATTATGTACAAATACAAAATGGCCGGATTTTGCCGGTTTTTCGCCGGAGTCAAACCGAGTCATACCCAGTCAAAGTAGTTCGACGGTTTGACCGGTCGCCTTCGGACGGCTTACCGCCGCTTACAGACCTTCTCGCGCCCTCAAATCCGTGAGCTTGCCATCTGGTCGAAATCTGGCACATTGCTACCTGGTCAACATTCAGAATGAGCACAGCAACTATCGCAGCATCTAATCGCGCCGAAGGCGCCGTCGCCCCGGCGGCGGAATTTTCCAAACCCGTGCTCAAGCCGAAAAAGAGCGCGCTGAAGCTTATCGGCGAGGTGCTGGAGCACGGCGGGCCCGGTTATCTCCAATTCGCCATCACCAATATCTGCAACGCGAAATGCGATTTTTGCGGCTTCGCGGTGGATCGGTTTGACCCCAAGCAGCGCCGCAGCGTGACGCTCAAGGAAGCCCGCGATGTCATTGACATTTCCGTGCGGAATCACATTGGCTACCTGTTGTTCGTTGGCGGCGAGCCGCTGGTTCACAAGGAACTTCGCGCCATGGTGCGTTACTGCGCCGAGTCGGGCATTCATCCGATGATTTGCACGAACGGTTCGCTATGGACGGAGCAAAACATGCGCGACCTCGCCAGCGACGGCCTCAGCAGCGTCATCATGTCCATTGATTCCCACGAGGTCACGAAGCACGAGAAAAACCGCGGCCTGCCCGATGTGTGTCGGAAGATCAAGCACGCGAACGAAGTCTTCGCCGAACTGGGTGTCCAAACCACCGCGAGCGTCACCGCCAGCAAATTGATTGACGATTACGAAAAACTGCCGGATTTCCTGAAGACCCTCGGTTTCACGAGTTGCACCTTCAGCTATCCGCTGACCTCGCTCGCGTCGAGTTATCTCAGCTTCAGCGATTCGAGCCTGGTGAATTACAAGACGGACGAGTTGATCCAGGTCTTTGAAAAAATCAAGCAGATGAAGGCGAACAGCGGTTTTCCCGTCGTGAATCCCGCCGAGTCGCTCAGCGAAATGCAGCGGCATTTGCGGAAGGAACCGGAGAAATTCGGCTGTCTCGGCGGCCATAAATATTTTTATCTCGATTGGAATTTGAACCTGTATCGCTGCCATGCCTGGGAAACGCCGATGTGCAATATTTACGAGTTTGACCAATCCAAACTCATCCGCGACGGTTGCACCCGGTGCATGATAGATTGCTATCGCGATCCGAGCGTCATGCAATTCGTCGCCATCAGCGCGAGCGACGCCTATCAAAATCTCAAGCGGGGGAAAGTCATCGCCGCCGCCAAAAATATTTTTGACCGCCGCAACCTCACCTCCTTGAAAGCCGTCTGGGACGATCGCAAGTGGATCGGCGAAGTTTAAGACCGAACGCAGCGTTCACGCTTTGAAATGTCCTTCGACTGCTGACAGCCTAAAGACCGGACAACAAACTTGCCTCGACTCCGCATAAATACGGACTTGTTTAATGCAAAATTCAGCGCTCGAAACCGCCTTTCGCCTTGATTAATTGAGCTTCATCGCTTATGTAGATTCCGCTTTAACCAATCGGCACACATGAACCAGCTTGATGTCACGTCACCCGCGCCTGCACCGGTGGAACGCCGATTCAAGATTCCGCAGTTCAACCCGGAGAACCGTCAATCCTACATTCTGTTGTGCATCCTGCTCTGGTCCATCATCGCTTATTTGTTCATCAGCCATTTCGTTTTGATGCGGGTTGAAATCAAAGGCGCGAGCATGTGGCCGACCTTGCTTGATGGCCAGCGCTTCATCTTGTATCGCTGCCCGTATCTTTGGCGCGCGCCGCGCCAGGGCGAAATCGTCGTCATCCGCGACCCGCAGGACAATGACCTTTCCATCAAGCGCGTCATCGCCGTGCCCAATGAAGTCGTGGAAATCAAGCGTGACGGAGTTTATGTGAACCACGCCAAACTTCCCGAACCTTACCTCACCGCGCAAAACGTCTGGGCTTCCGGCAACAAAACCATCAAGCCCACGCTGCTCGGCCCCGATCAATATTTTGTCCTTGGTGATAATCGCGACCGCAGCGCGGACAGTCGCATTTATGGGCCCGTCCCGCGAAATTTCGTTCTTGGACTCATCAGCCAGCCCGACTAAATTCTGCGGGTGACCTGGTTGGAAATTCAAATCCATGCAACGCGCCCGGTTGTTCGCCGCTCAACTTACAGGATGACATGAGCCTCAGGCTTTATTTTCTTCGTCACGGCCAGACGGCGTTCAGCCGCGACAATGCCTTTTGCGGCGCAGGTTTGAATCCCGAGTTGACGGAAGATGGCCAGGCCATGGCGCAGTGTTTTGCCAATGCCTATCAAACCACGCCCTGGCGCGCCGTCTATGCGAGCCCGTTGCGCCGGACCATCGCCACCGCCAAGCCGCTCTGCGACGCCATCGGGGCAAAAATGGAATTGCGCGAGGACCTGATGGAAATTCGTTACGGCAAGTGGGAGGGAAAATCCGTTGAGGCCGTGAACCGGGAATTTCATGATGACTACATCCGGTGGTCCGCTGATCCCGCCTGGAACGGTCCCACCGAAGGCGAGCCGTCAGTCGTCATCGCGCGCCGCGCCTTGCAAGTCGTCGAAGAAATTAAACAGCGATTTGAAGATGGCAATGTGCTCGTCGTTTCGCACAAGGCCACCATACGCATCATCCTGTGCAGCCTGTTGGGCATTGATGTGGGCCGGTTCCGTTATCGGCTGGCGTGTCCGGTGGGTTCGGTGAGCCAGGTGGAATTTACCCCTGAAGGTCCGTTGCTGCACAACCTCGCTGACCGCGCGCATCTGGATGCCCGCCTGCGTTCTTCGCGCGGGACGTGACCGGCATTTGAGGATCAGCGGATCAACCCCCGGCTCAAAACATCACGACGTCATTTGTCCTGCCCCAATCCGTCACGGCCCATTTATTGACCGGCCCCAGGGCCGCGCCGTATTTCAGGAAACTCGCGCTGCCATCCACGAACGCGTGGTTGGAGCCGCCGGAACCAATGCCGCCCTCAGCCACTCCCGACGAGTTGACTCCGGTGTGAATCGCACCGCCGACCGAGCTGGAGTGGCGGCCCAATTCGAGTTCCGTCAAGTCGTTCCCTTCGCCTTCGTAAAGATCCATGAAGAACTGGCCGGAATCCGTCCGCTTTTCGCCCAGCGCAACCGTGTCCGAGGGATAAGGCACATCGGCCTGCCGCAGCGCGAGGGTTGAAGTGCCGGCCATGTAGGCGCCAAACTGCGTTGTATAACCCTGCTGAAAATAATCATTCCATCCGTTGATCATGTAACTCCGCACCGCGGCGTCGGCCGGGTAACCTTGCGCCACGGTTCCGAGAGTCTGCGGGGTAAGACCACTCTGCCCATCCGAAGGACAGACCAGCACATTCGTGGTCTTGTAGCCATCGAGGAGGGTTGACGGCCAGCGGTCCACACCGACGCGCAGCGGAAAATATCCGTCGTTGTCATCGGCATACATATCGAGAGCGAGTCCCAGTTGGCGGAGATTGTTCACGCATTTAATCCGGCGTCCCATTTCCTTGGCGCGCGCCAGCGCCGGCAGCAACAAGCCCGCAAGAATGGCGATGATGGCAATGACCACCAGCAGCTCGATCAAAGTGAACGCGGCGCGTTCGGAGTTGGCGCGCGAAAGGCGATTGTTATTGAGTCGTCTTGTGATTGGCATAAACATTCAGTTTATATTTCAGTTAGTTGTCTGTTTTCTAGGCACTCCCGGCCGAAAAGGCCCGGGCCGCACTTTCAGCAAACTTTGTGCCCGGCAGCTATTAAATGGGTCCGGCTCGAATAATTCCCCGCGCGCGGCGTCCACTATTTACTGACTATGAGCAAAAAAAACACCATCTTGCTGGCCGTGGCTTTCCTGGCAATCGCCGGACTTTATCTTTACGTCTATAGTGACTCATTCAAGAGGGAGAATATTCAAATCTCCCACACGATTCGTCCCAATCCCCGCGCCCTCACCCACGGGGCGAATGGCGCCGAAGATGAGGCGATCAACGTCATTACCTTCCGCCTCGGTCACGACTACAAGCTGACTTGCGTCAAGGTCGTTTCCGTGCCCGAATTGCAAACCAATCAATACGCCCATCCGGTTTGGGAATTGGTGTCGGATTCCAATTCCATTCCGCTCCAGGCCTTTTCCTACGGGATGCACATTCGCGGCATGCATCCGCCGGTCAAGGGGGCGCAGCCATCAGCGCTGGATTTAAACACCCCATACCGCCTGATCGTTCAAGCCGGTTCCATCAAGGGCCAGCACGACTTCACCGTCACCGAAGAGAACCACCTCGCCCAGTGAGGGCATGAGGATAGACGTAATACCGACGGTGCCGGGTTACAGTGGATTTGGAAATTGAGGGGAATTTGTAGGCGTTGAAATTGTTCAGGCCGCGCCAATTTTTGCGCACCCGATTCCTCCAGAAGAAGCCTGCGGAAGATTTCTGGTGTTGAGAAGCGATGATTCACACCTGCCCGACGCCGCCAGATCAGTCAGCCGATGCCCATTCAGCGATGACCGCCACCGCCGTGTCCGCCGCCGGAACCGCCAGCATGCCCGCCACTGAATCCGCCGGAGTGACCACCACTAAACCCACCTGAGTGACCGGCGCTAAAATGCGCGCCGCCACTGGGAGCGCGACTGACCGCCGCACTAAAGCCCCCATGAAAGCCCGAGTAGGAGCGGTTCCCGACTGCCGAACCTCTAAACCCTCCGCCAAACCGATTGCCCGCGAATCCGCCAGTGCGGCCAAAACCATTGGAACGCGAATTCGGGTACCAGCACCAGCCGCGGTTCGGCCAATATCTCCAGCCACCGTAGCCCAGGATGCCCCAGGGATAATACGCATAGCCCAGCCCGGGATAGCCTTGCCAACCCCAGCCGTAGCCATCGTCATAGGCCCAATTTCCATAAGGTGACAAATCGTTGTAATAATCCGGCGTTTGCGTGGCGTAGTCCACAGCGGGCGCCTGCGGATTTGCGGGATACGCTCCCGCATCCGGCGAAGGTTGCGTTTGCGGGTACGCCAAAGGTGGTGCGACTTGCGAATTCATCGCGCTCGAATCCCGCAACGACTTGTCGTGGTTCAACATTTCCGAAAGCACCGCTCCGGAAACCCCGATGCTTTGCAGATGGATGATGGTGTCGGAATTAAGGTTGAACGGATAAGGGACGCTTGAAACGTACGCCTTGATCACGTCCTCGCCAATTCCCGCTTTGACCAACTTCTCAACCTGGGCGGCGGGCGGAATATAATTGATCTTGTAAATATTATTCGCCGCCGGCGCTGATGGCGGCGGATTGGCGGTCGCGTCTTGCCCGGTGGCAAGCGTCGTTGACGCCAGCATGGCGGCGAGCGCCGCCGTCAGGGAAATCGCTCTGGGAAAAATGATAGGTTTCATAACAAGTCAGGCTATCCGGCCTGAACCAATATAACACCCCCGCCCGAACTGACAAGGCGCTCGATTACCCTGATTTACTTGGCAAAATGACACGCCGCCGAATGTCCGGGTGTGATTTCGCGCAACGCGGGAATCTCCGTCCCGCACCTGGGCAACTCCGCGATTGGACAGCGCGGATGGAACGGGCAGCCGGACGGCGGATGGATCGGCGAGGGCACATCACCGGGCAGCACGATTCGTTTGCGCTTGGAATCCGGGTCCACCACCGGCACCGCCGAGATCAACGCCTGCGTGTATGGATGTTTCGGCGCGCTGATGATGGCCTCTGCCTCCGCCAATTCCACCACCTTGCCCAGATACATCACCATCACCCGCTGGCTGATGTGCTCCACCACCGCGAGGTCATGCGCGATGAACAAATAGGCAATCCCCATTTTCTGCTGCAAATCCTGCAACAGATTAATGATCTGCGCCTGCACCGAAACATCCAGCGCGCTGACCGGTTCATCGCACACAATCAATTTCGGCTCGACCGCCAGCGCGCGCGCGATGCCGATGCGTTGCCGCTGGCCGCCGCTGAATTCGTGCGGATACCGCTGCGCGTGCAATGAATCCAAACCGACCGCCTTCAGCAAATCCACAATCCGCTTCTGCCGCGCCGTGGCGCTGTTCGCGAGATGATGAATATCAATCGCCTCGCCGATGATCTGCCCCACGGTCATGCGCGGATTCAGCGAGCCGTAAGGGTCCTGGAAAATCATTTGAAACTTGCGCCGGCGTTTGCGCAATTCCGTGCCGCTTAATTTCGCGATGTCCTCGCCTTCGAACAAAATGCTGCCCGCCGTCGGTTCCAAGAGCTTGACGATGGCGCGCCCGAGCGTCGTCTTGCCGCAGCCGCTTTCGCCCACCAACCCGAGCGTCTCGCCCGGTTGAATGGCGAAACTCACGTCATCCACGGCCTTCACATGCGCCTGCACGCGGCTGAACAACCCGTGCTTGACCGGAAAATGGACTTTAAGATTTTTTACTTCGAGCAGGTTCACAAGTTTGTTGAATAGTCACTCAGAAATTCAATTCATTTTCCGCAAGCCCCAGACATCGTTGGCGCGAGCCAGCATGGTCGGCTCAAGCCGCGCCACAGGCTTTTCCAAGCTCCGCTAGGAGCGCCATGTTTATAGTAACAAGAGGAAGAAGTGCAAGCTCCGTAGGAGCGACATAATGATTCTCCGTTCATTTGAGCTCCTTGAAAATGTATCGTTCATCGTGCGGCACCTCGAATTCTTCCAGCATGGTCAGATATTCCTCACGAAAAGATTTCTTCGCATGATGCTTTTCCTGATTTTGGATATAGCCAATAACATCCGACAATTGCGAATGGGAATAGGAAAGGGCGCCAAACCCTTCCTGCCAGGAAAATCGGCCGTTCACCCACTTTTGTTCGTTGATGTGATTTGACGAGCCGGTTTTGACATCACCCACTAAATCAGACAAGGCCATGTCAGGTTCTAGCCCAATAAGAACATGGGTGTGATCAGGCATACCATGAATGGCCAGAAGTTTTTGGCGTGGCCTGGTGACAATGCCCGAAATGTATTTCTGAAGCTCTTCATTGCGGTCGGACTGGATAAGATTTTGCCGGGCTTCGACTGCGAACACCACCTGAATATAAATTTGTGTGTAAGTATTGGCCATGCTTCATGTCGCTCCTGCGGAGCTTGCTGATTTCGGAGATTCGTTTCTATAAACATGGCGCTCCGCTGGAGCTTTACGGAGGCAGAAACATCAATTTCACGAGAGCGGCAGCACCGGATCTTCTGAAAAATGCAACCGCACCCGTTTGGGCCGCTGACCGGATTCGAAATCGCCTCCCACCGCGACGGCGATCATCGCATCCAACTCCCGGAAAGAATCGCCTTGAGTGGTGATACCGCCGCCGCCGGGCGCATCCCAGCGGGCCACATAACCGCCGCCCTCGTGGCAGCGTTCCACGGAAAAGGTTATTTCTTTCATGTAACAATATTTACAAAAGAGCCTGTCCGAGAGGCCTGAATGGCATCGGCTTCGCGATTCATGTCATCAAACTTGCCCTCGCGGGCATCACGTTTCATTTGACGATCCCATTCATCGTCTTCGTCTGGATGCAAAAGAGCTTCCAATTCGCAACGTTCTTCGGGCGAAAGCTGGTCAATCGCGGCCTTTATTTCAGCAACTGTACTCACGCGCCAAGTTAAACGCCGTCGCTCCCATAAGTCAATTCACCAGAAATCATCCATTCTTTGCCAAGGTTGGTCGGTGGACGGGCGGTCAGACCAAAAATAAATTTCCTTCTCAACCGATATTGTGCGGCACCAAGCGGTACGAACCGGTATGGCTCGGCGCCTGGTCGCTCGCGACCCCTGCCTGTAGTGGTGTCCCAAGCATCAAACCACAATCCGAGTGCGAGACTGGTTTGACTGTTGTCTTTTGAGAAGTTGAACCAGCGCAGAACCGAATTCGTACCGCTTGGTGCCGCTCAATATCGCTTGAGGGGAGAAAATTTTCTTTGGCTCCGGCTCGCAAACTTGGATCGTGGCCCAAAGACAGGAAGCCCTCCCATTTTCCTGACCGTCTGAATGCGCGGAAACCCCGCGAAAAACATTGTTTTAAAAATAGAGGGGTTTATTTTTGTCCCCAGCGCATGACCAAAACTTTTGCCGAATTGAAATTTCCGGGCCGCCTCATCGCCGTCGAGGGCCTGGATGGCTCGGGCAAGTCCACCCAAATCTACCTGCTCAAGCGCTGGCTTGAGTTGCAGGGCCTCAAGGTTTTTTTCAGCGAATGGAATTCCTCGGACATAGTCAAAAGCGCCACGAGCAAGGGAAAAAAGCGCGAACTCCTCACCCCGACGACTTTCAGCCTCATTCACGCGACGGATTTTGCCGACCGCTACGAGCGCCAGTTGGTGCCGCTATTGCGCGCGGGGTATGTGGTCCTCTGCGACCGCTATGTTTTCACGGCCTTCGCCCGCGACACGGTGCGCGGCTGCCCGCCGGAATGGGTGCGGGGCATCTATGATTTTGCGGCGCATCCGGACCTGACGTTTTTCTTCAAGGCGCAATTGGAAGTTTCGCTCCAGCGCATTCTGGACGGCCGGCCACAGTTGAAATATTTCGAGGCGGGGATGGACATGCGGCTATCGAGCGACCCGTATGAAAGTTTCCGCATTTTCCAGGGCCGCATCCTGGAACAATATCTGGGGATGAGCACGGAGTTTAATTTCTCGGTCATTGACGCCAACCAGCCCATTGAGGCCCAGCAAACCGTCGTGCGGGAACTGGTCGCGGCCAAGATTGATCTCGCCTCCTTCGCCGCCAACCACTCCGAAAAACACCGATGAAACCAAGCGCACCCAGGCAGAATTCGATATTGGCCAAACAAAGGGTCGCGGTGCCGCGGCCATCGCGCCGGCGCTTTTACGGTTACGGCATTCCCAACGTGGACGTGCAGCGGCTGGCGGGGAAATTGATCGTGATGGAGGGCGCGGACGGCTCGGGACGCTCCACGCAGATCGCGCGGTTGCGGGATTGGCTGGAGGGCTGCGGCCACGCGACGGTGCAGGTGGGTTTGAAACGCTCCACCCTGGTCAGCGAGGAGTTGAACCAGGCGCAGAAGGGAAATATTTTGAGCCATACGACGCTCAGCCTGTTCTACGCGACGGATTTTGCGGACCAATTGGAAAACGTCATTCTGCCCGCGCTCAAGGCGGGCTTCATGGTGCTGGCGGACCGGTATATCTACACGCTGATGGCGCGCGACCTCGTGCGCGGCATGGATGCCACCTGGCTGAAAAACCTTTACGGCATCGCGCTGGTGCCGGACGCGGTTTTCTATCTCAACGTTTCGCCCGAACAATTGGTGGAGCGCAATTTCGCCAAGAATTACGCGCTGGATTACTGGGAAAGCGGCATGGACCTGGGATTGTCCCGCGAAATGTTTGACAGCTTCCTGAAATACCAGGGCCTCATGGCGCAGGAGTTCAAGAAATTACAGGCCATTTATGGATTCACGATCGTGGATGCAAACCGCAGGCCCGAGGAGATCAACCGCGAGTTGCAGCGTAAAATTGCTTCCAGTGTCATGGGCAAGTAGTCGGTTGCAATTGAATTGGCCACGAAAATGCACAAGAGACACAAAAAGGCACCCATGAACAAGAGCCGGTGCAATCGCGACTTCATTCCGGTAAGCGAATGCCTCCGGGCGAAGCTTGATTTTCATAATTCTCTTGTGCGTTTTGTGCTTTCTTGTGGCGATCAGAGCCGTTCAAGCTAAAAATCCAAGAGTTGATATTATGGCTGAAGCAAATACCAAAGGCGAATATCTGGTGGGAGTTGACCTGGGAGGCACGAAGATTTTGTCCGGCGTATTCACCACGTCGCTCAAGTGCGTGGGCCGTTCCAAGATGAGCACCAAGGCGGAACGCGGCCCGGAGGCGGTCATCGAGCGCATCGCCAATTGCGTGCAGGACGCCGTGGACGAGTGCGACCTGACGCTGAAGCAAGTGCGCGGCGTGGGCATCGGCTCGCCGGGTTCGATTGACCCCGAGGCGGGCAAGGTCATGTTCGCCGGCAATCTGGGCTGGAAGGACGTGCCGTTGAAACGCGAATTGGAAGAGCACCTGGGCGTGCCGATATTTTTGCAAAACGATTGCAACGGCTGCACGCTGGGCGTCCACGAAGTGGAACTCGAAGGCCGGCCCAAACACATGGTGGGAATTTTTCTGGGCACCGGCATCGGCGGCGGCTTGATTCTCGACGGAAAATTATTCACCGGATTCAACCGTACGGCGGGCGAGGTGGGCCACATGGTATTGGAGGTCAACGGGCCCAAATGCACTTGCGGCAACAAAGGCTGCTGGGAGGCGCTCTCGAGCCGCTCGGCGTTGTTTCGCCAGGTGCAACAGGCCGTCAAGGAGGGGCAGAAGACCGTCCTGACCAGCATGCTCGGCGATGACTTGAAGGATTTGCGCAGCGGTGATTTGCGCAAGGCCATCAAGCAGGGCGATAAATTTGTCGAACACATCGTGGATGAAGCCGCGCAATACACGGGCATCGCCATCGCGAACCTGATGAATATTCTCAGTCCCGAAGTCGTGGTGATCGGCGGCGGACTCATGGACGCGCTGGAAAACGAGATGATGCCGGTGGTGGTCAAGACCGCCCGCGAGCACGCGTTCCCCGGCGTGGAGAAAGGCGTGAAGATTCTCGCGTCCAAATTGGGCGACGATGCCGGCATCACCGGCGGCGCGGTCCTGGCGCGGCGCGAGACGAAGTAAATTTTCCGGCTGAGATCGAACCGGCGTTCCCCGGCAACCTGGCATGGACAGCATCCGTCGCGCGGTCATAGACATTGGCACCAACTCCGTCAAATTGCTGGTGGCGGATGTGGCTGGCGGCGCAGTCGAACCCGTGCTGGAGGCCAGCGAACAAACGCGTCTGGGCGCGGGATTTTTCGAGACCCACCGTTTGCAACCGCAGGCCGTTGCTCAAACCGCGCAGGCCGTCGCGACCTTCGCCGCCCAGGCGCGGGAATTGCATGCCGTAAGCACCCGGGTCATCGCCACCAGCGCGGCGCGGGAGGCGGCGAATCCCGGCGATCTGACCTCAGCCCTCGAGCGCGCGGCCGGCTTGAAAGTGGAGATTATTTCCGGCGAGCAGGAGGCAGACTGGGCATTCCAGGGGGTGAACACCGATCCGCAACTGGCGCAACACCCGCTGCTCCTGCTGGATGTCGGCGGTGGCAGCACGGAATTCATTCTGGGCCAGGGTTCGCAAAAACAATTCCGCCGGAGTTACCAACTCGGCACCGTGCGGTTGCTGGAAAAATTGCCGCCGGCCGATCCGCCCACCGAGCAACAACTGGCCGCGTGCCGGCGGTTCGTGAAGGATTTTCTTGAGCGCGAAGTCCATCCGCAATTGGCCCTTGCTCTGAGCGCGCAAGTGAAATCGGCTATGGCCTCGAATCCGAGGCAGTTGGTCGGCACCGGCGGGACAGCCACCATCCTGGCGCGGATGGAAAAGCGCTTGGACACTTATGATCGCGGTTTGATCGAAAGCACGCGACTGAGCGCCGGTCAAATTCAAACGCACACAAAACATTTGTGGCAACTCGCGCTCGCCGAGCGGAAAAATATTAGCGGCCTGCCCAAAAGCCGCGCGGATGTGATCCTGCCCGGCGTGGTGATTTACGAAGGCGTGATGGAGTTATTCGGTTTCTCCGAACTCCGCATCAGCACCCGCGGTTTGCGCTTCGCCGCGGTGATCGGAACGCCTCCGAGTTCGGTGTCCAACCCTTAGCTTGTCCCATTGGACGAATTAGAGAATCAATCTGCTTTTACACAACGCAGCACTAATGGATCCTTATAAAATTGCCCGCTCCTTCTGCCATTGGCATACTTTTCGTTGTGCTAAGGTTGCCCACCATTTGTTGCCACGTCGAATCATTCTCTGGTGCCCGGTTTTCCTGGCCTTTGCGCGGTGCGTGAGCGCGGACGGCCTCAGCGCTTCCAATGCGCCGCCCGCGCCACTCCCGCGCTACTCCCTCTGGCAGGCCATCAATCTCGCGCTTCAGCAAAATCCCGACGTCCTTATCGCCCGGAAAAAACTGGAGGAAGCCGCCGGCGGCATCATTGAGGCGCGCGCGGGATTCCTCCCCAGCCTGACCACTTGGGACAATTACCAAAAATTCGAGTCGGATTACGCGTCCTTGAATGGCGCGAACCCCGCCAACCGCAATGAAATCTGGAATGTCTCCGTGCGCCTTACCGAAACCGCCTTCGCGGGCGGCGCGGTGCGCGGGAAGATGAGCATCGCGCGCCTGAACCAGCAATCGCGCTGGCTGGATTACCAGACCGCGCTGGATTCCGTGACGCTGGACGTGCGCGTCGCTTTTTACGAAGTCTTGAAGGACCAGTCGGGCATGGCGGTGCATCAAGCCGCCGTTGACTTTCTGCAAAAGCAACTCGCCTACGAGCGCCAGCGCCTCGAAATCGGCACCGGTCAAAAGTTGAATTCCCTCCGCGCGGAAGTCGAACTCTCACTCGAACAAGCCGCGTTGATCGAGTCGCAAAATCTCTGGCGCAACGCCTGCCTGCGCCTGAGCGAATTGCTCGCCATCCCCTGCGCGCCCGACCTGACGCAAGTTCCCTTGACCGTGGATGGCTCGCTGGAGGTGGAACCGTTTTCACTCACCGAGGAACAATGTTTCGCCGCCGCGATGGAGCATCGGCCCAAATTGAAAGTTTCCGACAACGATCTCGCGGTGCAGCAAAAGCAACTCATCGTGGACCGCAGCGCTGTGCTGCCGCATGTGAACCTTTTCGCCGGTTACGACGTCGTCAGCGAACCGGACCGCTCGCTGCCGGATGATTATTATAAAGGCTACGTGGCGGGCGTGGGGGTGAGTTGGAATATTTTTGACGGCTTTGCCGCGCGCGGCCGCATGAAGGCCACCCGCGCGCGCATTGACGAGGCGGAAATTTCCCGGAACGCCATCAGCCGCCGCGTGCGGGCGGAAGTGATGCGGGCGTTTCACGATTTGCAACGCGCGCGGGAGACGGTGTCTTCCCAGCGCGAGAATGTGGAACTCGCGGGGCAATCGCAATCGCTGGCGGAGGCGAATTTCCAGCAGGGGCTCATCGCGCAACTTGATTTGCTGCAGAGCCGGCTGGATTACACCCGCGCCCAGACGGTCGAGTTGAACGCGCGCTTTGATTACAACACCGCGCTGGCGCAGTTGCAGCGGGCGATGGGCAGCCAGTTTAACCTCTCGGAAACGAAGGAAGGAAAATGAGCAAATCACTTCATCTCCTTTTACTCGTCGCCTTCGTCAGCATACGTCCCATTCACGCCGCAGAAACCAACACTGTTTCCCTTGCCCGATGTTTTGCCGAGGTCATTTCTTCGAATGCCGAAATACTCACTTTTCGCAAAGACGTGGAGCGCGCGGCAGGCACGAAGTTGGAGCTTCGCTCGCGCGACCTGCCGCAACTCGCCGCCGAATTGTCCGCCGGCTGGCGCGCCGGGGCCTTGTTTGGGAATAATAGTCGCTATGCGCTTATCACGGCGGAATTTTCCCAGCCGCTGTTTAATTCCGGCATTGCGGCCACCTGGCGTCGCGGCCAGTGCGAAGTCATCGCCGCGCAGCAGCGCCTCAATCTTTCGGTATCCGACCGCCTGCACGAATTGCGAACTTATTATCTGCGCGCGCAACGCCTGCAACAATTGATCGCGCTATACGAGGAAATTGACCAACGTTTGCAAGCGAATGTCACCGGCGAACAACAGCGCCGCGATGCCGGCATGACCGGTCCCCGACCCACTCTGCAAGCGCGGGTTCAACTTCTGAGCGAACGCGCCGATTTGACCGCGTACCGCCGCGAGGAGTTTGAGATGCGCACGCGCCTGGCCGAATTGATGGGACGCTCGATGAGCGAATTGCCGCGTCCCGCTGAAGCATCGGCGCACGAAAACGGCGCGCTGGATTTGCCGGCACTGGCAAAACTTGCCCAGGAGCGGCGCGCGGATTTGAAATTTCTTCGCGCCCTGATCCAGATGGCGACGGAAGACCGGCGCGTGGTGGACGCGGGATATTTTCCGTTCGTGTCTCTCGTGGGTTCGACGCTTTATATTCCCGGCAAGCGACAAATCACCGCGGTCACGCCGATCATCGAGGGCCAGACGCCGCTGGCCACGGAAGGACGTTACGGCGTTTCGTTGAGCTGGCAGATTGTGGACAACGGCCAGGTGACCGGCGCGAGCCGACAGGTGGACGGCGTGCGGCAGGAATACGAAATCACGCTGCGGCAATTGGAGGAAAATATCCCGCGCCAACTCGCCCGCGCGGGCCATGCGATGGAGGACGCGGAGGCGCGGCTTGCGGCGCTCGACAAATCCCGCGCAGAAGCGGAGGAGTATTTGAGTGTCACGGAAAATCGCGTTTCGCTGGGCGAGGCCACGCAACTGGATTTCTCGGACGCGCAACGCCATCTGCTCGATGTCCGCAGCGGCATCGTGGAGGCAAGGTTCCAATATGATTCCGCGCTGGCCGAACTCGATTGGATCACCGGGCGTTATTTGGAGTTTGCCGCGCCCGAGCCGGAGCGTTAGAAATCAGGCGCATTCGCATGAAAAAAAAACTGTTCGCCGTGGTGATTGTGGCCGTCGCGGCATTTCTGCTTTTCCAATATTACCGGTCGTCGCAGCCGGTAGTGGAAACGGTTGCGGCCCGGCGCGGCACGGCGACACTGGCGGTTTACGGCACGGTCAAGGTCGTGCCCACGGTGTCGTTTTCCGTTCGCGCCCGCACCGCGGGTGTGCTGAAATATAATGACGCGCTTGCCCATCTGACCAATTTGATTGGGTTTGAAGTCAAGAACGGCGATGTGCTTGGCGAAGTGGTCAATGAAAGCCTCGACCGCGATTTCGCGAAAGCCGCCGCGGAATGGCAGGCGGCGCTGGAACGCCAAAAGCTCGGCCCCGCCGGCGCGCCGGCGCTCAAGACGCAGGAAGCGCTCGTCGCGCGTCTGGAAAAACTCGTCGCGCTCAGCAATGTTCCGCCCAGTGATGTCGAACATGCGGTCAATGATCTGACCACCGCCCGCGAATTGGTTCGGCAGGAGGAAATTGAAATCGATCGTTCCACCAATGTTGCCGGGCAGGCTTACAATGATCTGAAAGAACGCAAGGAACGCTGCAAGTTCGTCTCGCCGCTGGATGGTTTCATTAACGCGCTCAATGGCGCGAATGGCGAATTCATCAGCGAGGGCGGCGTTGCCTTCGTGCTGGTGACGAAGACGATTTATCTCGAGGGCCAGATCAATGAGGAGGATGTGGGCCGCATCGCCGCGCAAATGAAAGCCGACATAAAATTATACGCGTATCCTGACCGCGAACTGCCTGCGACAGTTTCACAGGTTCTGCCGACCGCGGCCAACCAGCGTTACACCGTCAACTTGACCCTCGACCAACCACCGCCGAATTTGCTGGCCGGAGAAACCGGCGAAATGAACATCATCAGCGGCACGCGCGAAAATGCGCTGCTTATTCCCACGCGCGCGCTCCTGGTGGACCGTGTCTGGGTGGTCGAGAACGGAAGTGTGAGGCCGGTCACCGTCAAGGTGGGTTTCCGCAATCTCGAGCGCGCGGAAATTCTCGACGGCTTGCGCGACGGAGACGAGGTCGTGGTGGCCGATCAGGATTTGTTGCGGACCGGTCAGCGGGTGCGGGCCGTGAAACTCAATCAGTAATCGCATGTCGCCGCCGCTTTACATTGCGCTTCGGTTCATCCGACACCGGCAACGCTCCATTCTGATCAGCCTCGTCGGCATCACGCTTGGCGTGGCGTTCTTTATCTGCACGCAGGCGCAGACGCAGGGATTTGAGCAGTTTTATATTCGCACCGTTCTCGGCGCGAGCGGCGCAGTCCTCGTGCAGGACCGTTTTCAGACGCGCTATTCCGGCATGCTGGAACATGGCACCAATGGCGTGGTCAGCGTCAGCGGCCAGAAGCCGCGCAAGTATTACGACGGCGTCTCGGACCCGGATAGCGTCATGCGCACCATCCGCGAATTCTCCAGCGTGATTGCTTGCTCGCCCGTGCTGGAGGACAATGCCTCGATCAAATCCGATTTTCGTGACGAGGTCTGTCGCGTGCTCGGGATTGATCTGACGGCGCAACTGCTCGCCACGGATTTGCGCGCGCAAATGACCGACGGCGATCTCTCCGTGTTTCGCAACGCCCCGACGGGCGTGTTGCTCGGATCCATTCTGGCCAATAAAATGGGCGCGAAGGTTGGCGATTTGGTTTCCCTCATGGCCGCGGGCGGCGAGACGCGTAGCTTCCGCGTTTGCGGGATTGTGCAGACCGGCGACAATTTGATTGATGAACGCCGCGCCTACATTCACTTGCGAGAAGCGCAAAGCCTCCTCGGCAAACCCGCCGCCGTTTCGTACATCATCGTGAAAATGCGCGACCCCGGGCGCGCGCCGCAACTGGCCGCGCGCCTCGAAGAGTTGCTGCAACATCGCGCGCGAAGCTGGCAGGAGCGCGCGCGCGGCAACCTCCAAATCTTCCGCGCCATTCGCGTCTCGGCGGCCATTACGGTTTCCGCCATCATCCTGCTTGCGGGATTCGGCATCTTCAATGTGCTCACCCTGATGATCATTGATAAAGTCCGCGAAATTGCCATTTTGCGCTCGATGGGCTATCAGCGCGGCGACATCAGCGCGATTTTTCTCTGGCAGGGAATGCTCGTCGCGGCGGCGGGTTCGGTGTTGGGCTGCGGTCTGGGCGCGTTTCTGACTTACACCGTCTCGCGCGTGCCCATGCACATTCGCGGTTTTTTTGCGGCGGATCATTTTCTGGTTTACTGGAGCGGGGCGCATTACTTCTCGGCGGTGGTGATCGCGTTTACCGCGGTGCTGGTGGCCAGTTATTTTCCATCACGGCGCGCGGCGAGGCTGGTGCCCGTTTCCATTTTGCGGGGGGCGGGCCAATGAATCTACCGCTGGTCTGCGCGGGATTGGAACGCCAACTTGGCGAAAACGAATCGCGGGTGCGGGTGTTGCGCGGTGTGTCGCTGGAAATTCCCGCTGGCTCGGTGCATGCCATCGTCGGACCTTCCGGCTGCGGCAAGAGCACCCTGCTCTATCTGCTGGGTTTGCTCGATGAACCAGACGGCGGACAAGTGTGGATTGGCGGTCGCGAAACTTCCGGGCTGACGGACCGTGAGTTGACCGACAGACGCAACGAGCTTATTGGTTTTGTGTTTCAATTTCATTTCCTCATGCACGAATTCACCGCCGAGGAAAATGTGATGATCCCGATGCGGCGGCAGGGCCGGTTGGGGCCGGGGGCAATGCGCGCCCGCGCGGGAGCGCTGCTCGAAACCGTCGGCCTCGCTGACAAGCGCGCCCGACTCAGCCGCCATCTTTCCGGCGGCGAACAGCAACGCGTGGCCATTGCGCGCGCGCTCGCCAACGACCCGCTCATCGTGCTGGCGGATGAACCGACCGGCAATCTCGACATCGCAAATTCCGAACGCGTGTTTGGATTGTTGACGGAGCTGGTGAAGCGTGAAAAAAAAGCCCTCGTGCTGGCCACGCACAATCCGCTGATCGCCCAGGCCAGCGATTGGGTCCATGAAATGCAGGACGGCGCGTTCACCCGCACCTACTCGAATCTCAAATGACGCCGACCGCCGCACATACGAGGTCTGACACAATCGCGAATTCTGCGGCGCGGGTTTCCTTTCTCATGCCTATGCACAACGGGCTGGAATTTACGCGCGTGTCTTTGCGCACGTTGCAACAAACGGTGGATCTCTCGCCCCATGAATTGATCCTGATTGACGACGCGAGCGCTGATGGCACCGCTGAATTCCTGGATCAACTCCAGACGCCGTGCCGTGTCATCCATCACGAGGAACGCGCTGGTTACGCTGTGGGGATGAATCGAGGCGCCGCCATGGCCAGTGGTGAATTACTCTGTTTGCTGAACAATGATTTGATTTTCACTCCGGGCTGGCTGCCGCCGATGTTGCGCGCGTTCGAAAAGTTTCCAAATGCCGGCGTCGTCGGCAACGTCCAATTTAATCCACGCACGCGCCAATACGATCACATGGGCGTGGTGTTTGACCGCGACGGCGTGCCCCGGCATTTCGGCAGGCATTTCCGTTTCCGCCCGTTTCGCGGTTACACGAAATGGCACGCGGTGACCGCCGCTTGCTGCCTGGTGAAAAAATCGGTCTTTCTGGCCGCAGGCGGTTTCGATGAGACGTATCTGAACGGCTGCGAAGACGTGGATTTATGCCTCACGCTCGGCCGGTTAGGCCATCAACATTACGTCGCGAACGACAGCATCATCGCCCATTACGTGAGTTCCTCCGAAGGCCGCCATTTGTTCAATTCTCAAAATGAACAACTATTCGTCCAACGCTGGAGCAGCCATCTTCAACAAAATCTAACGCCCGGCGACCACCGGCGCTTCGCCGCCAATTACGTGCTGCGCTTTCTCACGAAGCCGTGGCGTTACAACGGTCCAAAATTGGGCAGAAGCCTGCTCACGCTGATGACATGCGGATATTGATCTTTTCTTGGCCCCGGGGAGCGCACGCGCCTTGCGTGTCCTTCGCGGCGCCTCGCCGCGAAGAAGAGAAACGCGCGAGTGGAGCAAACCCGGCTGATTGGCCATGCGCCGCCCTCTTGCGGTCGGCGGGGGCGCCGACCGCTGCACGCGGGGGCGCGCGCGCTCCCCGGGAAGGATTGGGATTATGCGGACATTAATCATCTCGCGACCGGATCGCGTGGGGGACGTGGTGATTTCCACGTCCTGTCTTGCGCCAATCAGGCGACAATATCCGGGCGCGAAGATTTATTTTGTCGCCGCCGAGCGCATGCGTCCGCTGCTGGAAGGTCATCCGTTCCTTGCGGGTTTTATTTCTCTGTCCAGCGATCTGACTGCCGAGTTTCGCCGCATTGATGCTTCCGCAATCGTCCATTTGCATCCCCACAAAGAATGTTACCAGGCGGCCCGCCGCGCGGGAGTGCCCATCCGCATCGGTTATCCCGCGCGTTTTCTCAATCGCCATCTCACTCGGGTCATTGCCGAACGACGCAAGGAAGGACTTCTGCACGAAGCGGCCTATAATTTTGATCTCTTGCGTCCGTTGAAAATCACGCCGCCGGAAAAATTTGCACCAGCCGTGCAGCTTCCCGAATCAGGTTTGCATGCACTTCAGCGGAAGCTTCCTTGGCCGCTGGCCTCAACCCGGTTCGCGGTGCTTGGCCCATCGGCGCATTCCAAATTTGCGCGTTGGCCGGTGGAACGATTTTTGGGCGTGGCTCGCCGACTGCAAAAGGAATTCGACCTGTTGCCGATTTTCATCGGCGCTAACGCCAACGATTCCATCCCACCCGGCGCTTCCAATTATTTAAACCTCGCCGGGCAAACTGATCTCGCCGAACTCGGTTGGCTGCTGCGTCACGCCCGCGTACTTGTGACCAACGACACTGGACCGGCGCACCTGGCGGCAGCGGTGGGATGTCCGCAAGTTACCCTCTTCGGTCGTAACGCGCCGTTGTATGGGCAAGTCCGGTGGCGCCCGCTATCGGATAAAGCTGTGGTTCTGGCGAAACCGCTTTCTCGAAAACCGTTTGAAGGCCGCGCCGCGCACTGGCAAAGATGTTTCGCCGCCATTTCTGAGGAGGAAGTAGCGGCTGCGGTTCGACAGATCTTGGCGACATATTGAAAGCGTGGAGACTGAACAGGCGTGATTTCTGTCAGTTTGGCGCAACATGGATTGCGTGACGACCTTTCATGCGTGTCAAATGAAACGCAGCGTGTCCGTAATATTACGAATGCAATTACGTATAAGTGGGGAATTGCTTTTGAACCGGCGTTTGATACTCTCAGGGCAGGTTTACCAGACTGGATGCAGGCGAGTTACCGCACCAAGCGATAGTGAGTATCGGTCCGACAAATCTGCGACTTAACATTAGAAAAAACTTTTTTATGAAAATTAGATCTGTCCGGGCGTCGGGGTTCACACTGGTGGAGATCATGATTGTGGTGGCCATTATCGGCCTGCTCGCGACGATCGCGATCCCCAATTTCGTCCGCGCCCGGCTCAAGGCGCAGCAGAGCGCCTGCATCAACAACCTGCGCCAGATTGACGGCGCCAAGCAGACCTGGGCCTTGGAAAACCGCGCTTCGCAGAATACCGTCCCGGTATTGGCGAACATCCAGCCTTACCTCGGTCGCGGCACCGCCGGCACCGCTCCGACCTGCCCCGCCGACCCGGCCAATAGTTTTGCCACCAGCTACAGCCTCAATGATCTTCAAACCGCCCCCGCCTGCCTGATCCTGCCCGGTGTCTCCGGCGATAGCACCGGCCACCATCTGGATTAATCCATCGATTGGGCTGCTCGATCAAACGCATTTGTGCGGGTATTACGGCGCTTTCTGAAAGACACTCTATACCGCCAATTCGGCGGTCCAAAGCCAGAACCAGCTTGAGCTTGACGGTCAACTCTGGCACCGTAACCCGGGACGCGCGAGTGGTGAAATGGCAGACACGCCAGACTTAGGATCTGGTCCCGTAAGGGGTGGAGGTTCAAGTCCTCTCTCGCGCACCAATTTTTGAAGGAAAGAAAAGCTCCGCAAGAGTTGCCGCTGTTTGTGAATTCACCCAACCGTGCGCCGTTTGGATACGCGCCAGCGCCTTGCCGCTCTGAACTTGCAGTTTTAGGGAAACAACGATCCGAAACTGGAAACCTCTTTACGCTTTCATGCGTTTATATTAGAATTTCGTTCAATGGCTTCGGTCGAACGTGAGGCGGTTCATTGGCTCATTTCCAACTTTGGAAACACGGGCAATACTGTTCGCGCATCGAAGCTACACAAAAAACAATCAGTGTGGTGGCTTGAAATACCGTTACGATATATTGAAACACCGGCCTCAGACGAGATTGACTTGCTTTGTAAGGATGAGGAAACGCCTGGTGCGAACAAGTTTCACTACCTAAAAGTCCCCGTTAAATTCTTCAAAGGGAAATTGTCAAAACTCTGTCTGCGTAAGAATGGCAAGTTGTTGAGCCTTTTGCTCTCCGCCGAGCCAGAAACAAAGTTTGCCGACCAAAGAGGTAACGGAGGAGTTGATTTTAGCAGCTTTTTGCAGAAACGCTGAAACCTTCCCAATAGACGTACGTATTGCTCTTCGCTTTTTTCAACAAATGGAAGTAACGCCACAACCGGACGGGTTTGAGATAATTCCGTTCGCATTGGGTCGTAACGATGCGAACTGGCGCACAATGTTGATTGACTTTTTTCCGGGCCAGCGGATAAGAGTTCCCATTATGAAGTTCTTTGCCGTCATTGCCACTGCCATCTTCCTTACAATTTCAGGTGTTGCCACGAAAACTTTTTACGATAATTCACGGGCACAAAGGGAGGAAAAAGCGGAGAAAGTTGCTCGGGCTGAGTCATACCGGGCCGCAATCAAGACGGCGTTGCTCATCAGGGCAGAGACGGAAAATAGTTCCTCGGTACGTGGTAATGATCCGTTTTTTGACAAAACATCCAAAACATCCTATTACCAAAAAATCCGTCTCATTGACGTTTCTCAGTGTCCGCCTGAATTCAAAACGGCTTGGTTTGATTATCTCTGGGTTTGCGCTACGAAGGCGGATTTACAGTACGATGCGCTTAGGGCTTGCCAGCGTATCGCGGTCCAATACGGGGTATGGGAACCGGCGGCAGTCCCGGCGTTATAGCATTTACTCGTGTGCAAAAAAACGCAAAACTGGCCGGGAGTCGAGCAGTTTTCCCCGCGTCCTGAGAGCGGCAGATTTTGCTCCGGCTGCGCTCTCCCCCCTTGCCGCTCGCTTGTGCCGCAAAGCCATCGCATTCATTACGCCCCAGAAATCAGTCTGACCGTTCTTCCTTACGACGGGAGTAACGTATCATTTTCCAACCGCATGCAAAAATGACTGAAGTCGCTTTAATGCCGGAATTTCCCGCCCTTGCGTGAGCATTGCTTGCCAAACTCATGCGTTAATGGTTAATTTGAGCCATGACAGCGCAAGCCGTTATTAAGCAATTCAAAGCCTTATCGCCCCAGCAGCGGGCTGAAGTCGCCAAGTTTGTCGTCGAGTCAGACGATTCCTGGATTCCTGATTCATTCAAGCAGGGCATGGCTGACGCGGCAGCGGGACGCTACGCTGACATGGAAACCATTCTCAAGGATGCGCCGCCGCCGTCACGCCGCAGGGCGAAATGAGCTATCGCTTCAAGACGACGGAGAACTTTTGGGAAAGTTTTTACGGCTTGTCTTCCAGCCAAAAGGAATCAGCGCGGAGCGCCTGGAAAATTTTCAAACAAAACCCTTTTGACCCGCGTCTTCGCCCGCACAAAATTCACCGTCTGTCCGCGCATTACGGACGAACAATTTATGCGGTGGATGTTGAAGACGATTTGCGGGTCGTGTTTTATGTCGAACGCGATTGCGTGGTGACCGTGGACATTGGCACGCATGATATTTACAAGGGGTGAGTTGGCCGTATTTGGTCGGGTACGGCGTCCAGTTCCGTCGCGCCGGATACTGGGGCTCAGGTGTCCATCATCACGGCGCGCGCCACGTATCATTTTCCTACCCGCGTGCAAAAATTATTGGCAGTCACTTCGCTGTCGGAAATTTTAACGCTCAACTTTACTGTCTCAATAGTAGGCAATAAATTCGCGCGAAGAAGAAACTTCTGTCCGTTTGCTGAAGCCCGGCCCAAAGGTGGACCATTGCTGGACACAAATTGCCCACTAAACCCATGCGCCCTTCACGGCTTCTCAGCGTTGAAAACGAAGCTGAATAAATTTCCGACAGGCATGCTTGTTGCTGAATCCCATGGGTATGCTGGGAAAGCGAAAAAACCGAACTGCCATTTACAGCAGTGTCGAGGCGATTTTCATTATGGCGAACGAGGCGGAACACGGCGCAAGCGGCGGCCCACAGCGGCAGTCGGAAATAGCCGCCGGGGCGGGCCGGATGAGGGAATTTTGAGTCATGAATTTTTCCTCGATCAAAGCGCGCGTCAGTTTTCAGGTGAAAGTCCTGGTCCCGGTGATTGCCGTAATGGCGCTGCTCACCCTGACGACCATCTGGCTCGTCAATCGCCGCATCAGCGCCCTATTCGAACAGCAAGCCGCCCGGCAACTCGCCGAGGACGTCTCCATCTTCAAGAAGTTCCAGGAAAATCGCATCAACGGCTTGCTCTCGAAATATGACGGCATTCGCACGGACACCCGCTACGCGACACTGGCGCATATTGCGGTGGAATCGCCGGACTGGTATCGGGCGGCCAATCGTTTTCTGACCGAACAGCTCCCCGACAACGGCGCGACGATTGCCACCTGCACGTTCACGCCGGACGCCAGCGATAAATTTGCCAGCGCCCGGGTGGACCCGCAAGTGGATGCGCGGCAATTTCAAGCCCGGAGCGCCGTAGCGATCCGCCGCGCATTCGAAGGCCAGCCCGCGACCGACACTGTAAGTGTCGGATCGAAACTCCTCAATGTCGTCTGCGTTCCCGTGCGTGACAGCGACGGCCAGGTTGGCGTGTTCACTTTCGGCGTGGAAATTGGCCAGGAAGCGGCCACGGAAATCAAGCAGCTCAAAGGCAGTGATATTCTGCTGCTCGTGGATGGCCAGGTGGCCGCGTCCAGTCTGTTCGGCGGTTCCTATCCGGACTTAGTGGCGCAGTTCAAGACACTGTCCGCGACCAGCGGTTCAAGTTCCTCGGCGACCCGCAAAATCATCCGTGACAAAAAACATTTCATCGCCGAGGCCGGCCGTTTCGACACTTTGAACCCAAACGCCGGAATCGGCTACCTGATGCTCTCGTCCTATGAAGAATCGTGGGCGGTGCTCAAGGCGACGCAGCAAATGCTGTTCTTCGTTGGTTTGCTGGGGATGGGTTTGAGCAGCGCTGTCCTTTGGATCCTCATCCGCAAGATCACCGAACCGTTGCGGCAATTGCGCGACAGCTCGGAAGCGGTGGGACGCGGCGATTTTTCCAAACGCGTCGTCGTCACCTCTCGTGATGAATGCGGCGAACTCGCCATCACGTTCAACCAAATGACCGAGAACATCAAAACTTCCCGGGAAGAGCTGGAAAAAACGGTCGAGACGCTCAAGGCCATGCAGACCCAGTTGATCCAAAGCGAGAAGTTGTCCGGCATCGGCGAATTCGTCGCCGGCGTGGCGCATGAACTGAACAATCCGCTGACCTCGGTGATGGGTTTTTCCGAATTGCTGCAGCAATCAGACATGCCGGAACAGCAGCGGCGCTATCTGGACGTGATTTTCAAGAGTTCCAAACGCTGCCAGAAGATTGTGCAGAGTTTGCTGAGTTTCGCCCGCCGGCATGCGCCCGAGCGCAAGGTGATCAGCGTGAACGAAATCGTGGAATCCGCCGTGGAGATTCTGCAATACCAGATGCGCACCAGTAATATCGAGGTGCTCACCCAGCTTGACCCGCGCCTGCCGGCCACCGAGGTGGACCCGCACCAAATGCAGCAGGTGTTTCTCAATATCATCAACAATGCGCGCCAAGCCATCGAGGCGCATCAGACTGCGGGTTGGCTGCGCATCACGACCGAAGCCGCCGATGGCCGCGCCCGCATCATTTTTCAGGACAACGGCCCGGGCATCGCGCCGGAAAATTTGAAGCGCATCTTCAATCCCTTTTTTACGACTAAAGAAGTAGGCAAAGGCACGGGGCTGGGATTGAGCCTCTGTTACGGCATTGTTAGCGAACACGGCGGGACCATCACACCGCGCAGCGAGCCGGGCGAAGGCGCGACCTTCGTGATCGAACTGCCCATCACGCGGCAGACGGCCGCACCCGTGGAGATAACGCTCGCCGCCCCGCCCGCCGAGGCCACCCGCGAAGGCGTCGGCAAACGCGTGCTCGTGATTGATGATGAGGACACCATCCTGCAAATGATTCGCGAAGCCCTGACGCGCAACGGCTACCGCGTGGACATCGCCCACGACGGTGAATCCGCCCTGCGCCGCCTCAGCCAGTATCATTACGACCTCGCGTTGTGCGATTGGAAAATGCCCGGCTTGAACGGCGAGCAGGTTTTCGAGCGTCTGAACGAGACCAATCCCGAAATGTCCAAGCGCATCATCTTCATCACCGGCGACGTGGTGAACGAAAAGACCCAGGAATTCCTGAAAGCCCAAGGCAAAGTCTGCCTCTCGAAGCCCTTCACCCTCGGCGAATTCCGCTCCGCGATCAACCGCGTGATCACGCCGGGATAACCTTGAACCGAGTCGAAAATGAGGCAGACTTATACGAATGAATAATGGAATGACATTTAGAAACACCTGACCTGAGCTCGAAATGGTGAAACGATCGGTGGAATTGCGATCATGGCAGAAAAGCCCAACAAAAAGACAGTACTGATTTCTATTAGCGCGGAGCGCGTGCAGCCTCCTGCGAAGTTCAACTTGGAAGGCGATATGGGCGAATCATTTGAAATTCAGCCTCCTCCCAACGAAGTTTTAGAACTAATCGATTGGAACAATCCCAAGAATTATAAGGAATACGTGCGCCTTGAACAGAAAGTGCTCGCTAAAAAAGCTGATTTAGAGGATCGACGTCGATACGAACAGCTAAAACGCGATCGCAATAGTGGCGTTTTTGCGGATCGTTATTTCCGTGATTATGCGGAAGTGCAAAGATTGAAAGCACTTTCGGAAAAGCTCGCTGAGATTCAGCAGTATTTGAAGCCTATCGAAATCTGATGAGTGCGCGGGTCAAGCGTGGCACAGGACCAAAGTCAACGATGACAAAGGCTTCCTACCGCAGAAAAGGGCTCCCTTTTTTATTAAAGGATTTTGAAGGGCGATGTGCATATTGTCTTGATCCAAATGAATTCCGCCATCCTTCACAGGATCAGGTTGACCACTTTAATTGCAAACTCAAGGAGCGAAAAAGGCATCAATATAAAAATTTGATGCTGGCCTGCGCAACTTGCAACCATTGTAAACATGATAAACCTACGGTAAATCCCTTCGATAAAGAACAGAGATTAATTAATTGTACCGAGGAAAATGAGTTTCCGGATCACATTTGGGAAAGGGATGATGGACAATGGGAGGCCAAGACCAAACCCGGAGTACCATCTAACCTCAATAGGCTTGCAGGAACGATGCCACAAGGATAAGCGTGCTGCTCGAAAAAAGATAACGCTTCAAATTCTTAACCTGTGCAAGAAGGCACTCTTTTACGAGAGCCATAACCCAGCTGAATTGCATATTCAGACGGTTGAAATAATTCGAGGCTCTTTGGAATTACTCGATAAATTTCCGCCTTTGGTCACAAATAACGGCGTGGTTACTGCTAGAAACTGGCTTCAAAGTCAGGGCGTTGACATGGAAATGTTCAAACCAAGGAAAAGTGTCTGAATCTACTTCAGACCTTCGCGCCATTCGTTAACGCGTCTTTTTCCACTTTGAGATGGTGCGCGGTAGAGGTTTCGAACCTCTGACCCCTACCGTGTCAAGGTAATGCTCTACCACTGAGCTAACCGCGCAATCCGGGCCGAAAGACCTGGCAAAAACTGTTGTTTTCAAAGGCCTTTCCGCATTTTTAGCGGATGGAAACCATCGGCCATTTCCGGCCCGCTGGCAAGACCTTTTTTGGGCGGATCGCATTGTCGGGCGCAATCTGGGGTTGAAAAAAGGCGCCTGAGTGGAATACTTCCCCAGCCATGAATAAATTCCTCGCTCTTTTTGGACTGCTCCTCTCGCTGGAGACTGCTTGGTCGCAGGGGACCAAACCGCCGGTTCGTTTCGCCATTGTTGGCCTCGTCCATGATCACGCGCGGGGATTTCTTCCGCTCATTCAGGGCCGGCCGGAGGCAGAACTGGCCGGCATCGTCGAACCAGACCAGCAATTATGCGCGCGCTACGCCCAGCGCTACCATCTCAGCAGCAATCTTTTTTTCCCCACCCTTGAGGCGTTGCTCGCGAAAACCAATATCCAGGCCGTCGCCACCTTCACGACCACTTTTGACCATCGCCGCGTCGTTGAAATGTGCGCGCCGCGGCACATTCACGTGATGATGGAGAAGCCGCTGGCGGTGAATCTGGAACACGCGCGGGCAATCGCTGCCGCGGCAAAGGCTGGCGGCATCCAGATCATCGTGAATTACGAGACCACCTGGTATCCGGGCAATCAGGCCGCGTATAAAATGGTGAACGAGGACCATGAAATCGGGGATTTGCGCAAGATCGTGGCGCATGACGGGCATCGCGGCCCCAGGGAAATCGGCTGTTCGGAAACCTTCCTCAACTGGCTCACTGACCCGACGCTCAACGGTGGCGGGGCGCTGGAGGACTTTGGCTGTTACGGCGCTGATCTGATGACCTGGCTGATGGACGGGCAGCGACCGGTCTCGGTGTTCGCGGTGACGCAGCAGATCAAACCGGACGTTTACCCCAAGGTGGAGGATGAGGCGACGGTGGTGCTCGCGTATCCCAAGGCGCAGGGGATCATTCAGGCATCCTGGAACTGGTCCTTCAACCGCAAGGACATTGAGATTTATGGTAAAACCGGATACGTGCTCGTGCCGCAGATGGATATTTTGCGCGTCCGGAAAGGCGACGCTGAGGAAAACGAAATCAAAATTGCCCAGCCACCGGATTCTGGTTCACCGAAGGATCAACTTGCTTATCTGGCGGCCGTGGCTCGCGGAGAAATTCAATCTTCCGGCCTGTCCTCCCTCCAAGTAAACCTGATCGTCACGGAGATACTTGACGCGGCCCGGGAATCGGCGCGGACCGGAAAACAAATCAAACTGCCGCTGAACCCGCCGTGGTGACGATCAGGTTCACTGAGCGGGCTGCTGATGAACTCTTCTAATATCCGACCACACGGTAAAATTTTTGTACGCCGTTGGTGGTAGGGATGGTAAAGGATGCGGCTGACTGTTGGGGGATAAAATTGGTTTCAGTGAACCAGACAATCGGCGCAGTCAAATTCGTGGCGCTTTGGAGGGCATAATTTATGCCCGTAGAGAGGCCGCTGGCGGTGATGACAAAATTGGTTGCGGTCTTGGAACCCACGCCCATCAACGCCGGCGGCGGGAGCGGCACGACACTGGGCGTTCCGAACACGGTAATGGCCGCATAGCCGCAATAACCGTTTTCCGAGGTCGGGGTGGTAAAGTCAAACTTCAAGGCGGCCACGTTGGTGGCCAGCACACCGCTCGAGGAGGTCAGGGTCACCCGGGTGGCGGACTGGATTTTGCCAGCGATGTCGGGGTTAAAATTAACGATCGCCAGCGAGATGAAATTCGAGGGCGCCGCCGCCGTCGAATAATAAACCGTATAGGCCTGCTGGTCCCGGCCGTTGTCGGCCCAGCCGCCGTAAACGGTGATGTTGGTCAGGGTATAGCCATTGGTGGAACCCTCCAGCGTGTAGATAATCTGGTATCCGGCTGTATTTCCGTTGCCGCAGGTCACATAATTCGTGCTGGTGGTGTAGGTGGAACTCCCGGTTGATATTTGGGTGAGCCCCAAATTATTAGCGGTGGTCAAGGCGTTGACGCTGCGCCCGGATACTTCCTCGCTGAAATTTCCCAAGGCGGCGGATGGGGCCTCGCCCGCAATCAGGCTGCCGTTGGTGTTGACCGTCCACGAGGGATAGAATGTGCCGCTGCCCGTGCCGGTCTCGTTGGTCGTGGTAATGTTTATTGTCGGAGGAACGAAGGATGCGAGCGAGAAAGGTGATGACCACATATAATTGCCGGAGCCGACGGCATAAATGGCATAATTATTTGAAACGCCAAGGTAAGTCACCCCGGGCGAACTGGCCGCCGGCACGCCACTTTCAGTAATGGCGATGGCATTCGTGGTGGGCACTTGGATTTCCGCCGTGGTGTTCGGCGGAATCGTAACGGCCAGATTAAACGCGCTGCCGGTGTTCGTCCACGCGGTCGAGATCAGGCCGCGTGTGGAATTGTAGCTGGTGTTCGCCCAGTTTAGTCCGCTGCCGGGAACCGGCTGGATCAGGATGGTCGAGTAGCCCGGGCTGGCGAGATTGATGCCGCCGATGCTACTATACATATACTGGCCAACCGCACCGAAGGAGTAGTGGTTAAAGGAATTCATGGTCACGCTCTCAAATCCGGCCGTCGGCGTCCAGCCATCCCATCGCTCCCACATGGTAGTGGCGCCGATGCCCACCTGAAAAAGCCAGGATGGATAAGTCGGCTGAAGCAGCAATTCGTAGGCGAGATCATCGCGCCCGGCGGCGTGTAGGGCGGGCAGCAGGCGCGGGGTGCCGATGAAACCGGTGGCAAGGTGATTGTTAAAGTCTGCAATCGTGGTCGCAAACTGCTGCACCGCCAGGGTGCGCAACGCGGGAGGGACGAGATTCAAAGTAAAGGCCAGCGCATAGCCCGTCTGGCTGCTGCCGTCGGTGAACGCGCCGTTGGTATTGAACAAGGTGGCGAATGCGGCAACGATGTTGCTATGCAGTGTGGCATAGGTGGCGGCATCGGCGCTGTCGCCAATGGCGGTGGCCATCTCCGACATCGCCTGCGCGTAATAGGCATAAAAGGCGGTATCCATGACGGTGGAAGACGCTCCGCCACCCAGGTTCAGCCAATCACCAAAATCACCCGGCAGGCTGGCGATCTCAAAATTTGAGGCATAGGAGGCGTCGAATTGTCCGTCACCTTGCAGAGCCGCGAAGTGATCGCCAATCACATTGGTATCGCCATAAACGCGATACATATTGTAGGTGCAAATCCAAGCGGCATCGCCCCAGGCCGTCCCGCCACTCCCTGCCCCCAAGTCAGGCACCACGACCGCAAAGGAGCCGTTGGGATATTGGGCGTCTTGGCAAAACGTAACCAGATGCCGGCGGAAGAAAGACTGCACATCGTAGTTATAGGCAGCGGTCGGCACGAAAAATTCCGTGTCCCCCGTCCAACCCATGCGTTCATCGCGCTGCGGACAATCGCTTGGAACTTCGAGATAATTGCCTTTTTGACCCCAGATGATGTTGCTGTAAAGCTGGTTCACTTGTGGATTGGAACAGGAGAAGTTGCCAGTCGGAGTTATGTCCGAATGCACCACAATGCCCGTCACCGAACTCAGGGTCGGCGGGACCGAGAGTCCGCGCACCTCGACGTAACGGAAACCGTGAAACGTAAAGCGCGGCTGGTAAACCACACTGCCGTTGGTGGCGAAAATATAAGTATCCGCCGCGTTTGCCCCGCGCAGATTGGCCGTGTAAACCGTGCCGTCCGGGTTGAGCATTTCGCCGTGCCGCACCGTGATGCGATCGCCCACGCTGCCGGTGATATTGAGTTGCACCCAGCCGACCATGTTCTGGCCAAGGTCGAAGGTATAGCAACCTGGACTGGGCACCGTTAGATTGGTCGGGGCCAGCGTTTGCAGGGGACGGGAGGGTTCCGTGACCGCAGCTTGCACCAAAATTCCGCCGAGACCGGGGAAAGCCGCCGCGTTCCCGTAAAGCGCCTGGACAACGGTCAGCGGCAGTCCCCCGCCGCCAATTTGCACGGTGGAATTTTCACCATAAGTGAGCGTTTGGTTGGTGCCGCCGAGCGTGAAATTAATTTGGAAGGTCTTCACGATCCCGTAGGCGGGATCGCCGCCCATGTCGGTGTTGTTCACCACGAAATTAAGCTGGTTGTTCGTCACGAACCCCTGGACGAGCGTTGTCACATTTGTATAACCGCCGGTGATGGCGCTCAGTCCCGTGGTTACGGGCACCCAGGCGCTGTCGTTGAAATTGGTCGTGTCCCAGCCGGGCATTTCCAGACGCGCGTCGTAACCGGAACCCATCAGCAAGTCGCCATATAGAATCGGACCATAGCTGGCCTTCCAAGTGCCGTCGCTTACCACGGTTTGTGTGCTCCCATTGGTAAATTGCAGGACCAACTGGGCCAGGAAGCGCGGCGTCCCGCCGTAATTCAGCCGCGAGCCCTTGAACGCCAGGTCGCTCGCATACCAGCCGTCGCCCAGGATTGCCGCCATCGTGTTCGAGCCGGACTGCACCATTCCCGTGACGTCGTAGGTTTGGTAATAAACCCGTTTGGTGAATTGGGTCCAGCCCGGCGTCAGGACATCGTTGCCAACCTTCTGCCCGTTGAGACGCAACTCGTATGCGCCCAGCGCGGTCACATAAACCATCGCGCGGCTGACGGTCTGGCCGACTGTAAAAGCTTTTCGCAAATAAGGCGCGGGAACACGCGCAATGTCATTAAGCGCCGGCGTGCCCCACGGCGTGCCGCCGCTGGAGGGCGTGGCCCAGCCAGAATCGTTATAGGTGGCCAGGGTCCAATTGCCCGAGGGCCATTGCGCGGCCTTCCAGGTGGTATCAACCGGAATGTTCGTGACGCTGCCGGAGGCGAATTGCACCACCAGTTGCCCGATCACAGTCGCCGCCTCCTGGGCATCGGTGCTGGTTGCCGAGAGCGCCAGTTGGTTGGTCCCCACGGTCAACCACGGCGTCACATTGATCCAAGCCGTGGCTTCCCACCGCGCCGCCGCCGCTCCTGGATGATTGCTGATCATCGCCGAATTCGTCATCTGCTGACCGTTGACGAACACGCTGCAAGCGTTATCGGCATAAAGCGCCATGATGGCGTTGGTGATGGTCTGGCCGGCAGGCATGACCACTTTCTTGCGCAAGGCGGACGAATAAGTGCCCCCTTGCGCAGTTTGCCCCGAGTAACTGATCCAGCTTAGACCCGAGGTATTGAATAAGGAGTTGCTCGCCGTCTGGGCCGGTGTCGGGTTGTAAGCGGCGTCGTAACCGATCCACTGCGCCGTCCAATTGGTCGGCGAAAGCAGCCCCATGGACCAATAGGCATTTGTACTCCAGGCCGACACATTGTTGCTTCCATCATACACCCGCAACTGCCAATAACACTTTTCACCGCTCGTCAGCGGCTGGCCCGCGTAGAGCACATCCACCGTTTGACTGCCGGCAACCTTCCCGCTGTCCCACAAATCCGCTGCGCCCGGCGTCGAGCCCACCTGCACCTCGTAAGCGCTTTGGGTTAAACCCCTGCCCTGCCCGGTGCTTTGCAATTGCCAGGAAAGCCGCGGCGTGGTGTCGCCTATGCCCAAGGGGTTCACCCGCAGCGCAGAGCGCAGATTGACCGGCGTCAAAGCCCCCTGCGCCATTGAAGATGCAGTTCCCAGGATCAAGAGTGCAAGGACAACCATGGTACCGACGACTTTATAAATCACTTTCATAACATTTTTACTAATGACAATCATAACATTTAGCGGCACTAACAGTTGTACTAACAAGCACATTTGGCAGCCAGATTGGGAAGCACCTGACAAGGCCGGGTTGGAGTTGTCGCGGGAGATCTTTTACCTCACGGCTTGAAAGCGATCGGCCTGCGCTAATTCACTTCAGAACCGCGAAGTCACCAAGTTGCAGGCACGCCCGGAACGGAACCTGAAGTGTACGTGGTCAGCCACAACTGTTCTTTATCCCGGTTGCTAAATTCGGCGGAACTTGCATTCAGGCCTCTCAAATACTGGGTGTCCGGCTGGGTCCATTTCAATTTATCCACATGGCCATCAGCAAAGGAAAACTGCCCATAGTTGCCGTGGCGACTGGCGGGGACGTTCCGCCAGATCTGGGAATTCCAAGCCGTCATGGACCCACTTCCGCTATCAACTGCAAAATAGCCGTCATCAATACTGGTATAAGCTGTCTGAGCGCTGCCCTGTTCATCAACGAAAAATGAGGCCGTAGCCGGACCAGGGGATAATATGGCGCCAAGCGTCTTATTTTCGGTAATGTTGGGATGTACGTCTCCGCCAAATCCCTCATTTTCGCCCATCATGCCATTCAGGGAAAAATCTCTGATCCGCGACGCGCTGGTGCCAGGAAAGACCGTGTTGTCGGCCGGACATCGGTAGATGCCGTAAGAACTATTGTAAGGCCAGAGCAAGCCCGTGTTGACGGCGATCTGGTTGGTGGCATCGGGCAAGGCATTGATAGTATACAGACCAGAAACCCAACTGTTCGCGGCACCGCCAGTATTCGGAACTATCTGATCATGATTATCGCCGGAATAAAGATGCGCCGCAATCGTGAGTTCCCTCAGGTTATTCACGCATTCAATGGCCAACGCCTTGGATTTGGCCTTGGCCAACGCGGGCAGCAGCAAGCCCGCGAGAATGGCGATAATGGCAATCACCACCAGCAATTCGATCAACGTAAACGCTCTCTTCAGAGCATGACCCCGGCGGTCACGGAACCTGTTTATTTTTAGCATATTCATTCTAATTCATTTAGCCAAAAGCGCCCGGGGACTAATGTCCCCGGGCCGCCCCAGCCAATTACCCAAAAACTTGCCTTACTGCAGCTTCACTGTGAAGAAGCTGGCCGGGAGGCTGGGGTTGATCGGAATGGCGTTCGAGAATGCGCCATTCACGTCCAGCGTTCCGGTAGTGTTCGTCGTCCAGTTTGCCAACGGGGTCAGCAAATTGGTCGTTGTTATCAAGATATACGGAGCAAACGGCGTGCCACCGGTGCCGGTCATGATCAGGTTGCCGCCGGAAACCGAGGGCGAGCTGACCACGGGCGGCAGCACCACCGCCGGAGTCGGCGAGCCAAACACGCTGATTTCGCTGTAACCGGAATATCCGTTCGGCACGCCCGCCGGTGTGGTGAAGTCAACCTTGATGGCGTAAGCATCAACCGCCAGAACTCCATTGGCAGCCGTGAACGTCCCGCGGACGGTGGTTTCATCGCTCACACCGTAACCGCCGAGATTGTTTTGCACAGCCACCAAGGAGGTAAAGGTTGTGGGATTCGCCACAGTGGAATAAGAGACGGTATAGTATTGCGAGTCCCGGCCATTATCATTCCATCCGCCGGCAATCTGTATATTTGTGATAGTATAACCGGTGGAACTGCTCCCGAGGGTGTAGATGACGTATGTTCCCGCGTTAGGCCCGGCTGCGGCGAAGGCCGGATGGGTGCCATCATTGGCAAAAACCCAATAAGTTCCATCCGTCAACGCCTGCAGTCCTTCAGCGGCATCGGCGCCACCGACAAAACTACCAGTTCCAACGCCGCCAGAAGGGGGATTCTGGCCAATAATCAAGCTCGAACTCAACGCGGATGTATCCCAAGTGGGGCCGAAGCCGCCCGCGGCCGAGGTCTGGTAAGCCCAGGCGGTGATCACGTTGTTCGTCGCGACCGGGGCCGGGTCAATGACGACCGTGCAGGCCGAGCTCACATTAGTGCCCGCACCGTTGATAGCCACGAGTTTATAACCGCCGTTCGTAGCCACATCCGTTAATTGCAAGTTCGTCAAGGTCAGCGTCGCGCTGGTCGCTCCGGGAAGATTGGTCCCGTCTTTGTACCATTGAAAGCTGCTCGCTCCGCTGAAGTTCGCCTCGATGATCAAGGAACTACCCACCACATCCTCAGCCGTGGCGGGGGTGACGTCCTGCGTCAAGATCGGAACGTTCGGCGAGGCCACACCGGCAACGACGAATTCAGAATAGCCCTCCCAAATGTTTTCCGGCGGAGCACCTTGATTGTTGAAGAAAAACTCAACGGCATACACATTTTGGGCCAATATTCCCGTCGGCGATGCCGGTGTCAGCATGGTGCGGGTGGCAGCCTGCCAGCCATTGCTATTACCAGGCAAAAAGTCAACGCTGGTCAGGTTGATGAAGACTGATGGATTTGCCACTGTGGAATAGAGCACCTGATACTTCTGCTCGTCGTGATCAGCCCCACCCCAGCCGCCGTAAACGGTGATGTTGGTAAGACTCCAACCGGCTGAGGAACTCGGGAGCGTGTAGGTGAGTGAAAGTCCGGCAGAATGAGCATAATCAGTATGAAACACGCCCAAGGTACACTCGGTCGCATTGGCCTCGACGCCCGGCCAATAGGTCAGGTAACCGATGGAGCCATCCGACAAAATGACCGGGTCAATAGAGCACTGGGGCTGAAGATTGTACGTGCCGTTTCCGAACGTCAGATCTCCGGGAGTTCCAAAAGCGCCATCAACTGAACCCAGGATCAGGTCGCTGGCGGTGTTTTCGACCCAGGTGGGGATGAAATTCGTGCTGGGAGCGTTGGGGCCCAGACCGTCCTGCTCGGCAACAGTAGTGATAATGCCGCTGACCGGGGCTGGCACATTGCTAACCACCAGCAGACTCGGCGAGGAAACGGATATACCAAGGCTGTCGCTGGTATTAATGGCTTGAAGCTGGTAATAGCCGGTATTAGTCACTTGGAGATTGCTCAACGTGAGCGTGGAGGCGGTGGCTCCGGGAATATTGCTCGTCACGCCGTTCTGAACGACCTGCCACTGAAGACTCGCCGTCGGTGTATTGCCATACGAAGCTGAAAAGCTGATGCTGTCGCCCACGGTTGTGGAGGCGAAAGAGGGCAGCGTATTCTGCACCAAAACCGGACTCTGATGCGAAGGCGTGCCTTGAATGACAACCTCGGAATAGCCTTCCCAGTTGTTCTTGGGAGCAACGGAGACATTCCAATTGATCTCCACCGCATACGCATTCTTGAACAGCACGCCGGACACTGGAATCAGCATTGTGCGGGAGGCACAATCCACACCGTGCGGATCACTTGGGTTGTAGTCAAAGGTTCCCAGGCTGGTAAAGTTCGTGGGAGCCAATGCAGTGGAGTAGAGAATCTCATATTTCTGCTCGTTGCGACCGGCATCACCCCAACCGCCATAAACCGAGATATTAGTAATATCATAACCATACGTTCCGGCTGCCGGCAGCGTAAAGGTCAGCGTAGTCCCAGCAGTAGTGCCGCAACTGCATTCGGTCACATTGCCGCCGACATTCGGCCAATAGGTAATGTAACCACCCGCGCCATCGGACAGGGCGCCCGCGTTTTGACTGCAGGGGCCAGGTCCAGTCGGGGAAAAAGCGGTTACGGTTACGTCGAAATTGCCCGTCCCGAACGATGTCCCCTGGATGCCAGAGGTGGCATTGGTTACGAAACCATCTACCAAGTCGTTCACGGTATTGACGGTCCAAGAGGGATAGAAGTTTGTAACGGTATTGACCGCACCAACAGGCCCCAGACCGTCTTGCTCCGCATAATACATAATAATATTGCCCACGGCCGCCGGCACGGGATTGACCACCAACTGGGCTTCCGTGCTATATGAAGGAGCGGCGGCACCGTTGGTCGCATTGAAGCCTGCCAGCCGATAAAAACCGGAACTGGATACTTGCAAATTGTTGACCGTCAGCGTCGAGCTTACAACTCCGCTGTTGGTGACATTTACCACCCCGGAGCTGAACGTATTGGTCACGCCACCACTGACGTCCTGCCATTGAACATTGACGGGCGGCGTATTGCTGTAGGTCGCAGTAAAGGTGATTGAGTCTCCAACGATCGTCGTGGCATAATTAGGCAGGGTGTCCTGGACCAGAAACGGCGAGGGCGGTGGCGGTGGCGTGGCGGAATTGGTGCCTTGCACGATAATTTGCGCGTAGCCTTGAAAGCCGTTGTTAAAGTTCGCCGCGTTGTAAGGATCAACAAAGTCAAACTTGATCGCCGCAGCGCCCTTCACAATAGGTGCGCCATTTGCAGCAGTGATTGCCACCCGGTTCGCCACGGCCACACTGGTGGGATCAGCCGGCAGGTAGTTGATTGTCGTTATGGCGGTGAAGTTGTTGGGCGCGGCCACTGTGGAATAGGAAACAATATAATATTGCCCCATGCGGCCGCCATCTTTCCAGCCGTTGTAAACCACGATGTTGGTCAGATCGGAACCGTAGGGGGAATTGGTCAACTGATAGATAATGATACTGCCGAGGCCGGTCCGGCCGCCACAGGTCACATAGTTCGGACTGGTAGTGCCAGTTCCTATCGAGTCACCCGCATTGCCGGTGACCTGGCTAATGGTGAGACTTCCGCCCTGAGTAAGGGTGTTAACATTACAAGCGGTGTCCTCGTAGGCGAAATTACCAGTGGCCGTGCTGGGATTCTCGTTGGCAATCAAGCTATTGCTCTCCAGAACATACGTGGGGGTGAAATTTGTGGGACCTTCCTGGGTTTGAGTCGTGATGCTGAATGTGATCGGCGTCGGCGCGGCACTTCCTTCCGCAGTGATGGCTGCTTCACCAACATAGCCGTTGTCCTGGGCACCGGGAACCGGCGTCGTAAAGTCAAATTTGAGTTGGGCGACGTTCGCGGCGATTAACGCCCCAGAGGCGTCGTTGATCACTGTCCGGGTGGAAGTTGGAGTGCTGCCGGGACCCGCAGGGATATAATTAACAGTGGTCAACTCGATCCAATTTGTCGGGTCGGCCACAGTGGAATACCAGAGAGTAAACCCTTGCGCATCGCGGCCATTGTCAGCCCATCCACCATAAATGGAGATATTGGTGAGGTTGTAACCGTAGGCGTTGGTCGCCATCGTATAAATAAGGGACTGGCCGCCGCTCCCTCCGCAAGTCACATAATTGATGCTGGTCGTACCGCTGGTCTTGCTGATGGTGAGGCTGCCTCCTTGCGTCAGGGTGGCGGGATTGCGACCGGCAATTTCCTGGGTGAAATTCCCCGCGCCAACGGTGCTGGGAGCCACATTCAAGAGCAGGCTGTCCGTAGCCGGTGTCCAAGTGGGCGTGAACGGGTAAGTATTCGCGGTGCCATATTGATCGGTTGATGTGACAGTCAGTTGCGCCGGGGCGGAGCTGGCGAAGAGCAATAGCAGGCAAGCCAGGCTCGCCGGGATTTTCCATTTAAGTAGTGAGGATTTGTTCATGGGGTTTTGTAGGGGGGGGTTGACTTTTTGCTTACGGTTGATTATTTCCAGATTGCGCTAGAAACGTTTGAGAACTGAGGAGCGTTGCACAGTTTTACATCGTTGATTTTACCGCGACGAACACAGGCATCCGCAAAAAGGCGTTCGCATTCCATTTTGTGACTGTGTTCTCTGGTTTGATTTACGTTAGACTAATGTTCTCAGGACGTATATCCCCAATAATGGTTATCGTACCATCACCTAAACAGGTGAGCCTCACAAAGGCGGTGGTTTCAGGCTGCATAGCCCAAGTTAGCATCGCGAATTAGAAAAAGCAACCGGGAAGACGCGCTAAATCAACTAAGTTAATACTGATTCCGGTCTTCGAAGTTGTGCAATTCATTACCTGGCTTATTGGCTGATGCGGTAGAAATCAGCCGGCAAGAAGGTGTTAGTATCCATGAAGATAAAGACGTTCGTGCCGCCGTCAGCAAGGGCGTTGGTATAGACCGGTGTCCAATTCACCAGATTGGTGGAGGTCTCCACCACATAGTTCAAATCATAGGCTCCCAGAAATTGCAGGGTGAACTGACCGTTGGCCAGCATGGCAGTCAATGCGGGTGGCGCGTCGTTCGCGGTCAGCGGAGCCGCGGTCACCTTGTCAAACGTCGCTGTGCCGAGCAGGCTGTTGTTCCGCGAGCACACTGGGAGACCCAGACTAATCGCGCCGGCCATCGTAATGTTTTGTGACGATCCCGTTTTGGCCCAGGAGGTTCCATCGGGACTGCTGTAAGCGGTGAAGGTGTTGTTGTTGCGCACGATGCGCAGCCAATACGGCACCGCCGGGCCGCTGAGATCCGTCAAGTCGGCGGTGCTGCCGCCAGTGGTGGCGCGAGATTGCACGGACACGCCATGGCTGGAAGTCGGGGTGACATAAGCAGCGAAATATTTGGAATTGGCATTGGTGGTTTCGCGCACCATCACGCCGGCTTTCGCCCAAGGGTCGGTGTCCGATTGGCTGGTGACCCGGGCGGTCACGGTAAAACTATTCGTAACTGGTTGATAAACATAACGGAACGCATCGGCAGAATTTGAAATGTCATTCCCCGAGCCGCTGAGGGTGAAAACGCCGTTGGAATAACTGGCGACGCCCGCCACGCCGACGCTTCCAATGTCCGTCGTCAACCAGGGCGAGGGCAACGGTTCGGGCGTTGTGCTGGCGGGCAGCGAATTGGCGCTTTGACCTCCGGGATTTACCGCGGAAACGACATAATAATAGGAAATGCCTCCAGTCAACCCGGTGTTGGTATAACCCGTGCCGGTCACATTAGCCAGGACGGTGTAGGTCACACCGTTGTTGGTGGATGATTTTACGTTGTAGCTAACGGCCCCCGCACTGGCCAGCCAGGACAGAATCACCTCGTTGTTGGTAGAAATGGCGGTCAAGCCGGTGGGAACTGAAGGCGGCAAGGGCGTAATGATTACGCTATCAATAAATACGGTGTTATCGCCGGTGGCCAGGTCGGTTCCGACAAATGATAGAGTATGAATTGACGCCGAGGCGGTGAAAGCGGCGGTGTAGGTCGCGAAGCTGGTTCCAACTGGAGCGTAACTGGCGATCACCACGCCATCAATCGTGACATTCCATGACTGGCCCCCATGCTGCGCTGTACCGCCACGCTGGGCGGCGGAAAAGGTGATGTCGTAGGTTACGCCGGGGGTGAAGCCGGTGAGGGTTTGGGTAATCGAACTGTAGCCCTGGAGGAATGCAGCTTGCACCCCTTGCGGCGAGTTAGGGTTGCCAAACGCGCTGCCATTGGCCACCAGGCCGGAGCCATTTCCTGAACCTCCCTCAAACACCCAGGATCCGCCGGAAGGGTCGTATTGATAATTGCCCGAACCCAGGACGGGAAGTTCGAAGCCGAGGTTCTCGTTTCCGTTGACAATGGTAACAACGGCGGCGGCGGAATCCATCACACTGCCGTTATTGTAAGTCAAACGGGCAAAGACGGTGTAATTTCCATTCACCAGACCGGTCCAGCTATAGTTGTACGGCGGACTGCTGGCCTGGCCAAGCAAATTACTGGAGTTGGCATAGAATTGCACGTTGCTGATGCTGTTGCCGTTGCTCACTACATTTGCCGCCAGGGTGATGGTTGAAGGCGCGGAAACGAAAGTGCCGTTCGTCGGTGTGGTCAGCGTTATGGCCGGAGCGGCGGGTTGAAGCAGGGAAATAATGATGACGTTGTCGAGGAAAACGGTGTTATCATTACCCGCCAAGTCTGTGCCCACAAAGGACAGCTTATGCGAGCTCGCTGTGGCGACGAACGTGGCCACGCAGTCGGAATAACTCGTGCCACCCGGAGCATTGGACGCAATCACCGTGTTATCAATCTTCACATTCCACGATTCGCCGCCATGTTGTGAACCTCCCGACCGCTGGGCGGCGGAATAAATAATCCCGTACGGTGTGCCGGGTGTAAAGCCGGAGATGGTTTGCGAGATCGTCCCGAGCTCCTGGATGAATGCGGCTTGCACGCCTTGTGGCGCGTTCGGATTGCCGAACCCGCTGCCGTTGGCCACAATGCCCGAGCCGCTCGGAGCGGCGCCGCTGAACGTCCAGGGCGCGCCTGTCGGATCGTATTGGAAATCGCCAATGCTCGGGGTTTCAAAGCCGGCATCGGCGGCGGACGGCGACACGATTCCCACCCGCACATTATCAAGAAACACCGTGTTGTCGCCCCCGTTCAAATCCGTGCCCACAAAGGCCAGCGTATGATTGATCGCAGTAGCGACGAAGGTGGCGGTGTAATCCACATAACTGGTGCCGCCCGGCGCGTTTGTCTGGATCACGTTGTTATCAATCATCACGTTCCAGGTCTGGCTGTTCCCCGGACGCTGGGCGGCGGAGTAAATAATTGAGTAAGTTGAGCCGGGAACGAAGCCGGTCAAGAGTTGGGAAATGACGCCATTGCTTTGGACAAACGCCGCCTGCACGCCTTCGGGAGCGTTTGGATTGCTGAATCCACTGCCATTGGCAAGGATGCCCGAGCTGTTTCCATTTGTGCCGCCGAAGGTCCAAAATGATCCGGTGGGAACGTATTGATAATTGCCAGAGCCGATGGATGGGGTTTCAAATCCGAAATCGCCGACGGCTTGTGCCGTGGCGCTGACTTCGGCGGAATTGGCGCTTGTGCCTGCGGCGCTCATCGCTGAAATGACATAGTAATACGTTATGCCGTTGACCAGTCCGGCGTCGGTATAAAATGGATTCACGGAAGTGGCCAGATTCGTGTAAGGCCCACCGTGGATGGTCGAACGCTGAATCTCGTAGTTCGTCGCGCCGAAACTTGCGGTCCAGGCCAGACCAATCCGCGCGAAGGTGTCGGGCACAGCCGTCACCCCAACCGGCGCCGCTGGCGGACCGGACGGCGTCAGGAAGATTGAAAGTGAATTGGTGCTTTCGCCATTCGCGCCCACGGCCGAAACCTCAAAGAAGTAACTCAGGTCATTGATCAATCCCGTATTGGTGCAGCTTGTGCCGGTCACCGTGGCCACCTTCGCGTAATACGGCGTCCCGATCGTCGTTAGCCGTTTCAGATTATAGGAGGTGGCGCCTGAAACCGGATTCCACGAAATGACGGCCTGCGCGTTGCCGATGGTTCCGGTCAAGCCGGTGGGCGCGGCGGGCGGTGAATAAGTGAAGGAGCGCGCCGCGGAAGGATTGCCTACGGCCGTCACCACCAACGAATAAGTGCCCGTCGGCAGATTAGGCGGCAGGGAAAATTCCGTCGTCACCGGATTGGTGTTCTGGACGGTGGTGCTGCTCCAGCCATAGGTGCGCGCGTAATAAACATTCGTGGACGAGTTGTTCGTCAGGCGCACAATCGGATAATTGCAGGCCATCTGCTCGTCGTCGCCATACTCCGCCCCTTCGGAAATGCCGTTCAGCATCGTGCCGGCCAGATGATAGGAGCCGTCAAGATTTTCGGTGATGCTGCTGATGACCGGCTGTCCCTGCGCGAGCGGAACGGCGTTGGGAGTGTAAATATACAATGAGCCGGAATTCTGGCCGCCGACGAACAATACCGAGCCATCCGGCAACAGCAACATGCTGTTTGCAAAGGGGGTGCTATTGAAAGAGGTGCCGCCACCGGGAGCGCTTACCTGGGTGAACGAGTTGGATAGGTAATTGAATTCGTAAAAATAGCAGGGCCCACCTCCGCTCGCTCCACCGCCGTTGGGCGCGAGGTCCATCAGAATATTTCCGTTGACCAGAATCGCCCCCGGCGATTCCCCGGCCACGAGTTGGTTCGTGCCCACGATGGGAAAGTTGGGGCCGTTCACCAAGGTGCCCGCGCTGGTGGGTGTGGCGCCCGGCGTATAGAAGGCCGAGTTCGCCACGGAGCCGGCATGGAAAACCTGCCCGTTGGGCAATAAATAATTCTCGTCGTCGCCGCCTTGAGCTCCCGAAGGTGTGCTGGTGGCATCCACGATCCATTCATTGGCGGAAGGCACAAAGTGTTCCGCTCCGCCGCCGTAATTGTCCACGCAAAAGATGTTGCTGTTGGCCAGCTTGACCCAGCACACTTCGTTCATGTCGCCGCAACCCCCGCCGTGGATCATCAGGTTCGAAGCGGTGTTGTAAAAGTTATACGTGCTTTGCGAATCGCTCACCAGCAGGTTGCCGTTGGGAAGCATTTCCGAGGGCGAATCCGAATAGCCAAAATTCGGCGCTTGCGACCCCGGCACAATCGTCCAGGTGTTCGCCAGCGAATCATAAAGTTCCGCCGCGTAGTGACCCGCGTCGCCATACTCGCCGCCCGCCACGAAGACATTTCCGTTGGTGAGAACATCCGAGGCGAAGAAGAGGCGGGAGTCGTTCATCGTCGGCAAGCTGGTCCAGGTGCCGTTGATGTAGCTGCCGTGGATATCCGGGGTGAGCTTGACGCACTGGCCGGCCCCGTTCATGCCGAGCACAGTGCCGTCGCTGAGCAGGAGGCAGTTATTCACCCCGACCGGCGGCCCCGAGGCCAGCGCCGTCCAGGTTCCCGAGGCTTTGGCGTTAATCACGGTCAGCCATCCGCAAATTGACAAACACATGACGGTTCGCAAAAAGCCGCCAAAAATTCCGTTTAACTTCTTCGGCCAGGTACAGTTTGCTTGAAAGATCATTCAGTTTTCCTTCGAATATTTGATTACAACTACGGGTATATCAGACGGTAAAAAATACTGCCATCGGTCTGGTCAAACGGGAAAGTCATTTGGTTGGTGATCGTGGAACCCGCGACGTTCCACCAATTCGTGCCGAGTCCCTGGCCAGGACTGTTGGTCTGGACCTGCAATATCCAGCCTGTGTGGTCGCCGGGCCAACCGAGTTTGAAGGCGCCGGTCGCGACTTGAAAGGTGATGTTGGTCGGGTTGCTCGCGATCACTGGCGTGGGCAGCCCGAACAAGTTGATTTTCGCATAACCGCAATAGCCGTTCTCGGATGACTGGGTCGTAAAATCAAACTTCAACGCCGCCACGTTCGTGGCCAGCGGACCGGATGCGGGAATCAGGGTCGCCCGCGTGGCACACGGCGCATTCGATGGATTGTTTGGGGTGTAGTTGATTGTGCTTAACTGCGTGAAGGTCGTCGGTGCGGCGACGGTAGAATAATAAACCGTGTAAGTCTGTTGATCGCGGCCGGCATCGCCCCAGCCCCCGTAAACGGTGAGGTTAGTTAGATTATACCCACTGGCAGAACCCGTTAGCGTGTAGACAACGATGGCTCCCGCGCCGCCGCCGTTGCCGCAGGTCACATAGTTGGTGCTGGAGGTGTAGCCGGAAGTTCCCTGGACCAAAGTAATTGCTACATTGCTGCCAGCAGTCAGGGAGTTCACGCTTCGGCCAGGCTCCTCCAAGCTGAAATTGCCGGTCGTGCCGCTCGGGGACTGGCCGGCGATCAAACTGTTATTGGTCGTGATGGTCCAAGTCGGATTAAAAGAGGTGCCAATCACATCGGCTGGCCCGTATCCCGTCTGTGCGGCGTAGGCGGTGATGACATTATTCACCGCTGCCGGCACGCTGCTGACCGTAAGCGAACTCGCGCTGCTCACAGCGACGCCGTAGGCATTGGACGCCACCAATTGGTAGGAAGCGGTGTTGGTCAGTTGCAGATTCGCGAGCGTCAGAGTCGTGGTCGTCGCCCCGGGAATGTTATTGGTCACGCCGGCGCTGACCATTTGCCATTGATAAACCAGCGGAGCAGCGGCAGTGAAGGACGCCGTGAAAGTGACCTGACTCCCCGCCACGTCCGCTGCTGTTGCCGGCAATGTGTTGTTCGCCACTACCGGCGAAAGCGCGGTTCCATAAATGGCGATTTGTGCATAGCCGCAGTATCCATTTTCCGATGCCGGGCTGGTGAAATCGAATTTCACGGCGGCGACGTTGTTGGCCAGATTGCCGGTCGCTGGTGTGAGTATGGCCCGCGTGGCGGACGGCGTGTTGGCGGTATCTGCGGGCTGATAATTAACGACGCCCAAGGAAATGAAAGTCGCGGGCGCCGAAACCGTGGAATAATAAACCGTATAGGCCTGCTGGTCGCGTCCACCGTCCTGCCAACCGCCAAAAACCGTGATGTTGGTCAAATCATATCCGCCAGTGGAAGCAGGGAGGGTATAGATTACGGTTGATCCCGCCGCGACGTAATTGCTGCCGTTGCTTCCGGTGCCGTTGCCGCAAGTGACGTAGTTGGTGCTGGTCGTGCCGGGACTGCCATCCGAGGTAATCGTAAGATTCACGCCAGCAGTCAGGGAGTTGACATTCCGGTTGCCGCCTTGTGGCTCGAGGTCAAAATCGCCATTTGTGCCGCTCGGCATCACCCCGCCGATCAAACTGCCCGGCGCAATGGCCCAGGATGGAGTGAAAGGGAGACCGTTGCCCAACCCGGTTTGGTTGGCGTAAGACGCGATCACATTATTCACCGCCGAGGGCTTGCTGGAAACCGCGAGCGGACTTGCAGGGGTGACAGCGATTCCCAATAAATTGGAAGTCACGAGTTGGTAGGATGCCGTGTTCGTCAGTTGCAGATTGGTGAGGGTCAAGCTTGTGTTCGTTGCTCCGGGAATGTTGTTGGTGACGCCATTGCGAATCACCTGCCATTGACAAGTTGTCGGATAGACGGCGCTGTTCGGGGCCAGATTTCCCACGAACGTGACTTGACTGCCCACGACATCCGCCGCTGTGGCCGCCGAGAGATCGGCCTCGAAGCTGGTCAGCATCCACACCGCATATTGGGTCAGTTCGCCCGGACCGGCCGGAGGGGTGCATTGCTCGCAAGTAGGCCAGAGCCAGCCGCCATTGCAGCCCTCCTTGCTCCAAGCGAGCATGTTGGTTTCAAAAATCGCGGTACGTTCGTTGTCCCAATAACCGGGTATGATTTGTGATACTGGAACTCCCAGGGAACTCGCCCAGGATGCCGGATCATTCCCCTGGCCGCCTTGATAGCATTGAAGATAGACGCGGTCGCAAATAGTGCTGCCCAGCCCGGACTGGACTGCGTGCCAGTAACTCCTGTTGTTGTAGGGGCAAAGGGTAAAGTGCATGCCCACCGCCGAGCACATTTGACCGAACGCAATCGTGGAACTTGAGTCGTAAGTCTGTTCATCATCGCTGCAAATGGCGTTGATCCCCAGCGCAGTCACGAGGGCGCTTAAGTTCTTATAAAGCACAGTGCTCGAACTGCTGCCGTTGGTGGCAATGAGGTTCTTAATGTTGGCCCAACTGGTGTCGCCCGCGCCGCCGAGGCAGATCTCAATCCGGTTGATGCCTGACGGCGCTGCCCGGCATTGGTTTAAGAGCGTCCCCCATGTATTCGTGCCCGTGTAGGCGCCGCCGCTGCAAATCGTCTGGCCGTCATAAACGAAGTCGCCATTCGCCAGGACGCTCATCGGGAACAGAATCATGGTGGTCATGCCGGACGATCTGAAACCATTGATCTGCGAAGTTGACAAACCGCTGCCATCCGTGGGCGATCCCATATTGTTGCCGCCATTGCCATTGCAGAAAATGCCCACCGTCACTGCAGACACCCGGTGCGGATTGGCTAGCATGTGGAGCACAACAAACAGGATGCCCGCCAGTTTTAACAGTCTTCGTTGCATTAATTATCCATTCTGTCTTTTATTTTGAAATCATGTGGGCATACAACTGCCCAGTCCGCAAGATTTCCAAAGCTGAAGTTGTATATTAGCACAAATCTCCCGCATGGCGGAATGAAATTTGGGACTGGTGTCGGAAATTATGGAAAAATAAGGTTTGATCCGCCCTTCTAATGACGCTTTTAAGACAGTTTACAAAAAATCACAATTTAGACTGCGACTTGCCAAAACTTCATGTCAAGGCGGAGCCATTCGCGAACAATTAATGGTTGTTGCGAAAGCCTAGCCATGCCCCGAGCCGCCGTCGAGTCCCCAAAAATGGTGAGTTCCTTTGACCAGAATAGGTGAACGCTCGGCAGCGCATTTAAATTGCACCCCCCCCGTTTTGCGTTCAACCTATTTTATCTAAAGCGCCCGATTGTGCGAATACGCATGCGCGGCGGCAATGAGACCTTTGAACAGCGGATGCGGCTGGTGCGGCTTGCTGTGGAATTCGGGATGAAACTGGCTTGCGATAAAATACGGATGGTTCGCCAGTTCAATGACTTCCACCAGTTTGCCATCGGGCGAATTGCCGCTGAAAACAAAATCCGCCTTCGCGAAACGGTCGCGATATGAGTTGTTGAATTCGTAGCGGTGACGGTGGCGCTCGTTGATGACGAACGCGCCATACAACTGCGCCGCCTTGGTGCCCACCACCAACTGGCAGGGCTGCGCGCCCAACCGCATGGTGCCGCCCTTCTTGGCCACCTTCTTTTGCTCGTCCAGCAGCGCGATCACCGGATGCGGCGTCGCGGCGTCAAATTCCGTGGAATGCGCCTTGTCCAGTTTGAGCACGTTGCGCGCGAATTCAATCGTGGCGATCTGCATGCCCAGGCAAAGGCCCAGGTAGGGCACTTTGTTTTCGCGGGCGAATTTCGCCGCCATGATCTTGCCCTCGATGCCGCGCTCGCCAAAGCCGCCGGGCACGAGAATGCCGCCGAGACCCTTCAACATTTTGTCCGTGCCCTCGCGCTCAATGGCCTCGGCGTCCACCTTCTGGATTTCCACGCCGCAATCGTTCGCGATGCCGCCGTGAATGATGGCCTCATAAACCGATTTGTAGGCGTCGTTCAACTCAATGTATTTGCCGACCACGCCGATGCGCACGCGATGCCGCGGAGCGATGAGTTTGCGGATGATTTCCTGCCAGTGGGACATATTCGCCACCGGCACGTCCAAGTGCAACTGGCGGCAGACAAGATCATCCAGTCGTTCGCGTTGCAGCATCAACGGCAATTCGTAAATGCTGTTGTCCACGTCCTTTTCTTCAATGACTGCATCGTATGGCACATTGCAGAACAGGGAAATTTTGTGGCGCAAATCCTTGTCGAGTGGCCGCTCGCAACGGCAGACCAGAATGTGCGGCGCGATACCGATTTCGCGCAACTTGGCGACGGACTGTTGGGTCGGCTTCGTCTTCAATTCGCCCGCCGCCTTGATGAACGGAACGTAAGTGACGTGCATGAAAAGCGCGTTGTTGTAACCCACCTCCAACGCCAACTCGCGGATCGCCTCCAGGAACGGCAGGCCCTCGATGTCGCCAGTCGTGCCGCCGATTTCGATAATGATGACGTCGGCCTTCGAGGATTCGGCCAGTTGATGAATGCGGTTCTTGATTTCATCGGTGACGTGCGGGATGACCTGCACGGTCTTGCCGAGGTAATCGCCGCGCCGTTCCTTATCGAGAACGGTCTGATAAACCTGGCCGCTGGTGAGGTTGTTCATGCGGGTGAGCTTGACGTTCGTGAACCGCTCATAATGGCCGAGGTCGAGGTCGGTTTCCGCGCCGTCGTCCAGCACATAAACCTCGCCGTGCTGGTAAGGGTTCATCGTGCCCGGATCCACGTTCAGGTAAGGGTCGAACTTTTGCAGCGTGACCTTCAACCCGCGATTTTCCAGCAAGGTGCCGAGGGCCGCCGCCGTCAGGCCCTTGCCCAGTGAACTCACCACGCCGCCAGTTACAAAGATGTATTTCATAATCTTAACGCCGCCAATTTAAAAAATCTTCCGCCGCGAAACCTGCGTCCTTCAATATCCTCAAAGTCTGACCGCGACCCAAATCGTGGCCTTTATGAATGGGAACGGTCACCGCAACATCATGTGGCTGATCATAAAGTGTCAAATGGCTGCCAGCCTGTCGCAACGGCACAAAGCCTTTGTGCTTTAGGAATTTTAACAATTCCGACGCTCGGATCGTCGGAAAACGACTCACGCGAATTCAGGAACGCTTAATTCTTCCACCACCAGGCGATGCTTCGGTTTTGGGATTCTTTTTCCCAAAGCTCGCAATGACTCCAGATGCAAGGCAATCGCCTCCGCCATGTTCTTTTTTGCTTGGGCAGCCGAACCGCCATTCGAAAAACAACCGGGCAAATCAGGGCAATAAACTGAATAGCCCGCCTTCGGGTCCTGTTCCCGCTCAATCAAAATTTCGTAGGTCAATCGTTTCATTCGTGACACTCTACCCTTTCTCCAAAATCTTTTCCACCCGCTTCACATCCGCCGGCACATCCACGCCCACGCTGTCGTATTCCACCTGCACCACGGCGATGGCGATGCCGTTTTCCAGGGCGCGCAATTGCTCCAGTTTCTCCGCCTGTTCCAACGGCGATGCCGGGCATTTCACCAGCCGCAGCAACACCTCGCGCCGGTAACCATAGATGCCAATATGCTTCAAAAATGGAAACGCCGCCAATTGCTCGGCAACCGAACGGTTGGCGGCATCACGCAGACACGGAATCGTGCGCCGCGAAAAATATAAAGCCCGACCGGCGGTATTGACAACGACTTTTACAACATTCGCATTGTCGTATTCCTCGGGCGCGTGGATGCGTGTGGCGGCCGTGGACATTTCGTTGCCGGTCAGGGCGTTAGCCACGGCGTCAATCACCTGGGGATCAATCAACGGTTCGTCGCCCTGGATATTCACGACGGCGTCGCATTCGCAATTACGCGCGACTTCCGCGAGCCGGTCCGTGCCGGTGGGATGGTCGGGCGAAGTCATTTCCGTTCGGCAAAAATTCTGCGTCACCTCCCAAATCCGCGTGTCATCCGTCGCTACGATGACATCGCTCAACGCCCCGGCCTGCTGGCAGCGCTCGATGACATGCTGGATGAGCGGCTTGCCGGCGATCAACGCGAGCGGCTTGCCGGGAAACCGCGTGGAAGCATACCGCGCCGGAATGATGCCGATGATTTTCATCGAAGGATTTAGCCACAGATGCAACCCGGATGAAACATTGATTTTAGTAAAGTATGCTAGGCTCTGTTTGTGCCACCGTCATTTTCCGTCGGACATGATCCAATTCGCCGCCGCCATCAAATCATCCACTACCACCGCATTTTTCAATTTGTCCGCCGACTCCCGTTCCAACTCCGCCCCGTAGCCCGTTCGCACGAGCAGGCTTTTTTTAACGCCCGCGTTCGAGCCGCATTCGAGATCAATCAGTTTATCGCCGATCATGTAGCTGCGACCCAGGTCCGCGCCGAATTCATCCCGCGCGTCGAACAAAAATTGCGGCGATGGCTTGCGCCCCCGGCTCGGCTGGTCGGGCGCTTCCGGCGCAAAATAGATTCTTTCAAACCGCACACCTTCCCGCGCCAACAACTCGCAGAGATGTCGGTGGACATTCTCAACATCGGCGATCGTGAAGTAACCGCGCCCCACGCCGGATTGATTGGAAACGATGAACAGCAAAAACCCCGCATCCTGCAATCGTTTAAGCGCCGCCCCGGCTCCGGGAAAAACGGCCACTGCCTCGGGACGATGAAGATACTCTTTTTCTTCGATCAACGTCCCGTCGCGATCTAAAAAAACCGCCGGCTGCAACTCTGGTTTCAAGGCGGGATTAATAAGTTTTTTTCAGACCGTTTAAAACTACAAAGTGGTGCAGGCTCCAAAAGCACCAAGTGCCAACATCCAAGCTCCAGAGAATAACCAACCGTTCAAGCACCAATTGGACTTTGGTGCTTGGGGATTCTCTGGATGTTGGAGCTTTGAATTTGGAGCTTCTCACCGCTTTTTCACATTGAGCCTTATTGCCTTCTTGGTTTAAGCTCATTCCATGAACGTATTTGTCACAGGCGGGGCGGGCTACATCGGGTCGGTGTGCGTCGAGGAACTCCTCAATGCGGGCCATCGAGTGACGGTTTATGATAATTTGACGGAGGGACATCGCTCGGCGGTTGACTCGCGCGCGGCTTTCATCCCCGGCCGGCCGGAGGAGGAAGGCAATGTGCTCGCCGCGGTCAAATCCGCCCAACCGGACGCGATCCTGCATTTTGCCGCCAATGCGCTCGTCGGCGAATCCATGACCAATCCCGGCAAATATTTTCACAATAATGTCTGCAACGGCCTCACGCTCTTGAACGCCGCCGTGGCCGCGAAGGTGAAAAAATTCGTCTTCAGTTCCACTTGCGCGACCTATGGCCCGCCGGACCGCGTGCCCATGACCGAGGATTTGCCGCAGCGCCCGATCAATCCCTATGGCGAATCCAAGCTCATGTTCGAGAAAATGCTCAACTGGTATCACCAGATTCACGGGCTGGAATTTGTCGCGTTCCGCTATTTCAACGCCGCCGGCGCCAGCGAGAAATTCGGCGAGCATCATCGCATCGAGACGCATTTGATCCCGAACGTGTTGAAAGTGCCGCTGGGCCAGTCGGCCCATTGCGAGATTTACGGCACGGATTATCCCACGCCCGACGGCACCTGCATCCGCGATTACATCCACATCATTGACCTCGCGCAAGCGCACATGCTGGCGCTGACGCCGGGCAAACAGGGCTTTTACAATCTCGGCAACGGCGACGGTTATTCGGTCCGCGAGGTCATCCAGACCTGCGAAAAAATCACCGGCAAGAAAATTCCCACCATCGAAAAACCGCGCCGCCCAGGCGATCCGCCCAAACTCGTCGCCGCGGCCCATAAAGCCATAACCGAACTAGGCTGGAAACCGAAATATCCCAAGCTCGAAGATATTATTACAACCGCATGGAACTGGCATAAGAAACATCCGACGGGATACGCGGATTAGACGGGCAACCATCAAGCCTTGACCAGTGGTTTGGCTGACGCTTTTTAATGGTGCCGAAGTTTTGCCAATCTCAGACGGTCTCGCTCGATGGCCGCATCAAGCAATTCTGCTGAGGCAAAGAAATTTGTCTCGCGGAGTCTGGCAAAGACTTCGGGAAGGCTAAGGAAGCCATTTTCTGCAGCTCGCTCTAGCAGGCCGATAGTGCCAACTACCGTCAAGCCGAGTGAGCGCGCCACCTTGCGACCATCCAGATCATCCATCAAGACACCTCTTGCCTGGGTGCTGACAGCGAGTTGCAAAGCTTCAATTTCACCAGGATGCAATCCGTGGATTGGCCGGGCATTCTCCACCATTCAAACTTGCAGCCAGGATCTAGGCGTCAAAATCCAGCTCTTAACTTTTTCCGGGGTGCCGTCGCGAAGCAATTCATCACGCACTGCTCCGGGAATAAGAACCTGATCAAAAAGTCTTTCTAATACGTCTCCACAATTAACCAAAACCAGGTAATGAAGCGGCCCCGCATCAGCAACGACCATGCGGCTCATCTCTTTGCCATGTTCCGCAGGTTCGTCAAATCATCCACAAATTCCTCGCGTTCCGATGGACGCTGCGCTTGAGCGGCCTTCAGGAAGGCATCGGTTTGCCAGCGATCCAAGCCCAGCGTCTCGCCGACCTGCGCGTGGCTGAACTTTCCGGCACGATAGGCTTGCGCAACGAGCGCTTCCAAGGTCTTGCGCGGCAATTCTCCCGGTTCGGCCCCCAGCGCCTTGACTAAAGTATCAGGTAGAAAAATTTCAATTGTGGCAGACATATGATTAATTCATAATTTCTGGTCCCGACGTTTTTCGCTCCGCAGACGGGCCAATGCTTCTAAAAACCGTGGTTGCAAGTTAGCATGGAATCTAGTCAGCCGCTAGTTTGACATCAATAAATTGCCCGGTATTACATTACTCAATAGACTCGTGCTTCATAAACCTCCCGTACCGCAACGCCAGCGTCGGCAGCACGAGGAGATTCAACGCCGTGGAAGTGATCAAACCGCCGAGAATCACAATGGCCATCGGGCCTTCGATTTCACGGCCGGCTTCGCCGCTGCCGATGGCCAGCGGCAACAAACCGATGGCCGTGACGATGGCCGTCATCAAAATCGGCACGAGCCGTTCCGCCGCGCCGCGCACGGCGGCTTCCAATCCCCAGGTCATGCCCTCCTTTTGCACCAGGTGCTCGAAGTGCGAAATCATCATGATGGAATTGCGCGTGGTAATGCCAAACAACGTCACGAAACCGACGAGCGAACCGATGGTCAATCCGCCTTCGCCCGCTTCACCCAAATGGCTGGTCAGAAACACGGCGAGCACGCCGCCCACGAGCGCGAAAGGCACGTTTACGAGAATCAACAACAGATTCCGCCAAGTGCCGGTCACGACGATCAACAAGAGCAGAATGCCCACGCCCGCGATGACGGAGTTGAGGAGCAATTGTTGCTGCGCCTGCGCGGTGGCTTCAGCCGCGCCGCTGAAAACGGCGTAGATTCCTTTCGGAAAATTCACCCTGGCCGCGACTTGTTTTTTCGCGCCGGTCACGAATGACGTGACATCGCGTCCCTCGGGCTGGCACGTCACCACCTGCCGCCGGCGCGCGCCCTCGTGCATGATGGAATAGCGCCCGGTCGTCAGATACACCTCGGCGAGTTCGCTCAGCGGAAGCCGCAATCCCTGCGCATTGCTCAACATCAAATCGCGGATTCCCTCCGGTTCGCGGCGGCTGGCCTCCTCCAGAATCACCACCACATCCGACACTTGGTTTCCCCGGTGAACCTGCGCGACCACCGCGCCTTGATACGCCGTCTGAATGGCTTCGAGCACGTCCACCGGGCGATAGCCAAACTGCGCGAGCCGCCCGGGACGCAACCGCACCGCCATGCGCGGCGCGCCGGGCGGGGATTTGACCTGCACATCCTTCGCGCCCGGCACGGCATTGAGGGCCTGGGCAATTTCAGCGGCCTTCGCGTCAATGATGTCGAGATCGTCGCCAAACACATTGATGACGACCGGCGCGGTTTCGCCGGCGATGGTTTCCGAAATGCGGTCCCCGAGAAAAGTCAGCACTTCAAATTGAATGCCGGGATATTTTTCCAGCACCTTGCGAATGTCCGCGGCCATGCCTTCCTCTTCCTCGGCGGACGCGTGCTTCAACTCGACGTGGAATTCGCAGCGCTGCGGCCCCCAGGTGTCCTCGCCCGATTCCGCCCGGCCGGTCTGCTGTTCCACCGTCGCGATGTTTTTGTTCTTGAGAAGTTCAGCGGAAATCTTGCCGCCCATGCGCAGCATTTCCGGCAGCGACGTGCCGGGCGCCATTTGCACCTGCAAAACATAATGTCCCTCGCGAAACTCCGGAAGGAATTCACTGCCAAAATTCGGCAGCAGCAGCAGCGCGCCGACACAAATCAGCGCGACCACCACCATGATGGCGCGCGGCCAGCGCGCGGCGAAATGCAACATCCGGCCGTAGGCGCCCTTCAACCAAATCTGCAAACGCGGCTCGCCTTTGCTATGGACACCCTTGGCGAAAAATAAAAGCGAAAGCGCCGGCGTCAGTGTCAGGGCGACGGCCAGCGAGGCCATGATGGCCAGGATATAACTCAGGGCGAGCGGCGCGAAGAAACTGCCTTGCAGGCCGGTGAGTGTCAGCACCGGCAGAAACACCAGCGCCACAATGAACGTGGCATAAACCACGGCGCTGCGGACTTCCAACGAGGCTTCATAGACCACCCGGAACACCGACCGAGGTTGCGCCAAAGTTTGATTTTCGCGCAAACGCCGGAAAATATTCTCCACATCAATGATCGCGTCATCCACGACTTCACCGATGGCGATGGCCAGACCGCCGAGCGTGATGGTGTTCAGCGTGACGCCAAATTTGTCCAGCAGGATGATCGCGGTCAGGAGTGAAAGCGGAATGGCGGTAAGGGAAATAAACGCGGTGCGAAAATGTCCCAGAAACAAAAACAACACGACGGCGACCAGAATTCCGCCCAGGTAAAGCGAGTGGGTGATGTTTTTCAGCGAGGCTTCAATAAAGGTCGCCGGCCGATGGAGACGCCCCTCGAGCTTGAGGCCCTCCCGCGCGAAGAGCGGACTCATTTCGTCCAACGCCTTCTCAACCGCCAGCGTCACCTCCATGGTGTTCGCGCCGTATTGGCTGGCCATTGACAACATCACGCCGGGTTTTCCCTGAATGAGACTGTCACCGAATTTCAACGCGCCCCCTTCGCGGACATCGGCCACGTCCTTGAGCCGGACGCTTTGGCCTTCGCTGTGGGCGACGACCACTTCACCCAGAACTTCGGCGGTCAACGCCTCGCCCTCCGTCTGGAGGACAATCCGCTGGCTGGCGTTTTCCACAAAACCCGCGCCCATCACGCCTGTTGAAGCTCGCGCCGCGGCAAGCACGTCGGACACGGCCAGGCCGTAGGCCATAAGGCGCTCTGGTTTGAGAAGAATTTGCAACTGCCGCACTTCGCCGCCAAAAACAATGCACCGCGCCACGCCGGGCACGGCCAGCAATCGCGGCTTCACCGTCCAATCCGCAAACGTGCGCAAGTCCATCGGCGACATCTTGTCCGAAGTGAGCCCAATCTTGAGCAAGTCCATCGTGGAGGAAGTAAGCGCGGACATCTGCGGCGCCTTCACGCCGGTGGGCAACTGGCCGGCGGTCTCGGCCAGTTTTTCGGCCAGCATTTGCCGGGCGAGAAAAATATCCGTGCCTTCCTTGAAAACCACGGTGATCACCGAAAGGCCCTGGATGGATTCCGAGCGCATGGATTCCATGTTGCCCAGGCCGTTGATCACGTTTTCCACCGGCACTGTGACGAGCACCTCAACCTGTTCCGGGGAAAGCCCCGGCGCTTCGGTTTGGACATCCACCTGCGGCTGCACAAAATTTGGAAAAACATCCAGCTTGGAATGCGCGGTGACATAAATCCCGTAACCGATGACGACGCAAGCCAGCGCGACGACCACGCCGCGAAACCGCAATGAAAAATGGACGATTCGGTTAAGCATCGGCGGCAAAACGTGAATTCTGTTTAAAGAGACCTGTTCGGTGTCCAGCCTTTAGGCTGTCGGCGGAGGCGGACACGCTAAAGCGTGGACTCCAAACAACACCGCGATGATCCCAGGCAAAAATTCTTTTCATATTTGCTTCTAGTCGTCGGGACCGCCTGCCGGTTTGGTTTCCTCGGAATAGATGGATTGCGCACCGACGGTGGCGACGTGATCATTCGCCGTCACGCCGTTCATCACAAACCAGCCGTTCTCCGTGGGATGGTCCAGATTGATTTCCTTCCGAACAAAATGGTCGTCATCAGTCGCCACATAAATCCAGCTTCGGCCTTCCGCGCGAATGACGGCGTCGCGCGGCACGATTACCCCATTGAGAGGTTCGCCCGGAACCTTGAGATAACCCGTCACCGCCTGGCCCGGCAAAAAACGTGATTGGTTGGTCTTCACTTGCAGCATGAATCCCTGGCCCTGCGTCTGCGGATCAACGCTCAACGCCGCGCCAAGCATCTGCGCATCCGTCGAATTGCCGGACAGCGATACCACGCGCGCAGCCTCCGGCGGGCCGCCCAGACGCTGGCTGCCGGGCAAATCAACGCGGACGAGAACGGTGTCGAGCGTCGTGAGTGACTGGATAAACGCCGGCAGATCGCTCTGTCCGGCAATCTCCCGGCCCCATGACAGCGTCAGGCGGTCGCGGGCGGATTCAGTGGTGAGTTGATCGTGCAAAGCGGCGGCTTCGGCTGCCTGCACCGCGCGCGCGGAAGCGTTGCCACTGGCGGAAAGTGTTTTCAAACGCGTCAATTCATTGCTCGAGGCGGAACTGGCGGCCTGCGCCGTCGCAAGTTCGATCAGGAGCGAGGCCAGCGGAGCCGGGTCCAAAACGCGCCCGTACGCTTTCAATTCAGGGACAAGTCGCGTCGCGGCCAGGGATTCAGCTTTGATGCCAGACCGCTTCTGAACTTCATCCTCAATTTTGATTACGACATTGCCATTCGTGTCGCGAGAAAGACGCGGTTCTGCGGGCGTCTCTTTTTTTCCATCAGCCTTGGCCTCCGTCTTGGCTTCGGTTTTTGCGCCGGGCTTGGCGTCATCGGCATCGCCACGCGCGCGGTTGAGCAGGATCCCGCCGCTCAACGCGGCGGTGATAATGATGACGGAAAGAATGATTCGTTTCACGGTAGTTTCTCCTTCGTTGCCTGCGCGTGCCGCTGTTCAATGGCCGATGGTTTCAAAGCTTCCAGCGGGCGTTGCAGGGCGTCTTCCAACGCGCCGTAGGCCTGCTGCGCCTTTATGCGGCCATCCAGTTGCACCAGCGCGCCCGCGCTGAGTTCGAGTTGGGCATGGAGCAGGTCCAGTTCATCAGCCGCGCCGGCTTTGGCCTGGGCGGTGACGGCTTCGGCTTGTTTTTTCTGGTCGGCGGCGAGGGCTTCCAGCGTGGCAAGATTCTCCTGCGTGGCGTGGTAAACCGCGACGGCGCGATCAATCTCCGTGATGACGCGCGCCTGCAAGGCATTGAATCGCGCGGCGGATTCCGTGCGGCGCGCCTCGGCCTCGGCAATCGGGCCTTGGTTCTGGTTCAGGACGGGCAGTTCCGCCGAGACCGACAATGTAAACTGATGGTCCCCGTTGTTAAATTGGTAATACGGCCCGAAATGCAGGTCCGGATATTGTTTGGCCAACTCGAGTTGCAAAGCCGACTGGCTCGCCGCGTATTCGGCCAAGGCGCCCAGAATATCCGCGCGCCCGCGCAAGGCCTGGTCGCGCACTTCCGCCGAAGTAAGCTCGGACGCGGCCGGATGCGACGCCGCCAGATCGCAGGCAAGCTCAAGACCTTCCAGGGCTTTCGTGGAAATCCCGGTGGCGTCAGCCACGCGCACGCGGGAATCGGCCAGTTGACGCCTCGCGTCGCTCAGATCGAGTTGAATACGATGGAGGGCGGTTTGCACCAGAGCGAGTTCGGTGCTCGCGGCGGCGCCGGCTTTGAAACGCTCGGTGAGAGACTTGACGACTCGTTCCTGGATCGAATTTTGTTGCGCCAAGAGTGCCGCCCGTTCCCGCGCGGCGGCAAAGTCCAGCAGGCTGGCGCGCAGATTGGCGCGGACCTGCCACGCGGTCGCGGCGATGTTCAGGCGCGCGGAATCGGAAAGATGCCGGGCTTGCGCCTGGCGATAGCCGCGCTTGCCCATCGTTTCAATGGGGACATCAAAACTCACGCCAGGAATCCACGGGTTCATGCCGACACTTGTCGCGGTGAAATCATATCCGGGAGACGCGGTGATCGTCGGGTTGGGCCGGGCTGCGGCGGTCACATTGCCGCCGAGGGCCACCTGCCATTGCGCGCGCGCGACCTCGAGGCTGGGATGAAAATAAAACGCGGCGAGGGTGAGGGTATCAAAATCCCAGGCTGCGGGAGGCCAGTTGTCGAACTGGCGCTGAAGATTCTTTTCGAGGAAGACTTTGAACGCGGGATCGTCCAGGGTGCGCGCATCCAGGTTCCTGGCTGTCTCCTCAGGCGAAATGGGGCGCGGCTGAAAATGCGCGCAGCCGGCGAGCATTACGAGCGCAATTAAACTTGGCCATTTCAATCTCAAGCGCCTAACTCAATTTGAAACGACGCCGGAACGCAAGTCTTTGTGAATTAAAACGCTTTCACCTGAAGGAGGCACAGTCGTGTGCTGCAAGGCCGGGAACAAATTGAAGCTTCAACTTTAACCTGCCGCTGACGCGGATCTTGGATGATTAAATTGCCTCAAGCCAGCCAGAGGCACAGGCCGCAAATCATTATGGCAGCGCCGGCGAAACGAATGGCGGGGGCGGCCAGGGATTTTTTGGCGAATATTCCGAGCGCAATGCCGCAAGCGTGCAGCATGGCCGTGGCGAGAACAAAGCCCAAGCCGTAACTCAAGCCTGAAGCGGCCGCGGGAATTTCGGCGCCATGCGCGAAACCGTGGAAAATTGCGAACAAGCCCACCAACGACATGCTCGCAGCCAGCGGCAGCCGCGCGGCACTGGCGATGAGCAAGCCCATCACCAGCACGGAAACCATGATGCCGGTTTCAACCATCGGCACGGGCACGCCCATCATGCCCATGGCGCCGCCCACCGTCATCAGGCTCACGAAAGTCGCGGGCACCAGCCACAACGACCGCCCGCCAAGTTGCGCCGCCCACAAACCAACGGCGACCATCGCCAGGATATGGTCCAAGCCGTGGAACGGATGGTTAAGGCCGCTGGCAAAACTATCCGCCGGGCCGTGGCCGGGATGCGCCTGCGCCACGATGGGCAGCAGCGCGATCAATCCGAGCAATGCCGGCAACTTGAGGTTCAACGAGGTTTTTGACATCTGGTGATTCATGGTGGGTGGGGTTGAAGATTGGACCGTTTAACGCGTGCCCATGCCGACGCTTTGGACGGTCTGGAACAATTTGCCTTCCGTCTTGATGCTGGGCGCGATGATGATTTCGGTTTCCTGAAATTCCCGGATGCTGGCCGCGCCGACATTTCCCATGCAAGTCGTGATGGCGCCGACAAGATTTTGCGAACCGTCATCCACGCTGGCGGGGCCGAACAAAATTTGTTTGAGCGAGCCGCTCAATCCGACCTTGATGCGCGTGCCTCGCGGGAGGTTCGCGTGCGGCGTGGCCATGCCCCAATGGTTGCCCTTGCCCGGCGCTTCCTTGGCGCGGGCGAAAGCGCTGCCGACCATCACCGCGTCCGAGCCGCAGGCGAGCGCCTTGCAAACATCGCCGCCCTTGCTCATGCCGCCGTCCGTGATGATGGGCACATATCTGCCGGTCTCCTTGTAGTGCTGGTCGCGCGCGGCGGCGCAATCCACCGTCGCCGTCACCTGCGGCACGCCCAAGCCCAGCACGCCTCGGCTGGTGCAAGCCGCGCCGGGGCCGACACCAATTAAAACACCCGCGACTCCGCAACCCATCAAATCCAGCGTGACGCTGTAAGTGACGGCATTGCCGATGAACACCGGAATGTTGAGCCACTTGGTGAACGCCGCCAGATCAAGCGATTTATACTCGGTCGAAATATGGCGAACGGTCGAAACCGTGGATTGGACGACAAACAAATCCGCGCCCGCTTCCTGCGCAATGGCGGCAAAACGCTCGGCTTTTTGCGGAATGGAACTGACCGCGGCCAGAACGCCGGCCTTCTTGAGTTCCTCGACGCGCCGGCCGATCAATTCCTCCTTGATCGGTTCCAGGTAAAGTTTCTGGATCAGCTTCGTGACCTCTTCCTTGTCCGCCTTGACCACCTGTTCGAGCACTTCCAGCGGGTTCTCGTAACGGGTCTGGACGCCTTCCAGGTTGATGACGCCCAGGCCGCCGAGCTTGCCCATCTCGATGCAAAATTTCACATCCGTGACGCCGTCCATGGCGCTGGCGATGATGGGGATTTTCAGCGTGTAATGGCTGCCGTCCTTGCGCGGGATCTTGAAACTGGTGTCCACCTCGTTCGGATTGATGGTGATATCGCCCGGCACGAGCGCGATTTCATCGAACCCGTAGGTGACGCGGGCTTTTCGGTTACGGCCAATCCACATTCCCATAAATTTCTATTTCTTCGAATTGCTTCGATACTGTCGGCGGCGATGACGGCATCCCCGCAAGGTTTTCAAATTTTGCAGCACTCGGGCCGGAGCGCAACCGCGATTTTCAAAATTCGATCGCGTCGTTGGACCGGCCGCATTGCGAACAACGCGAGCGTTCCACGTCGGCGTCGTCAGTATATACCAAGCCGCAATTTTTGCAGCGAAAAATCCGGTCCTCGCTCGACGCCGGGCCGAAACGACGGCTCCGCATCTCGGAATATATCGCCAGTCCCGAAAGACCGGCAAGCAAAGAAACGACATACGTCAAAATGAGATAATCCGTGCGCATCGTTCGCGGGCTTGGAAATATTAATATCCGACTGACATGCCGTAACTTATCTCCGAACCCCGCAAAACCGCAAGCTGGGGTTTTCAATCTGGAATTGCGGAGCATACGCGCCCTTGCCCGTCTGGAAAGACCGTGTGCCGACCGGCGCCCTCGCCGGCCGGAATCTTGCGGCAAATCGCATTCGGTTTTGTTCCCCTGCCCTCCAATGGACTCCAGTCGTTTCTGCCGGTAGAAACCATGCAAGAGGCGCTGGCGAAGCACTAACCCGTGAATCGAAAGAGTAACAACCGATCACACACAACACCCGCCAGGATACCTGCCACGTACGCCACTAAATTCCTCCAAGAAAAAGCCTGGCCAAACACCAGGTGGCCGAGTGGCGTATGGCGCGCGGATAGGAGCCAAGGCGTCTGATTTAATTTCAAGGCTTCGATACCGGATGAAATGGTGAGCGCAAGTATCGCAATCCGAAAGGTTGGGGAGCGATTAAGGAACGTCGCCCATCCGAAAAACACCATCAATGCCCAAAACGCGTCGCCCGGGTATTTTCCGAAAATTGCGGGCGACGCGGAAGGAAACTCACGCGAAGCGAGACCAAGGATAATGGTGGCGAGAGTCGCCGCTATGCAAACCAATCGCGCTCGTCGCAGCGGCCTTGGCGCCGAGTCAGGGTCAGGTAGCAAGTGCCCGGCCGGCATCACTTTTCCTTCTTCGCCGGATGGGCTTCCAGATGAGCGACCGCTTGCTTGAGCTTTTCCAGTCCGGCGGCGTCTTCCGGGAGCGGCCCGGCTTGGAACGCGGGCAGCAGTTTATCCCAGACCGCGTTCAGTTCGCCTTGCATGTCGCCAGTGTCGGCGGTGATGGCGATGACCGCGTCCTGGTCGGGCATCACGACGCAGAATTGGCCGTTGGCGCCGTCGCCGCGAAAGGCATTGTGGGCGCAGCGCCAGAATTGGAAGCCGTAACCCTGCCGCCAATCCCCGCCCATTTTGCTGTGGGATTCGCCGTCGTTCGGCACCTGTTTGCTTGTGGCCTGCTCGACCCATTTTTCCGGGATCAATTGTTTGCCCTGCCATCTTCCTTTTTGGAGGTAAAGCTGGCCAAACTTGGCAATGTCTTCCGTGCAGAGTTTCAGGCCGTAGCCGCCGAGTGAATTGCCCTCGGGGCTGGTGTCCCATACAGGATTCTCGATGCCCAGCGGCTCAAACAAGCGCGGTTTCAGAAATTCCAGCGAGGTCTGGCCGGTCGTCTTGGTGACGATGGCAGAGAGGGTGTAACTTCCCATGGTATTGTATTGGAAATGCGTGCCGGGCTTGTGGACCACGGGATGCGCCAAAAACTGCTTCACCGCTGGCGCGCCGTTGGACCCCTTCGGCTCGGTGTCGTGGCCACAGGTCATGGTGAGCAAGTCTCGCACGGTCATGGCCTTCAGATTGTCCGAAGGCTCGGCGGGGGCGTCGGCGGGAAAGAATTTAAGCACCGGATCGTCCAGGCTTAATTTGCCTTCCGCGATCGCCAGTCCCACCGCCGTCGAATTGAAACTCTTGCTGAGGGACCACAACATGTGCGGTTTGTCCGCGGCCTCGGGTTTCCACCATCCCTCGGCGATCACGCGGCCATGCCGCACCAGCATGAAGCTGTGCAGCGTGTTGATCTCATCGACCGCCTCGACGAAATCACAAATCGCCCGGGTCGAAATACCCTGGGCCTCGGGAGTGCTCCGGGGCAACGGAAGGCTGGTCGCGTGTGACAGAGGAATCACGGTCAAAAAAATTGCGGCCATGAACGCCGAAAGAAGCGAGCTTTTATTCATACCCCTTGGTATCCGCAAGGGACGGAGTTGTCAAAGGGGAAGGAACGATCTTCGACCGTCCGGGGCGCGGCCTGACGCGACCATCGGAGCGCCGGTCTCTGACCCGGCGCAATCGCATCATTAGGATTCGCGCCGGGTCGGAGACCGGCGTTCCAAGCAGATAATAATTCATTTTGCTCACGGCGACATCTTGTGCATTCTAACCGCATGTTATCACGACTTCGAATTGCCATATCATTGCTGCTCGCTGGATTTTTCCTTCCGTTGGTCACGCACAGCGAGTCAACCAACGAAGCGGTGGCGCGCGCCGACGCCGCCATTGCCGCCGCCGCGCCGCGCGCGCAAGCTGATCCCACCCGGCCCGTGTTTCACGTGATGTCCCCGGCCCAATGGATGAACGATCCGAACGGCCCGATTTTTTACAAGGGCTATTATCATCTCTTCTATCAATTGTATCCCTTCAGCGGTGATAGCGGCCCGAAGTACTGGGGCCACGTCCGCAGCCGCGACCTGGCGAAATGGGAGCCGTTGCCCGTCGCGCTCTGGCCTTCGACGGATGCGGGTGAATCAGAAGTCTGGTCCGGTTGTTGCACGATCAATGGCCTGGGCGAACCGATGATTTTTTACACGAGCATCGCGCCCGGAAAGTCGGCGCAGGACCACGCCGAACAATGGGCGGCCATTGGCGATGATGATTTGATCCGCTGGCACAAATCCCCGGCCAACCCGGTGCTGACCGAGGCATTGCATGACGGAAAGAAGATTTACGACTGGCGCGATCCGTTCGTTTTTCACGAGGGGAAAAAAACTTTTTTGGTCGCGGGCGGCAATCTGAACCGTGGCAACGGCGGTCAGGCGACCGTGAATATTTACGAAGCGCAAAATGCCGGACTGACGCAATGGAAATATCGCGGAGTGCTGTTTCAGGATTCGGACCCGGGAGCAAAGACGGTGGAGTGTCCCAACTTTTTCAAACTCGGCGACCGTTGGGTGCTGTTTTTCTCGCCCTACGGCAGGGTGCAATATCTCACCGGTGATTTCGACGCGGAGACGTGCCGTTTCCGTCCGCGCACGCGCGGGCTCGTGGATTTTGGGCCGAACTTTTACGCGCCGAACACCATGCAGGTTCCGGATGGGCGGCGCCTGGTCTGGGGCTGGGTGATGGGTTTTCCCGGCGGACACGGGTGGAACGGCTGCCTGACCGTGCCTCGGGAACTGGCGTTTTCGCGCGACGGACAACTCCGGCAAAATCCCGCGCCGCAACTGACCAAGCTGCGCGGCCCGGTGACTGAGCGGCGCGATACGCGCCTGGATAATGGCGGCGCAACCTTTCAATTGCCGGGAACGAACACGCTGGAAATATCGGCGGAAATTGATTTGCAGTCGGCGAGAAATATCGAGCTGGAAATCAAGCGCGGCGCGACGGACACCTCGCCGGTTACCGTGAGCTTGAGCAATTTGGAACTGCAAGTGTTGGATGTCAAAGCCCCGCTGCAATTTGCCGAAGGCGAACGGAAGTTGAAGCTGCGCATTTTTATTGATCATTCCTTGCTCGAAGTTTTTGCCAACGAAACGGTCTGCGTTACCAAACTGATTTCGCCGCTAACGGCCAACTCGATTCTGCAAATCCGCGCCGATGACGGAATTGCCAACGCAAAGCTGGTGCAAGCCTGGCCCATGAAGACCATCTGGTAATCATACCAGTTCCCAATAACAATCGATAGATTCGTCCGACGCGATTCTTCTCCCTCTCCCCTCGGACGAGACCACGGAGCGCGAAGCGCTGGTCGTATGCTGGGAACCTTATTTGTGGTGGGCTTGGGAAGCCATTGGGCTGGGGTGAGGGGTGGCTGGCCAAATATACCGATCATCATTGGAAAATGGTATGAATCATAAATCGAAACTTATTCGTGCGGCAGGTTGATTTGAAGGGCGGGCGGTAGATTGCTGGGCAGGCTGGCGTTGGTGGGCGGCGGGGCGACGGTGTTCCAATGGAAAATGAGCCGGCCCCAATGCAGGCGGCTTTCATCAACGGTGGGCTGGCCGGGATGCAGCGGGCGCAGGGGTTGGAAACGCGCCGCGTTGACCTGGCGCAGAGCGCTGGCATCGGCATCCTTCGAGCCGGACTTGCCCTCGGAGAGCAAAATGGCGCTGAACACATTGCCGGATTGGTCCACGCCGGCCAGGACCACGCTCTCGCTCAGAATCTCGGCGGAGGGCCAGGAAGGCAGGTCAATCTTGGTGAGCAGCGGCCGGTGCGCCAATTCCCCCTCGATGGTCAAAGTGGATTGCGCCATGGGCAGACTTTCAAACGGCAGGATGAGGGCTGGTTCGGGCTCGGTTCTGGGCGCACGCTCGAAGATGCCCGCCAGATTTGTCCGCAGATACGCGGTGAGCGCGTTGCCGAGTTGCGGCGAGGGGTTGGCCACTCTCGGCGGCGAGGGGTCAATCCACTTGGGCAGATCGTAGGGCAGCGCGGGAACTTCCATCCAGGCTTTGCCCGAAAATCCGCTGCGGCTCGCGAGCACGAACTGCGCGGGGTTGCTCAAGCCGGGCCATTCCGCTTCGGGATTGGATGAGATCGCGACTCCAGCTTCCGTCGGGATTGCGGGCAGGGGCGCCACGTGCCGCTCGGCGAGGGAGAAGATGAGGGCAATCTGCAAACTTAAAATCAAGAGAATGACCGTCAGCCAGCGGCGAAGGGGCCAGGTTGGTTCAACCGACGCGGCGATCATGGGTTTTTGGAACCAGCCGGGGAATCGAACGCCCGCGGCAGAACCGCCTGCGAGATGGCGCTGACGCCGGCGCTCGCCGCCAGGTCGCGAAGGTGGTCAAATTGCCCCACGGTCACCGCTTTGTCGGCATAGACAACCAGGGTAAGCGGTTCACTCTGCCGATCCACTTCGGATTTCAGGTGTTGCCACAGATTGGTTTCCGGAATGATCTGGTTCTGATAAATCAATTGGCCGTTGGCGTCCATGGCCACAGCCAGCGCGGGACCTTCCACGCCCGGCAAAACGCGGTTCGAAGTCGGCAGCGAAATGCGAACGCCCGGGATATAAATCAAGGAATTGACCAAGATAAAAATCAGCAGACAAAACAAGACGCCGATAAAAGGAGCGGCGTCGAGATGGCCGCGAAACAACCGGGCGTTGCGCGGAAATTTCATGGGGCTTTTCTTGAAGGTTCCTCCGTCACGATGTTCACGATCTCCGTGGCGGATTTTTCCATATCCAGCACGATGTCATTGACGCGGCTGACGAGGTAGTTGTAACCGGCGTGGGCCGGGATGGAAACAGCCAGGCCGGCGGCGGTGCAAATCAAGGCTTCCCAGACCCCCTTGTGAATGTTCGCGGTCAGGCCCTTGGCTTCCAATTCCTGAAAAATTCTAATGAACCCCAAAACCGTCCCGAGCAAACCAAGCAGCGGCGCGAGTTGAGCGATGGTGGCGAGGAGATTGAGTTTTTCCTCAAGCCGCGGCACTTCCGTGAGTCCGGCTTCTTCCAGCGATTCCCGCACCCGCTCGCGACCGTGGTCGCGGTTGAGGATGGCCGTCCTGACCAGCCGGGCAACGGGGCCGGGCGTGGCGTCGCAGATGGAAAGGGCCTCGACGACGTTGTCGCGCTTCAACACCGTGCGCACGCCATTGAGAAACTCGGTGGAATTAATCTGCGCCCGGTGACAGTAAAGCGCACGCTCGATGAACACCGCAATGGCGGCGGCGCTCGCCAGCAGGATCACCCAGAGCATCGGGCCGCCTTTAGAAATCAAACTCGGCAACATGAGGGTTATATAAGGTTTAAAGTTTAAAGTTCAAAGTTTAAAGTTGGCGCCGAAGGGGCGCTTCTCCGTTTTGGGCGGTAGTGCAGCTTGGCCGGTCGGTTCTGAAAAAATATCCTCCGCTCAAGCGGTACCAAGCGGTACCAAGCGGTACGCGTTCGCTTGCCCGGCGGTTCAACTGGCCAGAAAGCGACAGTCAAACCGCCAAACTACTTGGATTTGCTTGGACTTGGTTTGACCCGAGGGAGCAACCGGTGAAAATTCCGCAGTTAATGCGTGTACAGAACTCGCCTCGCTGGTCGGTAAGACCGGCAACACAAAAACAACGCTCGCGCGCATTTGGAATTTCAAATGGCACACCTTGCTTGTCGCGCCATAGTGTCTTACGCGACGGCGGACTTGTCCTGCCTTAGCGTCCCATGCGGACACCCGCCGAGGATGTCAAGGTACAAGCTCCTTCTCTATGTGAGAAACTAACCGTGACTGAGCGTTTGCGCAAGAAATTTCACCTTGGATTTCACCCCGCTCGAAATCCGAATCAGCTTGCCTCGGACGCGATTAGCCCCAAAATATTGGCGTGGGGCGATTGGCGCAGTGGTAGCGCAGCAGCTTTACACGCTGTGGGTCGGGGGTTCGAATCCCTCATCGCCCACCACTCTCAATTCACGCCCCTTTACACCGGCTTCCCCAAAAGATTTATGCAAATTCCCGTGACTTTTTTATCACCGGAAACGTCTCATTATGAGGTAGCTTGAAATACAAGCTTGAATTTGCCGCCTGGGCATCTATAATGAAGTTGCGAGTGCGCAATCTAGGTGTCAGTTCGGGTTTGCGGGCCGCAGCACATAATGTCATTCAATCAGACAAGCCGTCAGTCTTCCTTCGAGGAGATTAAGAGTGCCGCCGAGGCGGGCGACCCCGCGTCCCAGTGTTATATCGGCATTTGCTATCAAACCGGCCAGGGCGTGCAGCAGAATTACGAGGAGGCCGTGAAATGGTTGCGCAAGGCCGCCGATCAGGATGACACCTCCGCCCAGTGCTATCTGGGTGTCTGTTACCTGCAGGGTTTGGGCGTTCCGCAAGAATATGGTGAAGCCGCCAAATGGCTGCGCGAAGCCGCCGACCAGGGCGATCCCGCCGCGCAATTCAATCTCGGTGTCCTCTACGAGACCGGCCAGGGTGTGACCCAGAATTACGCCGAGGCCGTCAAGTGGTACCATGCCGCCGCCGACCAGGGCGAACCGCAGGCCCAATTCAATCTCGGAGTCTTTTACGAAACCGGCCAGGTCGTCCCCCAGGATTACGCCGAGGCCGTGAAGTGGTACATGGCCTCCGCCGAACAGGAAGTCGCCCCCGCGCAGTGCAATCTTGGTCTTTGCTATCAGACTGGCCGCGGCGTGCCGCAAAGCGACGTCGAGGCTGTGCGCTGGTTTTGCCGCGCTGCCAAACAAGGCGACAAGACCGCGCAACATAATCTCGGATTGTATTACGCCAGCCTCGAAGGCAAGACCGACGGGGCCGCGGAAGCTCCCGCTGAAACTTAGCAGACCGTTTAATAAGCAGGAGACGACGTAAAGAGACTCTGACTTTTCCGTTAGAACCAAAGAAATTTCTTAACGGCTTGCTAGACTTTGCCCTGATTTTTTCCGCGCGCCGCCTTGAGTTTTTCAATTCGCGCGCGGACTTTTCCCCGCACCCTCCCCCGCAATTGCGCCAGCTTGTTGGCCGGCAACTTCCGTTGCAGCAAATAAGTCACGTGCGGCACTGGCGTCCGCGAAATATCGTCCGGCGTGGTGTTTTTTCCATGCACACCCGGCGCCAGTTCAATGCCCGCCTTGCCGAATAAATGCTGGATGAACGCCGAGCAATAAAGCGAGCTTTCGCGCGCCAGCGGGTTGCGTTGCGCGCGCAATTCCGGATCGCGCAGGGCAATCAGTGTGCCCACCAGTTCGCGCAGCGAATACCGCGCGCGGCTGGCCACGAGTTCCAGGCCCTCGCTGAGCAGTTTGGCCACCGTCGCCTCGGGCAGGGAAAAATCCAGCACCGCGAGGGTCGTGTAAAAATCCTGGTCGAAATATTTTGAAATCCGGTTCTCCTGCGCCCCCAGCCGGATGTGTTTGCGATTGATTTGGATGTCGGACTCTATCACCCAATGATGGCCGTCGTGCCGCAGCCCTTGAAACAGAAATGAATGCGACCACGAGCCCCACGCCCCCGCCGCATCGAGGTGCCGCTCGGCCCGCACGATTGCCTTGTCAATCAGCGTCACGCCCGCGGAAAGCCCCACGCAGCCCGGCCGCGCGTATTGCTGCAGAAATTCCTGGTTTGAAATGCCGGCGACCACAATCGTTTGATTCATCGTCCCATTCAGTTTCAAGTTTTCCATTGAGATTCAATTTGAAAATAATCACTCACACCATCCTTGGCGAACCAAATCGCGATCACCGGACTCAGCTTGACACAACAACCAACGGCTAAATCTCCTCCCTCGCCCCGCGAGGAACGAGCGGGGAGAGGGGCAGCTTCAAAACCCGCCAAAGACGACATGATCGCCCCCCTCCCTAACCCTCCCCCCATTCGTCCCTCATGGGGCGAGGGAACCAGATTGCCACATTGGTTGGTGGTGGTTTCGACTTGTGCCCCGCGATCACCCCAACTTTAAACTTATCAATCATGCGCCACATCATCCGAAAGTTGGTTCGGCTGGTCCGGCTTCGCCGGGAAATGTTGCGCGAGCAATTCGCCCGCCTTGTGAATGCCGTGAATAATTCCCTCCGTGAATTCACTCCGCTTGAAATGTCCGGTCATCTCCGCCGCCACCGACCGCCAGAATTCCTCGCCGCAATGTTGATGCACGCCCGCGTCGCCGATGATCGCGAACTTGCGCGCCACCGGCGCCACATAAATCAGCACGCCGTTGCGCTCGGCGGTTTGGTGCATCCCGAGATGCGCGAACTCGGCTTGCGCCGCCGCGATGGCATCCGCCGGTTCATGCCGGCTGACGAACACACGAATTTCGCCGGACGTTTTTTTCTCCGCCCGTTGAATGGCCGCCACCAGGTCCTCGTGGCGCAGATCGCGTAGAAATTTTTTCGCCGTCATAAATCACCAACTTCCGCCAGCGCCACCACCGCCAAAACTTCCGCCGCCGCCACTGTATCCACCACCGCCGCCGCCGCCTCCCCCTCCGCCAGACCAACCCCCTCCGCCGCCTGACCATCCGCCACCCCGCCCGCTACTGGCCAGGCTGCTCAACACATTGGCCGCGATCCACCATCCACTCCCACCGCCGCCACCGCCTCCGGAACCCTTGCGCAACAGGATCGCAATGACTATTACCACAATGATGAGCACCCAGACGAGAGCCTTGGCGTCCGACCCGCTGACACCCCGATTGGCATTATCCGCCACCGTCCGGCCCGTGCCTTTGTATTCCCCTTTGGCCGCGGAAATCATCGCCATTACTCCTGCGGTCATCCCGCCGTTGAAATCACCCTGCTTGAGGCGCGGGGAAATTTCATCATTGATGATCCGATGGCAGATGATGTCAGGCAACGCTCCTTCCAGCCCATAACCGACCTGGATGAACATCTTATGCTCCTGCACAAAAACAAACAGAATCGTCCCGTTATTTTTTCCGTTTTGTCCCGTCTTCCAGTCGCGCGCAACTCGCACGGTGTAATCTTCAATCGAAGATTCCGACTGCATCTTTGGGTAAATCGCCACCACGATCTGGCTCGAGGTCTGGCGTTCAAAATTCTCCAGTTCCTGGTTTAACTGGCTGGCCGTCGCCGCTGAAGTCACATGCGCGTAATCATTGAAATAGGCGTCCGGCTTCGGCGGTATGACTTCATCCGCCAGCGCGCTGAAACACCAGAGCAAACCGAAGATGACGGACAGTCGCTTCACAAACTCACGGCTTCGCCGGCACCGTCGCGGGATTGCCGAAATTGAACTGCACCTTCGGCGGTGTTTCCGAGCCGGGCGTCGCGTTGAAATAAGGCTTGTCCTTGTAGCCAAACATGCCCGCATAAAGAACGGTGGGAAATGACTTCACCGTCGTGTTGTAAGTTCCCACTGCGTCGTTGAAATCCTTGCGCGCCACGGCAATCCGGTTTTCTGTTCCCTCCAACTGGGCCTGCAGTCCGATGAAATTCGAATTTGCTTTCAAGTCCGGGTAGCGCTCCGACACCACGAGGAGTCGCGACAATGCCGAGGTCAACTGTCCCTGCGCCTTTTCATAGTTGGCCAGTTGCTCCGCGTCCTGCGGCGCGCTCTTGGGATCAATCTTCACCTGGCCCACCGAGGCGCGCGCCTGGGTAACCTCCACCAGCGTGGACTTCTCAAAATTCGCCGCGCCCGACACGGTCTCGACCAGGTTCGGGATCAAGTCCGCGCGCCGCTGGTAATCGTTTTGCACATTCGCCCAGGCCTGGTTCACGCCCTGGGACTGACGATTCAGCCGGTTGTAACCGCCCATCAGCGCCAATCCCAAAACCACGGCGATGAAAAGGACCACGACGACCACCACTCCGCAACCAATCGCAAATTTATTCATAGTTAGTTTCCAGTTGCCAAAAACCTATCATGCCCCCGCCTCCGGCCCAATTACAATTAAACGGGAAATTTATCACCGGATGAATCTGCGGCGCGGGCACCGGAGCGCGGAGCATTGCTCCGCGCGAATCTCTTTCGTAAGCGCGCAGAGCGATGCTCTGCGCTCCATCGGATTCCGCGCCATATTACACTGCCCATGAGCCGTTCTCACCGCGGCTGTTGCGCGATCAAATACGCCGACCATCCGACCCAATGCGCTTGCGCCGTATATTTCTGCCGGCTGGGCGGCATGAATTTGTAAAACAGATGCGACGCCGCAAAAATCAAATTGCGCGACACGCCGGAATCCGCCGCCTCCAGCCCCGCCCCCCGCAAAACCTCTGCCAGCACGCCGATGCTTACCGGCCTCACATGCGTGGCGTCATCGTAAAAATTCAAAGTGAACCGGCCCAAACCTTCGCCGCGCGGGCTGGAGAGCACGAGCGTTTTCGGATGAGGCGTCTCCACATATATCCTGCCGCCCGGCTTCAGCAATCGTTTCGCTTCCTTTGCCAGCAGCGTCAAGTCGTTCAAATGCTCCACCAGGTGCATGCAGGTGATTGCCGACATCGCCCCGTCCGGCCACGGAAGCCGGTCCTTTTGAATATCGCCCCGGTGGAAAGTGCATCCCGCCGGATACGCCTCGGGCTGGCCGGATAAATCCGTGGCAAAAAAATTCAAGTCCGGCCGCAACTCGGAAATGTGCCGCAAGGTCTCGCCGTCCGAGGAACCGATGTCCAGCAGGGAGCCGCCGGACGGCGCGCCCGCCACGAAGCGCGCCCGCGTGTCAATCCAGGGAAAGGGCCGGAGATTTTTCCAATTCATCTGTTTGTCAGCTTCTTGTAACTCAACTCCCGGCCGCAAGTCATTCTCTAAATCAAACCCGCGCTGATTCTCGTTTTCAAATTCCGGCTTTCCTGCTTGTATCGGCGGTTCATGTACGAACTGTTCAAGACCGACCCGTCATCGCGCGCCCGCCTGGGACGCCTCACGACCACCCGCGGTGTCATTGACACGCCCGCGTTCATGCCCGTCGGGACTCAAGGCAGCGTCAAGGCCCTCGACCCGCGCGAACTGCTCGAGATGGGCACGCAAATCATTCTGGGCAACACCTATCATCTCCATCTCCGCCCCGGACTCGACATCATCACCGCCGCCGGTGATCTCCACAAATTCATCAATTGGCCCAAACCCATCCTCACCGATAGCGGCGGCTTCCAGGTTTTCAGCCTTGCCAAAATCCGCAAGATCAAACCGCACGGCGTGGAATTCCGTTCCCATCTTGACGGCTCGCTGTTATTTCTCGGCCCCGTTGAGGCCATGAATATCCAGCGCGTGCTCGCCTCGGACATCGCGATGGTTTTTGACGAATGCCCCGCCCACACCGCCGCGCCGCATGAAATGCGTGACGCCGTCGAGCGCACCATCCGCTGGGCCGCCGAATGCCGCGAACAACCCCGCGCCGCCGGTCAGTTCGTTTTCGGCATTGTCCAGGGCGGCAGCGACGCCGCGCTCCGCGAGGAATGCGCGAAGGCCCTGGTGGCCCTTGATTTCGACGGCTACGCCATCGGCGGGGTGAGCGTCGGCGAACCCGAACCTGAGATGATGAAAGCCGTCGGGCACACCGAACCGTTTCTGCCCGCGAACAAGGCGCGTTACGCCATGGGCCTTGGCACGCCCGCCCAAATGGTGGAACTCGTCGCGCGCGGCGTGGATATGTTCGACTGCGTGCTGCCCACCCGCATCGCGCGCAACGGCACGGCCTTCACGAAGAAAGGCACCATCAACATCAAAGCCGCCTTCAACAAAGCCGACTTCAACCCGATCGAAGAAGGCTGCGAATGTTACGCCTGTAAAAATTTCACCCGCGCCTATTTGCGCCACCTCTTGAACGTCGGAGAAATCCTCGGCCTCCGCATGGTCAGCGTCCACAACTCGCACATGTATCTCAAAGTCATGACCGACATCCGCGCGGCTCTTGCCGCCGGGACCTTCTCCGAATTTCGCCGCGAATTCATCGCCAGCTACATCCCCACCGCCAAAATTCTTTCCGATCGCGAGGCCGCGCTGGAAGAGGAGTGATCAGCCCCGGGGAGCACACGCGCCCTCGCATGTAGCGGGTCGCGCCTCGCGGCCCGCAGCCGAATTGTGCAGCAGGCAAATCATCGCCCGATCAGATGAATTGTTTTTAATGATGATGCTCGCCAGCCCGTCTCGCTTCGCTCGAAAATGATAATTATTTTTACGACGATGACCCAGGGTAGGCCCTCCCGGAATCGGGCCAACCCTGGGCTGGAGGACGAAACCCCGTTGGGGTTTTCAGAAGGCGGCAAGTAGATCCGTGGCGATTGGAGCGTGTCATTTTTTAAGGAGTGATCTTCTTGAACTTTGAAAATTGTGAGCGATTCCTTCGCACGACAATTCCCCTAATTTTCCGAGCAATTTTCTGACAACCTCAACGAGGTTGCGTAATAAAGCCCAGGGTTGCCCGCTCAAGGTCTTGCGGGGCTACCCTGGGTGAAAGCGCAAAATATCCCCCTCACTTTCGAGCGAAGCGAGGCGAGCTTGCGAGCGTGTCTGCGCGATCCATCAAACATTTGGAAGACCGCGCATAGGTTTGAGGCGCTCGATTATGGTTTCAATCTTGTCGAAATTCATTTTGCTGCAAACGGCGCTCGCTCCCTCTTTCAGCATAGCCTGGTTTCCTTCCTCATGAGAAGAAACACCAATTATTCCCAGCGCCGGCCATTTTTTTCGGATTTCCTTAATTATTTCGACCCCTTTACCGTCATCCAAATCATAATCCACGAGCGCCAAATCGAAGGTTCCTTCCGACAAAATTTTCCTGGCCTGTGATAAACTTGGCACGATCGTCACTTCATGCTTTGATAAAAACTGCTCAGTAACTTGTCTTGCGAACACAGCATGGTTCTCGACGTACAAAATCTTCATGTATCAATCCACCGTAATCCCATTCAACGCCTGATCCAATTGCTGGCGGAACATTTCCCTTTCGGTTTCGCTGGCTTCGCGCGGGACGTAAAAGGGTTTCTCAAAAATCATTTCGCAGCGTGAAAAGGGCAGCGGAATTTGAAAACGATCCCAGCTTTTCAAACTGATCTTCCACTGCGGATTAAATGAAACGGCCACGACGGGCATGCCGGTAAGTTGCGCCAGCGCGATGACTCCGCTCTTGGCCACGTAACGCGGGCCGCGCGAGGCGTCCGGGGTGATGGCCAGATCGTAGCCGCGTTTGGCCCACGTCGTGAGTTCGCGCAGCGCCTGCCCGCCGCGCCGGCTCGTCGAGCCGCGCGCCGGTTGCACGCCGAACCATTCCAACACCGCGACCATCATGCCGCCATCCCGGCTCGCGCTCGCCATCGCGGCCAGGCCCTCGCTTTTGTTATGCTTCCGAATATACCTGAAATACGAAGCCATGCTCAACGCCAGCCGATTGTGCCAGATGCAATAAATGGCGGGACGGCGCAGCTTTCCCTCGCCCAAGCCGCAGCGGTCGGTCCACCGATAGCGCAGCGTGGCGTAAACCGCGCGCAGCAAAATATAAACCAGCAACGCCGCCAGCCGTTGATGCCACTTCGGAGCTTCCGGCGCCACCACTGCGGATGATTTCGCAACGGCCTCCGGCATCACGCACCTTTTTTCAGGCTGGCGCGCACCAAATCCTCCACGTTCGCCTGCGGCCCCAGCGCCGCCTGCGCCGCGCGCGCCGAATCGTGCGCCTCGATTTGCTTGAAACCCAACGCCATCAGGGCCAGCACCGCGTCGTTCATTTTTTGATCGCCTGCTGAGAGCGACCGCTGCGCGCTCATCGCCTCCCACGCTCCCGCCGCGCCGATTTTGTCCTTCAATTCCACCACGATGCGCTCGGCCGTTTTTTTGCCAACGCCGGAAATTTGCGAAAGCGATTTCACATCGCCGTTGGAGACCGCGCCGCGCAGCATGGTGACATTCATGCCGCTCAAAATGTTCAGCGCGATCTTGGGGCCAATCCCGCTGACGGTGTGAATCAGCAGGCGAAACATCTCGCGCTCGCCGGGGGTCGTGAAACCGTAGAGCACATGCGCGTCATCGCGAATCGCCAGGTGCGTCAGGAGTTTCACCTCCGCGCCCGGCAGCGGCAATTTATCGAATGACGAAAGCGGAATGAGAACTTCGTAGCCGACGCCGTTCACATCCACCGTCACCTGCGTGGGCAGCGCCTCGACCAGTTTGCCGTGCAAAAAATTAATCATGTTTGAAAATGGCCCGCGGCGTCAGATGCGTTTGGGCGGATTGAGCGAGAGGCGGCCATGCTCCTGCGCGTGGGTCAGTGCGAGCGCCAGCGCGTCGGCGGCGTCGGGCGCGGGCAGTTCGGGCAGATGCAACATCCGCTGGACCATTTTGGCCACGGCGAGTTTTTGCGCCGCGCCGTAGCCGACGATGGCCTGCTTCACTTTCCTCGGCGCGAGTTCGTAAATTTCCAAGCCGCCCTCCGCAATGATGGTCATCGCCGCCCCGCGCGCCTCGCCCATGGTCAGGGCGGTTTGCAGATTTTGCGCGAAGAACAGTCCCTCGATCACGCAAACCGTCGGCTGATGGCGTTTGATGACGTCGCGCAAAATTTCGGCGATCTTGAGCAGGCAGCGTGAATGTTCCCACGCCGCCGGACAGGAAATGGTGCCTTGCGCCAGCGCCTGTGGATAAGGCTTGGCCACGCGGATGACGCCATAACCTGTGCCGCGCAGCGACGGATCCACGCCCAGGATGATTTGATGCGGATTGGCGATGCGGCTCACGCTTGGCTCGGACGACGCAGCCGCGCCGCGCCGGGCGCCGCTGAGGCGTTCCTTCAACCGCTTAAATTGCTGGAGGCTGATACCCACGCGCCAATAGTGCCAAACGAAGTCCGCTTGCAAAGCAGAAATGAGCAGAAATGAGCGGGGTGCGCGTGAACGCTTTCCCGTAGTAAGGCAATTCGTCAGTTGGCGATTACTTTTTACTCGAGCTGGAGGATGGAGCGGATGACGCTGGCGGTGAAGAAACATGCGGCGCCGGCGGGGGTTCATAATGCGCGGCGGCAACCGGCGCGCTATGAGAAATTTCAGCCGCATGGGATTCGACCGGGCTTGGCGGGCTGCTATTTTCACTGCGCGACGGCTGGGCCGGCCGCTCGCGCGCGGGCGCAACATCCGAGACGGTGTAACTATGCTGCGGATTCGCATTCACCTGCTGAGAAACAGAGTAATGGGCTGGAATGACATGAGGAGCAGTCTGTCCAGATTCGGCCTGCCTATTTCCGTTAATGGCGTTCTGATGAACGGGTGAAAAAACCGGGACATTTGCCGAACCCAAATTTGCCGGGTGCGTTGCGTCGCTAAAGTTGAACCCGGCGGCAACTGGACTGGATTCGGAGACCCCATTTTGCGCGACGGCGGAACTTCTGTCGGACTGCTTAAATTGATAACTCACCTCGGACTGTGAAGGCGTAGCATCGGCAGTTGCGGGGCGGGCAAATTTCATGTTCGGCAGCGGTGCAGGAGCCGGTTTAGGACTGCTCTCGACTTTTGTGCCGATCACCACCAGCGAACCGGCAGGATAGATCTCTGGCCGGACAACCGGCTGCGTCGCTCCGCTCAGAACAATGGGCTTGGCGGATGCAAGGCTGGCGGCTGGCGCCGGGGCGACGGGTGTTACTTGATTCAATGAGGTTTTTAAATTGCCGGAGTTCCGGGCGGGCGCGGCTACGGTAGGCGCGCGCCGGGCGGAGGGTGTTGGCAATTGCGGACGGTAAATCACGAGGCCCCCGCCTTGCTTGCCCAGATGGTCGGAGATAACTGAATCGTTTCGATTACCTGGCAAATCGAGGATTTCCACGCGGCGGACTTCCGTGCCGGACGCCACTGTAACTTCCTCGGGCGCGATGCCGTGGTTCACCACCCGTTTGTTTTGGGTCGCGTAATGATTGATGACCGTGCTTTGGCCCGCAATCTCGACGGCTTGCGGGCCGCTCGCGGCGTAACGCGCGGGCGCGTAATCGGTCAGGCGCGCCAGCGGGATGAAGGTGTACTGAGCGGGCTTCAAACCAAACTCAAAGTTCGCCGGCGCCAGATGATTGTTATAGGCCAGCCCGCTGCCCGGAAAGTACCGGGCCGAAGGCGGTAGCGGCGCCCAGCCGCAATATTCCTGCGAACGCCGCCAACTCACCCACGCCGGCGCCCACGCGCGCCCCGGCAGCCATACCCAGCCGCGCCTCGGATCCTCAAACCACCGGCCATAATGAAATGCCGCCCAGCCCCAGGAATAATCCGATTGCCAATACCAGCCGCAATCGCTGTAAAGCCAGCGGCCATGATCGCCATAGGGCCGCCAATCATGGTTGACCACAATAACCGTCGGCTGCCAGCACAGCCCGCAACCCGCCACATCAACCCAATTGCCGTAAGGCGCCAGCGAGTTATAAAAGTAATCGGTGTCATCCGCCACGGGATAATCACCCGTGTTATCCAGCGGATTGGCCGAAGCGTCGGGCGGCGGCATCGGCGGCTGCGAGCCGTCGTCAGTCGGGGCGGGAGGGTAAGGATTGGTCGGCGGCGGCGGAATCGTCGGAGGCAATTGGCTCATGGCGTAATCCCGCGCGGCGGCGTCAATGGCGTCGTCGTGTTGAATCATCGCTTTAATGACCGGGCTGGTGACGCCGAGGTCGTTCAGATAAACAATCTGGTCGGAACCGAGGGTGAACTTGCTCTTCACATTTCCCACGTAGGCGAGCATGACATCTTCACCGACACCAGCCTGCGCGAGTTTGACAATTTCCGCCGCGCCGGATGACAGCTTCACGGGCGGCGAAGGGGGCTGGCTGGCGACCGGCGCGACCGGCGGTTGGGAAGCGGCGGGCGGGGGAGGGGGGGCGCTGGTGGATATGCTTGAATCATCGCCGCCCACATTACCGGCGAGGAGCGGCAGACCCGCGAGCATCAAAGCCAGCGACCCGTTCCTCATAATCCTCGTGTTCATAGGCACCGACCCTTTCATGCCGCCACCTGGCGGTCAATATTAACGAGACCGGCAACTTGCGTTTGGTTACCATAGATCGGTAAATTGAACGGCTCGTGTTCTCTTTATTGACTCAATCCTAACCCAGCCTATTCATTCAAGCAAAACCTTTGGACGGGGATTGGCTCTGGGGGGGCCAGTTCTTCGGCATTTCGATGGAAAAAGCTCCAAGTACCAAGCTCCAACATCCAGAGAAACATCAAATTCCAAGCACCAATTCCGGAAGTGTCAGGAAGCATGGTGGCGGAATTTACCATTCCCAATTGTAATCCCCATAGTCGCCCCTCCCCCGACCCCCTTCCCCGTGCGCGCCTTACGGAGCGAGGGAGATCGGCAGGAGCGTCCAGATGAGCATCACCGCATCCCATGTGATTAAAAGAGGGTGAGAAGCAATCGAGTCAAGGTGGCGCGCGCGGCGAATGGAGGCAGGTATGGGTCTCCCTCCCTGCCATTTGCATAAATGGCGGGGAGGGTTGGGGAGGGGTGGCGCTGATTTTATATACCCAGCACCCGGTATGTTAAAGCCGCCCCTCTCTCCAGCTCTCTCCACCACCCAGACGTGGGCGAGAGGGCTGGAACGCGATCAGGCCCTTCAAATGTTTGTAAGCGCGGAGCCGCGTATTTTCGCCTCAGACCAAATAGGACGTTCGCTCACGCACTTCTAATCACACCCCAAAGCATCAGGGTGCGGGACAGAATTCTAGGGCTGCAAGCGATGCGGGTTTTCTAGTCGCGGAGCGACCACGGATATTAGCCAGGCACAAGGTGCCTGGAGGCCAGAGGGAGACCTTCCTGTCCTGAAGGGACGCAGGAAAGATGGATAAGCAGGCGAATCCAGCGTCCCTCACGGGACGCGGCTGATTTTTCCCGCGTCTGCCAGCCACTCCGTGGCTGGCTAATTTCCCGCGGCCTTTCAGGCCGGGAAAATGATCCCTTTCGAGTCACATATATTTTCGCCCCAAATGGCCAAAGAAATTCACAGACCGAAGAATTTTGTCCTGCACCCAAAGCATCACCACACCGACATTCCGCCTTGCCATGAATGGCGAATTTGTTTCTGCTAACCGTTGATATTGCTCAAATCATCCATTGATATATGTCACAACTCAGCGGGAAATTCGGGATCGTATTCGGCGTCGCCAACAAACGTTCCATCGCGTGGGCCATTGCCCAGGCCTGGCACAAGGCGGGCGCGAAACTGGCCTTCACCTACCAGGGCGAACGGCTCAAGGAAAATGTGGAGGAACTCGCCGGAACGTTCGGCCCGGACACGTTGCTGATGCCGTGCGACGTGACGAAGGATGAGGACATCGCGCGTGTTTTTTCCGAGGTCGGGCAAAAATTCGGCAAACTCCATTTGCTGTTGCACTCGGTGGCGTTCGCGCCCAAGGACGCGTTGGAAGGCCAGTTTGTCAATACCAGCCGCGAGGCATTTCGCATCGCGCACGATGTGAGCGCGTATTCGCTGATCGCGCTGGCGCGCGGCGCCGCGCCGTTGATGACCGAGGGCGGGAGCATTGTGGGCATGACCTATTACGGTTCCGAGAAAGTGGTGCCGCACTACAACGTGATGGGCGTGGCCAAGGCCGCGCTCGAAGCCAGCACCCGTTATCTCGCCTACGATTTAGGCCCGCAAAAAATCCGCGTGAACTGCATCAGCGCCGGCCCGGTGAACACCCTCGCCGCGCGCGGCATCGCCGGATTCACGGACATGCTCAAACATTACGAAGCCCACGCGCCCTTGAAGCGCAATGTGCTCCCCGACGAACTCGGCGCGACCGGAACCTTCCTCGCCAGCGACGGCGCGGCGGCCATCACCGGCCAGGTGATTTACGTGGACTGCGGGTATCAGATTATGGGGATGTGAAGCCTATAAAGCTGGTGCGGAAAGGACTGCCATGGAGAATTTAATCAGCGGTCTCATTACGGATTAGTGTAACTAAAAAAATGAGCCGACAAGAGAAACATCCATATCCAATACATGGAATGCGGCGAGTAGGAGTTTGGCGCAACGATATTATAATCTGCGCTGGCTGTGCAGGGTTTTGTTTAGGTGGATGGTTGTGGGTAAAGCATTTTCAGAATTCTCCTGAACCAATAATTCCTTTATTGGTATTCTTCGGATTTCCAATAATTGCTATTGGCTTAACTTCCCTCTCATTGCGTCGTCTCGTGCGCTGCCCTCAGTGCTCTCGCCGGCTCCGGGCGAGGATTGTTGAGGATCCGAACATCAAGAACCGGGAGCATTTTTTTTACGACTGTCCAGACTGCCGTGTTACGTGGGATCCCAGATTTTACGAAGACTCTGCATCGGAGTAATCATTGTTCAGCCTAGATTGACATTTTGTCGCGGATTTTTCTTTGAAGGAACTCATTTGGATTGGTTTCCTCCCCTGGATCCACTTGAAGATCCGGGTAATTCAGGCAGGAAGCTTTTTTCTTTTCAGTCTTGGCTTTTTTCCGAGGCGCCCGTTTCGATAGCCGTTTGTGATTTGAATCCAGTCTTATGGGATATGTTGATTCCATACAAATTGGCATATCCAATGAGCCAAACGCGTTGAAAGTTCAATTTAATTAGCAGGAGTCGAATCTCGATTTCTCGCAGCCCCATCGGGGCGAAATAATATAGCCCAGGGCAGAGCGAAGCGCCGCCCTGGGACAATGTCAGCAAAGCCAAAGCCCTGAAGGGGCGGCATAAATACAACAATGAGCGTCTCGGCCCAACCGGAGTTGACCTCGACTTCAACCGGGTAGGCTTCGATGCCGTTCACGGCGGCAGAACAAACCCTCGCTAACATGGTGGGGATGTTGGGCGAAAACTGGGGCCGGGGCAATGCGGTTTTTGCCCCGAGTTTTCGCCCTCGACGGGAGAACGACAACCGGGTAAGGTCGGAACATGGAAAAAAAAGTCGCCCGGGTGCTGAAAAAAATCCGGCGCGTCCATGGGCTCAGCGAAGACGAAAAGCATCTGTTCGCCCGAAGCCTCGCCGCGACACCGGACGAGCGCTGGCGGATGCACGAGGACTTTCTCCGCTCGCACGACTTATACACTCGCTCCGCGAGGAAAAAATTCGGTTTCAAATAGCCGGCATGAGCGCGGCCATCCTGCAAGGGGTGCCGGCCACCACCCTGGACACCGATATCTGGATTGATCTGCCCTCGCGCCAATACATGCGGATCCTGAACTTGTGCCGCAGTCTCGGCGCCCGGGTCCGAGCCAACACCATTGTTGACCTGAACGATGGCTCGATGGTCAACTTTCTTTACGAGGTCCACGGGTTGCGCAGCTTTGATTACGAGTACCAGCGGGCCAGGAACGTGCGATGGCTGCGAACCGTGGTGGCCGTCCTGCCGTTGGAGCGCATCCATGCCAGCAAGAAATTTATCGGCCGACCCAAGGATCTCGCGCATCTGCCGCTGCTGGAGCAAGCGATGAAGTTGCGGCGTCGGTTGGAACAGCGCCGGCCAGGGTGAGGCCTTGTCCTGCGCGACTTCGCTTCCCGGTCGGCGATTCCTTCGCTGCGCCGGACGATGATGATTTTCGTGTCGCCCCACCCGGCGTTGACCTCAACCACGACAGGATGCGCTTCAATGCCATTTTCCGCCGCCGGTGGCACCCGCTGATCGTGTCAGAAATCAAGCAACTCCATCAACTTTTGGATATTGATCTGATGGTGGGCGGCGATGTTTCGCAAAATGCCTTTCAGCGTACCAATCTTGACCGGACTATGGTTGGGGATCACCTCGTGGTGCTCCCCTCCAGTTTGGGTGGTAACCCGAAGGTGCGAACCGCTCTGCCGGGTGACAACATACCCGTGCACCCGCAACGCTTTCGCCAATTCCGCGCCACTGAGATCCCGCGGAGTTTTCACCGTGCCAGAACTTCGTCGCGGACAAAATGCAGCCGGATAATTCCCGGAGCCTGAGATGGATCGTCGAAGTAGCAGTCCACGGCGTCGCGGACCATCGCGCGCAATTCCTCCACCGTTTCAGCCTGCGTGGTGATGCCGAAGCCCAAGGCCGACGCGCAATACCCGCCCTCCTCCGCGTCCGTAACCTCAAAGATGATTTCCGACTTCATCGTCCAAGCATGTACCGCCCACAGCCCAATGTCAAATTGCCTGCGGAATAACGGGCTTCAAATTGCCGAATGCGATATAATCAGGACTCAAATTCCTTCGCCCCATTAGGCGCTCTTTCAGGGCTTGAGGTCGTGTGCATTTATACCCAGGTCGGCGCTCCGCTCTGCCCCGGGCTATTATATATCGGCCTGTCAGCCCTGCCAGATTGACGAAAGCGCGCTGCAACAAATTGAGATACGCCTCAACCCTGAAACCAAAGTTTGAAATATCTCGCTCGTCGTGGTAATAATGCTGTCGTAAAGGAGGGTGTTCTTTGAAATATTGGCGCGAGGGCGGCGCAGCCACAAATAGCGGTTCTCCGCTGTTTGGAGAGGTATGAGATGCACACGAAAAAGCTTCTAACGGAGCTTGGATTGCGCACGCGTTCCCCCCAAAACAGCGAAGAACCAAAAAACCGCTGCGTGAGTTTCACGCATGCGAGTCAAACCGAGTCGCACTAAGTCAAACCGAGTCAAACCAGTTGTTTGATTGGATTGTGGTTTGACGCTTGGCATACCACTACCGGTTGTGGTCGTCCATGAAGCAAGTTGCTGGCGGGTATTAATTGCTGCCGGACGGTCAAACCGGAAAAGGATGGGCGTGTGTTTGGCAGCGACGGTTCGGTGTCCAGCCTTTAAGCTGTCCGTATCGGCCAACACGTCAAAGCCGTGACTATTCAGCAGGGTTGGAGAGTGACGCGAATTCCGCGAATGATCGCAAATTCAACCACAGGAATTTAAAACCATGTCCTCCGTTTTCGAAGTCACCATTCGATCCGGGATCACAAACACCACCCTTGATCTGGGTGTGGCCATAAGCATGAGCGATAATTTGTGGCGAAAAAAATTAGATTTGTAAACGTTTTCGCGCTAATGGTGAATCCATGACCTTGGTCAAAGTAAATTCAATTCTGGTTGCCGAAGACGACGACAACGATTTTTTCTTCCTGGAACGCGCTTTCAAGCAGGCGTCCATTGCCAATCCGCTGAATCGCGTGCGCGATGGCGAGGAGGCCATTGCTTATCTTGGCGGCGAGGAACCTTTTGCCGACCGGCTTAAACATCCGCTGCCCTATTTGATGTTGCTGGACTTGAAAATGCCGCGCAAGAACGGCTTTGAGCTGATGGCCTGGGTGCGCGAGCAGCCCGGTTTGAAACGCCTGCCGATCGTCGTGCTGACTTCCTCCCGCGAGGATCCGGACATCAACCGCGCCTACGAACTGGGAGCCAACACTTACCTCGTCAAGCCGGTGAAGTTCGAGGGCCTGGTGGACATGATGCGCGCGCTGAATTTGTATTGGCTCATGCTCGCGGAAAAACCCAGCATTGAGGTCTGAAGCGGGTTGGTTCGGTGTCCAGCGTTTAACCGCAAGAATTTGATTCAACCACGGATGAACACGGATGAACCCGGATTCGGATTTGAAAAGAGGCTAGGTTTGGCAAATGGAGATTGGCTCAATCTCTGGTGGGGCCTGGGGAAAATTTGGAAAGCTCGTTTTTTCCTTTCCCATCCGTGTCAATTCGTATTCATCCGTGGTTTAGATTGAATCGGTCCGGCTTGGAAGGGACACGCTAAAGCGTGGACACCGAAACACTGGAATGTGACGATGGTCGCAACCAACATGAATCCACAACCACGCGCCAAATTGCCCGCCCGATTGCGGCTGCGCGTCACAGCGGCGGCGGAGTCCATTCTGCGCGGGGGCCATCCGTGGCTCTTCGCGGAAAGTGTCCGGGAACAAAACCGCGCCGGCGAACTGGGCGAACTCGCGGTGATTTATGATCGCAAGGACGGGTTCCTGGCCGTGGGCTTGTTCGATCCGGATTCGCCCATCCGCGTGCGCGTTTTGCATTCGGGCAAACCGCAAGCCCTGGACGCCGCCTGGTGGCAGGCGCGGTTGACGCAAACGCTCGCGCAACGCGAAGGCTTGTTCGATGCGCAAACAACCGGCTGGCGCTGTATCAATGGCGAGAGCGGTGGCTGGCCAGGCCTCGTGCTGGACCGTTATGATGCCACGCTGGTGATGAAACTTTACACGGCGGCGTGGTTGCCAAGGTTGGAGTCGTTGGTGAAGCTGGTGGAGGAAAATCTGGCCCCGGAACGCATCGTGCTCCGGCTCAGCCGCAATATTCAGGCAATGGCGGCGGCGCGATTCAAAAAATCGGACGGCCAGATTTTGAGCGGCGCGGCGCTCTCAGGGCCGGTGGTTTTTATGGAGACGGGTCTGCGTTTCGAGGCGGATGTTCTGCGAGGCCAGAAAACGGGCTTTTTTCTGGACCAACGCGAGAACCGCCGTTTTGTGGAAACGCTGGCGCGCGACCGGACGGCGCTGAACGCGTTCAGTTTTTCGGGCGGCTTTTCCTTGTACGCCGCGCGCGGGGGCGCAGCGGCGGTGACGGACCTCGATATTAGCGCGCATGCGCTGGACGGCGCACGACGGAATTTTGCGCTGAACGAAGCCATCCCCGCCTTGGCGCGCTGTTCGCACGAATTGGTTCAGGCGGATGCCTTCGAGTGGCTGGGCGCGACGGCGGGAAGAAAGTTCGACCTCGTGGTGCTGGACCCGCCGTCGCTGGCCAAGCGCGAACCGGAGCGCGCCGGCGCGATTCACGCCTATGCGCGGCTGGCGGCGCTGGGAATCGCCGCGTTGAATCGGGGTGGTATTTTGCTGGCCGCTTCGTGCTCGGCGCACGTCACGGCGGCGGAATTTTTTGGAGCGGTGCGCGCATCGGCCGCGGCTTCGGGCCGGAATTTTTCAGACTTGCGAACGACGGGCCATGCGCCCGACCACGCGGCGAAGTTCAAGGAAGGCGAATATTTGAAAGCGATCTATTTGCAGATGGCGCGATGATTTTTCGCGAGGAGCGATGCTCCACGCTGTACGAGCGGCAGCTCAATTGAGATGATTTCTGCCTTCGTCAAAAGTGGTCAGGAATTTTCGACGGCAGGCGGGACTCGTGATTCGCGCGCGCGCGTACTGCACCGGAATTTCAAATGGCTCGGATTCCATCGGCGTATTCGAATCCGAAATTCCAATTCCAGTGATGATGCCGGCGGAATAATCATCCTCCGGACAATAAAGCAGCACTTCAAAGCGGCCGGATGTGTTGATCCGGGCGAAATGGTAAGCGCGCAGCAGGGTCAGGAAATCGGTCGCGTCCGACTTGTCCGTCACCCAGCGGCCGTCTGCCGAAAAATAGGCTTTGGTCCGAAGATCTTGAATGATCACTTTCATGGAAAACCCATCGGCGGAATCAGGCCGATGGTTGAGTAGGACAAACAGGTAGTTCACCCCGGCATAATCCATGCCGATCAACTCGCTGCCGGCGGCGTTGAGCCAATTTTTTCACGGACGAGTTCGGCGCGCTTTTTGATGAATTGCGCCATGATGCTGACGGCGATCTCCTGGACACTCGCGGATTTTATTTTGATGCCGACCGGACAGGCGACGCGTCTCATCTGACGGACCGTGGCGATTTTTTCTTCGCGGAAATGATCGAAGATGATGCGGGCTTTGCGCGCGCTGCCGATCATGCCGATGAACAAGAAGGGTTTGTGGATCCAATCCCTGAGCACGAGCGCGTCGTGCCGGTGACCGCGCGTCACGATGAGCGCGAATGCGGGCGCGTCTGGCAACGGCTCGCGGGCGAGCTTTTCCCACGCGTCGGCTCGCAGTGAAATGTTGCGGGGGAAGTAATGATGATTGGCCAGAGCCGGACGGTCGTCAAAGACGGTGACCTGGAAATCCAATTGCGCGGCCAGCGGGGCCACCGCCTGGGCGATGTGCCCCGCGCCCGCAATCCAGAGGGTGCATGGCGGCGTGATGATTTCCTGGTAGCGCCAATCCGTTGGTGAGGAACCCGAGAATCCGGCGATGGCGAAGTCCCGCTTCACCCCCCAGCCGAGGGTTGACTTTCGGCGCGCCAGTTTTTTCCAAAAATCCGGTCCGGCATTACCGGCTTGGGGAAGAATCAGGCCGAAGACTTTGCCGCCGCAGATGAGTCCATCGTCCCAGCCGAAATCGTGATCCAGCAACAGGTCGAAGGCCGCGGGCTGGCCGGTGGCGAGGGATTGGATGGCGCGTTGCTGGATTTCCGCCTCGAGACAGCCGCCGCCGAGAGTGCCGAGAATCCGGCCATCCGGATAAAACAACGCTTTCGCCCCGACCTTTTGCGGACTCGAGCCTTTGACGCCGGAAATAAGCGCGAGCGCGACCTTCTCACCGCTGGCAGCAGCTTCCGCAAGAGCCTGAAAAACGATGTGCTTCATGCGCGGAATGCAGTTCTCACGCGAAACCCAATTTCGCCAGCGCCGCAATCCGCCATCCGGCTTATCACGCAACACGCAACTCGCCTCGGCAGCCCCGCCGATCGCGAAGCCGCCAGCCAGCCGCAGCGCAGCTTACGCTTCCCAACCGGCGCGATTTTCGCGCTTCGTAAATTGGGCGGACTCGGGGAGATTGGGCGACTTCATGTTCGGGCCGTCCCATTCCATGCGCTTGCCTTCGCCGCAGCGCAAGGCGACGCAGCCGAGCAAAATGACTTCGGCCAGATAAGCCGCTATGTCAAAGTTGGAATAAGCCGGTGTGCCATCGCGCATCATCACGAACCACTCGCGCATGTGGCGCTCGGTCAAACCGACCGATTCGTCCGTGCGCGGGATGGTCTGCGGCACAGCCTTGCAGGCATCGCTCTGGTCGCCGGCGGTGTAAGAATCCTGGCCCTTCATCGCCACCAAAAACTTCGCTCCGTAATCATCCGGCGAGAACAGTTTGCCCTTGTCCCCGATGATCAGCGCGCCGCTGCCGGGCAATTCGTCGTTCATATTGACGATTTCGTGGATGGGCCCGACCTCAGGGCGAAGCGGTTTGAGCGCATCGCGCGGATTGCCATCATACCACCAGAACTTGAGCGGAGGCAGGCCTTCGCGCGCGGGAAATTCAAACCGGATGCGGGAGGTCTTGGGGAAAGTTTCCGAATAGATGCGAGAGGAAAGTTCCAATTCCACCACATTGGGATAGCCCAATTTCAAGGCGCGAAACGGCATGTTCACGGTGTGACAGGCCATGTCGCCCAGGGCCCCCGTGCCGAAATCAGTCCAGCCGCGCCAACTGAACGGCGCATAGACGCCCTTTTTATAGGGACGCACCTTGGCGGGGCCGAGCCATTTGTCCCAATCAAATTCGGCGGGAATCGGATCCTCACCCTCGGGACGATCAAGACCCTGCGGCCAGATCGGGCGATTCGACCACACATGCAATTCCAATGGGGTGCCGATGACGCCGGCTTGGATCACCTCGACCGCGCGGCGCAGGCCGTTTTCGGCGCTGCCCTGGTTGCCCATTTGCGTGGCCAGCTTTTTGTCCTTGGCGAGCTGGCGGACAATCCGCGCCTCGCTCACGGTTTGCACCAGCGGCTTCTGGCAGAAAACGTGTTTGCCCATCTTCATGGCCCGGATCGCCGCCACGCCGTGGTTGTGGTCCGGGGTGGAAATCGTCACGGCGTCAATATCCTTGCCCACTTTGTCCAGCAGTTCGCGGTAATCCAGGAACTCTTTGATGTCCGTGAATTTGCCGGGGAAATCATGGCCGAGTTGAGCCTTCTTCCGCGTCATGTTTGGGCCGTAAACGTCGCAGATGGCGACAATGTTCCCGCCGTTGGCAGCCGCGTCATGGCTGTCCTGGTCGCCTTTGCCATTCACCCCGATGCAGGCGATGTTGATGCGGTCGTTCGCGCCCAGCACCCTGCCGACGTAGGGAAAGTAGAGTGCGGCCGCGCCGGCGGCGAGCGTGGTGCGCTTAAGGAAATTTCGGCGGGTCAATCCGGTCGAAGCAATCGGTGAATTCTTCTTTTGCATGGTCGGGTTCTTTCGTTGGTGGCAGGTTAAAATATAGAATAAACTTCCCGGAAGTAAACCGCCTGGCCGGAAACAGGTCAAGCGCGGTTTGATAAAGTTAAATTCTTTGTCCGAGGTGCAAAAGCAATGACTGCTCGAAAAGACCACTGCCTGGAATCCCCTCCCCCAAATAAGAACGTCCACGCCGCCATCAAGCCAGCGCTTCTCCGCCTGCCATCACCTGACGATCAATGTTGCAGGGGCTCGCCCGCCCCAACATGAAAGCCGGTCTCATCCTCGTAACCCACCGGGACGAACTTCCCCGCGCCCGCGCGGAGTTTGTGTATCGCCGCCGCCAGGAACGAGGCTGTGGCCAACAGCCATCGAATCGGTCTCTTTGCCGCAATTTTTCTCATAACTACTATTGGGATTTGTCAATCCCACACTAAGCGACCACGAAAATTAATCACGCCAGATAATTCCTGATGTGCGTGTCAGACGGGGTCCTACAAGTAAACTAGTGGCTCTCCCGGGAAACCGCAAGCGGAAAAACGATTGAATTTGCATTTTGATTGGCAATATGATCTCCCACGCGGAAAACCTAAAAATCTTAATGAACGAATGGAACATCCAGTCTCGCGGGCACGCTTGTGAGGCCTGCGGCAAGACCTTTACCGACCGGGAGCCTTATCACACCCTGCTCTTCGACGAAAAACAGGACTTCCGCCGCTCCGATGTCTGCGTCGGATGCTGGCAGCGGCAATACGCCGAGGGCGCGCGCGAACGCAAGGGTTTCGTCTCCTATTGGCATGGCATTTACGAGGCCCCGGCCCCCGCACCCGAGCCGATCCAGAAGGACACGGCGGAATCGCTTCTGCGCAAGCTCATCGAGTTGAATGACCCGCGCCACATCCCGGCCGGTTACATTCTCGCGGTCATGCTTGAACGCAAGCGGCTGCTGAAGGTGAAGGAACAACTCGTGCGCGAAGGCCAGCGTGTCTTTATTTATGAGCATCCCAAAACGGGGGATTTGTTCACCATCATTGACCCGGATTTGCAACTCAACCAGCTCGAAGCCGTCCAACGCGACGTCGCCGACCTCCTCGAACATGGCTTGAATCCCGCTGCGACCGCTGTTGAATCCGCGCCCGTGGCTGGAACCGTGGCTGAAGTTGCCGCAACTTGAGGGAACGGTCATGTGGGTAAAGCTCCAAGCACCAACATCCAAGCACCAGAGAAGCACCAATCACCCAAGCTTCAAGCTGACGATGGGGCTTTTGCGATTGGGGCTTGAAACTTGGATATTCTCTGGAGCTTGGATGTTGGTGCTTGGTGCTTTTCATCCGTCGTTTTGTGTCTGATCCCAAAAATCTCGAGGCCGCTCTGGGCCACGTTTTTCGCGATGCGGAACTCCTTCGGCTTGCCCTGACGCATCCTTCCGTCGCGCATGAGCAGGGTGTGCCCATGCAGCATAATCAACGGCTGGAATTTCTCGGTGACGCCGTGCTGCAACTTATTCTCACCCGCGAGCTTTACGAAAAATTTCCTGCCGTCGGCGAAGGCCCCTTGACCAAGGCCCGCGCCAAGCTGGTCAATCGCCGCGCCCTGGCCGAAAAAGGGCGCAGCCTCGATCTGGGCGCGCACCTGATCCTCAGCCGGGGCGAGGAAGCCCACGGCGGACGCGAGCGGCCCTCCGCGCTGGCGGACACTTTCGAGGCTGTGCTGGGCGCGATTTTTCTCGATGGCGGTTTTGGCGCCGCCGAACAATTTGTGGAACATCATTTCCGCGAAGCCTTTGGAGAACTGGCCGTCATCCCCATCCTGGAGAATCCCAAGGGTGAATTGCAGGAGTTATTGCAGACGCGTTCATCTGAAGCGCCGGAATATCATGTCGTTTCCGTCACCGGCCCCGACCACGACCGCCTTTTCGAATGCACCGTCCATCACGAAGGCCAGGAATTGGCGCGCGGTCGCGGCAAGAGCAAGAAATTCGCCGAGAGTGAAGCCGCCCTGGCCGCGCTCAAACGCTTGCAAAAGCGTCCGTGATATTGGCTGACAGGCGGGAACAATTGTCGCAGCCTTCGCCTATTGCAGGCGATTAAACGCTTGCCAATCTGACGGCGGCATGGCACATGTTACCCCGGCCATGAGACGTCTAACTTCTATCTTTTCGCTGGGTGCCGGCGCGCTAATTGGCTCGGCCCTGCTCGCCTTCGCGCAAAACTATAGCATCCCCTGGTACACCATCGCTGGCGGCGGCGGCACAAGCAGCAACGGCGTTTACTCGGTCTCCGGCACCATCGGCCAGCCTGCGGCGGGCACCCTCTCCGGCGGTTCCTATTCCCTGACCGGCGGATTCTGGGGCATCATCGCCGCCGTCCAAACTCCCGGCTCGCCGACTTTGACCATCACCGCCAAGTCAGGTAACCAGGTTGTTCTTTCCTGGCCGGCGCCTGCCGCTGGATTTTTTCTCCAGTCCGACCCCGCCTTGGGCAATACCAACTGGGCCACGGTGAATACCAACACCTACCCCATTGTGACCACCAACGGCTTTAATACGGTCACTCTGCCGGTCAGCGGCAACCAGTTTTTCCGTTTGATTCTGCCGTAAAATTCGGTGTCCAGCCTTGAGGCTCTGCGGAGAGGGAACGCCCTAAAGCGTGGACACCAAACCGGGGAACAAAGCATCTGGTCGAGGTTTGGGTTTCCTTCATTCGAACAGGAAATCAGGCTTTGACCAGCGCCTTGGAAACATATTGGTTCAGGCTTTCCCCCTTCAAGGAAGCCTTCGCCGCCAGACGACGGTGCAAGGCCGGATCCACTCGCAGCACGAATTTGCCGCTGAATTTCTTCCGGTCCAAAGCGGCGGGCAATGGCTTGCCATCCTTGTTAAGAAGTGCAATCCATTCCTCCACTATGCCGCACAATTCGCGATACACCTTGACTTCATCCTGGCCGTGGCAACACGCTCCGATGAGCGGGGGCGCGCTTCCCACGAAGCAGCCATCGTCTTTGCTCCACTCCACAATTTTTAAATAATTCGGTGTCTCCGGTCGCTTTTTCATTGCTTGCTTTCCCTTATGTTCTGGCGAACAAGTTTTTACTGGTAATGCCGGGCATCATCTCCCGCATGGCCGCTAATGGTGACGCGCGCGCCGCGCGGGTGCTCAAAATTCCGATGACTGCCCTTGCCGCCTCGATTGACAAATCCCGCTTTCTCCAAGTCGGCAATCAATTGGCGAACCTAGCGCGGCATTTCAGTATCATATCAGTATCAAACTTTTCGGCACTTGTCAAAGGAATGCTCTCCTTTGAATTGAAAAACAGTTTTTGGCAACTTTCTGGGATGCAATCCGGCTTCGAGGTTTCACAATTGGAATGCCGATGTGTCAACTTGCGCCAAGCGGGTGTCTCCGTTAATCTCCTGGCTTGAAATCCGGGAAAGACCGGGAATTAACAATATAGACTCATAACGCAGCCATGTCCGACTCTTATATTCAAAATCTGTTCGCTGAACGCATTGGCGGCCGGCAATACGGCAAGTCCGCGGCCATTTACAAATTCGAGAAAATCAAGCGCGCCAAACGCGCCGCCCTCGCCGCCAATCCGGGCCGCGAAATCATTGACATGGGCGTCGGCGAACCGGACGAGATGGCGTTTCCCGAAATCGTGGCCAAGTTGCACGAGGCCGCGCAGCGACCGGAAAATCGCGGCTATGCCGATAATGGCGACGACGTTTTGAAACAGTCGGCTGCCCGTTATCTGGAGCGGGTTTGCGGCGTGAGCGGCATTAATCCCGAGACCGAGGTGCTGCACTCCATCGGCAGCAAGGCCGCGCTTTCCATCCTGCCCGCCGCGCTCATTAATCCTGGCGATTACGTTTTGATGACCACGCCCGGCTATCCGGTTTTTGGCACTCACGCGAAATATTACGGTGGCCTCGTTCATAATCTTCCGCTCACGGAGGCAAATCATTTTCTGCCGGACCTCGAGAGCATTCCCGCGGAGATTCTCGGCCGCGCCAAGGTGCTGGTGCTGAATTATCCGAATAATCCCACCGGCGCCAGCGCGACGCCCGCGTTCTTCGCGAAGGTGGTTGCTTTTGCAAAACAGCATCAACTCGTCGTGATCCATGATGCGGCGTATGCCGCGCTGGTGTTCGAGGGCAAGCCGCTGAGTTTCCTCGCCACACCGGGCGCGAAGGATGTCGGCCTGGAGCTTCATTCCGCGAGCAAGACGTTCAATATGACAGGTTGGCGCTGCGGTTTCGTCGCCGGCAATGCCCTGCTCGTCAAAGCCTATGGCGACATGAAAGACAACACGGATTCCGGCCAATTCCTTGCCATTCAGCATGCCGCCGCGTTTGCCTTCGATCATCCCGCGATCACGGAGAAAATCGCCGCGAAATACTCGCGGCGCATGGACGCGCTGGTTGCCGTGCTGCGCCAGGCCGGGTTCAATGCCCGCAAGCCGCGAGGATCATTCTTCCTTTACGTTCCCGCGCCCAAGACGGCGGTCCCGGCCAGCGGCGCGCGCATCGAGTTCCGCAACGCCGAGGAAGTTTCCCAATGGCTGATCACGGAGAAACTGATCTCGACGGTGCCGTGGGATGATGCTTGCGCAAACCTGCGGTTCAGCGTAACTTTTGCCGCGAAGGACCCCTCGGAAGAAACCCGTGTGCTGGCTGAGATGACGGGCCGCCTTGGCGATGTGAAGTTTCAGTTTTAGTCGCTGGCCTGAGTGCGGGCCATCGTGGTTCACGGAGTCGGCCATGACCAATCAACTTGACGGCGAAACACAGAAGCATGTGCTCGTGGTGGATGATAATCTTGAGCTGGCGCAGGCTTATCGGGCGCTGTTCCATACCTTGGGTTTTCAGGTCACCCTTGCCAGCGATGGCCTCAAGGCATTGGAATTCCTCATGGACCACATGGTGGACGCCATCGTTTGCGACCTTTCCATGCCCGACCTGGAAGGAGACATGTTTCACCTGACCGTCCAGCGCGTCCATACGGAACTCAGCCGGCGCTTTGTCTTCGTCACCGGACACCAGAACAATCCCAAATTCGGGAACTTCCTGAAAGATGTCACTTGCCCCGTGCTTTACAAACCCGTGGCAGCGGATAAATTAGTTGCGGCGCTGAGAGGCGTGATGGGTGAACCATGATAAAACTTTGAAAAGTTGGAGACGTATCTAATCGCACGATTTCCCAAAAGAACTTTCTGCCGCAACCGTGAGCCAAACCACCAACCCCAAAGACGCCCTGCTGGCGAAAACCCAGTTGCCGGCGTCCGCGCCCGTTGCCGTCCATAAGGCGCCGATCGGTCTGCGCACGGTGGCGATTTTCGAGGCGGCCAAGGGGTTGATTGTTTTGCTCGCGGGGTTGGGGTTTTTTTATCTCATTCATCGGGATGCGCAAAGCGTGGCCGAGGAAATCGTCAAGCTGCTGCACCTCAATCCGGCGCGGCAATACCCGCAGATTTTCATTTCAGCCGCCAAGAATCTTACCGACGCCCGGCTCTGGTTCCTGTCGCTGGCCGCCTTGATTTACGCCACTGTCCGCTTCGTCGAAACCTATGGCTTGTGGCATGAGCTTCCCTGGGCGGAATGGTTTGCGGTCATTTCCGCGAGCCTTTACCTTCCCGTCGAGATTTACCATCTCATCGAAAAACCCGGTCTGGCGAGCTTGTTGGTCCCGCTGGTTAATATCGGCATCGTCATCTACCTCGCCAGGATCATTGCCCACGACTCTCGCAATAAAAAAGGCCCGGACTGCAAAGGATGAGTGACTCCACTTTGGTAATTCCGATCGTGCTGGTTTTGATCGTGGGCCGCTGGGCCGCGCAAATCTGGCTCGATCGCCTCAATCAACGGAATGTCCTCGCCCACGCCGGCGCGGTGCCGGACGCCTTCAAGGATTCCGTGGACGCCGCCACCTACGAGAAATCCATCCAATACACCTTAGCCAAGAGCCGGTTTGGGCAAATCGAGATGACTTATGATTTAATCATCCTGATGGCGGTGCTCTTTAGCGGATGGCTGCCGTGGATGCTGGTAATGTTCACGGGTTGGCTTGGAACTTCAGCGTGGGCGATGGCGGCATTTCTTTTTGCCGTGGGCTTGTTGCTGGCGCTGCCCGGCGTGCCCTTTGAATGGTATGCTCAATTCCGGCTCGAACAGCGCTTCGGCTTCAACACCACGACCCTCAAGCTATGGTGCCTCGACCGGTTCAAGGGATTGCTGCTTGCGCTGGCGCTCGGTTATCCGCTGCTCGCGCTCATTCTCAAACTGGTGGACTGGACCGGGCCGCTGTGGTGGTTGTGGGCCTGGGGCTGCCTGCTGGCGTTTCAGTTGCTCATGGTTGTGCTGGCGCCGGTTTTGATCATGCCGCTGTTCAACAAATTCACGCCGCTGCCCGAAGGCGCTTTGCGCGAACGCCTGCTCGCCCTGGGCCAACGCACCGGCTTTCTCGCCCGCAGCATCCAGGTGATGGACGGCAGCAAACGCTCGCGCCACTCGAACGCCTTCTTCACCGGCTTTGGCCGCTTTCGCAAAATCGTCCTGTTCGACACGCTCATCCAGCAACTCGCCGAACCGGAATTGGAAGCCGTGCTCGCCCACGAAATCGGCCACTACAAAAAACGGCACATTCCCAAAATGCTGCTTTGGTCCGCCGCCAGTTCGCTCGTGGCGTTCTGGTTGATTTCCCGGCTCGCCAACGAGCCGTGGTTCTATCACGCGTTCGGTTTCGAACCGGGCGGCATCGCCCCGGCGCTGTTGCTCTTTGGATTGCTCGCCGGTGTGGTTACCTTTTGGTTTTCGCCGCTGGCCCATTGGTGGTCGCGGCGTTACGAATATCAAGCCGATGCCTTCGCGGCCCGGACGATGCGTGAATCGGAGTCATTGATCGGCGCGCTGCGCAAGCTCAACGAGAAGAACCTCAGCAACCTGACGCCGCATCCCTGGTACAGCGGATTTTACTATTCCCATCCCACGCTGCTGGAACGCGAAGCCGCGCTGCGTAAAACTTAACCAGCATGGCTGAAAATTCAGTTCGATTGTGGCAAAATCGCGGTGCCGGATTTGCTCGGTGTCCCTGGCCGTGCTCAAGCACCTTTGGCGTGTTCCGCCGCCGCAGACAGCCTAAAAACAGGGTTTGTTCCAACAGGCTCTCAGGAAGCAGGTAAAACCATTTAAGCCGCCGCCTGATCCTGCTTCCGTCGGATGATCGGTTTGCTTTCGCCCGTCACCACGCCGCGCGTGATCTTCACCGTCAAAATATCCTCGCTGCTCGGCACGTCGTACATCACGTCCAGCATGATTCTTTCCAGCAAACTTCGCAATGCGCGCGCGCCGGTTCCCTTCTTCAACGCCTGCACCCCCAGCTCCCGCAACGCATCCGGCGAAAATTCCAGCGTCACTCCCTCCATCGCCATCAGCTTCGAAAATTGCTTCACCAGCGCGTTCTTCGGCTCCGTCAAAATCGAAACCAACTGGTCTTCCGTCAACTCCGACAGCACCGTCATCATCGGCAGCCGCCCGATGAACTCGGGAATGAAACCAAAGCCCAGCAAGTCTTCCGGCTCGATCTGCTGCAAAATTTGCAGGCGATCCACCGATGCCGCCTTGTGCCCCTGTTCCACCGCGCTGAAACCCATCACATGCTTGCCCAGTCGCCGCTGGATGATCCGGTCCAGGCCCACGAACGCGCCGCCGCAAATGAACAAAATATTGCTCGTGTCCACGCGGATATATTCCTGCTGCGGATGCTTGCGGCCGCCCTGCGGCGGCACATTGCAAACCGTCCCCTCCAAAATCTTCAACAACGCCTGTTGCACGCCCTCGCCGGAAACATCCCTCGTAATCGAAACATTCTCCGTCTTGCGCGCGATCTTATCAATCTCGTCAATATAGACAATGCCGCGTTGCGCGCGCTTCACATCGTAATCCGCGTTTTGCAGCAAGCGCAGGATGATGTTCTCCACGTCCTCGCCCACGTAACCCGCTTCCGTCAGCGTCGTGGCGTCCGCAATCGCGAATGGCACATCCAGAATCTGCGCCAGCGTGCGCGCCAGCAGCGTCTTGCCGGAACCCGTCGGTCCCAGCATCAAAATATTGCTCTTCTCCAGTTCCACTTCGGCATGGCGATCCAGCGGCATCGTTTCTTCAATTTCCTCCTCCGTGCCCGGGACCGGCGGCTCATGCTGAATCCGCTTGTAATGATTATGCACCGCGACCGCCAGGGTTCTTTTCGCGTGCTCCTGGCCGATGCACTGCCGGTCAAGTTGCCGTTTGATCTCCGCCGGCTTGGGAATATTCAGCTTCGGCTTGCACTTCTTTGGCTGCGGGCACAATTCCTTGTCGAGGACGCTTTTGCAGAGCACCACGCAATTATCGCAGATATAAACGCCGGGACCCGCGATCAACTTCTTCACCTCGGAGTGGGATTTGCCGCAGAAACTGCACAATGTAATGTTCGTGGGGCGAGCCATCGGATTTAGTCTTTCTTCTCCGGGATTTTATCAATTATCTTGTCCAGCTCGCTGGGAGGTTCGCCGATCAGCCCCGGAATTTCCTTCCGCGATTTCACCACTTCATCCACCAGCCCGTAAGCCTTCGCTTCTTCGGCGGACATGAAATTATCCCGGTCGCAATCCTTTTCAATCTGCGCCACCGAATGGCCGGTATGCCGGGAATAAATCTCGTTCAACCGTTGCTTCAACTTCAGCATGTACTTCACGCGGATTTCCACATCGCTCGCCGGGCCTTCCGCGCCTCCGAGCACCTGGTGGATCATGATGTTCGCGTTCGGAAGCGCGTAACGCTTGCCCTTCGTCCCGCCGCACAACAGCAGCGAGCCCATGCTCGCCGCCTGACCGATGCAATAGGTATGCACATCGCACGTCATAAATTGCATCGTGTCGTAAATCGCCAGGCCGGCCGTCACGCTGCCGCCGGGGGAATTGATGTAAAGATGAATGTCCTTCTTGGGATCGCTCATTTGCAGGAACAACAACTGCGCGATGGTGATATTCGCCACCATGTCGTCAATCGCCGTGCCCAGAAACACGATGCGATCCACCATGAGCCGCGAATAAATGTCGAACGAGCGCTCGCCGCGCCCCGTCTGCTCCACCACCGTCGGAATGAGATAATTTTGCATATTTACAATCAAATCGCTACGGATAACTGTGGCGCAACCTAACGGACGCACCCGCGCGCGTCAAGCCAACGTGCTACGACTGACCGGCCAAAAATGGCCCCGGCTGCGCCAATCAGTGCGTGGACGGCCCCTCTAAAGTCAGCAAAAATCGGGCCGTTTTCAGGTGGGAAAATTATTTTTCCACAAGCGGATTTATCCGAACGTAAGCGAATTTACGCGAATTTACGCGGGTTTTTGCCCCAGGTTGATTGTCGAGCCGCACTGAATTGCGCAAAACTCGCCAGTTTTTTCCCTCGCCCCCAACGGGGGAGGGTTGGGGTGAGGGGGCGCGCTGCGCAGATGAGAAACCGCCGCGACCGCACCTTCCGAATCCTCATCATCCTTCCTTGTTCCTGGCTTTACAATTTTCATCGTCGGCCATTCTGCCAAAAACGAGTCAAAAAATGAAACCTATGGTAGGTATAGAAATCTCGCCTGCTCCGCAATTGGCATTTACCTCCGCGTATAATGTGCTAATTTTGCGTGGGTTCTGAAATTCATTTCCATGAATTGGTTCAAATCATTTTGGAGCAAGCTGAAAAAACTTCCAGCGCAGGTTTCCTACGAACCCAAGGACTCCTACTGGTCGCGCGTCTGGCGGGAGATGCACGCCGACCATTCCGCCGAAACACTTCAGGGCTGCGAAAATTTGACCCCGCGAGCAATTCAAGTGCTCGCGTTGGCCCGCGAGGAAGCGGCGCGGTTTAATCACAATTTCGTAGGCACCGAACACCTTTTGCTGGGCCTGATTAAATTGGGTCAGGGAGTCGGATTCGATGTTCTCATTAAACTTGGTCTTGAGCTCGAAACCGTCCGCGCGGAAGTCGAAAAGCAGGTCGGCAAGGGCCCCGCTCAGAAAATGCCGGGCACCATTCCGTACACGCCTCGGGTCAAAAAGGTAATTAGACTTGCCAAGGAGGAAGCCAAGAGCTTCAACCACACATACATGGGCACGGAACACATTTTACTAGGTTTGCTGCGTGAAGGAGATGGCGTCGCGGCGAGGGTTTTTAAGAATTTCAACGTCTCCCTGGACCAGACTCGGCAAACAGTTTCAAAGGAACTGGATTCCAATTCGTCGCCCACTGGCGGCAAACACTCGACGAAAAACAGATTGAAGCTTTTACTCAATTCAACGAAGGTTCGAAAACTGGATATTCAAGAATCTTCGCCCGAATCGCTCAGCAATTTCACGCCGCGCGCCCAACAGGTCCTCGCGCTGGCCCGCAAGGAGGCCGACCGGTTTAACCATAATTTCGCAGGCACCGAACACCTTTTGCTGGGTCTGATCAAACTGGGACAGGGCGTGGCCGTCAATGTTCTCGCTAAACTCGGGCTGGATCTCGAAACCGTCTGCAAGGAAATTGAGAAACAGGTCGGCACCGGGCCTGATCAGAAGCTGATCGGCAATATCCCTTACACCCCTCGCGTCAAAAAGGTTCTCGCTCTCGCCGCGAAGGAAGCCAAGGCGTTAAACCATACTTATGTCGGCACCGAACACATTTTGCTCGGTTTGCTGCGGGAAGGTGATGGCGTCGCCGCGCGGGTGCTCAAGAATCTGCATGTTGATATTAAACAAACGCGGAACGAAATCTTGAAAGAACTGGATCCGAATTTTGACCAGAATCAAGATAACAAACTTCAAGAGCCTCCCTCCGAACACATGCTCAATTTCTCCCCGCATGCCCAGCAACTCCTGGGACTTGCCCACAAGGAGGCTGACCGGTTTAACCATAATTTCGTCGGCACGGAACACGTCTTGCTGGGGATGATTAAATTAGGTCAGGGTGTTGGGTTCAAGGTCCTGCTAAGATTGGGTCTGGATGTCGAAACTATCCGGCTGGAGATCGAAAAGGAAATCGGCACCGGAACCGAGCAGAAAACAATTGGGAACATACCATACACCCCTCAGCTCAAAAAAGTCCTCTCGCTCGCTGTGAAGGAGGCTAGGGCGCTAAGTCACACTTATGTCGGCACGGAGCACATTTTGCTCGGTTTGATTCGCGAAGGAGATAGCTTCACTGCCAAGATGTTGAATAATCTGGACATTACATTTGAAGAAACACGCCAGGAAATTTTGAAAGAACTGGATATAAGGCTTGCTCAAGCTCCAGATGTACAGCCGCAATCCGACGCGTCCAAACTCGCCGCGCAACCCATTCCGGCAACTTCACCAGCGCCAACTTTTTCCCTGGAACACATCGGCCTGCCCGCGCTGGATCCCACAGCCCTCAAGGATTGGTACATCAGCGTGCTCGACGCGAAATTGGTTTTCGAAAACGGCCAGACTCCGCCCGCATATTTTCTGAAACTACCGGGCGGTGTCATGCTCGAAATCTACCAGGCCGAGGCCTCGCCGGCGGAAACCGCCAATAACGGGCTCGCCGGCTGGCGTCATCTCGCCTTGCGCGTGGAGGCCATCGAGCCGGCCCGCGACGCGCTGGAGAAAAAAGGCGTCCAATTCCCGGACCCCATCAAACCCGCCGGCGGCGGCGGACGCGTCCTCTTCTTCCGCGACCCCGCTCAAAATTTATTGCACCTCGTTGAACGGCCTAGCGGCTCCCTTTTCCGCTGACGCGTGAAAGCTCCAAATTCCAAGCGCCAAGCTCCAGAGAATCTCCAAGCACCAATAACTCAAAACCGCGCGCGGCCGACTTGGAAGCGGTCCAAGACGAAAACAATCTTTCCAGGATAAATTCACAGAAGGACCCCATTGGAGCTTGGAATTTGGAGCTTCTCTGGATGTTGGAGCTTGGTACTTGGAGCTTCAATTGCAGAAAAGTTCCGGGCGCACAGCTAGGCTCGTCCTCCACTCAGCCTGCTCCAGATAAACAGTAACGCCCGCGCAAAATCCTGCGGCCGCTCGCCCATCCAGCGCGTGACGGCCTCCGGTGTAAACCACCCTCCAGTCTCAATCTCATCCGGATGCAACGTGAAAGGCCCTTCCGATTCCAGGCGATAAACCCACACAAATTCCTGCCCGGTATCCTGGCAGGCCTCGATCCGAAACAGCCGCTCCGGAGCGCGCGCCACCACGAGGCCGATTTCCTCGCGCAATTCCCGCACCGCCGCCGTGTCATAATCCTCGCCCTGGTCCAAGTGGCCCGAAGTCGAGGAATCCCACGCGCCCGGGAACGTGTCCTTCTTCAGCGAACGTTTCTGCAAAAAAACCTCGCCGCGCCGGTTGAACACCAGCACATGCACCGCGCGATGTTTCAACCCCAGCCGATGCACCTCGCCTCGCGTCTGCCGGCCAATGACCTCGTCCCGGTCATTCACGACATCAAAAATTTCTTCTGGCATGTCAATTTTATATTTCTTATTGCAAAGGGATTTTGACCGCGAAATACACGAAACAAGCGAACTGGAACTTTGCATCATTTGTTCGCGTATTTCGCGGTTAAAAAGTCTGGCTGAAAAGTTTTTTTGTCAACTCCACAAACTGCTCCAGCGTCACCCGCTCGGCGCGGATTTGCGGCGACAGGTTCAATTCCTCGAATATCGCCGTCAATTTCTCCGCCGGCCATTCCTGTTTCAACAATTTCAGCATCATTTTCCGGCGTTGCGAAAAACTTAATTTCACCAGCCGCTCGAACTGCGCCTCGTCCGCCTTGGGCAGGAGCGGTTGCGCGCGCTTCACCAACACCACGCACGCGGAATCCACGTCCGGCACGGGAAAAAAACAATCAGCGGGAATTTTGAAATTCGCCTCCGGTTCATAGCGCAATTGCAGCAGCAGCGAAAGCACGCCGTAGTCGTCATCGCCCGCGCCCGCCACGGCCCGGCGGCCCACTTCCAGTTGCAGTGTCGCCACGATCCGGTCCGGGCAGCCGCCGGCCTGCGCGAGTTCGACCAGTATCGGCGAAGCCACCGAGTAGGGCAGATTGGCGACGAGTTTCCAACCCGTCCAATCGCGCCGCTCGCGCTTGATGAAATCCAGCGCATCGTCATGCACGAGTTGAAATTTTGAATTTTGAATTTTGAATTTTGAATTGGCGCGCTCGCGCAGTATTTCCACGAGCCGCCCATCCTTCTCAATGGCCAGCACCTCGCCCGCGCCGGCCACGAGCAATTCCGTCAGCGGCCCCAATCCAGGCCCCACTTCCAACACGCGGTCCGCCTTGGTCAACTGCGCCGCGTCCACGATGCGCCGCAGTTGATTGCCGTCATGCAGAAAATTCTGCCCGAGCGATTTGGTCAATTGGATTTGCCCCGAGCTTAGGATTTGTTTCATCTCGGAAAGTTTCATTGGTGATTCAAAACTTTCTGCAACGCCCGCACCGCGCCGCTTAATTGCCGCCGCGTGATCGTGAGCGGCGGCGTGAAGCTGATAACGTTTCCGTGCGCCCCTTCCGGCAGCAAAATGAAGCCGCGAGGCAGCATTTCCTTGATGACGCGCAACGCGGCGATGGTCGCCGGCACGCGCCCGCGCAAACACAGTTCCACCCCGGCCATCAAGCCCAGGCCGCGAATGGAAATGTCAAATTGCGGATTGACGATGACGCGCTTTAATTCGCGCAAAAGAAAATCGCCCAGTTGCGCGCTGCGCGAAACCAGTTTCTCGCGGCGAATTTCGGCAATCTGCGCCAGCGCCATGGCGCAGCCGACCGGATGGCCGAGGAACGTGCTGGTATGAATCGCCTCGCCGCTCGAAACCGGCCACGCCGCGTCCATCAAATCCGCGCGGCCCACGCACGCCGAAAGCGGGAATCCGCCCGTGAGCGCCTTGCCCAGGCAAATCAAATCCGGCGCCGTGCGGCTGTGCTCGCACGCGAACCATTTTCCGGTGCGACCGAATCCCGTGTAGATTTCATCCACGATCAATAGCGCGCCGGCCTCATCGCACAAGCGTCGCAACCTCGGCAAAAATCCGGGCGGCGGGACATTAATTCCCCCGCGCGCCTGCACGGGTTCCACCAGCACCGCGCCGATTTCCTTGTAACGCAGCAAATCCCGAATCTCCGACGCCGTCCGCTTGAGTTGCGCCGTGGTAGTCGGAAATCCGACAAACTCCGCAAAACCGCCAAGCTGGCCGCGGAACGGCCCGCGAAAATGCTCGCGATGCGTCGCGTTCAAAGCGCCGTAACCCAGGCCGTGATACGCGCCTTCAAACGCAATGACGCCCGGTTTGTTCGTGGCCAAAATCGCCGTTTTCAAAGCCGCCTCCACCGCTTCAAAACCCGAATTGCAAAAAATCGTCTTCCCCCGCCACTGACCCTTTTTTAATTTTGAATTTTTAATTTTAAATTGTCCACGCTCCCAGCGTTCGAAAGTAATTTTGCTAAGTTCCCGCGCCAGCGCCGCCTTCAACGCGTGCGGGTGAACATCACCCATGGCGTGCGGCAATTTCGCCATTTGTGCTTGCCCGGCGCGCACCACGCGCGGATTGGCGTGTCCTGCCGCCGCCACGCCGAACGCCGCCGTCAGGTCGAGATATTTGCGGCCCTCCGCGTCCCAGACGTCCGTCCCGCGCGCGCGTTCCCAAACAATGGGCCACGACCCGTCGCCCTCCATGAACGTGATGTTGCGCGACTCGTAGTCGCGGAGCTGATGCAGGATGTTTTTCGTCGCGCCCACTAGACCCCCCGTTCATCCGGCGGCCAGATGATCTTGTGCAACTGCGCCTGGAACCGCACCGGCAGCGCATCGGCGATGATCCGCTCCGCCAGCGCGCGCCGGGAAATCGGCGTTTGTCCCGCCGGCACTTTCTTGAGCGATTTGTCCTGTTGTTCCGGCGTGAGCGGTTGCACCCACGACATCAATAATGGGCAAATCGCGGCGAGTTTATGTTCCGCAATCTGCGCCTTGCTCCACTCGTAATCCTCTTCGGTGCCGATGACGAACTTGATTTCATCGAGCGCCTTGAGATGCGCGAGATTTTCCCAGCGATTACGTTCGACCTCGCCGCTGCCGGGGCATTTCAAATCCATGATCCGCCGCGCGCGTGGGTCCACTTTGGAAATATCGTGCGCGCCGCTCGTTTCGAGCAGCACGGTAAAACCCTCGTCGCACAACGCGCGCATGAGCGGCAGCGCATTGGGCTGCAGCAATGGCTCGCCGCCGGTCAACTCGACGAGCGGTAATTTAAGAGAATATCCTGAATCGAGGGAACGCGCTGAAGTCTGAGCGCTCCTCGAACCATTTGACGCTTCCCCCTCATCCGCCCTCCGGGCGCCTTCTCCCCCAGTGGGGGAGAAGGATGGGATGAGGGGGTAAGCCGCCGCCTGCCGTTTAATTTCCATTACTATATCCGCCAGCGATTGTTTCCTGCCTTCCGTGAAGGCATACGCCGTGTCGCAATAGGAGCAGCGCAAATTGCACGCCGTGAGCCGCACAAAAATGCACGGCAATCCGGCCAGGGTGCTTTCCCCCTGCAGGCTCAGATAAATTTCATTGATGACCAAAGTCTCCGGCATTCGCCCAATCTAGCGGCTGAGATTTGATTAGTGAATAGCTATTCTTCACTATTCACTATTTCGGAACGCCGCGCTATCGTCTGCGCCATGACAATCTACGACAGCCCCACTTTTCAAATGGCCTGCCAGCAATTCGACTCGGTGGCCAACCGCCTCCAAATCCCCGAGAACGAACGCCACCGCCTCAAATATCCGAAGCGCTCCATGATCGTCTCCCTGCCCATCCATTGCGACGATGGCGTCGTAAAAGTTTTCAGCGGTTACCGCGTGCAGCATCACCTGACCCTCGGTCCCACCAAGGGCGGCTTGCGTTTTCATCCCGATGTCACCCTGGGCGAAGTCGCCGCGCTGGCGATGTGGATGAGTTGGAAATGCGCCCTCACCGGCCTGCCCTACGGCGGCGCGAAGGGCGGCATCGCCTGCGATCCCCGGAAAATGTCCATCACGGAACTCGAACGTCTCACCCGCCGTTACACGCAGGAAATGATCCCGTTCATCGGCCCTCAGGTGGACGTGATGGCCCCGGACGTCGGCACGAACGAACAAACGATGGCCTGGATGATGGACACCTATTCCGTCCACATGGGCAACGCGGTGCCGAGCATCGTCACCGGCAAACCCGTGCTGCTCGGCGGTTCGGTTGGCCGACGCGAAGCCACCGGCCGCGGCGTCGCCTATCTGGTCAATCGCTCCATGGACACCATTGGCCTGGATGCCAGCAAAGCCACGGCGGTCGTGCAAGGATTTGGAAATGTGGGTTCGGTCGCGGCGCTTTCCATGGCGAAATACGGCGTCAAAATCATCGCCGTGAGCGACGCCTTCGGAGGTCTTTATAATCCCAAGGGATTGGACATCTGGAAACTCGACCAATACGCCAACGAAAAAAATACCGTCGTCGGTTTCCCCGAAGCCGAACCCATCACCAACGAAGAATTGCTCCTCACGCCGTGCGATATTCTGGTGCCTGCGGCCCTGGAGCGGCAGATCACGGAGAAGAACGCCGGGAAAATCCAATGCCGCATCCTCGCCGAAGCCGCCAACGGCCCCACCACTTACGAGGCCGATGCGATTCTGGAGCAGCGCCCCGAAATTTTTGTCATACCCGACGTGTTATGCAACGCCGGCGGCGTGGTCGTGTCCTACTTCGAATGGGTGCAGGACTTGCAGAGCTTTTTCTGGAACGAAACCGAGGTGACCGATAAATTGTTCCGCATCCTCGAAGGCGCCTTCACGCAAATCCTGACCCTGAGCCGCAAGCAAACCATGTCCATGCGCCAGGCGGCGTTAAGCCTGGGCATCACCCGCGTCCGCGAAGCCAAAAAAATCCGCGGGCTGTTTCCGTGATAAATTATTGTAGGAGCCGAGGTGACGAGGCTCTGACTGAACCGAAATGAGATGCATTGGAGTCATGATTGCGGCAGAAACGAAGAGGAAGCAATGAAATCCAAGCCGTCTCGTGCCGAAGCATTTAAAGGACAAATTGCGTTGCTTCAACGAAAGATAGAACAGGGAGAATGTCATCCCTCATGGGGCAAGCGAGCCATTGCACAATTTGAAAAACGAATAATTAAGAAGGAGAAAGCCATTCGCCAAAGACGAAAATGAGTTCAAATTGGGTCACCATCAAACCCGAGACTTGTTTGACATCGCAGGGCTTAGAGATGTAAAATGACCAATATGACGGCGATTGCAAAGCGTATCGAACAGGAGATTCGAGAACTGCCGATGGAAGACATGTTGTTTCTCCATGAGCAGCTTGTCGCGTCCATCCACGAAAAGGAAGACGCTCAGACGCTTGACCCGGCTTTCCGCGACGCGATTCAACAACGCGTCAAAGAGATTGATTCCGGTAATGCCAAAGGGGTTGACGCTTTCCAAGCGCTCAAGGAAATGTAGATGCCGTCCCGGGACAAGCCGATAAGGCTCCACGTCGAGGCCAGGGCTGAGTTGCAGACTTCGGTCACTTTTTATCGAGAGCGCGCAGGCCAGCACTGGGTTGCCCGATTCAAGCAAAGAGTGGCTGAGGGGTTCAAGACCATCGCGGCCAATCCGCAGCGCCATCCACCCGTGCCGGGTTTGCCGGAAGTCAGGAAACTCCGAATCGAACAATTTCCCTTCTCACTGCTTTACGTTGAACGGGCCGATTATATTTGGGTGGTTGCGATTGCTCACGGAAGCCGCAAGCCTGGTTATTGGAAGGACCGGATTTCCTAAAGAAAAATGGTTCATGCTTGGGGCGGGATTGAAGAATGCCTTTTCCGGGCATGGCGCAATTCCAGAAGGCGCGGTTTGAGTGCTTCCAACAACTGTTGGGGTTCACCCCTGGCGTCCGGTGAAGAGCGTCCTGAATCAATCGCTCGGCGGTTGCGTCCCACTTGGCACGGTCCCTCGGATCGCAGTTGCGGACTTCCCAAAGCGCATTAAGCAGGCGCTCCAGCTCAGGGCTCATCCCGGGAAAGCCTTTGACAGAATGCGGTCTGATTCTTCCTTGCTCATTCCGCTTCCGTGGTAAATGCGCAGGTTATCCTCGAGTGTCCTTTTAGTTGCCTGGACCATGCTTGCCACCGCCCGGCCGGGAAAATCCGGATGCCCGGTCGCCACGGAGATTAGCCGGCCAAATCGAAGGAGACGTTCGACCGTCTTCTTATGTTCCGCGAGCAACTCCGGGCTGGGATTACCCAGAAGATGCTCATCCTCCCATCGGCTGAGGCTGTTGAGGCACCAACTCCATTGTTCCGCCTCATCGGCAAGCTCGGCCGTCAGGCGCTTTTCCAACCTGCCTATCGTGTCCGGCATTGCAAAAGCAATTTCCATGGGACGAAATTACCACGGCCGTCCGATGATGTCTGGCGAGGTTGGCGTTAGAATAGGAGAGAACCGCGAGATACGGAAAACACGCTAAATCACTTTCCTGTTCGCGTGTTTGGCGTATTTCGCGGTTTAAAAGTCTTGTGAAAAAGCGAGTTGTTTTTAGCTGCGGTTTGACTCCCGCAAAAGTTATGCGATGCTGCGTCACGAATTTGCAGACCTATGACGCAAGACCTGACGGAAAAATTGACAAGCTCCGAACAAGACCATCACCCGGGCGGAAAACACTGGACCACGGCGCGCGAGCGTCTGCTGCTCTTGACGCTGGCGGCGATCCAGTTCACCACCATTGTGGATTTCCTGATCATCATTCCGCTCGGGCCGCAATACATGGAGGTGTTTGGCATCAATACCAAACAATTTCAATGGATTGTCGGCGCCTACGGGATCAGCGCGGGCACGACGGGACTTTTGGCGTGCTTCGTTCTTGACCGGTTCGACCGCAAGCAGGCGCTGGTGTGGTGTTACCTGGGTTTTGCCTTGGGCACGTTTTTTTGCGCCATTGCTCCCACGTATCATTTGCTGGTGATGGCGCGTTATGTGGCCGGCGCTTTTGGCGGCGTCTGCGGCCCGGTCATCTTGTCCATCGTCGGCGATGTGGTTCCAATGGAGCGGCGCGGCCGGGCAATGGGAACGGTGATGTCCGCGTTTGCGGTGGCGTCCATCATCGGCGTGCCGGCGGGTTTATATGTGGCGGACCATTACAATTGGCATGTGCCCTTTTACGCGATTGCGGGTTTAAGCGTCATTATTCTCGTGGTCGCGGCGGTCATCACGCCGCCGTTGCGCGGGCATTTGGCGCATGTGCATGAAGACCATCCGGTCGCGCGCGCCTGGGCGGTGATGACTCATCCCGACCATCTGCGGGCCTATGTTTTCATGGCGGCGCTGACTTGCGCGGGCTTTCTCATTTTTTCCTACGTGCCCACTTACATGGTTCTGAATGTGGGCATGACGAAGGAACAGTTGCCGTGGATTTATGTCTGCGGCGGGGTCTGCACGGTGTTCAGCATGAATTGGATCGGGCGCTGGGCGGACCGTTCGGGCAAGTTGAAAGTATTCACGATCATCTCCCTGTCCTGCGCTGCGCCGATTCTGCTGGTTACGAATCTTCATCATGCCCCGCTGTGGGTGGCGCTGGCTATCTCCACGCTGCTGTTTATTTGCATGTCTGGCCGCATGGTTCCCGCGATGGCCATGATGACCGGGGCGGTTGAACCGCGCTACCGGGGTGGTTTCATGAGCATCAATTCCTCCGTGCAACAATTTTCCATGGGCGTGACTTCGTTTCTCAGCGGGTATATCATCGGTGAAGGGCCGAACAAGGAAATGACCCATTTTCCCATCAACGGGATTCTGGCGATCATGTTCGCCTACGGCTGCATTTACCTGGCGAAATTTTTGAAAGGCCCGCCGGAGGGCGCCATCGCAGTGGATCCCATCTTTGCTGAACAGTGAATCAGTCGCGGGGAGCGCACGCGCCTCGCGTGCCCTTCGCGGCGCCTCGCCGCGAAGAAATAAAACGTGCGCAATGGAGAGAGCGCTTTAAATGTTTGGACGACGCTTTTTTTGCGGTTGGCGAGGGCGCCAACCGCTGCACGCGAGGCGCGTGCGCTCCCCCCGGACATAAGGATTTCGCGCTTCAGACCGGAGGGCCGGCAGGCGGGCGTTTTTGCATCAAGTAACGGGCGAAAGACCAAAGGCCGGAGAAGCGGTAGCCGGGGTCAACGTAATGTTCGATCACATAGAACGCGAAATAATAGAACCGGCAGAAACACCAGATCGAAATTGCCAGCAACACCGCGACCTTGAGCGTGGGAAGTTCCACGAGCAGCAGCACCGAGGACAGAATGCCCACCACCAGAAACAGGATGCCTTTGAGTTTGATGAGCGTGGGAGAAGTGAGGTTGGTCATGGCAAGACAAGTTTTGGCAATTCCCGATTAGTCAGGCGGCGCGAATTGATCTCCATCTTTTCCAAAGCGTAAGGGCCAGCGCCAACACGCCCAAAACCAGCGACGCTGTGAAAAACCAATTGGAATCAAGTCGCCATTGCAATTGGCCGTTCACGGTTTGAGACCCGGTGATGTGAAACCGCGTCAGGCCCAAATAGCTGCTCACGATGGCCGAGATCGTCAGAATAACGCCCAACCAGAAGCGCCGGGGGTTGCCGATGCAACTCCAGTAGAGTGCGAACACGCAGGCAACGATGGTAATCAGCCATTGAGCCGCGGCAATTTCGATTAGAATATTCATAAGTTAAACAGTGCTACTGACGATCCGGTGGAAATGGTTAAAATGCCGCTCCGCCAGAGAACCGGGTAATGTTTCTTCTCCATAATCTACCAAGAAATGACCACGCCATGTTTGCAATGTCAAACCGTAAAACACAGATGAATTCCGCATGCGCGCCCCTTGACAAACGCACCAAGCGCGAATCTTCTCCCTCTCCCCGCGAGGAACGAGCGGGGAGAGGGACGGGGAGAGGGGCCACACCAAAGACGATACGATCACCCCTCTCCCTAACCCTCGCCCCATTCGTCCCTCATGGGGCGAGGGAACCAGATTGCCACATCCGTTGGTGCGGGTCTTAAGTTACGCCAATTCCGCATGGCAAAAATCCAAGGCTGGTACATTTGCATAATGATTTATTCAGGCTATAATGGCTGGTGCAGGAGGCGTGTTCCTTGACATCCTCCGCCGTCGCGTAAAGACGCTATGGCGGACAAGCCGGGCGAGATGCAGGTTGAGCCATTTGAGATTCAAGCTGGATTGCCACAATTGCGTACGCATGTTGTGGCCGTGATCAGCCGATGAATGCGGAGGTTATTGCCGATATCAAGGGCCAAAACACGTTCTCGAATGGTTCGCTTACCGCCTATTACCGCATAACGACCGCCACGAAAGGCCCGTAATTCCACCTATTACCGCTAGTACCGCTTATTTTTTAGGGGGGGAGGGGTGGGCGTTTGACGGATGCGAAAATGATATTACCTTCCGAAATAGAAAGCTTCGGGCCTTCTAATGGAGGGTCCGGCGGAAAGAATTGAAGATGAGTAACACGAACATGGAATGGGAACGGCCGGCCGCGAATTTGACGGCGGTTTTGGATGAGAGCGAAGGCGCGGCGGTCGCGGCGGCCACACCGTCGTCGTCGGCGGGTGACGGCAAATTGCTGGACGCGTATTCGCAGGCGGTGGTGCGCGCCGCGGATCTCGTGAGCCACGCGGTCGTAAATATCGAAGTGCGCAAACAAATCCCCGGTCGCGGCGAGGCGCGCGCGGGCAGCGGCTCGGGCTTCATCATCAGCCCGGATGGATTGGTGCTGACGAACAGCCACGTCGTCCACGGCGCGAGCAAGATCGAGGTGACGCTCGATGATGGTCGCCGGCCGGACGCCCACTTGATTGGCGAAGACCCCGAAACCGATCTTGCGGTGCTGCGCATTTACGCTCCGAATTTGACGGCGGCGAAACTCGGCGAGTCGAAGGATTTGCGGGTCGGCCAGCTTGCCATTGCGATCGGCAATCCCTACGGATTTCAATACACCGTGACGGCGGGCGTGGTGAGCGCGCTGGGCCGCTCGTTGCGCGCGAGTTCGGGCCGGTTGATGGACGATATTATCCAGACCGACGCGGCGTTGAATCCGGGAAATTCGGGCGGGCCGCTGGTGAATTCGCGCGGGGAAGTGATCGGCGTGAACAGCGCGGTGATTCTTCCGGCGCAGGGGATTTGTTTCGCCATTGCGATTGACACGGCGAAATTCGTCGCCGGCTGGCTGATCAAAGACGGCAAGATCCGGCGGAGTTACATCGGCGTGGGCGGACAGAATGTGAAATTGCACCGGCGGGTGGTGCGGTATCACAATTTACCGTTGGAAACCGGGATGCTGGTGGTATCGGTCGAGCCGCGCAGTCCGGCGGAAAGCGCGGGTTTGCAGGTGGGCGATGTGATCGTGGAGTTCGCCGGCCAGCCGGTGGCGACGATTGACGCGCTGCACAAGCTATTGACTGATTCGCGGATTGGCAACCAGACGCCGATCCGGTTTATCCGGCACACGGAAAACCTCGCCGCGGAAATTGTTCCCGGCGAGTCGCAGTGGAGAGGAGAGTGAGGAAAGCTCCAAGCACCAACGTCCAAGCTCCAGAGAATAATCAAGCGCCAACATCCAAGTGGGAATAGGCTCTCAGTCGCAGTTGTTTCGACATTGGAGCTTGAGACTTGGTGTTTCTCTGGATGTTGGAGCTTGGAATTTGGAGCTTTGCCCCAACATGGGTCAGCCATTAAAGGTTGACTCAACTGGGGCAGTGATTCAGCTTTGCCCAATATGATCAACCGTCGCGAAATGATCCGCCGCACTGGACTGGCGGCTTTGGGCCTCGGCCTGGCGGGCAAGTCCGCGCTGGCGCAGTCCGCAGTTTCCGGCAAACCCAAGCAGGTTTTGTTTTTCAGCAAGTCATCGGGTTTCGAGCATTCCGTCATTAAATCCGTGAACGGCAAGCCGGGTCTCGCGCAGAAAATTCTCGCCGAGCTTGGTCCGAAGCACGGCGTGGAATTCACGTTCTCGAAGGACGGCAGCCTGTTTACGCCGGATTACCTGGCGAAGTTCGACGCTTATTTCTTTTACACGACGGGCGTGCTGACCACCGCGGGCACCGATAAAAATCCGCCGATGACGCCGGAGGGCAAGGCGGCTTTCCTGGACGCCATCAAGCAGGGCAAGGGATTCATCGGCACGCACTCGGCGGCGGATACCTTCCACACCGGTGACACGGGCGCGGGTGAAGGCAAATCGCCGACGCGTTACAAAAATTACGGCGAAGAAGCTGATCCCTACGTGCGAATGCTGGGCGCGGAATTCATTCATCATGGCAAGCAGCAAATTTCCAAAATGCGCGTGGTGGACCCGAAGTTCCCAGGGTTCAAGGACAGCGGCGAGAGTTTTTCGTGGAATGAAGAATGGTATTCGCTCAAGGATTTCTCGCCGGACCTGCACGTGATCCTGGTGCAGGAGACGGCCGGCATGGAGGGCGAGTTTTATCAACGGCCCGCGTATCCCGAGACATGGGCGAGGATGCACGGCCAAGGTCGGGTCTTTTACACCTCGATGGGCCATCGTGACGATGTCTGGACCAATCCGTTGTTTCAGGAAATGTTGTTCGGCGGGATTGCCTGGGCGGTGCGGGATGTGGACGCGGACGTGAAGCCGAACCTCTTGAAAGTCGCGCCGGGTTGCATGGAATTGCCTCACGCTCCGGCACCTCCGAAGCCCAAGTAAATTTGATGTGTTGCAACTCAATTAACTCAGTCAAATGAAAGCATCGCGTTGGCAATAACCACCCCCGCATTACCGGATGCGGAGGCAGTGGCTGAGTCCGTTAGGACTTGGGCCGCCAACAACACAGAACTCGCCGCCACACTCGCGGCAGGCACGCCGCCGGAGCGCGCGCTCACCCGCTGGTCAATGGAACTTCTGCGCGGGCACCGGACGACGGAAGCGCTGGCGGTGATGCGCGCCGCGCTGGCGCTCAGTCCGGGTGATCCGGAGCGCTGGACGAATTACGGCGCCCTATTGAACCAGGAAAATATCCCGGCGGAAGCCGCCGCATGCCTGGAACATGCCCTCGCCCTGTCGCCAGGGCGACCCGACACCTGGGTGTTGCTCGGCATGGCGCGAAAGAAACTTGGCGACCCGGTTGCCGCCGAAGCCGCCTACCGCGAAGCGTTGAAGCATCAACCCAATTCAATTCCAGCCTGGCAATTTCTGGGCTTGCTGAAACAGGAGCAACGGCAATATGCGGAGGCGATTGATTGTTTCACCACGTGCGTCAAGGCTGGCGGGACCGACGCGTCGCTGTTTGCAAATCTGGGCAGGCTCTATTACCAGGTCGGCCGGATCCCCGAGACGAACAAGGCGTACCGGCGGGCGGCGAGTTTGGATCCCGCCAATCTGCATTATCTCCGGATGGCCAGAAAAACCAGCTTCCTACAAGACATTATCGCGGGCGAATCAGTGGATGAAGCCGTTGCCGGTTTTAAGAACTCATATTTCAAGGGAGAACTCATGGCCGAAAACGAACTGGCGGATTTATTCAGCTCCGCATTCTCGCTGCTCAGCGGATTTGGGTACCTGGAGGCCGCCCGGCGGTTGGGCGCGAAGCAGCTCGAACTGAAGCCTCACAATCCGTCGGTGGAATATATATTGAAGGCACTTGCTGGAGATCCGGATTTGGATCGCTCAACGTCGGAATATGTGGTCGAGCATTTTGACGGTTTCGCGGAGGGGTTTGACGCGCAATTGGTGGACGTGCTGGGCTACGATGTGCCGGAAAAGATTTGCTCCGCAGTCCGCGAGCGGACGGCGGCGGGAAAGCTTTACGACACCCTGGACGCCGGTTGCGGGACCGGCTTGTGCGGACCCATGCTGCGCCCTTTGAGCCGGAGACTGACCGGCGTTGACCTTTCACCCAAAATGCTGGATGAGGCGCGGAACCGGGGAATTTATGACGCGCTGGCTTGCGAGGACCTGATCGCCTATCTAGGCCGCTGCCCCGCGCAGTTTGACTTGATCGTGGCGGCGGACGTGATGATTTACTTCGGCGATTTGAAACCGATTTTTTCTGGCGCGGCGATAGCGCTACGGCCGGGCGGTCTCCTCGCCTGCAGCATAGAATCATGGAATGGAGCGGGATTCCATCTGCAACCATCGGGCCGGTTCGCACAAGCTCCGGATTATGTCCGCTCCCTCGCGGCGGCGGAATTTGAACAACTTGCCGACATAGAAACCACCATTCGTCTCGAAGGCATCGGACGATTGCTGGGCGACATTTTTATTTTCAGGCGGCGGTGATCCGGCGGATGCGCAACTGCAAGACCGCCAAAAACTTTGTTGTCGAAAATCGTTTGGCTCTCTCCATAATGCAAGCCACTCTATGCGCGCGCTACTTCCAATTGGCTGGCTGGCTCTCACACTGACTTGCAGACTTTTTGCGGCGGACGACTACACGCCGGGGCCGGATTCCAAAACGCAACCCGGCGTAACCAAGGGCGAGATCACCAAATATACTTTCGACGAGAGCAAAATCTTTCCGGGCACGACGCGCGATTACTGGGTTTACGTGCCGCAACAATACGACGCGGCCAAACCCGCGTGCGTGATGGTTTTTCAAGACGGCATCCAATACAACGCCCCGGTGGTGTTCGATAATCTCATCGCGAAAAAGGAAATCCCGGTGATCATCGGCGTGTTTGTGCAGCCCGGACGCGTGAAGGCGCGGGAGACGAACGCGCTGGACCGGTTCAATCGCAGCTATGAATACGACGGCTTGGGCGAGAATTACGCGCGCTTTCTCGTGGAGGAATTGCTGCCGGTGGTCGCGAAGAAATATAATCTGAGCACGAATGCCAATGACCGGGCGATTGCCGGGGCAAGCTCGGGCGCCATCGCCGCGTTCACGGCGGCGTGGGAACGGCCGGACGCATTCCGGCGCGTGTTCAGCTCCATTGGCACGTATGTCGGTTTGCGCGGCGGGAATATTTATCCCACGCTGATTCGCAAGACGGAGCCGAAGCCGTTGCGGATTTTTTTGCAGGACGGCACGGGCGACCTGAATATTTACGGCGGCAACTGGCATCTCGCCAATGAGGAAATGCTTTCGGCGCTGGAATTCGCCGGTTACGAAGTCAACCACGTCTGGGGCGACGGCGCGCACAACGGCAAGCACGCCACGGCGATTTTTCCGGACGCGCTGCGCTGGTTGTGGCTGGAATATCCCGCGCCCATCAAGGCGGGTAATGGCTCCAAGCAGCCGCTCACGGAGATTTTAATTCCCGGTGAAGGCTGGCAAGTCGCCAGCGCGGGGCATTATTTTGTGAACAAACTCACAGCGAATTCCGCCGGCGAAATTTTCTTTAGCGACCGCTCGAGCATTGGCAAGGTCGGGTTGGACGGCAAACAATCCCTTTTTGCACAGGCAAAGTCATCATTGGGCGGGATGATGTTCGGGCCGGACCGCAGGCTCTACGCCTTCCAAAGCGAAGCTGTGCAAATCGTGGCTTATGACGTGAACAGCAACGAAACGGTGATCGCGGACAACGTGCAATGCCGCGATCTCGCGGTGACGCACGGGAATGAGATTTATTTCACGGATCCAAGCAATCATAAAGTCTGGTTCATTGATGCGAACCGGCAAAAACGCGTGGTGGATCAGTTCATCAATTCGCCTAGCGGTGTGCAACTGACGCCGGACCAGAGCTGGCTGCTGGTTTCGGATGCGGACGGACAATTCGTTTATTCGTTTCAAATCCTGCCGGATGGTTCGCTGACCAACCGTCAGCGGTATTTTTATCTGCACCTCGAGGACGGCAGCACGCAGAGCGGCGCGGGCGCGATGACCGTGGACACGCAGGGGCGTTTGTATGTGGCGACAGAAATGGGCGTGCAAATTTGCGACCAGGCCGGGCGCGTCCAGTGCATCCTGTCCGCGCCGCATAGGTCGGAAATTCCAGCGATAGCCTTCGGCGGGGCGAATGTGGATGAGCTTTACCTCGCGTGCGGAGACACCATTTACAAAAGGAAGACCAAGGCGAAGGGGGTGCTGAGTTTTCAAGACCCGATCAAACCGCCCACGCCCAGGCTTTAAGAAGTTTGGAGTTTAAAGTTCGTCGTGAGGACGCGCAAAAGCATTGCTTTGAACGAAATGGTACCGCGGGCCAAGACGGCGTTTCCCATGCTCGTGAATGAATTGACGAATACCGATTCCTCGCTGCTCGATACCATCACCAAGGCGTTGATACGAATTGATCCTGACGCGGCGGCGAAGGTGTTTGTGGACCGGGCCACCGCCGCGAAATGACGGCGAAGAAATCAAGCCGGGTTATTTACAAAAAAAGATTTCAGGATTAAATTCCAGGCGCGGAAAAAATCAAATGTCATGATTCTGGAAATATATACGCTGTTTCACGTCCTGATCAGCCTGGCGGGGATTATCGCCGGGTTCCTGGTCATGTGCGGGATGCTGGCGGGGAAACGGCTGGATTGGTGCTCGGCGGTGTTCCTGACGGCCACGTTGGCTACGAGTGTGACGGGATTTTTCTTTCCAGTGCAACATTTCATGCCCTCGCACGCGGTCGGCCTTATTTCGCTGGCGATGCTGGCCGTGGCCATTTACGCGCGGTATCCCCGTCAAATTAAGGGCGGTTGGAGCAAGGTTTACGTCATTGCCGCGATGTTGGGCCAATATCTGAACGTGTTTGTCCTGATCGTGCAATTGTTCATGAAGGTACCGGCGCTTAAAGAGCTGGCGCCGACGCAAACAGAGCCGCCATTCAAGATCACGCAGCTCGTGGTATTGATTTTTTTCGTTTTGTTTACCGTCGTCGCGGCGATTCGTTTCCGTCCCGAGCCAATCCACGCCGCTTGACCGACATGGCCGGTTGCTGATTAACCATTTGTCATCACTGAAATTACGAACGGCGCTTTGAACCTGATTGATTTCGTTGACTCATAAATTTCAGGTTGCTCCCTTGATTATTAGCCGCAGCGACATTATCTATGTTTTCGGTGCTGGTCTTGCTATGTCACTTAATAAACAAAATTTGGTTACTCCGCCTCCCCGATGAATGGGCCCCTTGAATTTCTGGTCCGGCACGGCGCCACCGTCTTGTTTGCGGCGGTGTTTGTCGAACAAATGGGCGTGCCTTTGCCGGCCGCGCCGTGGCTGCTGGCGGCGGGCGCGTTGGCGGGTACGGACAGAATCAGTTGGCTGATGGCGCTGCTGGCGGCCACTTTGGGATCGCTGATCGCCGATGTGATCTGGTTCAACTTGGGGCGTCACCAGGGCAATCGGATTCTGAATTTTCTTTGCCGCATTTCGCTCGAGCCGGACTCGTGTGTGCGCCGAACGCAGAATCTTTTCACGCGGTTCGGAATGCGCGGCGTGATCGTGGCGAAGTTCGTTCCGGGCCTGAGCCTGCTGGTGCCGCCGATGGCCGGCAGTTCCGGCGTGAGTTTGTCGCGGTTCATTTTTTTCGATGGGCTGGGTTCGCTGCTTTACGGTGGCACTTTCATTCTCGTGGGCGTTCTGTTTAGCCACCAGTTGGACCAGGTCATCGCCGCGCTCGCCAGCCTAGGCGGCAACGCGCTGACGGTAATCGTCGCGCTCGCTGCGGCTTACATTGGCTTCAAGTTTTACCAGCGGCAGCGGCTGATCAAGGAATTGCGCATGGCGCGGATCACCGTGGACGAACTGCATCAAAGACAAGAGGCGGGCGAGCAACCCGTGATTCTCGATCTGCGGTCGCTCTCGGAAATCGAGCGCGATCCTGCCATGATTCGCGGCGCGCGCCACGCCACGATGGAAGATGTGGATCGCCGCCACGGCGAAATCCCCCGCGACCGCGAAATCGTGCTCTACTGCTCCTGCCCCAACGAGGTGAGCAGCGCCAAACTGGCGTTGCTGCTCCGCCGCAAGGGCATCACGCGCGTACGGCCTTTGCTCGGCGGGATTGACGCCTGGCGCGAGCGCAATTATCCAACCGAACTCCGCATCATCGGCGTCGCGAACACCCCGATTGACGATTTGAAGAGCAACGAGGCGACCTCATGAAAACCACTTTTGATTGAGCGGTCGGGAAAACCTTTGCCGGTCGCAACATATTATTACTAACTATGCCCAAGCCTGTGATTTGGACAGTGGACGACGACCCGGACGTTTTGCGGGCCGTGGAACGCGACTTGCGCCGCCAATATGGCGACCGCTACAAAGTCATCTCCGCGGATTCCGGCGCTTCCGCGCTGGAAGCGGTGAAGCAATTGAAGTTGCGCAACGAGCCGGTGGCGCTTTTTCTGGTGGACCAGAGGATGCCGCGCATGTCCGGTGTGGAATTTCTGGAACAGGCGATGGAGTTTTATCCAGAGGCCAAACGCGCATTGCTGACCGCTTACGCGGACACGGACGCGGCCATTCGCGCCATCAACGGCGCTCAGGTGGATCATTATTTGATGAAGCCATGGGACCCGCCGGAGGAGCGGCTTTATGGCGTGGTGGACGACATGCTGGACGACTGGCAGGCCAATTATCATCCGGTGTTTGAAGGCGTGCGCGTGGTCGGCCATCAGTGGTCGCCACTGGCCAATGAGATTCGTGATTTCCTGGGGCGCAATTTTGTGCCGCACCACTGGCTCAACATCGAAACCGAGGAGGAGGCAAAGAAACTACTCGATTCGACGGGAGCCGACCCGGCGTCGTTACCGCTGGTGGTTTTTGCCGACGGCTCGTTCCTGTCGAATCCGCCCATCGCGGAAATTGCCCGCAAACTGGGATTGAGGACGAAGGCGGAATTTCCCTTTTACGATCTGGTGGTCGTGGGCGCGGGACCGGCGGGACTGGCGGCGGCGGTTTACGGCGCGGCGGACGGATTGCATACCTTGCTCGTGGAACGCGAAGCGCCCGGCGGACAGGCGGGGCGGAGTTCGCGCATCGAAAATTACCTCGGCTTTCCCGTGGGACTGAGTGGCACGGACCTGGCCCGGCGCGCCGTGGCCCAGGCACGGCGTTTTGGCGCGGAAATTCTCGCGCCGCAGGAAGTCAGGAGCGTTCGCGTGGAAGGGCCGGCGCGGGTGCTCACACTGGCGGACGGCGCCGAAGTAGGTTGCCGCGCATTGCTCATCGCCACGGGCATTGCATTTCGAAAACTGGACGTGCCGGGACTGGACCGGTTGAGCGGCGCGGGGGTGCATTATTACGCGCCGATGTCCGAGGCGTTTTCGTACCGGGATGGCTGCATCTACATCGTGGGCGGCGCGAATTCGGCAGGCCAGGCAGCGTTGTATTTTGCCAAAATCGCCCGCCAGGTCACGATGGTGGTGCGCGGTAATTCGCTTTCTGACAGCATGTCGCAGTACTTGGAGAACCAAATTGGCGCGACGAAAAATATCGAAGTCCGTTTAAATTCAAACGTGATTGCCGTGGACGGAGCAGAGCGCTGCGAGAAAATCACCATTCAGAATAACAAAACCTGCGAGCAGGAAACCGTGCCGGCGAGCGCTCTGCTGATTTACGCGGGTGCGATTCCGCGCACCGACTGGCTGGGCGCGATGGTGGAGCGGGATGAGCAGGGTTACCTGTATTCCGGCCAGCATTTGATGCGCGAAGGCCGGCGGCCAACCGGATGGATGGCGGACCGCGACCCGTTTTATCTGGAGACCAGCGTGCCGGGGATTTTTGTCGCCGGGGATGTGCGGCATCGTTCTGCCAAGGGCGTCACCTCCGGCGTCGGCGAGGGCGCCATGGCCGTGAAACTGGTCCACGAATACCTCGGCCTTTCCTGATTATGGATCAAACTGCCGTCCAACAAGTCCGCACCAACCCGTTGTTCGCAAATTTAACCGACGAGCAGTTGGAATGCATCGCCGCAGGCAAAATCATTGACGTGCCGGCGGGCACGGTGCTCGTGAAGCAGGGGGAGCTTTATCCCTTCTTTTTTGTGGTCCTCGAAGGCGAAATTCGGATCTCGCGCACTTATGACCGCCAGGAAATTCTGATGGGGGTCATCAAGCCCGGCAAATATTCCGGCGAAACCACGTTGCTCCTGGATATTCCGTGGATGGCGGCGGCGCGGGTGTCGAAGCCGGCGAAGCTGTTCCAACTTAACGAAGAGGATTTCTGGCGGATGTTGAGCAATTGCCGCACGGTGGCGCGGGAGATTTTTCGCATGGCGGCAAACAAGATGCGCAACATGGAGGGCTATTCCCAGCAGCGGGAAAAGCTCGCCTCGCTCGGCACCATGGCGGCGGGCCTGGCGCACGAACTGAATAACCCGGCGGCGGCGGCGCGCCGGGCCGCAACGCATTTGCAGGAAACCTCGGACAAAGCGCAGTGCCTGCTTTGCGAGCTATCCAATACCCTCACTTCCGAGAATTGGCAGGACCTTGCGTCCGCCACGCAGGATGGCGCGGCACGGATTGCGAAAGCCCCCGCGCTTGGGCACCTCGAACGCAGCGACCGCGAGGAAATCATCGCCCACTGGCTCCAGGCCCATGGCGTGGCCACTGCGTGGGATCTCGCGCCCACTTTTGTTAGCGCAGGATTGGACGTGCCCTGGCTCGAGGAACTGGCCGCAAAACTTCCCGTAGCCGATCATGCGAACTCCCTCGCCTGGCTCGAAGCGCGTCTAAGCTTGAAATTATTGGTGGGACAGGTGGAGCAAAGCACAACCCGCATTGCCGAGCTGGTCAAGGCCGTCAAATCCTATTCCTACATGGATCAATCCCCCATGCAGGAAATTGACATCCACGACGGTTTGGAAAGCACCCTGACAATGCTGGGCCACAAATTAAAAAACCTGACCCTCGTTCGGGCCTATGACCGTTCCGTGCCGCGCATCATGGCCTTCGGCAGCGAATTGAACCAGGTCTGGACCAATCTCATTGATAACGCGATCCACGCCGTCAATGGCACCGGCAAAATCTGCGTCGGCACCTGCCGCGAGGACAATCAGTTGGTTGTGGAAATTGTGGACAATGGGCCGGGCATTCCGCCGGAGGTGCAATCGCACATGTTCGAGCCATTCTTCACCACCAAACCCGTCGGCGCCGGCACCGGCCTTGGGCTGATCATCAGCAACCGCATCGTGGCCGACCGACACGGCGGCGAAATTGAATTCGAATCGCGTCCCGGCGAAACCCGCTTCAAAGTCCGGCTGCCGATCGAACGGAAGCAAGCGGCTGTTCCCAGCAAGGCAGCCTGAACGCGGGTATGGCCAGTTCTCAGATTTTATTACCGGGGTATTATCACCTCGAACCCGAGTGCTCTTGCGGCTACTGCCTGATTCTCATCGTTGGACATCAACCGGCGCACCCCCAGTTCCTCCATCGCCGCCAGATGCAGACGGTCAAAAGCGCGGCAATGAAGTCTTCCAGAGGCCTGATGTTGCCGGAGAGCCGTGGCAATTGTTGCGCCAGGAACTTCCGCGAAAGTGAATGGTTCATCCTCCCGCATGGTCCGCAGCCGGCTCTGCAACTGATTGTGTTCCGAGGTGCGAAGTTCCCCGCCCAGCCACATACCACGCAATTGAATGAGGGTTTCCAGTTCGGCGAGCGGCGAAATAATTGCTTTCGCTTCTGACATGACCGCTATACGAGCGGCGGCGCTCTCTGGCTCCGGTAATAGCAACTTCAGAAGCGAACTCGTGTCCAGGTAAATCATTTCCGTCGCGTGACGAGCGGGCGATCCGCGCGATCAGCCGCTATATACTTATCCACCAACCGCACCACTCTGCCTTTGCCAAAAACGCTTTCCTGCCATTTGGCATGCGCCACCGGGTCGAAACGCCTGCGCGGCTTTTGCGGTTCCTCGTAGCGCACCAGCTTGGCCACCGGCTTCGCGTCGCGGGTGATGATGATTTCCTTTTCCACCTGCAGCCGCGATTCCGCCTCGGGCCATTTCTGCCGCAAGTCCCGGATGCTGATCGTTTTCATGCGTTTAGTATAACATGTTTCACGCAGAGGTCAATGAGCGATCACTTCCCAATCTTTTCCGCCGCCAGTCGGGAAGCGTCAGCGACCAATCCCAGGTGCTTCAGAAATTCTTCCCGCTTGTCCGCCGGCAGCACGGATAAAATCTCCATCTGCAAGGTCAGCGCGATTTCCCGCACCTCGTCATACTTGCGCTTCCCTTGCGGTTTGAGGCTGATGCGGTAGGCCCGGCGGTCGCGCTCGTGCGCCTTGCGTTCCACCAGGCCGCACTCGGCCATGCGTTCGAGCAGGGACGCAATCGTGTTGGCATCGCTGCTCATCAGGTCGGTCAGTTCCCTTTGCGTCATGCCCTTGGAATCGCCTTCCAGCAGGGTGCGCATGACCGTGAACTGGTCGGGCGTCAACCCCGTGTGCGCGATGCGGCGGCGAAACGTCTGGTTTAGATTAAACCAGCAGCGCCGCAGCAGCGTCGGCAGCCGCCGGCGTCCGGGCGCATCGGCGGGTAGATTGTCCAGAATGGAACGGTTGCCCGGTTTGATTTTAACGGTTGCTTCCGGCGGCATATATTACGTGTGAGTATTATTAGTGTTGCGCTACCGCCCAAGGTGTAGAATACTACGCATGCTCTTGGAAGCAAATTAGCGTCGGTCGCGCTGTTGGCTTTTGAAGAATTGGCTATGAAACTGACAATTCCGATCCTGGCAAGTCTGGTTCTTCTCACCGGCGAAATTTTTCCACCCAGCATTCACGCGCAACCCGCCACCGGCTGGCTTAACTGGCGCGGCCCCCTGCAAAACGGCTTCTCGCTCGAAACCGGGCTGCCGGACAGCGTTGATCCGCAGCATCCGCTATGGGTCGCCGATTTCCCCGGGCAATCCACGCCCGTCATCGCCAACGGCAAGCTCTACATCATGGGCTATCTCGGCGAAGGCGAAAATTTGCAGGAGGGCGTCATCTGTTACGACGCCGAGACGGGCAAGGAACTCTGGCGGAGGCTTTTCAACGATTTTCTCAGTGACACGGTTTATTTGCGTTACGGCACCTCCAGCCCGGCCGTGGATGGCGAAACGGGCAATGTCTATATTCAGGGAACGCAGGGCATCCTCGCCGCCTTTGATGCGAACGGCAAAATACTCTGGCAACATTCGCTGATGGAGGAATATGGCCGGCTCACTTTTCCGAACAGCCGCACCGCCTCGCCAGTGATTGATCAGGATCTCGTCATCACCCGCGGCATCACGGCCAATTGGGGCGGCAACGGCCCCGCCGCCGATCGTTTTTACGCTTTCGACAAGAAGACCGGCGAACTCGTCTGGTCGTCCACTCCCGGCGAGCGCCCGATGGACAATTCCTTTTCGCAGCCTTATCTCGGTTGGCAGGATGGCCGTCGCGTCCTTTATTCCGCCACCGGCGATGGCGCGGTGGTCTGCGTCAATGTGCTTACCGGCGAACCAGTCTGGCGAGTGCATATTGCCAAGGCCGGCATCAATGCCGCCGTGCTTGTGCATAACAACGACAAGGTCATTTCCATTTACGGCACGCCTTATGAACCGGGGCAGCTCATCGCATTGAAAATTCCGCATGTCGCTCCCACCAATGCCGCGTCCGCCCCCGTCGTTGTCGAACGGACCAATTCGCAAAGCTGGGCGGATGACATTTCCACCTCGACCAGTTCGCCCATCCTGGTCGGCGACCGCGTTTTTGTGGTGAGCGAAAAGGGCGATCTTTGCTGCGTGAATGCCAACTCGGGAGAAATTCTATGGAAACTCAAAATCGGCATTGAAGAGCGCAACTCCTGCCCCGTCTTTGCCGATGGCAAGCTCTACGTCCCCATGCTCGACGACCCCGCCGCGAAGACCGAAGGCTCCGGCGAATCCGGCACCAAGGGCGCGCTTTACATCATCAAGCCCGGTGACAAGGACGGCAACATCATCGCCCATGTTTCGCTGGATGGCCGCTGCTTCGGCACACCCACGCCATATAACGGCAAGGTTTATATCCAGACCACGCGCCATCTTTATTGCTTCGGCAAGCCCGGCAACAATCCCGGTTTGCCGCCCGCGCCCGCGCCCGAAATATGGCCGGGGCACGGCGTCGCCACGCAACTGCAAATCATCCCATCGGAAATCCTCATGCGACCGGGCCAGACGCAATCATTCCGCGTGCGTTCGCTCGATGCCAAGGGCTTCACGGTGGAGGAATTATCCGATCCCGCTGGTGTGAAATGGGCTTCCTTCGTCCCTCCCACCGCCAAGGTCAAATCCGCCATGAAGGCTTCCTTCGACGCTGACGGCAAGCTGGTCGCGGCGGAAGACGTGACGCCTTCAGCCGGTGCGTTCGAAGCGCGGGTGGGCGAGCTCAAGGGTTACATTCGCGGGCGCGTCCTGCCAAATCTGCCCATCAAGCAGGACTTCGAATGGGCGACTCTCTCTGAAACCGCTCCCTTCGACAACGCGAACTTTGCCTATCCGCCGCTACCGTGGATTGGCGCGCGGTTTAAATTTGAAATTCGCGACCTCGAAGGCAACAAAGTTCTTGCGAAGACGCTCGACAATCCGTTTTTCCAGCGCGCCACCGTTTTCATCGGCGAACCTTCCACGAAAAATTACACGATGGAAGCCGACGTGATGAGCGAAGGCAACAAACGCGTCATGTCCGAGGTTGGCCTGGTGAATCAGCGTTATTATATTGTGTTGAAAGGCGCGTCCAAGAAATTGGAAGTGAACTCGACGCAGGAATTGTTCCGTCATTCCGTGGATTTTGACGCGTCGCCGAATGTCTGGTATCACCTCAAGACGCGCGTGGATGTCGCGCCGGACGGTTCCGGCGTGGTGCGCGCGAAGATTTGGAAGAAGACTGATACTGAACCCGAGCAATGGACCATCGAGGTCCCGCACAAAAACGCCCATCAAAACGGTTCGCCCGGATTGTTCGCTTTCGCCCCTCAAAAACGCGTGTACATTGACAACATCACCGTTACCTCCAATGAAAAATAAAGTTTTGAATTCTGATCCCAGGACTCAGCAAATGTTTCAAAGATCCACCAACCCTCCGCGCCTTTGCAGCTTGATGCTTGGAGCTTCCCTGGTGCTTGGAACTTGGAGCTTGGAGCTTCAATCCTCCTCCGCCGCCGATTGGCCCTGCTGGGGCGGCAGCGATCCAGGCCGCAATATGTATTCGCCGGTCACCGGCTTGCCCGATCATTTCGACGCCGGTAAATTCAAACCGAACAGCGAGGAAGTTAATCCGGCAACGACCAAGAATGTGAAATGGGCCGTGACCCTCGGTTCACAGGCGTTCGGCAACGTGGTGGTTTCCGGCGGCAAGGTTTTCGTTGGCACGAACAATGAAAACCCGCGCGATCCACAGCATGTGGGCGACCGCGGCATCCTCATGTGTTTCGACGAAAAGACCGGCGAATTTCTGTGGCAGCTCGTGGTGCCCAAACTCGCCTCCGGCAAGGTGAACGACTGGGAAGGACTTGGCTTGCTCTCCTCGCCGTGCGTGGAGGGTAACCGGGTTTATATCGTGAGCAGCCGTTGCGAGGTGCTCTGCCTGAATACGGAGGGCATGGCCAAGGGCAACGAAGGCCCGTTCATGGACGAGGCGCAATACGTCGCCGGCCCCGGCAAACCCAAGGCGAAAATCGGCCCCAAGGACGCGGACATCATCTGGCGCTACGACATGATGGATGAACTCGGCGTGTTTCCCCACAATGCCTCCAACTGCTCCATCCTCATCATCGGCGATGTTATTTACGTCTGCACTTCCAACGGCCAGGATTGGACGCATTCCAATATTCCATCGCCCAATTCGCCCAGCTTCATCGCGCTCGACAAAAAGACCGGCAAACTGCTCGGCGAGGATGACGCGAAAATCGGCCCGCATATTTTTCACGGCCAATGGAGTTCGCCCTCGGCCGGCGTGGTGAACGGCAAGCAACTGGTTTTCTTCGGCGGCGGCAATGGTTTCTGCTACGCCTTTGACGCAAAGCCCGTCAAGGAAGGCGATGACAGCTTCTTGAAGACCGTGTGGAAATACGATTGCAATCCGCCGGAGCGTTGGGGTGACGACACCGCGCACAAATATCCCGGCGCGGAAGGGCCGAGCGAAGTCAACGCCACGCCGGTGTTTTACAAAAACAGGGTTTATGTGGCCGTGGGCCAGGACCCCGAGCACGGCGAAGGCGTGGGCAATCTCACCTGCATTGACGCGACCCAGACCGGCGACGTGACCAAGACCGCCAAAATCTGGTCCTACTCCGGCATTCATCGCAGTCTTTCCACGGTGGCGATTGACCCCAAGACGGGTCTGCTGTTCGTGGGTGATTTTTCCGGGTTCGTCCATTGCCTCGACGCGGAAACGGGCAAGCTTTATTGGACGCACGACATGAAAGCGCACATCTGGGGTTCTACCCTGGTGGCTGACGGCAAGGTTTATGTGGGTGACGAGGATGGCGATTTCGTGGTGATGTCGGCCTCAAAGGAAAAGAAAATCATCAGCACGACCAACCTGGGCGCGGCCGTTTATTCCACGCCCATCGTGGCCAATGGCGTCATCTACGTCGGTTCGCAGACGCACCTGTATGCGTTCTACGACCAGTCAAAAGCCGACATTCACAGCGACGAACCCCAAAAGATCAACCTCGAACAAAAGAAACCGTGAGCTTGAATAGTCACTCGCTGAGTCCCCATCCTGAAAGGATGGAATCATCCAGCCCGGGGTTGCGAGGAACGAGTTACCCCGGGTGGTATCCGTTTAACTCCCACAACTCTGAAGGAGTTGTATCAGGGCACACCTAATTCCTTGATTTTAATCCAATGAAAAAATTCCTCCTCCTTCTGCTGATCGTGGCCGTTTACCTGCTCCATCAGGATTTTTGGAATTGGAACAGCAAGGAACTCCTTTTTGGGTTCCTGCCCGTCGGCCTCGCCTATCATATTGGTTATTCCATCCTGGCCGCGATCATGATGGCCATCCTTGTCAAGTTCGCGTGGCCTGAGCATCTCGAAAAATCCGAACCTCACGACTCCCCAACGGAAAAAAAGAAAGGGGATGATCACCGATGATCCCCGTCATCGTCGTTTTCATTTACCTCGCGATCATCGCCGGCATCGGTTTCCTTGCCTTTCGGAAGGGCAAGGCCAATACCGAGGATTTCTTCCTCGCCAGCCGCACCATCGGGCCGATGGTTTTTTTCCTCTCGCTCTTCGCCACCAACATGACCGCCTTCGCCATCCTGGGCAGTTCCGGGCTGGCCTATCGTCGCGGCATCGGCATTTACGGCCTGATGGCCTCATCGTCGGGCTTCATGATTCCGCTGACGATCTTTTTCATAGGCACGCGGCTGTGGGCGCTCGGCAAACGCTTCGGCCATCAAACGCAGGTGCAATTTTTCCGTGACCGCTGGGAGTGCGACTTCATCGGCACGCTGATTTTCGCGCTCAGCGCGGCGATGCTGGTGCCGTACATGATCATCAGCATCATGGGCGGCGGCACGGTGTTGCAGGAAATTTCGACGGCTAAGGACGCCGCCGGACCGCTGATTCCCTATTGGCTCGGCTGTGGCATTGTCGCGGTGGTGGTGACGGTGAATGTCTTTTTCGGCGGCATGCGAGGAACGGTCTGGGTGAACATTTTTCAAACCATCCTTTTTCTTTGCTTCGGGTTTGTGGCGATGGTGGTCATCGGCCGGGCCTTCCCCGGCGGCTTTGGCGAGATCATTTCAAAAATCGCCGCCGACCCGAAGACGAGCTTTCTGCTCACGCGCGAGCGGATGCCGCAAACGGAGTTTTGGAGTTACACGCTCATTCCGCTTTCCTCGATCATGTTTCCGCACATGGCCATCATGTGTTTTTCGGCCCGCAAAGTCAGCGCGTTTAAACGCACGGTGATTATTTATCCGATCGCGATTCTCCTGATCTGGCTGCCGTGTATTTTCCTCGGCGTCATCGGCGCGTCCGCGATTCCCGGTCTCAAGGATTCGGACGGCATTCTCCTCCGCCTGCTCAATGACAATGCTCCCGCCTGGCTGGCGGGCATCCTGGGCGCGGGCATCATCTCGGCGGTGATGGGCTCGGATGCGCATCAAGTCCTGGCCATGAGCACGATGTTCACCAAGGATATTTATGTCCACTACGGCGGGCACGAAAAATATGGCGAGAAAGCGGCGGTCCATTTTGCGCGCGGGTTCATCCTGATTGTCACGGTGATTGCGTATTTGATCGCGCTTTATCTCAAGTCCAAGCAGGGCATTTTTGAAATCGCCATCCGCTTCGCCTTCTCGGGCTTCGCGGCGATGGCGCCGGTGATGGTGGCCGCGCTTTTCTGGAAACGCAGCACCAAGTGGGGCGCGCTGGCGTCCACGTTATTTGTCGCTGCGACGCTGACTGGCTTCGCGTTGCTTCAAGGCAAACCTGCGCTGCCGCCCAATGCACCCGCGAAGCCTGCTGTCGCCGTCGCAAAGTTGGACGCCACCAATACCGCGAAACTCTCCGCTGCGGACGCAACCAACCAACCCCCGATTGGTGTAAAAGCCGATTCCGGCGACATCACCATCAAGACCAGTGATGCCACGAATGCCTCTGCAACTTCCGCCCCAGTTCCCGCCAAGCCTGTAGTCGCCGCCGCACCGAAGCCGAAGTTGGACATTATCTGGCAGGTGGGTGATCACGTCATTCTTTCGCGCGCGCCGATCACGGGCGATGTCCGCTTTTGGAATTGCCAAAAAGATGCTGAGGGTAAACTGAACCCGGCCGGCGGTTACATGACGGTGGTGCCGATGGTATTCGGTTCGGCGCTGTTGATGATTATTTTCTCGCTGCTGACGCGCCCGCCGAGCCGCGAAACCATTGACAAATACTTTAACGCCCCGCGAAATTAATGAACCAAACTCAGCAATGAATCCCGACTCCGCAACCATCAAAGCCGCGCAGGACGCGCTCGACGCGCATGTGCGCGAAATCGTCCAGTGGCATTTCTCGCCGGACACCGGCTGCCCGTTCTGGCTCGATTGGGCCAAAAAAGCCGGCTGGAATCCCGGCACCGAAGTAACGTGTTTCGCCGACCTGCTGCGCTTCCCGCATTTTCAGGATGAATGGCTGCGCGACCTGCCGAACGAAGTCTGGGTGCCAAAAAAATACCTCGGCCGTCCGTTCAACATTTTTGAAACCGGCGGCACGACCGGCATGCCCAAGCAACGCATCGGCTGGGACGATTTCCGCGTGGATTACAGCGAATTCTCGGAGAAGCTTTCGGACGCGCATTTTCCGCGGAATCAGCCCTGGCTGATGGTCGGTCCCACCGGACCGCGCCGCCTGCGGCTCGCCGTCGAACATCTGGCGAACATTCGCGGCAGCTCGTGTTACTTCATTGACCTCGATCCGCGCTGGGTCAAGAAAGTCATCGGCAACAAGCAATTCGACCAGGCCCGGGCGTACATGGACCACGTCATAGACCAGGCGGTGATGATTTTGAAACACCGCAAAATCAGCGGCATGTTCACCACGCCCAAATTGTTGGAGGCGCTGGGCGAAAAAATAAATTTGTACGAGGCCGGCATCCGTGGGGTTTTCTGCGGCGGCACAACCATGGCGCCGCAATACGTGCGCTTCATCGTCGAGGAAGTTCTGGAAAATCGCATTGGTTTTTATCCCACCTACGGCAACACGCTCATGGGATTGGCGGCGAGCGTTCCGCTCCGGCCCGAGGACAATTATTCGATCACCTATTACGCGCCGCAACCGCGCGCTGTGCTGCGCGTCGTCAACCCGGATCGGACCACCGAGGTGAAAAATTACGGCGAATGGGGTCGGGTGGAATTGACCACGCTGACCAAGGAATTTTTCATGCCGCGCTTTCTCGAGCGCGACGAAGCCATCCGCCGCGAGCCGCGCGCGCCCTACGCTTGGGACGGCGTCGCCGAAGTGCGACCGTTCGGGGCGATGGAGAAGAATATTGTCGAGGGGGTGTATTGATTACTTGAAGCAGCCTTTTTATGAATTAGAGTGCGTGTTGTATGAGTGATAAAGAAATGGTTTTGGATGTCCTTCAGCGCCTGCCGAAGTCAGCCACAATGCGCGAAATTCGGGAGCGCGTGGAATTTCTTTCGGCGATCAAAGAGGGCGAAGACAGTCTGGATCGCGGCGAAGGTGTGCCTCAGGATGAGGTGGAGAAGCAGTTTGCAGCCTGGGTAAAAAAATGGCGTTCAAAATCATCTGGTCGGAACCGGCGCTAGGCGACCTCCGCAGCCTGACAAGTTTCATTGCCGAGGACAATCCTGCGGCGGCGGAGAAGATCGGCGCGGCCATTCTCGGCAAAACGCGGCATTTGATTGAACATCCATTATTGGGCCGCATGGTTCCGGAAATCAGGCGAAAAGATGTTCGTGAATTAATCCAGCGACCGTATCGGATTTTATATCGTGTCAACGCACGGAACAAAACAGTTGAAATTATTCGCGTCTGGCACGCCGCCAGGGGCGAGCCGGAAATTTTCTAATGCCACTGCGCAGCATCAATTTGCATAATTTCGCTTTCACGTACATTTTCTTCCCATGACGAGTCTCGCCCATATTTCCGCTCTGCGTCGCGGACGGCCTTACGAGAGCCTGGATAAGACAAACATTGTTGATCATCGCAACGGCGCTGCGCTGGTTTCCATCAGCCAGGTCAACGCGGGTATCATTCGCAAGGATTTGGCTCGCGTGGGGGAATCGCGCGCAGCGTTGAAGAAATTCACCACGGCGCAGTTGATTGAGGTCAGCGCGCAGGCGGGTGAGCTTTTTCTCAATGGCACCTTACCGCTCGGGGACAAAGGGCACACGCAATCCGCGCAGCAATATCTGGAAACACTGAGCGCCACCAGCGGTTTGCCACACGTCATGGTGCGCCGCAACATGGCCAAGATTCATCTCGCCTTGACCAACATGCGCACCGTGCTGAACGGACTCACGCGCGGTCTGGATTTGTCCATTCTTGACCGGGGCTTCGGCGAACAATTCGGGACGCCGGTCAGTTATTATCCGACGACGCAGGCGCTCGGGCTTGTGATGCCGAGCAATTCCCCGGCGGTCAATTCGCTCTGGCTGCCGGCAATTGCGCTAAAGATGCCGGTCGTCATCAAGCCCGGTCGCGAGGAGCCGTGGACGCCGCTGCGACTCATTCAGGCGTTCATCGCCGCGGGTTGTCCAGCGGAGGCCTTTGGGTTTTATCCCGCCGACCACGAGGGTGCGGCGGAAATTTTGAAATGCTGCGGGCGCGCGTTGATCTTTGGCGACAAAGCGACGACGGACCGTTACGCCAACAATCCCGCGATCCAAATTCACGGTCCGGGCTATAGCAAAATCCTCGTCGGCGCGGATGAAATTGAACGCTGGCCGGAATTCATTGATTTGATGGCCGGTTCGATCGCCGATAATGGCGGGCGCAGTTGCATCAATGCCTCGGCGATTGTGGTGCCGAAATACGGCGCGGAAATCGCCGAGGCGCTCGCCAAAATACTCGGGCCGATCGTGCCGTTATCGCCCACCGACGAGAATGCCAAACTGTCCGGCTTCGCCAATGCGAAGATGGCCGAATATATTGACGGAGCCATCGAGCAGGATTTGAAAACGCCCGGCGCGACGGATGTGACCGCCAATTATCGGAACGGCCCGCGTAAGCTGGAGTTTGAAGGCGGAATCTATCTGCGCCCGACCATTGTGTTGTGCGAGTCGTTCGCGCACCCGCTGGCGAACCGCGAGTTTTTGTGCCCGTACGCGAGTGTCGTGGAAGTGCCGCAGGGGGAAATGCTCAGGCAGATTGGCCCGTCGCTCGTGGTGACAGCGATCACCAAAGACCCGGCCTTCCGGGAGCAGTTGCTCGAATCGCCGCTCATCGAGCGATTGAACCTTGGCCCGATTTCCACGATGAAAATTTCATGGGACCAGCCGCACGAAGGCAATATGTTCGAGTTTTTATACAAACGCCGGTCCATCGGATTTGCGGATTGAACACTGGGTGCCACGAAGTTAAACCCGGAAATTTGACAGAATGAACAGAATTTACGGAATGCAAAAAGAATCGGGCGAGCCGCCGAAATGAATCCAGAAGTCTCCAACCAGGCTGGTTCGATGCCGTTTGATTATCAACCGCGCACCCGGCTGGTTTTTGGCGCGGAGGCGGTTGAGCGCGCCGGGGAACTCGCCCGGGAGTTGGGGAAAAAAGCCCTGCTCGTCACCGACCCCGGCATTGTCGCCGCCGGGCACGCGGAACGGGTGCAGCGCATTTTGACCTCGGCAGGCTTGAGCGTCACGCTGTTTGGTAAATCACGCGAAAATCCCACCACGCGAGATGTGGACGAATGCGTGGCCGTTGCGAAATCCGCTGGTGTGGACATGATTGTCGGCCTGGGCGGCGGCAGCAGCATGGACACGGCCAAGGGTTGCAATTTTCTGCTGACGAACGGCGGGCGGATGCAGGATTACTGGGGCGTCGGCAAGGCCAGGAAACCGATGCTGCCACTGGTGGCCATTCCCACCACGGCGGGGACGGGCAGTGAATGCCAGTCCTTCGCGCTGATCGCGGATGAACATACCCACCAGAAGATGGCTTGCGGCGATTCCAAGGCCACCGCGCGCATCGCCATCCTCGACCCGGCGCTGACGGTTTCGCAACCGGCGCGCGTCGCGGCCGGCACGGGCATTGACTCGCTCACGCACGCGGTGGAAACGGCGGTGACGCGCAAGCGCAACGCGCTGTCGCTGATGTTTTCGCGCGAGGCTTTTAAATTAATCGTAAGCAGTTTCGCAACTGTTTTGGCCGAGCCGGAAAATCTTGAAGCGCGCGGGCGGATGCTGCTGGGCGCGGCTTTCGCGGGCACAGCCATCGAAAACAGCATGCTGGGCGCGGTCCATTCCGCCGCCAATCCATTGACGGCGCGGCATGGGATTGTTCACGGGCAGGCGGTCGGCATCATGCTGCCGGTGGTGGTGCGCTTTAATGCTCAGGACGCGGCGGCGCGGCAGGCCTATGCCGAACTGGCGTCCGCGCCGGAAATCGCTTGCGCCAGCAATGGCCACGAGGCGGCGGTGGAAGCATTGATCGCGCGCCTGGAATCGCTGTTGAACCTGGCGCAGATACCGCGTTCGCTCGCGGATTGCGGCGTCAATAAATCAGAAATCAAAACGCTCGCCGCCGAAGCCGCGAAGCAATGGACGGCCGGTTTCAATCCCCGGCCCGTGACGGAAGCGGATTTTGTGCAACTCTACGAGGCGGCTTTCGAGCGACGCGGCGACGGTAGTTAGTGCGGAATGCGGAATGCGGAGTGGGGAGTGCGGAATCGGGAATTGGACGCGGTCAATTCTCCGATTTAGTTTGGTACATGTTTTTCAACTAACAGCATTTCCAATTCTGGAAATTCTGTTCATTCTGTCAAAATCCAAGCTTTGACAGACTTGTGCCGTTCGGGCTTTCGCTTACGCGGAGCGATGCTCGGCGCACCGCTCAGGCACGGATTATTTGTCCATGATTTGCAGACGATACATCCGGGAGAGTTTGCTGTTGGCTTTGGGCGCGGAGCCGAAGGCGTTGTAGTTGTAATCAAACTTGAAGCGGTAATAAATCACCGTGGCATCCGCCGGCACGGGGATGAGGGTCTCCCAGCGGTTGGTCATCAAGGCCGTGGGGTGCATGGAATAAAATTCCTTGGCGACGACGACGTTCGGCTTGATGGAATCCCAGCGCAAAGTCTGCTGGGTGGTGGCCACTGCGGCTTCAATGGGGTAAAGGCCGTTGGGATTGCGGAACTCGCGGCCGGGCGTCAGGTTGGTGATGGTGGTGCTGCAGCCTGCCGCGAGCAAACTCAGCAGCAAAGCCGGAAGTAATTTCTTAGCCATAATATATTGTCAGAGGGTTACATAAGCAGGCGGGGCTTGTAAAGTTGGATTTCAGTCGAATTTACAGCGAAATTATTGGTTTTTGCGTTTGACCCGGACGGGCGGACACGGGTAGGGTGACCACTCCTAATCTCGATAAAACTAAAGATATGTTTGGGACAATTAGAAAACATCAGACCTGGCTGTGGGTCATTATCATCGCGCTAACCGTTATCAGCTTTGTTTCTTTCGGCCCGTCCGGATGGTTAAATCCCAAAATCGAACGCGCCATGGGCAGCGAAGGCTATTTCGGCGTGATGGGCGGGCGGCCAATTACGCGCGAGGAATTGATGAACGCGCGCAATGAAGTGGCGCTGGATACTTTCTTCAAGAAACAGCAGTTCCCGGACATGAATTCGCCCGAAGCCGCGCGGCAGGCTTATCTGCGCCTGTTTTTGATTCACAAGCAAAAGGATTTGGGCATCCGGGTCAGCACCGAGGCGGCGGCGGATCTGGGCCGTAGCGCGCTTCATAACCTCGGCGCGTCATCGTTGGATGAGTTGAACGAAAAGCTCCTGAAACCCAACGGCATGGACCTAAGCGATTTTGATCGTTTTCTGCGTCACTATCTGGGCATGGAACAAATGATGATGTCGGCCGGGGTGAGCGGCAAATTGGTCACACCGCAGGAGGCGGAAACGATGTATAAGTTGGAGAATCAGGCTGTGGCGAGCTCGCTGGTGTATTTCTCGGCGTCCAATTACCTCGCCAAGGTGCCGGTTTCGCCGGAACTCATCGGGCAGTTTTACAGCAATCAACTGGCGAACTACCGGGTGCCGGAACAGGTGCAGGTGAATTATGTGAAATACAACGTGACCAATTATTTTCCTTCCACGATTGCCACGCTGACCAACCTGGATGAATTGGTGGACGTAAATGTCCGCCAGCTCGGCACAAATCTTTTTCACGGCGCCAGGACGCCCGAGGAGTCGAAGGCCAACCTCCGGATGGAGATAATCCGCAAACATGCGATTGTGGACGCCCACAAGGCCGCGAGCGCGTTTGCCGTGGTGCTGTACGACATGAAACCCCTCGGGGCAGACAATCTGGCAAAGCTCGCGGCTTCGAGCAATTTGACCATGCGCGCCACCGCGCCGTTTGACCGGGAATACGGCCCGCAGGACATCGTCGTTCCGCCCGCGTTTACTCAAAAGGCTTTCGGCCTGAGCGCGGATGATCCTTTCGCCGGGCCGATCGTGGCCGATGACGGCGTGTATGTGATCGCGCTCAAAGACAGGTCCAAGTCCGAGACGCCCTCGCTGGCGAAGATCGAGGACAAAGTGACGGCGGACTTCCGTTTCATGAATGGCGTGGAAATGGCGAAGCAGGCGGCCATGCGCTTCAACAGCACCTTGACCAACGGGCTGGCCTCGGGCAAGGCATTCTCCTCGCTCTGCGTCCTCGGCGGCGTCAACCCGGAACCGCTGCCGCCAATGTCTTTGAACACGCGCAACCTGCCGCAGGAAATTGAGAATCGAATCAACTTCAACCTGCTGCGCCAGGTGGTTTTCAGCACGCCGCCCGGCCAGTGCAGTTCCGCCGCCGGCTCGCGGGACGGGGCATTCATCGTTTATGTCGAAAAGCAACTGCCGTTGGACGAGGCCAAGCTGAAGGCGGATTTGCCCAGCTTCACCACTTACGTCCGCACCATGAGGCTGAATGATGCCTTCAACCTGTGGTTCAACAGCCAGATTCGCGCGGACCCGGATTTCCTGCAATTCCTCCAAAGGATGAGCGAAGAAACCCAGATGAAAAGCGCAAGCGCACGGCGGGCCAAGTCCTGATTTGCGGGACGTCAGCCGTTCTGGCGTAAGCGCGGGAGCAAATCCATGAGCGACGTCATCAAACTTTCATCCCCCTCGACGCAGGAGTTCTGGGAAGTGCCGGTGCTGTTCGAGGACGAAAACTTGCTGGCGCTCGACAAACCCAGCCGGCTGCTGACTTCGCCCGATCGCTACGACCCGCAACGGCCGAATTTAATGAAGCTGCTGCACGCGGGCATCGAAGGCGGCAAGCCCTGGGCGCGGCAGCGGAACCTGACCTACCTGATGAACGCGCACCGGCTCGACTTCGAAACGAGCGGCGTGATCCTGCTGGCGAAGTCGAAACCCATCCTGATTGCGCTGGTGAATTTGTTCGGCGCGGAAAAACCGCACAAGGAATACGTAGCGCTCGTGCATGGCAATCCGGTGCGGGAGTCTTTTGAAGTAAACGCAAAACTGGCGCCGCACCCGGTGAAGATCGGGCTGATCCGCGTGGACGAAAAAAACGGCAAACGCTCGCTGACGCAATTTGAGTTGCAGGAAAAATTCAACGGTTATTCGGTGTTGAAATGCCGCCCGGCGACGGGGCGCACGCATCAGATTCGCGTTCACTTGCGCCAGGCGGGCCTGCCGATTGTGGGTGATGAACTATATGGCGGAAGTCCGCTGCTGCTCTCGCGCCTAAAATCGGATTACCGGTTGAAGCCGAACAAGACCGAGCGCCCCTTGATGGATCGCGTCGCGCTGCACGCGGCGGAATTGAAATTGGTTCATCCCGTGACGGGCGCGGAGATTGTCATCACCGCTCCCTGGCCGAAAGATTTGACCGTAGCTGTGAAATATCTGCGGCGATATGCGGTGATTTGAAAAACAAATTTGCGCGGGGAGCCCACGCGCCTCGCGTGCATTTCGCGGCGCCCCGCCGCGAAAAAGAAGAAGCAGGCCAAGCAAGAATGTCCGGTAATTTGCCTTGCGTCGGCCCTTTTGCGGTTGGCGAGGGCGCCAACCGCTGCACGCGTGGGCGCGTGCGCTCCCCAATTCCAAAAAACGTCTCAGCAAACCACCCAAGCCAGAACCGCCTTTTGCACATGCAACCGGTTTTCCGCCTGATCGAAAATGGTTTGGGCGTTGGCCTCGAAGGTGGCTTCGTCTATTTCCTTCCCTTTATACGCTGGCAGACAATGCATGACGAGCGCGTCGGGCTTGGCCAGTTTGACGAGGGACCCGTTGATTTGATAACCGGTCATTTTTTGGATGCGTTCGCCGGACTCGGCTTCCTTGCCCATCGAAACCCAGACATCGGTATATAACAAGTCAGCGCCTTTGGCCGCCGCTTTCACGTCCTCGGTAACCACAATGTTTCCGCCCGCGCGGCGGAGAATTTCCGGTGAGGGCTGATAACCCTTGGGCGCGGCCGCGCGCAATTCAAAGTCCAGCCGCGCCGCCGCAAAAATCCAGGAATAGGCCATGTTGCTCGCGCCGTCGCCGATGAGAGTCACGACCTTGCCGCGAATCGAGCCGCGCTTTTCCTCGAAGGTGAAAACATCCGCGAGTATCTGGCAGGGATGCTCGTCGTCCGTGAGGGCGTTGATGGTCGGGATGCCGGAGAATTTCGCGAAATCCTCCACGTCAGCCTGCGCGAAGGTGCGGATGACCGCGCCATGCACCATGCGGCCCAACACACGCGCGGTGTCCCGGATGGGTTCGCCGCGGCCGAGTTGAATATCGTTGGAATTGAGAAACATCACCTGGCCGCCAAGTTCGCGGATCGCGACCTCAAAAGAGACGCGGGTGCGCGTGGAGGACTTGGAAAAAATCATCGCCCAGGTCTGGCCGGCGAGCGGCTGTGTGAGATGATTGCCGCGTTCCTCCTTCAACGGGCCGGCCGCAGCCAGGATGGTTTTCATGTCCGCAGTTGTCAGTTGTTCGATGCTCAACAGGTTTTTCATGACGATAATTTTTCGACCACTGAACTGACGATTTTTAAGCCTTCGTCCGCTTCGCTGCGCCGCAGGTTCAAGGCAGGCAGGAAACGGATGATGTGCGTGGCCGTGGGCACGGCGAGCAACCCGGCAGCGTGCAGCAGGTTGGTGAATCTGACGGCGGCGGATTTGCCTTCACCGGAAAACGCCGGAATATTCGGAGCCAGCTCGATGCCGATCATCAGGCCCAGGCCGCGCACGTTCACAATGACGCCGGGATATTTCGCGGCCAATTGCTCCAGCCCCGACTTCATATACGCACCTACTTCGCGGGCATTGTCGGCGAGTTTTTCCTGTTCGATGATGGAAAGGATTTTCAGGGCCACGGCGCAAGCCAACGGCGAGCCGCCGTAAGTGCTCCCGTGCGAACCCGCGCCCAGCAAATCCGCATAAGGCTGCCGCACCCAAAACGCCCCGATGGGATAGCCGCCGCCGAGTGATTTAGCCATGGAAATGGCGTCGGGAATGAATTTCTCGCCGCCGGACACGTTCTCCAAAATCCGCTGGTAGCTTTGAAACCGGCCAGTGCGGAAATGGCCGCATTGCACGCCGTCCATGAACAGCAGCAATTTTTTTTCATCGCACAATTGCCGCAAGCCAAGCAGATATTCCGGCGTGGCCGGAGTGACGCCGCCTTCGCCCTGGATGCCTTCAATTAGAATCGCGGCAGTTGCGGGAGAAATCGCTTCGCGCATCGCGGCAAGGTCGTTGAAGGGCACATGCCGGAAACCGGGAACCATCGGCTCGAACCCCTTTTTCACCTTGTCCTGGCCGGTGGCGGCGATCCCCGCGAGCGTCCGACCATGGAAGGAATTAATTGCGGTGATAATTTCAAAACGACCCTCGTCGTGGCCGAATTTGCGGGCGAGCTTGAACATGCCTTCGTTGGCTTCCGCGCCGCTGTTGGCGAAAAAGCATTTACCGGGGCCGATCAAATTGACGAGCGCCTGGGCCAGACGGCCCTGCGGGGCATGGTAATAAAAATTCGAGGTATGGATGAGTTTGCGCGATTGCTCGATCAAAGTTTCGGTGATCGCGGCAGGGGCATGACCCAGCGCGCAAACGGCTATGCCGCCGCCGAGGTCCAGGTAGCGCTTGCCGGCCACATCCCAAAGCTGGCTGCCCGAGCCGTGGCTGAGCACGAGATCAAACCGGCCGTAGGTGGGCACGACATATTGCTGAAACAGCGCCTGGATCTCGGCTGTCTCGTTATGCACCATCGCGGGCGGTTGCGGAACGATTTCTTTCATGTCATGTCGGTCAAATGAAAAAGCAATCTTTAGCAGGAAACCTCGAGGAAGGAAGCGGAATATATTGGTGAAACATGATCTGCCTCATTGGATTCCGGTTGAATTTCAGAGCACGACTTCCGTGCCCACGCCGCGGTCGGTGAAAATTTCGAGTAAGAGCGAATGCAACATGCGGCCATCCACCATCGAAACTTTTTCGACGCCGGCCTTGATGGCGGCCACGGCGCTGTCCACCTTGGGGATCATGCCCTTGTCCACAACGCCCGCGCGTTTGAGTTCCTCGACTTCGCCGGTGTGTAGTTGCGAGATCACGCTGGCTTCATCCTTGGGATCGCGCATCAAGCCCGGCACGTCGCTCATAAAAACCAATCGCTTCGCTTCCAGGGCGATGGCGGTTTGCGCGGCGGCGACGTCCGCATTGCAATTATAAACAAGCCCTGCTTCATCTCGCGCCGTGGGGCTGATGACCGGCGTGAAACCGTAAGCGATACAATCGAGCAATGGTTCCGTGTTGACGCCGGTGACTTCGCCAACGAAGCCCGCGTCAAGCGGCTTGCCATCAGGGCCGGTCAACTGGAGCTTGCGGCAGGTAAAAATATCCGAGCCGGCGAATCCCCGCGCGCGGCCCTTGAGCGCATTGATGGTGGCCACGACCGAGGGATTTATTTCGCGCGAAAGCACCCGTTCCACAACCTTGACGGCGGCTTCATCGGTGACGCGCATGCCTTGGATGAACTTGGCTGTCAGACTGGCGGCTTCCATCGCGCGGGTGATCGCCTTGCCGCCGCCGTGGACGACCACGGGCTTGATGCCGGCGGCTTCGAGGAAAACGATGTCGCGCGCGACCGCATGGCGAACCGAAGCTTCCGGCGAATCCATAAAACTGCCGCCATACTTAATGACAAAGGTCGCCCCCTGGTATCGTTGCAGGTAAGGCAACGCTTCAAGCAGCACGGCGGCTTTGGAAATTAGATCTTGCAAATCAATACGGGGGTTGGTTCCTAGAATTCACCAAACTTCTTTCCCTTGCGGTCGTCCCCATCCTATTTCCGGATGGACGTTCTTGGGAGTGATCTTCGTGACGAGCGATTTTAATGAAGTTGGTTTGTTCCTCCTAAAGCTCGCAACGAGCCGGCTCTTTTTTGCGTGCGGGACCGGATCATCTATATCGGCAGGCAAAGGAATCAATCCAGGACAAGCTCCTAAAAAGGATTTCCGCTTAATCTTTTCCGGGATAATTCTCGCGAACGGTTTGCCGCCTTTAATAATCTGCACGGTTTCGCCTAATTCCAACCACTTGGAAATCTGGCTGAATGAACTGCGGAGTTCACTGACCGTTGCTTTTATCATCGCGATACCTTGGTGTTGCAAATCTATTTCGTCAACCATACTCACCCGCCCATCGCAGCCGGGTCGCTGATGTCGCCTTTGTTGAACTCCACATATTCCTCCGTGAGATCGCTCGCGTAAATGACGGCGCTGGCCGGCCCGAGGTTCAGATGGATGTGCAAATCGAATTCCTTTTGGGCGCTCATTTTGCAGAGCGCGTCAAACGCGGTTTTGGTGGGTTGGCCGTTTTTAAGCGCATATAGCAGTTGAGATCCGCCGGGCGCGCTGTAGGCTACATCAATTTTATTTTCCGCCACCTGCGCGGCGGAATAACCGAGCGCGCAAAGAATGCGGCCCCAATTCGGGTCGCCGCCAAACCAACTGGTCTTGACGAGCGCGCTGTTGGCCACGGCTCGCGCTGCGACATCGGCATCGTGAAAAGATTTGGCGCCTTTGACGCGAACGGTCACGAACCGCGTCACGCCCTCGCCGTCGCGCACAATCATTTTGGCGAGTTCGAGGCAGACGTGATTGAGGGCGCTTTGAAAAACTTTAAACTTTAAACTTTGAACTTTTAACTCCGTATTGCCCGCTACGCCATTGGCGAGGATGATGACGGTGTCGTTCGTGCTCATATCGCCGTCCACGGTAATGCGGTTGAAACTGAGGGCGACGGCTTCGGCCAGCGCCGCTTTCAAGGCTTTGGATTCGATGGCGGCATCGGTGGTGATGAAACAAAGCATGGTCGCGTGCAGACCGGCTTGGGGAACGGCGGCGGGCCGTGCGCCGGTGGCGGACATGCCGGGCTGGATCATGCCCGCGCCTTTACAAATGCCGCCGATGCGAACCGGCCGGCCATCGAGTTCAAATTCCACGGCGATTGCCTTGGGATGGGTATCGCTGGTGATGATGGCTTCGGCGGCGTGCTGGGCATTTTCGGGAAGGTTGCCGAGCAAACCGGCGGCGGCGTGGATGCCGCGCTTCACATTGGGCATGGGCATGGTGACGCCGATGCGCCCGGTGGAAGCGACGAGAACACTTTCAGCGGGCAAGCGCAAAACCTTGCCGACGGTTTCCGTCATCGCGCGGGCATCGCGCATGCCCTGCTCGCCGGTGCAGGCGTTGGCGTTGCCGGAATTGACGACGATGGCCTGGGCGTGGGATTTTTTTGCGCGCTCAACACTGACCTTCACCGGCGCGGCGCAAACCTGGCTCGTCGTGAACATGCCGGCCACGGTGGCGGGAACTTCGGAAAGGATGAGCGCGAGGTCGCGTTTGTTGGGCTTGTGCGAACCCTTGCCGGTGCCAAGGCGCTTGATGTCGCAAAAAACGCCGGCGGCGAGAAAGCCCTGCGGGGCGGTGATGGAGCCCGGAATTTCTTGTTGCTTCATAAAGTATCTCACATCAATCCGGCGGTCTCGGGAAAATCGCACATAATGTTCATGCTTTGCACGGCCTGGCCGCTGGCGCCCTTGACCAGATTGTCTTCCGCGCTCATCACGATCAACCGGCCCGTGCGCGGATCCAGCCGCCAGGCGATTTCAATGACGTTGGTGCCGACCACATGCTTGGTGTCCGGCAGCAATTTGCCTTCGAGCAACCGCACGAAAGGTTCGTGACCGTATGCGGCATGGTAACAGGCCGCGATTTTTTCGTTCAGCTCGCCGGCTTGCTTGGCATTCTCGAAATGTTCGGTGGGCGCGAGGTAGAGCGTGGTGAGGATGCCGCGATTCACCGGGATCAGGTGCGGCGTAAATTGAATGATGACCGGCTCGCCCGCCGCAATGGAAAGTTCCTGCTCGATCTCCGAGAGATGCCGGTGTTTGGGCACGCCGTAGGGGCGCGCGCTTTCGTTGCATTCCACAAACAGATAATCCGCTTCGACCTTGCGCCCCGCGCCGCTGACGCCGCTTAACGAATCGGCGATGATGCCGGTCGGCTTGACCAATCCCGCGCGCAGCAAGGGCAGGACCGGCAGGAGAATGCTCGTCGGATAGCAACCCGGCGAGGCGATCAACAGGCCGGTTTTGATGGCGGAACGATAAATTTCCGGCAAACCGTAAACCGCCTTGGGCAGCAGTTCGGGCGCGGGATGTTCGTGCGCGTAGAAATCCTGGTAAACCGCCGCGCTGCGAAGCCGGAAATCCGCGCTGAGATCAATGACCTGGCAGCCGAGTTGCAGCAGCGGAACGGCGAACTCCGCCGCGACGCCGTGCGGCAATGCGAGAAAAACCACCTGCGTCTGTTTCGCAATCAGGGCGGCATTCGGCTCGGCGAACCGGAGCGTCTTGGATTGCGGATGATGGCCGAATTGCGGGAACACTTGGGCCAGTGTCTGCCCGGCCTGCTGGCGCGAGGTGAGCGCGGTCAACTCGACGTGGGGATGCGTCAACAGCAGGCGCACCAACTCCTCGCCGGAATAACCGGAGGCGCCCACGATGCCGACTTTGACTTTCTTCATGCTCAGATCCCAGTGGCCAGTAGTGAGTAGTCAGTTGCGCGACACATTTCAACTATTCTTTGGCTCGGCCTTGGCGTAAAGCTCGGCGGGAGCCTTGTCAAAATATTTGAACAACGCGGGACAGAGCCAGCCTTCGATCCCAAATTGCGGGCTAAAGCACCAATTGCCGCCATATTCTGCGCGCCGCCATTCAAGTTTGGCAGTGTAGCCGGGAAAGGGTCCGATGGAAAAAAGCAGCCGGAATCCCTGATCGGCTTTGGGAATTTCTTTCACCAACTGGTTGATCATTTCATCAATGCCCAAAACGAACGGTTCCTTGCGCAAGCCAACGTCCGGGTCGTCGAAGACCCACATTCCCTCATGCTTGTAAGGAAAAAGCACTGAAATGGCGTTCATAACGGTTGCAAATAAAAAACCCCGCAAGTTTGAGCCTGCGGGGCGCGGAAATTCGAATCATTTTAACGCTTGCTGTATTGGAAGCGTTTGCGCGCACCGGGCTGGCCGTATTTCTTGCGTTCCTTTTCGCGGGAATCGCGGGTCAACAGGCCCTCGGACTTGAGCGTGGGGCGCAAGGCGATGTCGGCTTTGAGCAGCGCGCGCGAGATGCCGTGGCGGACCGCGCCAGCCTGGCCGGTGGGACCACCGCCAACGACGTTGACGCGGATGTCATACTTGCCGGTCAGGGAAGTCACGACCAGAGGCTGGCTGACGACCATGCGCAAGGTTTCCGTGGGAAAATAATTTTCAAACGGGCGGCCGTTGACGACGATCTTGCCCGACCCGGAGGCGATGCGCACGCGGGCGATGGAAGTTTTGCGGCGACCGGTGCCGAGGAATTCAGGGATTGCTGCCATAATTAATTCAGTTCCAGATTAGCCTTTGTGCAAAAGCGCGGCTTTGTGTGCGAGCGCGGCGGGTTGTTGCGCGCTGTGGGGATGCTTGTCGCCCTTATAGACTTTCAGTTTGGTCATCAGGACCCGGCCGAGGCGGTTCTTGGGGACCATGCCGCGGACGGCGTGGGTGATGAGCGCCTCGGGATTCTTGGCGCGGACCTGCGCGACGGATTTGTAACGCTCGCCGCCTTTCCACCCGGAATAGGTCATGAACATCTTTTCCGTTTCCTTCTTGCCGGTGACGGCGACCTTCTCGGCGTTGATGACGACGACGAAATCTCCGGCGTCGAGGTGGGCCGTATAAACGGGTTTGTTTTTCCCGCGCAGGGTGTCGGCAATTTGAACTGCCAGGCGGCCCAAAATGGCGCCATTGGCATCAATGACGTGCCACTTGCGCTGATCCAGATTAACTTTCGGCAAATGCGTTTTCATCTAAAATCCTGATAAAAGGAGTGGAGAAAGTAGCAAATCGGCGGCTTAAGTCAACAGGGATTTGAAGGTTTTTTTGAAGATTTTTTGGCGTTGCGGGAGGCGTGGTTTGGAATACTCTCCTGGCGGTGAAGGCGGCTATGACAAATGATGGGAGCAATATGAAGAATAGGAAATATGATTCACATGATTCCCATAACGCACATCCCATCATACCACCGCGAGGTGATTACCAGACTTTGCTCTCTTTCCAAAAGGCCGAGATCGCCTATGACATTACTTTCCGCTTCGCGCACAAATACCTCTCAAGGAGTGGCCGCACGGTTGACCAGATGATCCAGGCCACCCGCTCGGGCAAGAAAAACATCCTCAAAGGCAGCAAGGCCGCGCTAACCTCCAAGGAAACTGAGATCAAGCTCACCAATGTGGGCCGCGCCAGCCTGGAGGAATTGCTGGATGATTACAAAGACTACCTCCGCGCCCGCGACCTCCCCTTATGGGCCAAAGATTCCAAAGAGGCGCAATATGTCCGCCGGCGCGGACGCAAAACACCCCAGACTTACGAACTCTACCGCGAATTTGTGGAAACCCGCCCGCCGGAGGTTGTCGCGAATATCGCCATCTGCCTGATTCATCAGGCCAACTATCTGATTGACCAGCAGCTTCGCCGCTTGGAGAAAGATTTTCTTGAACATGGCGGCTTGCGCGAGCGCATGACCCGCGCGCGCCTCAATCACCGGAACAAAATCCGCGCCCGCGCGTAATCGAAAATTCCGCGCGTGACTTTGGCCGGCATTTATGGAAAATTCTCCCACCAATTATGAAATCATTGATTCTAACCTGTCTGGTCGGCCTGTCGCTGGGATTTGTTTCCATTCAAGCCGATGAACCGAAAAAAGATCAACCCAAGGCTGACGCCCCCGCCGCCAAGGATGCCGCGCCGGCCGGCAAAGAAGTTGCCGTCATCACCACCAGCGCCGGTGTGATGGTGGTCGAGTTCTGGACCGATGCCGCGCCCAAGACGATTGAGAATTTTAAGACGCTCGCCAAAAAGGGTTTTTACGATGGCACTTGTTTCCATAGGGTAATCAAGGGTTTCATGATCCAGGGCGGTGATCCGTTGAGCAAGGATTTGGGCGCGGAAGCAAGTTGGGGCACGGGCGGTCCCGGCTACAGCGTTAAGGCGGAATTCAATGACCATCCGCATGATCGCGGCGTGATTTCCATGGCGCGTTCCAATGACCCGAATTCCGCCGGCAGCCAGTTTTTTATCTGCCATAACGATCCGCTCCACGCCACCCCTTCAAACCCTACCGGCAGTCCGCGCTTTCTCGACCATCAATACACGACCTTCGGCAAGTTAATCAAAGGCGATGACGTGCTGGAAAAAATCGCCACGACGCCGACGCATCCGCAAGACCGGCCCGATACCCGCCAGGTAGTCGAGAGCATCAAGATCGTTCCCGCTGATTCGATCAAATAATTCGGTCAACCCAATAAATATTGTGAGCGCAAACGAAGTGGCAGTAATCAAAACAACCGCAGGCGAAATGGTGGTGGAGTTCTGGCCGGAGGTCGCGCCCTTGACGGTGGCAAATTTCAAGAAGCTCGCCAGTTCGGGCTTTTATGACGGCACGGCGTTTCACCGGATCGTGAAGGGTTTCATGATCCAGGGCGGCGATCCGCTGACGAAGGACCCGGACGCGGAGGAACGCTGGGGCACCGGCGGGCCGGGCCACAAGGTGAAGGCCGAGTTTAACGAGAAGCCGCATGTGCGCGGGGTGCTTTCCATGGCGCGGTCGCAAAATCCGGATTCGGCTGGCAGTCAGTTTTTCATCTGCCTCGCGGACGCGCGGTTCCTCGACCGCCAATACACGGCCTTCGGCAAATTGATGCTCGGGGACGACGTGTTGGCCAAAATCGGCGACAGCCCCACGGCCTCCAATAACAGCGGCGAACGCAGCAAGCCGCTTGCCCGCATCGGCGTGGAAAGCGTGAAAATCGTCCCGGCTGATTCCGTGAAATAGCCGATTCGCGGAGCGCCAGCGCACGCAACCAGTTCAAACATGAGCAACATGGCCCAGCTTGCGGAGCTGCTCACGGTCCTGGGTTGTCCGGCGGAAAAGGCGCCGGAGATGGCCGCGCAACTTGATAAGCGCGCGAAGCAATTGGCCGAACAGAAACACAAAAGCTACGAGGAAGCGATGTCCCACCTGCTCGGCTTGATGAAACAAGGCTGGGCCGCGAAGGAAAAAGGCCTGTGAAATGGCGAGTGTCGAATTTCGAGTGACGAATTAAGAAATTTGAAATTTGTCATTCGCCATTCGTAATTCGTCACTCGAAATTCCCATGATTCAGCCCTGGAAAAAAATCGGTTCCCAGCCGGCGGGAGATTTCCGCATTTTCAAAATCCGCTCGGACCGGAAGATTTCGCCGCGCACGGGAACGGAGCATGATTTTTTCGTAATGGACTGCGTCAATTGGGTGAACGTCGTCGCCACGACGCCGGACGGGCAATTGGTCATGATCGAGCAATATCGCCAGGGCACGGACACCGTCGAACTGGAAATTCCGGGCGGGATGCTGGACAGCGCCGATGCCTCGCCCGCCCTCGGCGGCGCGCGCGAGTTGCGCGAGGAAACGGGTTATGAAGGCGAGCAGCCGCAAATCATTGGCCAGATTTTCCCGAACCCGGCGATCCAAAGCAACACATGCTTCACATTGCATGTGCGGAATTGCCAGCTCACGCATCCGCTCGAGTGGGACCACGCCGAGGATATCACTACTCGGTTGGTGCCGATTGCGGAAATTCCCGGACTGGTCGCAAGTGGAAAAATCCGTCATGCATTGGTGGTGGTGGCCTTGTACCATTTCGAACTCTGGCAGCGTGGGGTGGCCAAAAGCTAAAAAGTGCCGTAATAGGACATTTGAACGGACACTGGGCAATTATTACCGCGACACCGTCAGAATGTTTTGTTGGCAATTACTGCGTCCAATTAACTTAACCCCCGAAATAGCAGCAGTTTGCGCGTTTCGCCGGTGAACGGATTTTCATTGGTCTGGGATATGCTTTATAACTGCGCATGATAGCCATTACTGGCAAAGTGACGAAGGGCGGGCAGGGCGAATTGGCCCGCAGGTTCGTTCCGGCGAACCATTCGGAAGCGCACGGCATCGGCGCGTGGGGGTTGATCATTGCCGGATCGTTGCTGTTGATCACGACCACGTTCATCGTTCTGCTGCTGCTCGCCGCCTGATCACCCGGCCTGGCGCACCTTTTCCTTCTTCTCCTCTTTTTCCTGGCCCAAAGATTTCCGGTCGCTCACCAGTTGCTTTTCCAATTGTTCCACCGCCTCGATGTCGCCTTTCTCCGTCGCCTTCTTCAATTCGTCGCGCACGAGCAATTCCCGCTCGGCAAGTTTGGCGGCATACTTGGAATCAATTTCGGCCAGTTCTTTCTTCTGTTTGTCGGTGAGTTTGACGGTGGGCGATTTCTGGCTCAACCGTTCCATCGCGAGTTCGTAGGAGGATTTCATATTTTAAATTAATCAGTGGACGGGCGGTTTTTTCTTCCACGGCATCTCGGGAAATTTCTGGTCCACCTTCACGGGTTGCGGCGCGGGTTTGGCGAGTTCCAACTCCGGGTCGCCCGCGGGAGTTGGGCCGGGCGCCGCCATGTTTCCTTTCCATGAAGCGATGCGCGCCTGCAAGCCGTGATGTTCGGCGATTTTTTTGTCGCCGCTCTTCATGTAAAAAAGCGAGAGATTGGTGTGAACCAGTTGTTCGTTGGGCTTGAGCTTCTCGGCCTTGTGGCCTTCGAGAATGGCCGTGGCGAAATCTCCCTTGCGATAATACGCCATGCCGAGCGAGAGCTGGGCGTCGAAATAATCCGGGTCTTCCGCCAGAATCGCGCGCAGCTTGGCGATGGCGGAATCGTAATCCGCCGTGCTGAAATCGAACATCGCGTCGTCGTATTGGTCCAGGAGCGCGGGCATAATTAAGCTTGTGACAAATCAAGGTATCGCATGAAAGTACTCGCCGCAATGATTGTCATTGGCCAAAATTGGAAATGGATTCGCCGATAAAACTGATTTCAACGGATTTCGACGGGACGCTGTTCGCGGAATTTGAAAACCCGCCGATCCCGGAGCATTTGCAACAACTCATCGCCGACTTGCAGGCGCGCGGCGTCAAATGGCTCATCAATACCGGCCGCGATATGTCCGGCCTCATGGAAGCGATGGCGCGCGCGCAAGTTGTCGTGAAGCCGGATTACCTCGTCCTCGTGGAGCGGGAAATTCACGGGCATCAGGATTCCCATTATGTGGGCTGGCATGATTGGAACGAGGCCTGTCATCGCGCGCATGAGGAGGTGTTTCTCCGGGTGCGGGCGGATTTACCGCGTCTGGTGAGCTGGGTGGATTCCCGTTACAACGCCACAGTTTATGAAGATGCCTATTCGCCCTTCTGCCTGCTGGCGGGAAACAGCGCCGACGCCGACGCCATTCATGAGTATATGGAGGAATATTGCCAGGAGGTGCCGAACTTGAAGGTCATGCGGAATGATGTCTATGCGCGGTTCTGCCACGCCAATTATAACAAGGGCGCCGCGCTCGCGGAAATCTGCCGGCGCCTCGGGATTCATGCCGGCGAAGTCCTCGCCGCAGGCGACCATTTGAACGATTTGGCGATGTTGCGGTTGGAACACGCGGGCTTTCTGGTCGCGCCCGCCAATGCCATTGCCGCCGTCAAGCAAGCCGTCACCAGCCAGAACGGTTTCGTCAGCACTCTGCCCCACGGTCACGGCGTGGCGGACGGGCTGAAGTTCTTTCTGGAGGGCGACCCGGCTCCCGCCAAAGCTTAATTCATCTCCCCCACCGGAATTAGCCGCGCTAATTTATCCAATATTTCCCATCCAGTCAAAAGCTCGTATTTCTGCAAAGCCTTCATTATCAGCCATATAGAAATCTAGTTTAGGATTGCGCCGTTTGCGCCGCAATGTTACTGTGAGACTGCAATGTTGCCGCGTCGCTCAAAATAAGCGTCGCGGCGGTTTTGCCTAACAGTCAGTAATCAATTAAACATTTTAATTCATGAGCGAAGCAACCATCACCGCCCAGCCGGAGGGCGGTCCCCCCAAGGTGTCCAAAGTTTCCGAAGCCGTCATTCGCATCGCGGGTAATTCGCAGGACGGCATCCAGGCCATTGGCGGTTTTCTCGCCCGGCTGGCGGGACGCAGCGAACAGGAAGTCATGACCCACATGACGATTCCGGCCACGATCTCGGGCGGGCCTTCCATCTTCCAGGTGCGCATCGGTTCCGGCGAAGTGTTGAGTTCCGGTGATGAAGCCGACGTGCTGCTGGCATTTTACCAACATTCCTACGAGGACCATATCCATTCCCTGAAGAAGGGCGGCATCGTGCTTTATGATTCCGACCACGTGGAACCCAAGCCGGAATGGGAGAAGGAATATAACCACGTCGGCGTGCCGATTTCCGGGCTGACCGTGGAAGCCATCGGCGGGACGGCCAAGGACAAGGGCAAGAATATTTACACGCTGGGCCTGGTGGCCAAGATGTTTGATTTGAATGTGACCAAGCTGGAGGCGTTGATTGGCGAACGCTTCACCGGCAAGGACCCGAGCATTTTGAACAACGCGCTGGCGGCCTTTCACGCGGGCTACAGCCATTCCCTCGGCAACGTGCTGGAGACTTTCAAATTCGTCGAGAGCAAGAAACGCGACGGCTCGCAAGTGGTGATGAACGGCAATGAAGCGCTCGGCTACGGTTTGCTCGCCGCCGGCGTGCGTTTCGGCGCGGGCTATCCCATCACCCCCTGGTCGGACATCATGGAACTGCTCCGCCGTGAATTGCCGAAATACGGCGGGACCTTTGTGCAGACGGAAGATGAAATCGCCGCCATCTCGATGGCCATCGGCGGGAGCTATGCGGGCCGCGTGTCCGTGACCGGCTCCAGCGGGCCGGGCATTTCGCTCAAGACCGAAGCCCTCGGCTGGGCGGTCATGGCGGAAATGCCCCTCGTGATTGTGGACGTCCAGCGCGGCGGCCCTTCGACGGGCTTGCCCACGAATGTCGAACAATCGGACTTGAACATCGCCTGCTTCGGCGGCCACGGTGATTCGCCCCGGGTCGTCATCGCGCCAGCCAATGTGGAGGATTGTTTCTACATGGCCATTGAAGCCGTGAATATTGCCCGCAAATACAGCGTGCCCGTCATCATGCTGACGGATCAAGCCATCGCGACCCGCATCGAAGCCTTTACCGAACCGAATCTCGAAAAAGTTTGCCAGGATATTTCGCCTGACTTAACTCCCGTCGCGGACCACAAGCCTTATGATCTTTCCGTGACCGATGGCCTCACGCAACACGTCGCGCCCGGCACGCGCATCATGAGCGGCAAATATCCCATCGCCACCGGCCTCGAACATGATGAATTGGGTCACCCGACCGGCTCGCCGAAGTTGCACATGCAAATGACCGCGAAGCGCCGCAACAAATTGAAAGCCCTCGGCGCCACGCTGCCGACTCCCGCGATCTTCGGGCCTTCCGAAGGGAATGTCCTGCTGGTCGGCTGGGGTTCGACCGAGGGTCCGATCAAGGAAGCCGTGGACCGCGCCCGCGCCGCCGGCGACAGCGTTTCCTCCATTCATATCAAGCACATCAACCCGCTGCCGAACGGCCTGGAAAATATTTTCGCCGGCTTCAACCACGTGCTCGTCGTGGAGATGAACGACGAAGGGCTTTACGGCTACGGCCAGTTGGCCGGCCTGTTGCGCGCGCGTTATGGCGATCCGAAAATTCGCGGTCTCAACAAAACCGACGGCCTCACCTTCAAGGTCAAGGAAATCGTCGAAAAAGCCCGCATCAACGTCGCCGCGGGGTTGCGCAAACTTTGATTTAACCATTTCCTTTCATACCAATAATAATATGAGTTCAACCGTCACCGAAATCCCCGCTCGCGGGGGCAATATCACCAGCGTCACCCCTCCGGCCGCCGACGAACGCAAGGGCCTGACCAAAAAAGACATCGCCGCCGATCATCCCACGTGGTGCCCGGGCTGCGGTGATTTCTCCGTGCTCGCGCTTTATTTCAAGTTGATTGAAAAGCGCAAATTGTTGCACGAAAAAATCACCACCATCGCCGGCATCGGTTGTTCCAGCCGGTTCCCTTATTTCGTGCAGGCGCACGGCGCGCATTATATTCATGGCCGCGCCCTGCCCTTTGCCAGCGGCATTTCACTGAGCCGGCCGGACTTGCATGTGTTTGTTTTTGGCGGTGACGGCGACGCCTTTTCCATCGGCGGCAATCATTTCACCCACACCGCGCGCAAAAACATCAAGATGACCTATTGCGTCATGGACAATTGGGTTTACGGCCTGACCAAGAAACAAACCTCGCCCACCTCGCCCATCGGTTTCAAAAGCAAAACGGACGCGGGCGGCGCGTTGGACCAGCCGATCAACCCGTTGAAACAGGCCATTTCCGCCGGCGCGACCTTCGTGGCCCGCACCACCCACACGAATCCAAACCATGTGTTGCAAATGATGGAAGCGGCGATGGACCACGATGGTTTCAGCTTCATCGAATGCCTCAGCGAATGCGTGGAGTTTTACGAAGGCGCGTTCGATGCCTCGAATCCGCGCAAAGGCGGCGTGTTCAATGAAGTCCCCAAGGACCACGATGTGACCGACGAACTCGCGGCTTACAAGCTCGCCAGCGAACCGTTCCCGGGCAAATTCGGCATCTTTTACAAGAACACCCGTCCGACCAAAAACGCGAACGAACAGAAAATCATCGCCGCCGCCCGCGAAAAAACCAAGACCCTCAAGGACTGGCAGATTCTCCAAAAGAATTTCGACCGGCTCAAATAATTTACGATTTGGGATTTACGATTTACGATTCCATCGAACCTTCGGTGGACTCGTAATTTTCTTCTGGCGCGTCAATCGTAAATCGTAAATCGTAAATCAGTATGCCTATCTATGAATTTGCGTGCCCCAAGTGCCGGGTGATTTTCAATTTTTTTTCGCAGCGCGTCAGCCCGAAGCGCCCGCCGGTATGTCCCAAGTGCGGCAACAAAAAAATGGAGAAGCAGATGAGCAATTTCGCCATGCCGCGCGGCGCGAAGGAGTCCACCGGCGCGGATGAATCCGCCGGGCCGGGCGAGGAAGGCATGCCGAACCTGGACGATCCGCGCGTCATGCGCGCCATGAACGAGATGGAGCGGGACATGGCGCACATGGATGAGAACAATCCCCGGCACATGGCCCAGATGATGCGCAAGATGAAGGACATCATGCCCCCCGGCACCATGCCCAAGGAAATGGATGCGGCCATCAAGCGTCTGGAAGCCGGCGAAGATCCGGAAAAAATCGAAGCCGACATGGGCGACGTCCTCGGCGACCTGATGGGCGGCCCCGAATCAGGCGGCGCGGGCGGCGGCGGCAATTACTCGCACGACGCCGGGCTGTACGATTATTGAGAATTGTCTCGATTTCAGTTGCACGATGATGTTTTCCCAAAGTTGCATTTTCTGGCGTTTTCAGGCAGAGTGGTTTTATGAACGACAAGCAACTTGCTTTGGAATCCATCCAGCGTTTGCCGGAGGACGTCAGTTTGGACGCCATCGCCGAACGGTTGGAGTTCCTCGCCGGCATCCGCAAAGGCATCGCGCAGGTTGAGCGGGGCGAAGTCGTGTCGCACGAGGAAGTCAAAAGACAACTTGCGACATGGCTTTCAAAATAATCTGGTCGCATTCATTTCCGAACGCCTCGCTTTTTTCATTCTGTTAATTCTGTAAATTCTGTCTCACTCTTTCCGCATGGCGCATATCCATGAAAAAATTGATTTCACCGTGTCGATTTTTGTCGTGCGCGATGGGAAAATCCTGCTGATTCATCATCGCAAGCTCAACAAATGGCTGCCGCTGGGCGGCCATATCGAACTCGACGAGGACCCGGAAATCGCCGCATTGCGCGAGGCGAAGGAGGAAAGCGGCCTGGACGTGGAATTGCTCGGCGAGCGTCCGCCCACGACCGAGCCAGGCACCCGCGCCTTGATCGCGCCGCGGTTTCTGGACATCCATCGCATCACGGACACGCATGAACACATCGGCATGATTTACTGGGCGCGACCCGTCCATGGCGCAGTGACCCTCGCCAGCGAGGAACATCATGACATCCGCTGGTGCGCGTCCGGCGAACTCGATGCCCTCCAACCCGCGATGTCCAATGCCGTGAAATGGTATTGCCGCAAAGCGATTGAAGAAATTCAAAGTTGGGATGATTAGAACGAATTGGAAACACTTTCAAAGCCATCGGCAATCGCCGCGCCGCGCCCCCCTCACCCCGGCCTTCTCCCCCGATGGGGGCGAGGGAGAAAATGGTGCGACGTTGGTGGCAGATTCATAGTTCCTATAAGTCCTATATGCCCGAATCAGCCGAAAAATCAGAAGCCTCAACCCGCGCGGCTACAGTGTCCCCTGACCGAAGCCCACGGCGCCGGCTGAGAACCGGTTATTTCATCCTGCAAGGTTTGAACTCGCTCGCGGCTTCGTATTATTTCAATTATATCTTCTTTTACATGGAGGAGCATTTCGGTTTCGGCAACCGCAGAAATCTCCAACTCAGCGCCCTGTATGGTTTCATCTACATGCTGGTCGCGTGGTATGCCGGGCCGTTTGGACAAAAACGCGGATATTTCTTCGCCCTGCGCGTGGGTTTTTGGGGCATGGCATTATTTATGTTGTTGGGCGGACTGGCGCCGCTCCTCTTGGGATATTCGCGCTCCACCATGCTTCTGGAATTGGCCATCCTGTCCGGCTGGACCATCGCGGTGTGTTTCACCTGGCCGACGCTCCAGGCATTGCTAAGCCACGACCAATCGCCCGGCCAATCCTCCCGCACGGCGGGCATTTATAATATCATGTGGGCGGGAACGGCGGCGGCGGCTTATCTCACCAGCGGCACGTTGCTGGACAATTTCGGCGGAGAAATTCTGTTCTGGGTTTCCGGCGGACTGAGCGTGATCCAAATTGTGATGCTCTTCCGTTTGGAAAGGCTCGCCACGGCCGTCTCCGCCGCGAATCCCAAGTCGGACGCAGACGCAATTTTCTCGACCCCGCATCCGCGGCCCCCGGCGAACGCCAGGACATTTGCGTGGCTCGCCCGCATCGCCAACCCGTTTGCTTACGTGGCCATTTACGGAGTGCTGCCCGTGATTCCCAAACTGTCCGAAAAACTCGGCCTGACGCCCACTTACGCGAGCCTGATTTGTTCGGTTTGGTTTTGGGCGCGGCTGGGGGCGTTCGTTTGGTTCTGGCGCTGGCCGGTTTGGCATTATCGCTTTCGCTGGTTGCTGGGGTCGTTCGTCGCGATGATTGCGAGCTTTTTGATGATTCTATTGAGTTCGAGCATCTGGATGCTCATTACCGCGCAAACCATTTTTGGGCTGACGATCGGCTTGATTTATTATTCGTCGCTTTTTTACTCGATGGATTTGGGCGAATCAAAGGGCAAAGGCGGCGGCTTGCACGAGGCAGCCATCGGGTTGGGAATATTCATCGGGCCGACGGCAGGTGTCGCCGCGCTGCATTTTTTCCCGAAGCATGAGAATGCGGGCACCTGGGGCATGGGCGCGCTCTTGCTGGTGGGATTGTTGCTGTTTTTAATCGTCCGAATTCGCGGAAATCGCCCTGCGGAAACAGTTGCACGGTAAATCAAGCACCCACTCCGCAATACTACTCACCTTAATTTGCCCTCGCGCCGGCAGAATATGTCGTTATATTAGCATTGTCACAAACCAGTTTGTGGTGCAAACTGCATTTATGAAAGCTGAAATCCAAAACGGCCCCGAGTGGCACAAACGTTACGACAACATTGACGGAACCGGAGACATGCTCATGGGCTCGATGCTCCTGGGCTTTGCCTTGCTAAGCTATCTGCAAAACGTGATCCCGCCGCACTCCATCTGGAGAACCAACATCATCGCCAGTCTGATTTTCATGTATGCGATCCTGGCTGCGGTGCTGGGGCCGGCTTACCTGGTGCGAAGCATAATAAAAAAGCGCATCACCTGGCCGCGCACCGGGTACGTGGCCGTTCATTCAATCTGGAGCGCCATGCTGGCCCCCAAAAAGAAAGCGGCTGATGCGCTGCCGGGCGTGCCCTCAAAACTGGGATTGTGGTCCTTCGCGGCTGCCATGGCGGCGGTGGGGATGGTGGTCGGGGGAGGATTCATGTTGGTGACCTGGTTCGTTACCCGACACGTCCACGGGACGCCCATCGTTCTGGGAATTTACGGCGCTCTTTTCCAGGCCTATTGGCTGCTAATCTACGCGTTTTGGACCTGGCGCATTGGCGGGCGAAGCCGTTGGAAGTGGGTGTTGCTATTGTTTATGGCCGCCGGCGTTTTAATGATTAGCCTGGCGGGCTCCGACAATTTCCTGGACTTGACGCGCCGGGTCATGCCGTTTGTGGGCGCTATGTGGGTGATTTCAGGATTAGGCACCTTCTTGGGTTACCTGCGGCATACCCAACCTCCCGCGCAGGAACCAGCATGAACGAAAAACTTCGCGCGATCTCACAACTGGACCGGGTCATTCACGAACCCGGCCGCTTGATGATCGTCTCCCTGCTCTTTCCGGTCGAGCAGTGTGATTTTCTTTATCTGCTCAATGCGACCGAAATGAACAAGGGGAATCTTTCAAGCCATCTTTCCAAGCTGGAAGAGGCAGGATACGTGCAGGTGGAAAAGACCTATCGTGGAAAAGTCCCCCTGACTTTGCTGCGACTAACACGCAACGGGCGTGTGGCTTTTGATGCTTATCGGAATAGAATGAAGTCCGCGTTTTAGGCCATTCAAAAAGTCATGGCCTCATCCCGTTAAATAAAACATTTGAAACAGAGAAAGGACGGCCAAACAGCATCCACGCGTATTTTGACACCGCTGCTTCAACGCGTAAGCGCTCTCATTCCCAAGCCCCAGGAATGGACGAGCGGGGCGTGGTTTAGGGTGAGTTGTATCATATTCAAATTCTCTCTTCTCAGGAGGTTGGAGCTTGGTGCCTGGAGCTTTCCAAGTGGCGATGGCTGCCTTGCAAAGACTTACCCGCCCCGGGCCGCAGTGATTTCCGGCTTTGAGCGACCCGGTTGTTTGGGCGGCGTTGGTGGCCCGGAATTGGGTGCCTCCGACGCTGAGACGAACTCCTGCATCGGATCGTCGTCGCCCATACCGTCGAACATGCTCGAACAGGAGGCGCAAATATTCGGGTTTCGCGATAGTGCGTTACCGCTTTTCGACATCGGCTCACAACAACATATGCAGACAGTCTCGTTCAAGTAACTCAACTTCAACTAGCGAGATACTTTAATCAAGGAAAACTTATTAACAAAATGTTCGCAGCCCGGCCCGGTGTGAATCACCACCACACCCGCTTGCGCAAGCGGGCGATGCGGTCGGTGATGGCGGCGGAAAGTTCGCGGGCATCGCGGTTCATCTCCTCAAACTCGGCCTGGCCGGTGCGCTCGTAAAGATGGCCGAGCATCTCACGGCAAAATTCGCAGTCCGCCAGCGCCCAGCGGCATTTCACGATGTTGCCGCAAATAGATTCCTCGTCGTAGCCCAGGCCGTGACCGCCCGCGAGGTTTGCACCCACCTTGCCGGCGGAGAGATACAACACCTCCGCATCCTCCGGGATGTCTTCCACCTTCAAAACGCGCACGGCGAACTTCAACCCCAGCTTGGCAATCAACGGATAATCCTCGCTGTCAATTCCTTCCTCGTCTTCCTCGTCCAGGTCGAACGCGGCTTCCAGCGCTTCGTCCATCACGGAATTATCCCCGCTCGCTTCGCCCTTTTCCGCGGCATCAAAAACATCGTTCAGCCGTTTCTCAGTGTCCGGCGAATTTCCTTCCTCCGGCTCGATTTCCTCGGGGCGTTCCGGCGGATCAATGTCGAAATGAACTTTGTTATAAAGGTCGCGTGGATGCTTGAATTTGTCCGGGTCCTCGCCGAAAGCCGCCATGTATTTGTCCATGAGCTTTTCGTTGCGGTTCAATTCCCGCTCCCACCATGATTCATCCGGTGGTCTTTCGGATTCAAAGGGAGGCTCGGCCATAAATACAATCCGCAGCCACACTTTCGGGGATTACCGGCGTTCTGTCAAAAAAGAATATTTTGGTAAAGCTCCAAGCACCAAGCGCCAACATCCAGAGAAGCTCCAAATTTCAATTTCCAATCCAATGGTTACGTCGGCGGTTTGGAGCTTGTTTGTTTGGAGTTTCTCTGGAGCTTGGATGTTGGCGCTTGGTGCTTTAAAATTTGCCAGTTGTGCAACCCGCTCACATGGTGGAATAATTTCGCCTGCGTGAAAGATCAGCAAAATTCAAAGCCCAAGTTCTGGCCGATTCTTTTCCTCGCGGCTTTCGCCGTGGGCGCGGTGCTTTGGGCGCTCTGGATGTCCCGCGTCATCCGCCAGACGCGCGAGAACCGCGACATCGGCTTCTTCGTCCCGATGAATACCAACCCGCTGCCCACTGTTCCCACCAGCCGTGCCCCGGCGATCACGAACCAGCCGCCATCGCAAACTAATTCAGCCTCTCCCGCCTGGGCACCTCATTAAATTCGGTAATGCGCGCAGTCATCCAACGAGTTTCGAGCGCCCATGTGGTCATTGGCGAAACGATCAAGAGCGCGATCGGGCGAGGATTGCTCGTGCTCCTCGCCATCGAGGAGGCTGACACGCCGGAGGACCTCGAATGGCTTAGCGGCAAAATTGTCCGCTTGCGAATTTTTGACGACCCCGCCGGCGTGATGAATCTTTCCGCGCAGGAAACACAGGCGGAGATTTTGTTGATCAGTCAGTTCACGCTGTTCGCGAGCACAAAAAAGGGCAATCGCCCGTCCTACACCCGTTCCGCGCGGCCTGAAACGGCGATCCCGCTGTATGAACGATTCATCATCCGGCTCACGGCGGATCTGGGCCGGCCCATTCAAACCGGTGAATTCGGCGCGGACATGAAGGTGACCCTCAACAACGACGGCCCGGTGACGATCATTATTGATTCCAAGAACCGCGAGTAATGGTCGGATAAGGGTTGGCCAAGACAAAGTTGGTCAACGCGGAGAGGGAACAATGCCGACAAGCTGAAGCTTGAACTCCGAACGGGGGCGTTTCACGGAATATTGGCAATCGCGGCACGAAAGGGTAGAAATGAAGCTGTGACAAAACCAGCCCCAAAGATATCACCTCCGGCGAAACCGCTGATGATTTACGACGGACGCTGCAATTTTTGCAAGTTCTGGATCCTCCGCTGGCAGCGCGCCACGGCGGGACGCGTGGATTACCTGGCTTCGCAGGATGAACGCGTGATCAGACAATTTCCGGGGCTGCCCCGTGAAAATTTTGATGAATCAGTCCAGCTCATTGAAACCAATGGCCGGGTCTTTTCCGGGGCGGAAGCGGTGTTTCGCGCGCTGACTTACACCAAATACTGGGCATGGGCGTTCTGGCTGTATCGCAATGTCCCCGGAATCAAACCGGTGACAGAATTGAGTTACCGATTTGTGGCGCGGGGACGGGAGGGGTTTTCTTTTTTGACGCGGTTATTTTGGGGGCGTGCCGGGGCATTGCCGGAGTATGAGTTGTTGCGCTGGGTTTTCCTGCGCTGGCTCGGCGTGATTTATTTGAGCGCGTTTGTGTCGCTCGGCAGCCAGATGAGCGGGCTGTTTGGCAGTAACGGCATTGTGCCGGCGAGAGACTTTATGATCGGGGCTCAATTGCAATTCGACGAGCATCACATTGGTCTGGACCGCTATCATTTATTACCCACGCTCTGTTGGTTCAGCACAAGCGACGGTTTCCTACGCGTGCTTTGTCTGGCGGGAACCGTGCTGTCGCTGTTGCTGATTTTCAATCTCGCGCCTGCGGTATGTTTGTTTTTATTGTGGCTGATTTATTTGTCGCTGGTGTCGGTGGGACGGGACTTTCTTTTGTTTCAATGGGACGCGCTGCTGCTGGAGACCGGTTTTCTGGCCATCTTTTTTGCGCCGCTGCAATTGTTTCCACGCCTTGGGAAAACGCCGCCGGCGTCGCGAGCGATGTTGTGGCTGCTGCGCTGGCTGTTGTTCCGGCTGATGTTCGAATCCGGCCTGGTGAAACTCCTGAGCGGCGACCCGGCCTGGAGCGGCCTGACCGCGCTGAATTTCCATTACGAAACGCAGCCGTTGCCCACCTGGATCGGCTGGTACGCCCATCAATTGCCGGGCGGAATTCAACGCGCATGTGTCTTCATCATGTTCGTGATTGAACTCGCCGTGCCCTTCCTCATCTTCGCGCCGCGCCGATTGCGATTTCTCGGCTGCGGGCTGCTGACCCTATTGCAAGTGTGGATTTTACTCACGGGCAATTATTGCTTTTTCAATCTGCTCACGCTCGCGCTTTGCTTGCTGCTATTGGATGACGCCCTGCTGGCCAGATTGGCCCCCCGTAAATGGCTCGGCCGATGGTTGCCCGCATGGGAAGCGCAGGCATTGCCGGAGTCGAAACCCGACGGCAATCCTTTGCAAGAAATCATCGTGCCTGAAGAACCTTTGGCAATTCCGACAAGTGACCGTCCCTGGCTGGCAGGTCTGATGGCGGTGATTACAACAATAATCCTGCTGCTGACGGTCACGCAGGTCATCGGCACGTTCGTCGGCGAGCGCGTGTGGCCCGCGCCGCTGGCACTCCTGAACGGGTATGTGGCGCCGTTTCGCAGCGTGAATACCTACGGCTTGTTCCGGGTGATGACGCAGACACGTGAGGAAATTGTGCTGGAAGGCAGCAATGACGGCCAGACCTGGCTGCCGTATGAATTCAAATATAAACCCGGCGATCCGCGGCGTCGGCCTCCATTCATCGCGCCGCATCAGCCGCGATTGGATTGGCAGATGTGGTTCGCGGCGCTGGGGAGCTACCAGCAAAACCACTGGCTGGTGAATTGCTGCGTGCGCCTGCTGGAAGGCTCGCCGGAAGTACTGGCGTTGCTCGGGCGCAACCCATTTCCAAACGCGCCGCCGCGATATATCCGCGCCGTGGTCTATGATTATCATTTCAGCAATTGGCGGGAGCGGCACGAGCAAGGGATCTGGTGGCGTCGGGAATTAAAGGGCGAATATCTGCCCGTGATTTCGTTGCCGGAGCAACATTGAATTTAGGAGGCGCAAGCCAGGTGGAAAATGGGCATCCATAAATCGCTTGAATTCCTCCGCCAGCGGCAGAATATTTCATTAGGGCTATGCACTTGATGCCCCTAAACCGGTTTCGGTTCGATTCGGCATGCCGTAAAAACGCCGCTGAATTTCTGGCCCTTTCACCAAAAAAGTGCCGCAGAAGTGATCTGGCGCGGTTTGCTGTCGGTCGTGTTGCTTCATGGCAAAAGCGGCCAAGGGGCATCAAGTGCATAGCCCTATATTTCATTTCACGATTTTACGTTCGTTGAAAAAGATTGATGCGTTTTGCGGGTAGTGCCGTCAAACCAGCGATGGTGAATGAGTAGCAAATAACAATCAGAAAGAGGGAGTTATTATGAGGAATTATAAATTGGAAGTTATTAGAAGAAAGATAGTTACCGCTGTGGCCGGATGTGCCATGGCCGCAATTTGCCTGAGTTCAGGAAGCTTTGCCTATGCCCAAGCGGCGCCGCCCAGTCTGCCGCCCGGAGTTCAGGATGTGCTCAAACTTAGCCAGGCAGGTCTCGGCGAGGATGTCATTCTGGCACAGGTTCGAAACGCGGGCGCGACCTACAATCTGTCCGCCGACCAACTGATCTATCTCAGCAAGTCGGGAGTTTCCCAAAATGTGATCAAAGCGCTGATGGGAAATAGCGGCGCCGCACCCAGCGCTCCTCCGCCAGTGACTCCGCCGCCTGCGCCCAGCGCACCGACTGCTGTCGCTCCGCCACCAACTTCGCTCCCGCCGACTGCGCCACCGCCAGCCGGACCACCCGGTGTGGGAGCACCGCCGCCGACGTTGGATAGTTTTCAGCAACAACTCTCGCCTTACGGAAGCTGGGTGCAAGTGCCCGGCTACGGCTTGTGCTGGCGGCCATCCGTCGCCACGTTTGATCCGTATTGGCGTCCTTATGGATACGAGGGACATTGGACATATACAGACGAAGGTTGGTATTGGGATTCGGATTATCCCTGGGGCGGAATAGCGTTTCATTATGGCCGCTGGTATCGGGATAGTGTGGCGGGCTGGGTTTGGGTGCCCGGATATGATTGGGCGCCGGCGTGGGTTACCTGGCGTCACTCGGAAGGTTACGTGGGTTGGGCGCCGCTGCCGCCGAGGGCCGTTTTCCGCGCGGGAGTCGGCCTGGAATTCGATGGCCGCCTGGCGGTTGACGTTGATTTCGGCCTGGGTGTGGATGCGTTCCTTTTCGTCGGTTACGACCATTTCTGGGACCGTGACTTGCATGCCTATTTCCTGCCGCACGACCGGATGCTGGGGATTTTCCGGCATAGCGTGATAATGAATGGTTATCGCTTCGACCACGGCCGGTTTATCGTGGAAGGATTGGGGCGCGACCGTATTGCGGGGTTCACGCATCATGAAGTGAGGATTGAAAGGCCGGGATTCCATGATGATCACGGCGTCCGGCGCGTCGAACCGGCCAGAGGCCTTCACGATGATCGGCGCGATGGTCGCGAGGGTTTCCACTGAACCCGCCAGTCTTTGATCAAAGGCGATTCGTTCAATCTGAATGAATCGCCTTTTTCATTTATGCGGTCCGCGTTATTTCGGCAGATTGCAGAGATTTAATTTCAATCTCCAATCTCTCCCTTTAACGCCTTCTTGCGCGCGATTTCAGAAATCGGCAACTCCAGCACCTCGTAGTGCATCTCCTTCATGCCCAGCTTATGGTACGCCCGCCGCGCCTGCTCATTGTGCCTTTCCATATACAACCGCAGCGACCAGACTTTTCTTGATTTCTCCGCCAGCGCGGCCAGATGCTCGAACAACAATTTGAACACGCCCCGGCGGCGAAACTTTGCATGCGCATAAACGCTTTGAATCCACCAGATATTGCCGTTGCGCCAGTCGCTCCACTCGTAAGTAATCATCAACTGCCCGACCACGCCCGCCTCCGGATTCTCGGCCACAAAATAAATTCCCTTCGCCGGATCCCTGAGCAATGCGGTTACCCCCTCAGTCACCGTGCCTAAGTCCAGCCGCAGGCCCTCGGATTCTTCGGCGAGTTTCACGTTGAACTCCGCAATCACCGCGACATCGGCCAGAACCGCTTTTCGTATCTTCATCGAGATGTGATTTTGATAGAATTAGCAGTGTGGACAGAATTTTAGGGAATTGAATTTTTCAGATTCCTCATTCCCCATTCTGAAAATTCTGTTCATTCTGTCATAAATTTTCCGTCACAGCACGCGGCAAACGTGAATGCCATCCGCCAGCGGCAGCAATGCCGACTCCACCCGCGGGTCCCGCGCCAGTTTGCGATTCAACCGGTCAATCGCGCCGCCATTCGCATCCGCAATGCGTTTTTGAGATACCAGTCGCCCGCCCCAAAGCATATTGTCGAAAAGTATCAACCCGTTCGGGCGCATCCGTGGCAACACCGCCTCATAATAGGTGTCATAACCGGTTTTGTCAGCGTCAATGAAGGCGAAATCAAACTTTCGCGCCGGCGCTAATTGTTTCAAGGTCTCGGCCGCCGGGCCGAGTCGCAACTCGATTTTTTTGTCCACGCCCGCGCGCTTCCAATATTTCCGCGCGATGCCCGTCCATTCGCCGCTGATATCCAGGCAGAGCAGCTTGCCGTTAGCCGGCAATCCGCGCGCGATGCAAATGGCGCTATAGCCCGTGAAGGTGCCGATCTCGATGGCCTCGCGCGCGCCGATCGCCGCGACGAGCAACGTCATGAATGAACCCTGCTCGCGGCCGATCTGCATTTCGGCAATTTCCCCCATCGCTTCCGTCCGCGCGCGCAATGCGTCCAGCACGGCGTCGCGCGCCTGGCTCCGACGCTTGCAGAGATATGCGTAATTGCGATCATTGAGCACGGTGTATTTCAACGGCGTTTTGGTTTTGCGCGCGCGTTTTGATTTCATTGGATTCGATTCTCAAGTGTATTTGAAGGCTGTTTTGCTAGATGCGACCGAATGCTTACATTTTGTCTTTGCTCCGAAATTCCATCGCGGTCGGGACGTACGGCTGCGCTCCACTTCTCAAGGTTTGTAATCACAAATATGGCCAGCAGAAGCCCTGCAAGCCCACCCAAAACCCTCCCATACCACGAGATGGAAGCCGCGGCCTCGGGTCTAGGGAAATCCGGCGTCATACCAGCAGCCAGAATCCGGTCATAAAGATGGGGATGTGTTGTCTGTTCGTTTCCGGTAACGGCGGGCAACAGGTTGTCTTCATAGAGTTTTGTAAGTGCTCGCGCATAGGTCCCCGCGTCAGTTTCAATATCCACGGCGAACCGATCGGCCCTCGACTCGAGTTTCAAGCTTATTCTTCTGTAAATCTTCGGAATCAAGATAGTGAGCATGCATAATCCAAGGAACCCGAACATTCCGAAGTTATGCACCAAAGGATTAAAAAAAATCCAAGGAGTGAATACCAAAGTCAATATTGAGCGCGAATAGCGGGTCGAGGCCGATTCCGAAAGATGAGCAAGCTCGTGCGCGACAATGGAAGCGATTTCGGTATCGGAAAGCAGACCAAGGAGGCGTTCAGTGAATAGCAATTCACGGCTACCGAGAAGCGCGAATGCCTGCGCCATCGGCGAGCGCATTAGGAAAATCGCTCGGTAAGGGATTCTCATTTTTGCAGACATATCTGCGGCAATCGTGCTCAACCTCTCAGGGGCAGCCACGAACAACCCCAACGCCCGTCCGCACCCTACCAAACCACCTTGTGCCCACATCACCCTCAACGCCACAACGCTCACCGCTATTTCCCAAGCCTGCCGGTTGAACTGCCGCGGCATGAATACCACCGCGCAAATAAATATGAGCCAAATTATGGACTTAAGCAGAAAATCAATGACCGCCTGGCGCACCAAATCAATAAATGGAATGCGCGGGAAAACTTCATGGCTAATAGACAGTGTTCCAATGTATGCGCCCAAAATCGAAACGATACCGGTAAACAACCATAGTTGCGCTGAGTTTGGCCAGAGCAACAGCACGGCCAGGACAAGAATACCTGGGACAACCATGATGTTAGATCGAGCGGCAACGAAGACCGGAAAGACGACCCTGGCTTGTTCTGTCCAATGGGCTCCTTTGCTTCGCCTCCACAGTTGAAGCGCGAACCAGTTGGTGACAAAAGTCACGCCTGTCGCGAGCAAGGCCGCGCCTATGAGGATTAATCCGTTCAAAATCTGGTATAGAAAAACAAAACACCGGGATAAAATGAAGAGGAATTACGCGATGCCTCCAGGACAAAGCCCGAGCCAATCAATTCAGCGAAATATCCTCCGGCATGTCGGCAAGCAAACGGTATTTCAAACCTTTTTGGCGTAGAATCCTCTTCCACAATTCAGCCGGCGCGGAATCGAAGACCAGATCCAGCGTGGCCGGATGCGTCAGCCAGGCCTGCCGCTTCATTTCCTCCTCGAGCTGGCCCGGGCTCCAGCCCGCGTAGCCCGCGAACATCTTGACTCGCTTGGTCGCGGAAAAAGATTCGCCGAGTTCGACGAGTGAATCCAACGAGTGGCCCAGATCCAGATTTGGCATCACACTGGCTTCGGAGAGAAAATTATCCGAGTGCAAATAGCTCAGGGCGGAAAGCTGCACCGGACCGCCCAGGTATAGCGGCTGTTCCTTGAGTTGATCGGGAACATCCGCGACAATCATTTCGCCAAGGCTGTTTCCGCTGGCGCGATTCAAGACAAGGCCAAACGCTCCTTCCGCGTCATGCTGGCAGACGAGAATGACCGTCCGCTGAAAAAACGACCCGCTTAACTGGCCGCTATCCAATAGCAACTGGCCCCTGAGATATTTGGAGGCTTCAACCATGCCATCTACCTGACGCAATATGGCTCAGGCTTGCCCTCTTGGCAATCTGGATTAAACTGAATCATGGCAAAAATCTGCATACTCCTGTTGCTGACCGTGGCTTTGATTTCGGCGGGTTGCGCCTCGGACAATCCCGGCAGCCGCGAATTCATCCCCGGCCAAGGTTGGGTCCCGACGAGTTGATCCGCCACGCCGCCGGCTGGCCTTCGCGAATCCCGCTGCGCCCGAACGCTATTGCGATGGGCGCAGGAATAATTGCTTTTTCTCATTTGAGCCATCTATTTGGATCATCACCGAATCGTTGCGGATTTCCAGGCAACGCACGCTGACATTCGTCTGCCCGACGCGCACTTTGCCGTGCTCCATGGATTCAAATGTGGCGTTGTTGATCATGGCGAACCGGTGTTGCGCGGTCCCGGAAATGGACTTCAACTCCAGCGTGTCCGGCGCGGGTGCGGGACGCAGATTGACTGCGGGAGGGAGAATGACCGAGACGGCCACAGGCGCCGCAACGTAAGCGCCCCCGACGGCGCGCACCCGTTCCAAGGTTCCGAGATCGAACGTCGCATCATCGCCCGCCTTGATCCATTCGAGCACCGCCTCGAAACCATATTGGCTGTCCGCCGCGATCAGCACATCAATTTTTCCCTTCGTGTAAGTGTTCTTCTTGATCGTCTCCATCTCGAAGATTTCCTGGCGGCTGCTCATGTATTTGTAAGCCACCAATTCGCAAAACGCCTCGGTCGTGTCCTTGTCAATTGCCTTGGCGCGTTCGCGAGAGACATTTTCGCCCATCCACGCGTGGGTGTATTCGTGTGCGCAAACCGCCATCAATCGCGATTTCCGCAAATGACTCAACAATGCAATGGAATGAACAATGTGGTTTCCCGGAAGGCGGTTGCTGGTCGTGGCGCCATAAACACTCACGCACGCCTGTCCCTCACCCGGCATCTTGAACAGATTCTCGAGGTAAAACCGGTTTACAATTGAAACCAGCGCATTGGTCCCCGGAAACGTCATGTAACGAGACAATAACCGGTCCAAGTCCTGCGGGACTTGCGCGGCGATTTCCTTGGCTTCCTCCTCTGTTTGAATGACGTCCTTGGCATCGCGAGCGCAGAGCAGGCGGCCATCCGGCAACGTCTCGTAACCTTCCTTCACCGGCAGTCCGCAGGCGAAACATTGGTCCTGAAGCTGCGCGCAGGCCGGGCAGATGATTTTCCGGCCACCCACCGCTCCATCTTCCTTGTAAAAATACTTGCCGGTGAAGTTCGTGCCGCAAACATCACATTTCATTTCACTCGCCAGCGCCGCGCAAGCGAACGTCCAAATCAACAAGCCGGCAAGGGTCAAACGCGTCTTCATAATTAACATCAAATCATCAAAAGCCGCTAAAAAGTGAGCTTGAAACATGCCAAAGAGGAGCACGGATGAGTATGAAGTGGGTTGGAATTGTAGAGAAACCTTTGACCATCCCAGATTGACTGTAGTCTGAATTTAGTCTATTTTTGGATCAAATATGAAGACCTGTAGCCTCAGCGAAGCAAAAAGCTCCCTTGGCAAGTTGGCGGATGCCGCGCTTCAAGGCCATCCAACTGTCATTTCCCGCGGCGGAAAACTCCTGATTTTGAAGGCCTACGAACCTCCAGACCCGGACGAATTTGACGCCCTGATTGATGAGGGAATCAAGAGCGAACATTTCCCGCTGAGCAATTCGGTTTGGGAAGGCATCCGTCAGCGAGGAAAAAAACAAGCCCAGCAGATGCGAAAAGAGTAAATGAACGTCAGGATCAGCGCCCGGGCGCGGAGTGACCTCGATTGCATTTTCGCCTATATTTCCGTCCAACAAGGCTCGGAGGCGGCGGACCAATTTCTTGAGTTGGCCCAGGAAGCTGCCAGGTTTCTGGTCCAAAATCCCCTGGCTGGTCCGCATCCCCGGTGGGCTACCCGGCACAGGACATTGCGGTTTTGGGTGATCAGCAAAACGAACTTTCTGATTTACTATCTGCCGGATGTAAACGGGGTCAGTATCGAGCGCGTGCTGGATGGCCGTCGTGATGTTGCGCGCATTATTGAACTCGGCCTGGAGGATCTTTCTGGCGGCGAGCCATAGCCAAGTGGAATACAAAATACAAGAGCACCGCGAAACAAGCGAACAGGCCTGTCCATTCGCGTTTTTAGCGTATTTCGCAGTTTGAAAAAGTTTAGTCAAACCGGGATTTAAGGCTTAAACCAAACCCTTGACCGCCTTGGCAATCCCCGCCGCGTCAATGCCGTATTTGGCGAGCAACTCCTCCGGCTTTCCGGAATGCGGCAACTCGCGGATGGCCAGTTTGTGGACCCGGATTCCGTCCTGGCTGAGTTCGCCGGCCACGGCGTCGCCCAAGCCGCCTTCGGGATAATGGTCTTCCACGGTAAGCACCAGATTGTTCGTCTTCTGCGCCGCGGCGCGGATGACGTCCTTGCCCAGCGGCTTGATGCTGTAAGCGTCAATGACCGTGATGCCGATGCCTTCCTTTGCCAGGAGATCAGCGGCTTTGATGGCCTCGAATAGCGTCACGCCCGCGCCGATCACCGTCACTTTATCGCCCGCCGCCTGCCGGCGGATTTTTGCGCCGCCGATGGGGAACGCTTCATTATTATTGTAAATCACTGGCGTCTTGGGCCGGGATGTGCGCAGGAAGGCCACACCCTTGTGCAAAGCCATTTGTTCCAGCAATTTTTCCGCGCACACGGCGTCGCTCGGATACAGCACGATGCTGCCTTCCACGGCGCGCATCATGGCCAGATCTTCGAGCGCCATTTGCGAAGTCCCGTCCTCGCCAATGCTCACGCCCACATGCGAACCGACCAGCTTCACATTCGCCATGGATATTCCCGCCATGCGAATCTGGTCGTACGCGCGGCTCAAAAAACACGCGAAGGTCGAGGCGAACGGCACCTTGCCGCGCGTGCTGAATCCCGTCGCCACGCCGACCATGTTTTGTTCCGCAATGAAACATTCCGTGAATCGCTCGGGAAATTTCTTTAAGAAACGATCCGAGAAAGTGGAATTTTTCGTGTCGCCATCCAGGGCCACGATGCGCTGGTCAATCTCGCCAATGCGCGCCAGCGCATTGCCGAAGGCCTCGCGCGTGGCCACGAGGTCGCCCAGCTTGTAAGCGGGATCCGGATAGCTGGCAGGCGCTTCATTCTTGGGCAGCGGCAGCGCCGTCGGCGTGGGAATCGGCTCGGCAAGGCCGGATTTCGCCTTGGGTTGAAGCTCGGCGATGGCTTGGGCGGCTTCGTCCTTCGACAATGCCTTGCCATGCCAGCCGTCCTTGTCCGCGATGAAGGAAACGCCGTGGCCCTTTTCCGTTTTGGCGATGATCGCCAGCGGTTGCTTGCCCAATCCCGCGGCGCCCAGCACTTCCAGAATCTCCTCCAGGTCGTGGCCGTTGATGACCTCGGTGCGCCAGTTGAAGGCTTCAAAGCGTTTGCGGTAAACGTCCACGTCCCAGCCGAAAGCCGTGGCCTGGCTTTGGCCCAAGCGGTTGACATCCACGATGGCGACCAGATTGTTCAACTGATTGGTGCCCGCAAGTGAAGCGGCTTCCCACACGGAGCCTTCCGCGATTTCGCCATCGCCCATCAGCACGTAAGTGCGATAATCCAGATTATCCAGTCGCGCGCACAAAGCCATGCCCACGCCGACGCCCAGGCCCTGCCCCAGCGAACCCGTCGCCACATCCACGAACGCCAGCCGCGGCGTCGGATGCCCTTCCAGATCGCTGCTTAACTCGCGCAAAGTGTTCAGATGCGCGCGCGGGAAAAGTCCCAGTTCCGCCCACGCCGCATATAACAAAGGCGCGGCGTGGCCTTTCGAGAGAATGAACCGGTCGTTGTTCGCGTAATGCGGGTTCTTCGGATCATAGCGCATGTGCCCGAAAAAAAGCGCCGAAACAATATCCGCCGCTGAACAGCAGGAACTGGGATGCCCGCTGCCCGCCGCAGTCGTGGCCGAGATCGAGTCAATGCGCAGTTGGTTCGCAATGCCCGCCAAAGTTTCCTCAATAGATGTATTCATTAGTTATTCCCAAACTGTAAATCAAGGTTCGCAAAAGGAAAGTGGGAATTGGTGTCGAATTGGTGTCGAATCCCCGCCAAGCCGTCCGGAAAACGTGCGCCCCCCCGGGGGGGTAAAAATAAGCGGTACTAGCGGTAATAGGTGGAATTACAGGGGTTTCGTAGCCCGTAATAAGCGGTAATAGTGCATTTTGGCCCGGCGGATTCACCCAAATGGGGTTGCCTTCCGGCGGAAAATTTTGCCGTTCGTCATCGGCGCCTGACGGCGCTTTCATTTGCGCTCCTTGATGCACGCAGGTCACTCATCGCATACGAAACGGAGATTGTCCATGGATCTTCCGTTAAGTGAGAACCTCGTTTCGATTGCTGATTAGCAAACGGGATGTTACGCCGGGGTGTGCTCGAAAGTGAGTGATGCAATGGTCAGGTTTTCTTTCCAAAATCCCGGAGGGATGGCGCGAAAATAGACCGGTCGCTTCAGCGCCGGGGGAGGATTTGGAAAGTGAAAAGTCCCGCAAGGGACGGCTGAATCAGGGATCAAGGATCAGCCGTCCCTATCGGGACTTGGGGTCAATCTCCACGATTCCCGGCGCTAAAACGACCGGGCTATTATCAATTGTTCCTGCGGGACAAGCGCATGAGTTGCCCACCCACTATTAACCCCATCCTTTAAGCCGCGCTGCTACTTCAACTCGTGGCCGGGGACGGAGCAGGTGGGCGGCTGATTCACGGCATTTATCGAATATGTTCCGCCGGCGGGACAGGAAATCGGCGCGTCCTTGGGAAGGTAAGGCGCCAAGTCATCGGCCGTGGGGACGTCGGTGGGCGATTTTTTATTTTCGAGCGCCCATACTTGTTTGGCGGCATCAATTACCCGCAAGTGTTTAATACACACTAAATCATTATCTATTTTGGTGTTGGCCGCCTGACTCACCATGGCCGCGTTCTCAGCGGCGAGCTTCTCCGCTTCCTGTTTTGCTTGTTGCGCCCGCGCGCCCTGAGCCTGCGCCGCGGCCAGTTGCGAGGCCAGTTGCGAATTCAGTTCTTTATTTTCCCCGCGCAACCGCTGGACTTCATTGCGCAACTTGAGCACTTCCTCGTTGTCTTTGCGCAACCGCGCCACTTCGTCGGGGGTGACGGACTGTTTCTTCAATTCGTCATTCTCCTTGCGCAGGCCGTCAACATCGGCGGTGTCCTGCGTCAACTTGGCGATTTGCGCGTCCTTGTCCTTGTTGGCGGAATAAAGGAAAAAACCCCCGCCCAGCAGGGCCACGATCAGAATCCAAGGTACCGCGGATTTCATAATTTATGCGTCGGCTGCGATTAAAAAATGGTGCGCGTGGCGGGAGTTGAACCCACAACCTGCGGCTTCGGAGGCCGTCACTCTATCCAATTGAGCTACACGCGCAGACCTATTCCGTCTATCATTCCACACCTCAGAACCGATACCTTATCCCGGCCCCGTCCGCAACCGCAAGCAAAACCGGCAATCGTCCTCAATCAAGGACGCACCTTGATATACGTACCAAGCGCAAGTCTTCTCCCGATCCAGTTCCCTCACCTCACCCCAACCCAATGGCTTCCCAAGCCCGCCACCAGTCAGTTGCCCAGCATACAACCAGCGCTTCGCGCTCCGTGATCCCCTCCCTCGGAGGGAGCGGAGAGGGAGAAAAGCTCGCGGTTGCAGGGCATCAATGCGCGAAATCATTCGGGGAAGTCTCTCCCCATTCGTCCCGCGTGGGCCGAGGGAACCAGACGGCAATATCCGTTGGTGCGGATGTCAAGGTTCGCCCCTCAGTAAAATGGCGTTTCATATTTCGACCTTAATAAATCCTCGTGTCGGACGCGGGTTTGTTTTATGAATGGGGTGAAGCTCTGGTCGTTTACTTGATGAAACAAAGTCTGGGAAAATTGTTCTGGCTCGCTCTGGCGCTGGCCGGAGGATGGGCGGTCGCCACGCTGGCCACGCATCGCGGGGAACCGATTAATTCCATTTATATTTTGATCGCGGCGCTCTGCACTTATGCGATTGCCTACCGGTTTTATTCGAAATGGATCGCGGCGCGCGTGCTGACGCTGGATGACCGGCGGGCGACGCCTTGCGAAGTGAACGACGACGGCAAGGACTTCGTCAGGACCAACAAATGGATTGTCTTCGGCCACCATTTCGCCGCGATCTCGGGCCCGGGGCCGCTGGTCGGGCCGGTGTTGGCGGCGCAATTTGGATATTTGCCGGGGACGCTGTGGATTTTGATCGGCGTGGCGCTGGGCGGCGCGGTGCAGGATTTCGTGATCTTGTTCAGCTCGCTGCGGCGCAATGGAAAATCACTCGGGCAAATGGTGCGGGAGGAAATGAACACCACCGCCGGATATATTGCGATGGTCGCCATTCTCGCGATTCTCGTCATCCTGCTCGCGGTGCTGGCGTTGGTGGTGGTGAACGCGCTCGCGGAAAGCCCGTGGGGGGTGTTCACGGTGGGCGCAACAGTGCCGATCGCGATGTTCATGGGAGGTTATCTGCGGTTCGGGCGCGTGGGAAAAGTGCTCGAAGCCTCGGCCATCGGCGCGGTGCTGTTGCTGCTGGTCGTTTGGGGCGGAAAGTTGGTTCACATGGACGTTCATTGGGCGCAAGTCCTGACGTTCAAGCCGGAACAACTCGCGTGGGGAATTATTTTCTACGGGCTGGCGGCGAGCGTGCTACCCATCTGGCTGCTGCTCGCGCCGCGGGATTATCTGAGCACGTTCATGAAACTCGGGACGATTTTTGCGCTGGCCTGCGGAATATTCCTGGTGCTGCCGCATTTGCAAATGCCGGCCTTGAGCCGGTTCGTGGACGGATCGGGGCCGGTCATGCCGGGGAAGGTGTTTCCGTTTTGTTTCATCACGATTGCGTGCGGCGCGATTTCCGGATTTCACTCACTGATCGCCAGCGGCACCACGCCGAAGATTTTGACCCGGGAATCGTACGCGCGGCCGGTGGGTTACGGGGCGATGTGCCTGGAATCGCTGGTGGCGATCATGGCGCTGATTGCCGCATGCGCGCTGCCGCCGGGTGTTTATCTGAGCATGAACATGAAGGGCGCCCCCGCCGCGACGGTGGAGAAAGCGACGGCGTGGGGATTTCCGGTCACGACGGCGCAGATGGATCAACTGGCGGCGCAGAACGGAGAGAAGTCCTTGTTCGGACGGACTGGCGGAGCAGCGACGCTGGCGGTGGGCATGTCCGGGATTTTTTCCAAAGCGGTGAATGGGCGCGGGCTGGATTTGTGGTATCACTTCGCGATCATGTTCGAGGCGCTGTTTATTTTGACGACGCTCGACGCCGGAACGCGGGTGGGGCGTTATCTGGTGCAGGACATTCTGGGAAACATCTGGCCGCCGCTCGGCGACACAAAAAACCTGGTTGCGAATTTTGCGGCGAGCGGATTGATCGTGGCCGGCTGGGCGTATTTTTTGATTCAAGGCGTGCGCGACCCGCAGGGCGGCATCAATTCGCTCTGGCCGCTGTTCGGGATCGCCAACCAACTGCTGGCGGCGATTGCGCTCTGCCTGGCGGTGACGATTATTTTAAAAATGCAGCTTAAGTTGAGAGAGGAGTTTAAGGTTCAAGGTTTAAAGTTTAAAGTTGGGAAACCGGCGTTTGCCCTGGTGGTTTTGGTGCCGCTGATTTGGTTGCTGGCGGTCACAATGACGGCGGGGTATGAGAAGATTTTTAATGGCGACCCGCGAATTGGATTTTTGGCTTCGGCGAGGGCCTTGGATGCCAAGCTGCCGGATTTGCAGGCGGACGTTTCGGCGGCGGAAGGGTTGAACGATGCCGCCGTATTGGCGGCGGCTCGAAAGGCGGCGATGGTAAATCGCAGTTCACATTTCAATAATCTGCTGGATGTGGTCGTCGCCTCGTTTTTCATGACGTTGGTGGTATTGATAACGCTGATCAGCGTTTGGGAATGGATTTTATTGTTGCGAGGAAAACGTGAGGCAAAGTTGCACGAAAGCGAAACAGTTTGGCTGCCGGAGTATGCGGTGAAGGAATCGCAATCGTTGAAAGTGGCGGGCGTGGTGGCGCTGGGCTGCGCACTGGCGAAGGAATTATCGGGCGAAACGCATTTGGAACGGGCGCAACAATTGGCGATGAACTGCGACTGCGCGGAGGGAGGGGTGAATTTGCTGGGCGAAAAGAAAGCGGATTGCGGCAAGACGCCGGAACAAATTTACGTCGAGATGACCGAGCGGAGGTTCGACGGAGTGAAACGGTGTTGCTGAGGACGGGCGCCCTGATTCAGCAGCGATTTTGAGGTTTCGCTTGCCAGGCATCAAAATTCGCTTACATTTTTAGAGAATGAAGGCTCTGACGAAAGCGACTCCGATTCGGTGCGTCGTGCCCAACAAAGTTTGGAAAGACTTTGCTGGAGTGCGTGGCTGTGTGCGGCGTGCCGTGGAGGCGTCACCCCGATCGGTCACCTTGTCGCAAGCCTTGAATCAAGTCCGGAAATTCAATACACCAGTCCCGAGGAAATCGCGGATTTCCAGGTAAATCCACTTCGCGCCTGGGTTCAAAAGTGCGGTCACAAAAAACACGCCGAGATTTCCCTGCCCAAATTGGCCGAAGGTTCGGAACCCCTCGTGTATTATGACGAGCGCCTTGCCAAGGTGTTCAAGCTGACCAGACCGCGCGTATTTGGCGAATTCTACTACCTTGTGGGTGGCCTGGTTCATCAAAGAAACTGTTCGCCGCTGGATTACTTGCTGAGGCTGCGCCATTGGAAAAGGCTCTTTGGTTCCGCGCCAAAGGACTTGGGCATCACGCCGTCGGGACAGATTGTTTCAACCCAGAAATTTATTTCTGGAACCCAGCCGCCCCAGGAGATCGTGGACGCGTTTCTCCTCCGGTCGGGTCTAAGCCCCGTCAAGCAAGATTGCTGGCTTTGGAAGAAAGCGTATCCTGATATTGAAATATGGCTGGGCGATGCGCGCGCTGATAATTTTGTGCTAACTGAAATGGGCGTCGTCCCAATTGATATCCGGTTATGGTTCGTCTAAGTTTTGGAAATTAAACACCGTCTTCGATAAAGCCGCGCTTGAACCGCATTATAAAAGTCAGGATCTTAAACTTTGAACTCATTTAAGAAGATCGGTTTGTTTGGCGGGTCGTTTGATCCGGTGCATCTGGGGCACTTGCTCGTGGCGCAGGCGGCTTGCGAGGAAGCCGGGTTGGAGCGGCTGTTTTTTATTCCGGCGGCGCAATCGCCATTCAAGCCCGAAACCAAGCCCACGCCGGCGGCGGAACGGCTGCGCCTCTTGCGGCTGTCGCTGGCGGGCAAAAGCCATTACGAAATTGACGAACAGGAAATCATGCGCGGCGGGGTTTCCTACACGATTGACACGGTGCGGGATTACGCGCGGCGATTTCCCCAGATGGAACTCCATTGTCTGATCGGCGCCGATCATGTGCCGTTGCTGGGAAAGTGGCGCGAGGCGGCGGAACTGGCGCGGCTGGCGGAGTTCGTGGCGATCCCGCGTCCCGGTCAGGCGGACGCGGCGTTTGCGGCGCCGTTTCGCGGGCGGACGCTGAAGGGTTTTCCGCTGGGAGTGTCGGCCTCGGAAATTCGCGCGCGGGTGAGGGCGGGTTTGCCCATTGACCATCTGGTCGCCCCGGCGGTCGCGGAGGCGATCCGCAATTATCAGCTTTATCTTTGAACCGGGTTGGGCCATCGTTGCGAGAGATGGATTCTAAAAAACTGGCTTTGCTGTGCCGCGAGTTGGCTGACAACCGCAAGGCGGAGAACATTGTGATTTTGGACGTGCGCAAGTTGTCGTCGGTGACGGATTATTTTGTGGTGGCCTCGGGCACCAGCGAACCCCACCTGCGCGCGATCATGGATGAAATCACCGAAAAATTGCGGACTGATTATGATGTGCGGCCGCGAGCGGTGGACGGGACGTTGCAAACGGCCTGGGTGGTGCTGGATTTTTTCGACGTGATTGTTCACATCATGCGCGCGGATGTGCGGGAGCGTTACAATCTGGAAGGTCTTTGGGGCGATGCGCCGCAGGTGCGGGCGCGCAAGCTTTCGGTCGCCAAACCAAAGACCCGGGCGAAGTCGAACGCGCGAAGCGATCCCGGTTAAGAATCAGCGAAGAGTTTATGTTGAAATCACTTCATATCGAAAATCTGACTGTTTTTCCAAAGGCCGACTTCGAGTTTAGCAAAAATCTTAATGTTGTTATCGGAGAGAATGGCACGGGTAAATCGCATGTTTTAAAAGCGGCCTACGCCGCTATTGCAGTAAGCGCAACAGGGTCAAAGGGAGGCGGGAACGAGCCATTGAACAAAGCGCAGTTTCAATCGGCCATGGCCGACAAGCTTCAAGCTGTGTTTCGGCCGGATCGTCTGTGGCGTCTTGTTAGACGACAGCAGGGCCGCAGCAAGTGCCGGTTGAGCTACGAATTTGACGTGTCCAAATTGGACTCGGCTTTTACGTTCTCCACTGTGGCCAAGACTGAGGTAAAAGTGGAGATCACACCGAGTGCGAGCGTGGAAAAACGACCGGTTTTCCTGCCAACCCGTGAATTATTGACAATTTATCCGGGCTTTGTGTCGCTTTATGAGACCACACACCTCTCGTTCGAGGAAACATGGCGGGATACCTGCATTCTTCTTGGCGCCCCACTCGCCCGCGGACCGCGCGAGAGTCGCATTAAGCAATTACTTGTTCCCCTGGAAGAAGCCATGGGTGGAAGCGTCGAATTGGACAAATCAGGCAGATTCTATCTCCATCTCGCCTCCGGCAATATGGAGATGCACCTTGTCGCGGAGGGTCTTCGTAAGCTTGCGACTGTGGCGCGACTGATCGCCACCGGTTCCCTCTTGGACAAGGGTTACCTGTTTTGGGACGAGCCCGAATCAAACCTGAATCCCAAAGTCATAAAAACCGTAGCCAGGACAATTCTGCAAATCGCGGAAAGCGGTATTCAAGTTTTCATTGCCACACACAGCCTATTTCTGTTGCGCGAACTCTACGTGCTCCAACAAAGGGATTTCAAAAAACTCGACACACGGTGCTTCGGTCTTCACCTAAGCGACGAACTGGCGGTGCAAGTAAGACAGGGCAAAACCATGGATGACGTCGGCAACATCAGCGCTCTCGATGAAGAACTGACGCAATCTGATCGCTTCCTGGATGCGGAGGCAAGCGTCAAGGCCGGCTAAGGCGTACAAACGCAGAACTGAGAAGTCGCAATGACAAGACTAATCGAAGGAAAGCTGGCCTCTGATTTTCCAGATTTGTGGCGGGTAACAAAATATGACGATTGGGCTTTTTATAGAAATCAGTTTGGGTCCTGCTGCGGCGGAAATAAAAGTGTGGATTTTCTCGGTTTTAATCCAACGGACCGGACTCTTTGGCTGATCGAGCTTAAGGATTACCGGCGATTTCGGCGTGAGAAGGACAACAAAATCTCTCTTTGGGAAGAAGTGGCCATAAAGGCACGGGATACCCTTGCAGGTTTATTCGCCGCAAAAGTGGAAGTCGGGCATGACGACCACGCCTTTGCACAGGCGTCGCTAACGGTTGCGAAACTGCGAATCGTTTTGCACTTGGAACAACCGCCCACGCGCACAAGACTATTTCCTCGTGCATATGATCCCGCTGATATTCGGCAAAAACTAAAGCAAATGGTTAAGCCCATAGACCCACATCCACAAGTCGTCGAACTTCAAAGTATGACTCGTGTTCCTTGGAATGCCGAGTCAGTTCCTTGATTTTTATACATTTTCACCCGAATCAAATGGTTTCGCCCTCACAGAAATTGAATGATTAAAGCGGCTTTCACCGCCGTCTAAGACGCATGGTCGCACCGATAGCCACCTCAGCGCGCGTGGTCGTGGATGGCAAATTCTTTCGCCTCGGCGGCAAGAAATTTTATCTGAAAGGGGTTTCCTACGGCCCGTTCGCGCCCGACGGCAGCGGGGGAAGTTTCGCCAGCCCGGAGCAGACCGCGCGGGATTTTGCGCAAATCCGCGAGTTGGGCGCGAATTTAATCCGGGTTTACCATGTGCCGCCGCGCTGGTTCCTCGACCTGGCGGCGGAGCACGGTTTGAAGGCGCTCGTGGACATCCCGTGGAGCAAGCATTTGTGCTTCCTGGATTCGGAGCGGCAAAAATCCGCGGCGCGGGAAGCGGTGCGGGAGGCGGCGCGGAATTGCGCGGGGCACGCGGCGGTGTTCGCGTACAGCATCGCCAACGAAATTCCGCCGGATGTGGTGCGCTGGAGCGGCGCGCGCGCCGTGGCGGAATTCATTGACGAACTGGTGGCGGAGGCCAAGGCAATAGACCCGGATTGCCTCTGCACTTTCACGAATTATCCGCCCACGGAATTTCTCCGGCCGCAACGGCTGGATTTTCTGGCTTTCAACGTCTATCTGCACGACCAGCAACCCTTCAAAAATTATCTCGCGCGGCTGCAAATGATCGCGGACACCAAGCCGCTCGTGCTCGGGGAATTCGGCATTGATTCGCAGCGGGAAGGCGAACCCCGCAAGTGCGAGATTTTATCGTGGCAAATCGAGACGACGTTCCGCGCCGGACTCGCGGGCGCGGTGGTGTTCAGCTACACGGACGACTGGTGGCGCGGCGGCCACGCGATTGAAGACTGGATGATGGGATTGACGACGCGCGACCGGCAGCGGAAGGATTCGTTTCGCGCGGTGCAAAAAATGTTCCGGCTCGCGCCATATTTTCCGCTGGCGCGGCATCCGCGCGTTTCCGTCGTGGTGGCAAGTTATGACGGGGAAAGCACGCTGAAAGACTGCCTGGATTCACTGGAAGTTTTGAACTACCCGGATTACGAAGTGATTTTGGTGGATGATGGTTCAAACGATAGCACCCCGCAAATCGCGGCGGCGCATCCGCAGGTGCGCTCATTCCGGCACGAGCAAAATCTCGGTTTGTCCGTGGCGCGGAACACGGGCATCGCCGCGGCGACGGGCGAAATTGTCGCCTTCACGGACGCGGATTGCCGCGCGGATGAGGACTGGCTTTACTATCTGGTGGGCGATTTGTTGGACAGCGAATTCGCAGGGATCGGCGGCCATAACTTTTTGCCGCCAGACGATTCCAACGTGGCGGCGGCGGTGCTGGTTTCGCCAGGCGGGCCGGCGCATGTGATGCTGACTGACCGGCAGGCGGAACATATTCCGGGCTGCAACATGGCGTTTTACAAATGGGCGCTGGCGGAAGTGGGCGGGTTCGACCCAATTTTCCGAATGGCGGGGGACGACGTGGACTTATGCTGGCGATTGCAACAAAAGGGCCTGAAGATCGGTTTCAGCCCGGCGGGTTTCGTCTGGCATCACCGGCGCTCGACGGTGCGGGCCTACTTGAAACAACAGCACGGTTACGGCGAAGCCGAGGCGCTCCTGGTGCGGAAGCATCCCGAATATTTCAATATGTTCGGGGCGAGCATGTGGCGCGGGCGGATTTACACGGCGTCGAAATACGGCATCGTCGTCCGTGCGCCAATTATTTACCACGGGATTTTCGGCAGCAGTTGGTTTCAAACGTTATACACTTCGCAACCGGTGGGCTTGCTGTCGTTTTTCAGCAGCCTGGAATATAATGTCCTGATGACGCTGCCGCTCTTGGCGCTGTCTTCCACTTTTCATTTTTTATTTCCCGTGGCGCTGGCGAGCTTGTCGCTGTCGCTGGGAGTGTGCGTGGCGGCGGGCGCGCAGGCGAGCCTGCCGAAAAACAAACTCCGTTGGTGGTCGCGGCCGGTGATCGCGCTGCTGTTTTTCCTGCAACCGATCGCGCGCGGTTGGGCGCGTTACCAGGGGCAACTGGGCTTGCTGGCCACGCCGCAGACGAGCCAGGAAACGCTGGAATCCGTCACCTTGCGCGGCAGCGGCGATGCCCTCGATGAAGTGCGTTATTGGGCCGACCAAAACGTGGATCGCATTGAATTTGTCAAAGGCGTTTTGGAACGCCTGGACCGCGAAGGCTGGACGAACAAATCCGACATCGGCTGGAGCGAATATGATTTTGAAGTGCTGGGCAATCGGTGGACGCATCTGCAATTGACCACCGTGTCCGAGGACTATCCGCGCGGGAAGAAAATGCTCCGCTGCCGCCTGTGCGCGGGGTGGTCGCTGCAGGCGAAGGTGGCCTTCTGGACCACGCTGGGTTTTGAGTTGCTGGTGATTGGCATTGTGGGTAAATGGTTGCCGTCGCTTTGGCTGCTGTTGTTGAGCGTGCCGCTGTTCGCCTGGTATTTGGTGCGCGAAAAGCGTAACTTGCAGAGCCTGATGGTGGTGTTGCTGGATGAAGTCGCCAAGAAATGGCAAATGGCGCGCGTGCCCTTTGCGGAGGCGACGAAGACATCCGTGACTGACGCTAAAATTAATTTAAAATGATCCACATTAAAAGAGACGGCCTATTGCTGAAGCACCAACCGCAACTCAAAAGTCTTCTCCCTCTCCGCTCCCTCGGAGGGAGGGGACCGCGGAGCGCGAAGCGCTGGTTGTATGCTGGGCAACTGACTGGTGGCGGGCTTGGGAAGCCATTGGGTTGGGGTGAGGTGAGGGTGCGGTTCATAGGGGGGCCGGGGTGAGGGGTGGTTTCTACGCGGTCTTTATTACCACATGATTCAATATCACGAATTGCTGCGGTTGGTTCTGGCGGAGGGCAAGTTCAAGGCCGACCGCACGGGGACCGGGACGCTGGCGGTGTTCGGCGCGCAGGCGCGATTTCCGCTCGCGGACGGTTTTCCCGCGCTCACGACGAAGAAGCTCCATTTGAAATCAATCATCTACGAGCTGCTGTGGTTTTTGCGCGGCGACACCAACATCAAATATTTGAACGAGCACGGCGTCACCATCTGGGACGAATGGGCCGACAAGGAAGGCAACCTCGGCCGCGTCTATGGGGCGCAATGGTGCGATTGGCGCAAGGCGGACGGTCGCTCCATCAACCAGATTGACGAGGTCATCGCGCAAATCAAGGCGAACCCGGACAGCCGCCGGCATGTAGTGTGCGCGTGGAACGCGGGCGAAGTCGAACAAATGGCGCTGCCACCGTGCCATGTGTTGTTCCAGTTTTTCGTGTCGGAAGGCGAGTTAAGCTGCCAGCTTTACCAGCGCAGCGCGGATTTATTTTTGGGCGTGCCGTTCAACATCGCATCCTATGCGCTGCTGACAATGATGGTGGCGCAGGTGTGCGGTTTGAAGCCGGGGACGTTTGTGCATACCTTCGGCGATTTGCATTTGTACAGCAATCATCTCGACCAAGCAAAACTCCAACTCACGCGCGAACCGCGTCCCTTGCCGCAAATGAAGCTCAATCCCGCAGTAAAAAGCATCAACAACTTTCAATTCGAGGATTTCGAACTCATCGGCTACGACCCGCATCCAGCGATCAAAGCGCCGATTGCGGTGTGAATTTATAGCCAGGCGCAATCCTCGTTCAGGGTGCTTGAAACGTCTTGGGAGGCAGCCCGTTCAGGAAAGATATGATGGGCAATTCCGCAGCCATAAAGATTGGGAGCAATAGGAGGAACAAAAAGGCCGTGGCAAACGAAAAGAAGGCGAACCAAGACGATTTGGCGGAGGCTTTTCGCGTCCAAACATAGCCGCAGTAGAGCGCAGCGACCAACGGCGGAAGGTACCAGAAGTGCATCAGGCCCCAGAACAGACGAGTGAACGCGGGGATGTAAGGGTTATGGGTGCGCATCGCGGCTGGCACAATCAATTGACTCACCTTCAAACACGCCCAGAGGAGCCAGCAGCCAAACGTGAAATAGGCAAGAATGAGCAGATGCAGAAACCGACTTTTGTAGTTGTGAAAGAAGCGTCGCAACCCGTCGCGCCATCCGTCTCCGCCGTTCTCGGCCGCAAATTGGCCTTCTAACGCCTCTGGCGCGCCGACCCGGCGTGTGCCGAGCAGGAATGCCTCGTCGGCGGCGAGGCCCTTGCTCTGCAACACAGTGACTGAATCGCGCAGGTGAGCCTCGAGTTCCTCCAGGTTCTCGGCGCGGAAATGCGGTGATTGCTGGAGTCTTTCCCGCCAGTTGTGAACGGCGGCATTCAGGTCGAACGGGATTGCGGTTGCCATAATTTTGCCAGGGTTTCGTGGATGCTCATCCACTGTTCACGTTCCTGCCGCAACGTGTTGCGGCCCTTCTTGCAGATGCGATAATACTTTCGCTTGCGGCCATTGTCGGCTTCGCGCCACTCGGATTCGATCAATTGCTCCTTTTCCATCCAATGGAGCACGGGATAAAGCATGCCTTCGGTCCATTCGACCCGGCCGTCGGACAATTCGCGAACTCGCTGGATCAGAGCATAGCCATAGTTTTCGGCCTCGGTGAGCACGGAGAGAACCAGTGGAACCGTTGAGGCAGCGACTAGTTCTTTTGAAAGCATGACTGTACGATACCTAGTGGTGCAAGGCTTGTCAATAAAGAGTTTCAGCCCATTGCAGGTCGCCATGGGGCCACTGTTGGGTCGCGAAAGCCCGGCAAACTCATTTTTTCGCGGCAAGACTCGATTTCCGTCGATTTTTTCGGCGCGGAGACTCAAGCTGGCGCTGGTACTGGGCTTTGGGACATAAAAAGCATGGAAATGATAGCACTCAGACCCGATATGACAAAACCCTTCAACATCGCGTCGTACGCGTTGCTGACGATGATGGTGGCGCAGGTGTGCGGATTGAAGCCGGGGACGTTTGTGCATACTTTCGGTGATTTGCATTTATACAGCAATCATCTCGAACAGGCGAAACTCCAACTCACCCGAGAACCGCGCCCCTTGCCACAAATGAAACTCAACCCGGCGGTGAATAAAATAGACGACTTCAAATTCGAGGATTTTGAATTGGTGGGCTACGACCCACATCCGGCGATCAAAGCGCCGATAGCGGTGTGAACCATTTCTGCTCTGAAACTAAAACCCCGAACGAGAATCGTTACCGTTCTTGCTGCGCTCCTTGCAGTTTTGACCGTCGCCGGGGTTTCCGCCAATCGCGCCAGATGCCTATCAGGGTGAGCGCAATCTATAAAATGTGGTTTCGTTGGTGGGGTATATTTGAGTCGAATTGGTGGCTTGGGGCAGATCAAGCCAGTTTGTCCCGAGGCCGCCGGTGTTCGTTCCCGTCTGCGCCTGAATGTGGGCGATGATATTCGTGGGCCAAGAAAGAACGAGTTGGTTATTGGCGCGCGTCAGCGCAATTTCCAGAGGTGACGTTTGATGGTAAACGCGCACGAAATCCACCTGCATTTCGCCCGGAAATCCGCCATTCGTATTGATCGAGGCGATGGACGGGTTGCCCACATAACTTCCGCCCACAGCCAGATTGATGAGCATGAAGAACGGTTGATCAAACGGGGTGGGATAAGCGCCGACGCTGCTGCTCCAGTTGGTCTGCATTTCGTAAAGATGGCCGTCAACGTACCACAGGAAAGAGTTCGTGCTCCAGTCAAGGTCGTAGGTGTGAAAGTTCGTGACTGAATCGCCGTTGGGGAACGTGTAAACCGCCGTTTCATCGCTGCCGGAATGCAGGCTGCCCTGCACATTTTCAAGTGCGCTGCCGTTGTTTTCAGTCACATCAATCTCCCCGCAGCCGGGCCAGGTTACGCTGGTGATATTCGTCCCCAACAACCAGAACGCGGGCCAGAAGCCCGTGCCTCCGGGCAGGCGGACCCGCCATTCGAAGCGGCCGTATTTCCACGAGGCAAGCCCCTGCGTTTTCAGGCGGCCGGAAGTGAAATAAAATGTTCCGTAAGCGGTATTGGTGGTTTCTTGTCGCGCCACGATGTGGAGCAACCCACCCGCGACAAAGGCGTTGTTGGTTCGGCTGGTGTAGTATTCCAATTCGCCGTTGCCCCATCCTGGATTGCCGGGCTCGCCATTCCCAAGGTCGTACGTCCAAACATTGGTGTTGATGCCGGCGCCGTTGAACTCATCGCTCCAGATGATGTTCCAATTGCCGTAAGCGGATTGGCCCGTCGGGTTCAGGGCCAGATCGTCAAAATAAACCGAGCCGCCGGAGCCCGCCGCGTCCCCTTGAAACACCACCTGATAGCGCACAAAATACGTACCTGCGGGAGCGACCAGGTTTGATGAGGAATTGGTTACTTGCAGGTGAACCCAGGTGTCCTTGGGAAACGAACCGCTTTGCAGGAGATTGGTGCTTATTTTGATGGAGTTGTAGGCGGCGAGGATGTTCGCGTTGGCATCCCTAAATGACACTTCAATCCAAACCAGATTCTGGCCGGCGAGCGCATCGCTGGAACTGGTCCGCGCCCAGCCGTCCGCCGTGTAGCTCGCTCCGGGGCCGGAAATGTAATCTTGATAGATCCCGTTGTAGTTGGTGACGCCTGAGAAAGACTGGAACACCTTGAAATAATTGCTGCCGCTGCGGGCCGTGCCTCCCGTCTCGCTGTAATCATTCACTCCGTAAGCAGTCCATCCGTAAAGATTCTGGTTTTGACCCAGCCCGTCGGATTCAAATCCGGGATTGCTCAGGACATTTGCCCCGGCCAGCGGTGATTCAAAAATGAAAAGAAGAGTATAAATCGCAAAAGCAACCGGGAATTTGTTCATTGCGTATCGCATTTGCCATTTCGGTTCTCTTGGGCTTTGCGCCCATGGCGCTGAAGATCGAGTCACGTTCGCCTACGCTCTCGCACCAGCGATTTATTTCAATGCTTTCGGTTCCAATTTTGCCGTGGGGCTGTTCGTGTCCTGCGTTCCGGTCTTGCCATAGACCCGGACATAATCCACCAGCATGCGCTGCGGAAAGGTGGTCTTGGCATCCGGATTTCCGGGCCACGCACCGCCGACGGCGAGGTTCAGCAACAGAAATTTTGGCGCGTTGAAGACCCACTGGCTGCCGTGAGGAAGATTGGCGGGAGTCACTGTGAAATAGGCCTGGTCATCCACCAGCCACTGGATGCGGTTGGTTTCGCACTCCACCGCATAAACATGAAAATTATCGGCAAACGCGTCGCCGCCGGGCAGGCCGGCCGGTCCGCCAATCCCGGCGCCACCGGAGTATCCCGGTCCATGCACCGTGCCGTGTATCAAGCCGGGTTCTTTCCCGATGTTCTCCATAATGTCCACCTCGCCACAAGCCGGCCAGGAGATCGAATCAATATTTGTCCCCAACATCCAAAAGGCCGGCCAGATGCCCTGGCCACGGGGAATCTTGATGCGCGCCTCGATGCGGCCAAAAGTGACGGAATACTTGCCTCTCGTCAGCAACCGAGCGGAAGTATAATCCCTGCCGCCAAAGCTTTCCTTGCGAGCCTCGATCACCAGTTTGCCGTCCTCGACGCGGGCGTTGTTCGTGCGGGTGGTGTAACACTCCAATTCGTTGTTGCCCCAGCCGCCGCCGCCGGTGTCATAGCCCCATTTGGTGCGGTCAGGCGCGCTCCCATCCGCCTGGTCAAACTCCTCGCTCCAGACAAGCTGCCAGCCGGCCTGAGCCGTTGCGGGACGCCAAAAAATGGTCACCGCCAAGACCAGCGGGCCGACTCTGCGGATCATATTCATCAATTTCAGCTTCATAATTAATTGGAGGCGCAACTGCCGCGCGTTCAAGCGAGACCGTCAATTAAGCGATTATTCATAGCGAATGTCATTGAGAAAAAAGACCACCGGCGCGCCCTGGCCCGCCAGCGACCAGACAAAACCCGTCTTGATGCGCGAAAGGTCCTTGCCTTCGAGGTCAATGGTGTATTCCTTCCATTCCTTGGTGAGCTTGGTTTCGCCGGTTTCGCCGGAAGCAGTATCGGAATATTTTTTGTCCGCGCCGAGAATGCCGAATTTGAAATTAACATTCTCTCCGCCCTTCTCGCCCCGCGCCCAGAACTTCAGCTTCTTGGCGCCCTTCAAATTCCAGCCGCCGGGCTGTTCGCCCCAGTCGTTGGCGGGATCCTGCCAGACGATCCCGGCCCAATCGCCGGCATCACTGTATTCAACGCGCAGGCAACTCTTCTTGCCGCCGTGCGGATTGTTGGCCCAACCTTCATCCACTTTGACCCCCTTGGTATTGCCCATCCAACCGGACGCCGCGTAATGATTGCTCGCGCTTCCCTTTTCGACGTAAATGGCGAAGGGCAGTTTCGCCGTCTTCGTGGCCTGGGCCTCTTCGGCGCTTAGTATCGGCAAACAAACGATAACGCTGGACAGCAGGCAGCCTGCGGCAACCGTGAATAGGAAAGGAGATTTGATTTTCATATTTTAATAGTGGTGTTGGTTAAATTTTTCTTCCGACATCAAGGTTGTGGCGGTGGGGCGGATTCACACCGCAAATAATGGATTTCACCTGGCCCGTGCGCTGAAAAATGGCTGCGCTGACCGGTTTGTCCAATCGTGGCTCATCCTGCCGGAACTTTTCTCCGTCGGTGAATTCAATCGTGATGAATTCGCTCGATGAAAGCCGATAGATCACCGGGACCTGACAATATGTGAAAGCGAGGCAGCCGGATTTCATCTGAATCCGCCTTTGGCATCCATCAACATCAAAATACCTGAACTCGTCCGGACTCTTTATGAATTCATCCTCCCGCAGGAGGCGGGGTTTGAACTGAATCCGTCCGGCTTGGACACTGACGCCAAGCTCGCCAAACCGGCAGAGGATGTCTTCTTTGACCTGGCCGGTAAGTCCCGGCTGGCGCGCGCCGGAATGAGCCGGCGTGTGGGAATAGGGATCCATGGGAAACGCGCCATATTCCGTTGGCGTCTTTAGGTCGCCAATGCCGGCGCGAATATCATGGTAGCACTTGGCAAGCGCGTCTTGCACCGGAGTGCCAGTCGCTCGAAAAAAAGATTCCTGCGCGGCAAACAACAATTTGGAAACCATGTGCCAATAGATGCAGCCAAGGCCCTCATAACCAAAAAATGTTCCCGAACGGCCCGTGAAGGCACGGTGCTCAAACATCTTTTCGTACAACTCCAAGATCCTGGATGACTCCCTTCCCACCTGGCGCGCATAACCGACAGTGGAAAGTTGGCTCAATATCTCCCGCAAAATCGAGGCATTGACGATTCGCGGATTGAAGTGGCAGATTCCGGCCACGTCCCGCTCGATCAAGAGCCGGTTTTCGTCCGCGACCAGTTTTCGCAACAATCGCGAACTGGCAACAAACTTCACCGGGAGATTGTTTTTTTCAACAAACCTGGGAAGCTGGCGATCAGGATAAAGCAGGTAGGAATGCTGATCGGCCCGGTAAAGATTGCTTCGCTTGAGGGCGGTGAGCAGGTTGAGCGATTCCTCCGGGGAAAGAACATTTGCGCCGAGGATGGCGGCCTGACCTTCGAGCATAGTCTGAAGCCCACGCACCGGGATGCCGCGCTTATTTGAGAATTCCACCAGATTGTAAGAATGATAAAGCCCATCCTCGCGATGGCTGACGCGGATGCATTCATTAATCAGCAGCAGGGCGTTGTCGAAAAAGCTTAAAAACTCCTTCTTGCCGACGAGGCTTTTTCGTCCTGAAAAGCCGTGAGTATAAATCTGCGCGCGATAATTCCCGCCCGCGCGTCCCAACGCTTCCAGAATATCCCGGCGTTCCCGGTCGCCGATGCGTTTCAAGGAACGGTTGCGTTTGAAAATCCCCGCGGTCGCCGAAAACCATTCAGCCACCTCGTCAGAAATCCGGATGCCTCCGGCTTCGTGCGAATGAAACAACTCCCGGCAAAACAACAGGTGACGGTGCAGGTGATACAAGGTGACCATCGAGGCGCCATTGCCGACCAGGGCATTGTTGGCGTCGTTCCATTCCGGCCGCTGCGTGTTCAGCCAGATTCCCGCGCCCGGAATAAAATTGGCGAATTTGGCGAGCTGGGAAATGATCAGCTTTTCCGCGAGGTTGACGTGGCAAACGCGGCCCCGGTCATCCCAAACCAACTTGCCATCCGACCCGGTTTGAAGCATGCGCCGCCTGATTTCCGCTTCCTGCGCCGGGTCGAACTCCACGGTTTCGCGCGGGTTCGAAAGCAATTGCGCGAACGGCTTGATGCGGTAGGGAACATTGGCAAAAGAAAAGATCTCACGGGTGAGCAGCGCGCGCAATTCCCCCGGCTCATGGCTCTCCACAATTTCCATGAGCTTGAGCAGATAAATAATCTGATGATCCCCCCAGTAGCCGATGTGTGACCACGGGTCGTGCGGGTCCGGGACTTCCCAGTCAAACCCGTCGCGCGTAATGCGATAGGGATTATAGCCGTCCGCAGTCGAAGAATTGACGAATTTACAAACCATGCCGGCCGCGAAGCCCGGGAAGGACACCGCCAGCGCCTCCCAGTTTTGGAAAATATCGCGCCAGTTGCCTTCGTAGTTCAAAATCCGCCTTCCGTGATCGTCGCGGCTGGAAATGGCGAAGCGGTTCCATGGCCGACTGGGATCGCCATGACGCCGGCTGAATGCCAACGGCAGGTATTCGCAACAAAGCCTCTCGAGGTCGGCATCTCCCGCCGCCCGAGCCAGCGCCACGATCTGCTCCAGTCGCAAGCCATTGCCAACTTTGCGAAAGAACGCGGCATGCCGTGCTGCCAATGCTCTATTGGCGTTTCGGACAAACGAGAGCAAATCCGCGGCGTCAATCCGGTAATCGTCAAAAAACACACCGCCCCGCATGACATTGAACAGGGTGTTGTTGAAATGACGCGCGTCACTCAGCGGCCGGGCGGTCTTTTGAAGGCCATCCGCGCGCGCGGCAATTCGCTGAATTTCCTCGCTGCCGCGCGCAATGTCCGCCTCGATTTTCCTTTGCAGCCGCGCCGGAGAGCGCAGCCATTGCCGGAGACGGGCCACTTTGGAAGGGCTTTGATCCACATCAGCGGCCATCATCCAGTCCTGTTGCCGTCCGGCTCCAATTGTGACGCGGCATTCAATAAAGTAGGCGCCGCGTTCCGCGCGAACATCCCGCTCGGTTTTTAGCGGCAGGCCGCGGCGAAAATTTTCCAATTGAACCGCGGATAATAAAACCGCGCGCGGCTTGATTCCCGCTGCCCAAACCGTGTTGGCCCTCAGTGACTCCGCAGGCTCCGGTCGGTCAATCGGCACGGAACTCAAAAGAAAAAGACCCAATCCAGATTCCGGCAGCAACTCGTTTTTCTTGTAGGCATCAATCAGTGTGCTTTTTTCGAGCTGGAACTGGCTGCTGATTCCGCAAGGAAGAAGATTCTGCAAGCCATCAAGCAGGCGCACCTTGACGGTCTTGCTTGCGAAGTTGACGAGGGACGCTTTGCGGACCCAGCCAAACTCCTCACTGCTCTCCCAACTGTAACGGAAGGCCAGACGCAAATCTTCATTGATTTCCTCAAAGAGAATTTTGTCTCCGCTGAAGCTCTTGTGGAGATTGCGCTTCACCCGCCAAATCCCGCGACCGCGATCCGAGAACGGCTCCCACAATTGATTTCCGCCGCTTTTGTCTGCTATTAAGATGGTCTTGGGGCCGGTGATTTCCACCGAATCATGAATCTTGTCATCCGTATAATAAGGAAAAAGCGCGAGATCGGGATGACGACGTCCCGCTGTCAATGCGCCGTTGCTGGAAATGAACATCCAATGATCGGCGCTGCTGACTATGGTCATGAAAAACGGACGCAGCCGGTCGCAATTCTCGATGCAATAGAACTTCTGGCCCTCCAAGACCACCTGCCGGCCTTCCGCATTTTGCGCGCAAAACCGGGCTGGATTTTTGCCGAGGAATAGCTTCTTCATGCAAATGCCCGGTGAATCGGTTGTCTAATGCTTCTCCGCCTCGACGGAGGTTTTCGCATCCACATAAAACGGAATGTTCGCGTAGGCAGCCTTGCCATGGCCATCAAAGACATAAGCGAACAACCGGTAGGCGCCGGGTTTGGCGGGTGCCTTGACTTGCGCTTCGCCGGGCGCGCCCGCGGAGGCCAGGCCGGGCAGGCGCTGGGGTTGGGATTCAAAATCGCCGCCGGTGGACTGCGCCGCGCTTTCCTCCATGATTTCCCAGGCGTAAGTGAGGGACGTATTTACGCACGATTGCGCCTGAACTTTGGCGTCGTAACTCTGGCCGGAGGTCAGATGCACATTCTGTTGCGCCGTTTTGCCATCCAGCCAAAGCCCTTGGATTTCAGGGCTGGCCGCGGAGGATGGACGACCGGTCCAGATTTCCTCGAGCACGTCCACAGTCGCGGTTCGCTCGCCAGATGCGAGAAACATCCCGTACCAGGTCGGCGTACGTTCCTGCTTTTGTCCCCATAAAAAGACATACGAGCCGAGGCAATTGGTTTTGTCCGAGGCAATGGCCAGTTCGTAACGCTTGCGATAAAGAGCCGCCTTGGTCGAGCTGTTGTCCTCGATGGGCGCACCCCACGCCGTTCTGCCGCATTCCCAATGTCCGGTTGCGCCCCACTCAGTGACCAGGTAAGGGCCGTTCCAGCCGCAGTCACGGAGTTCGCGGGGCAGATTCACGATATCGGCATAGGATTGAAAGGAAAGCAGGTCAAGATCCGGGGCGCGTTTCTTGATCTCGCTGATCAATTGTTTGCTGATGCCGGCCAGGGAGGTGGTGGTGGGATGGTTCGGGTCAACTTCATGGATCATTTTTGAAATGTCGTTCACCGCGTCCCAAACCTTCGGGTTGTGCGAGTTCAGATTCAATTCGTTGCCAATGTCCCACATCAACAACGCCGGATGATCCTTGAGCTGGACCACCTGGGCCTTAAGCTCGGCGAGTTGCCCGCTGACAGCGGCCGTGTCGGAGTAATCAAAGCCGTGGCGTTCGCGGGAGACATCTAGGCCCATCGTCACATGCAATCCGTTTTTCAGGGCGCGATCCAAAACCTTTCGCCCGCTTTCCCGCCCATTCTCAACCCGCCAGGTGCGAAAGGAATTGCCGCCGGCCGCCGCCAGTTTTTCCTGGTCGCCGAATTCCAATCCCGCGCCCTTCACAAAAAAGGGCTGCTGGTTCACAAAGAGTTGCCAACGCCCGTCGGCCTGGCGCAACTCAACCTTGTCGGGACCGGAGGCCCTGACGGATTCCTGCGCCGCACCCACCCATGCCGCCCCCGCACAAAGCAGGAAAGCGGCCGACCACCTGGCCAGAACCGTGCTTGTATGATTCATAAATTCTATTTGGCCGCCAATTCGGAATGGCCCACCAGGGTCTGCTCCAGTTGTTCCAACGATTTGCCCTTGGTTTCCGGAATGGCGAGCAAGACAAAGACGAAAGCGGCAAAAGCCAGGAGGCCATAGCCAAGAAATGTTCCGGAGGCCCCAAAATGCGAGAGCTCCCACGGGAAGATCATGGTCACGCTGGCGCTCACCACCGAGTTCCAAAAACCGACCACCGACATTGCCGCGCCCCGATAGGCGTTCGGGAAGATTTCTGAAAGGAGCACCCACATTACCGGCCCCAGGGAAATGGCAAAGGAAGCCACAAAGCCAATAATCGCGAAAAGCACCACTGACGCCTTGATGTTCAGTCCGGCGGATTTCAGGGAGTCGTGGTAGGGCGCCAGGCGCTCCGCGCCTAGGCCGGAATCCAGGTGAGCTAAAAATTCTTTATCTGTGGCGAAAGTCCCGGCCTCCACTTTCCGCAAGTCTCCAATCACATTCTCAGGGACCTGGCTGGCACGAAGAACAACGAATGACTTTTCAGTAAGTTCATAATGGGAATAATGAAAGGCTGCGGCGCAGGTCAGCAATGAAATCGTCATGCCGGCGGTTCCAATGACCAAAAGCGGTTTGCGTCCCCACCGGTCAATCCATTTGATGGCCACAAAAGTCATGCCCAGATTGACCAGACCCACAATGACCGCCCGCATGAAGGCCGCATTCGAGCCGCCGCCCGCCTGTAGAAAAATAGTGGGAAGATAATAAAAGACCGCGTTGATGCCCGTGATCTGCTGGAAGAACGCGATGGCCAGGGCGATCAACATCACAAACCTCATTTTCCGGCTGAACAAGGCGCCGATGCCCGCGCCGCCAGTTTGTTCCGCGGCATTCTCGCGGATGCTTCGAAGCTCCGCCGCCGCATGTTCGACACCGGCGACCCGGGTGAAAATTTCCCGCGCTTCATCCTCGCGTTTTTTGCCGACCAGCCAGCGCGGGCTTTCCGGAACCAGGAACAAAAGGAAAAAGTACAGCGCCGCCGGAATCGCCTCCACCCCGAGCATCCAGCGCCAGCAATTGTCACCCACACCCAGCAGGAAGTAATTTGAAAAAAAACATGCAGAGATGCCGATGACGATCATCAACTGGTTGAAAGAAACCAGGCTTCCCCGGAGCGCGGACGGAGAGATTTCCGCAATATAAACCGGCGCGATGAGAATGGAACCTCCCACGGCGATACCGCCCAGCACGCGTGAAACCACAAAAAGCGGAAAATTGTTCGTCGTCGCCGAAAGCAGTGCTGAAACGGCAAAAAGAATCGCCGTCAACATCAACACTTTCTTGCGGCCATACCGGTCGCTCAAAAAGCCGGCGAAAGCGTTTCCACCCAGCGCACCCCAACCGAGGCAACTGACTGCCAAACCCATTTTAAAGTCGCCTTCGTCTCCTGAGAGGACGAAATAGTTCTTGATGAAAGGCACGGCGCCGGAAATGACCGTGGCGTCGAATCCCAGGAGAAATCCTCCCACCGCCACGATAAGAGCCACAAAAATGGTGTAAGACTTGCCCGATTTCATATTGCGGTTGGTGCGTGTAGGTTCTTACTCATTGGGATAGGCCCATTCTGCCAACGCGAACCGAATCCGAAGCCCGGCAGCGCTGGAGGTTTTCAATAGGAATTGATGGCAAACACATCGTCAACATCGGTTGACAAGTCGTGCCAGTTGCCGTTTTCCACATGCCCGTCGCAAGCGGAGAAAACCGCGCGACTATTGTGGCGGCAGGCCGCCTGTTTATTGGAAGGCACCGTCGTCCATCCCGAACCAATGACCGGTTTGATGACGGTAATGTCCGTGTAATAGGCCGCGGGCAGTTGATTCATATTGCCGCCGGTTTTGGGGTCGCCCACATCGCCGATGAGCCAGATTTGGCTGGTCCGGGTAATGGTGCTCAATTTGAGGCTGCCCTCGACCTTGCCGGAGAGGTCCAGGTAATAGCGAATGACGCCATTGGCGGGATTGCTGGTGTCTTCCAGCGGGCCGTAACCCTCGCAAGGGGAGTCGTAATAATTGACCGTGCTTGCGAGAATGTCGGCATTCTGCACCGCCGGGCAGCGCCACACATTATTCGAGATGCTGCTACTGGTGAGATAATGGCCCTGGTCAATGATCCGGAACCACCAATTGGTTGAATGGGTCGCGAAGTTTTTGTCATTCAACGGCGGCAAAAAGTCGCTGTTGTCCAAGGCGTACATCAACATGGACAGGCTGATTTGCTTGTTGTTATTGACGCACTCTATGTTCTTGGCCTTTTCCTTGGCCCGGGAAAGCGCAGGCAGCAACAGCCCCGCCAAAATGGCGATGATGGCGATGACCACCAGCAGTTCAATTAAGGTAAATCCCGGAATACTGGCGGTCTTTCGATTTTTCATTTTCTTTAAGCCTTGGCCGGGTCCGCGTTGAGTTCGCGGACCCGGCGCATATTTGGTTGGCGATGCGCCATGGTTGATCGCCGGCATGACTAGAACGACAGGCGGAAGAAACGACTCTTCTGGTTGGCCGAAACGGGAATCACCTGGGTGGAACCCGTGCCGCTGAAGTTGGTCAACGTTTGCCAGGTCGCGTCGGTCAGGTTGGTCTTATATTGGACCGTATAGTTGATTCCGACTTCCGTGGGGAATGACAGGCTGCCGTTGGCGCCGGACAGAGCCGGCGTGATGGTGGGCGGCGTGGTGGAGATCACCACCTTGCCCAAATTCGCCACATTGGCGATTCGCGCGACGGGGCCGATCATTTCAAAACCATACTGAACATGATCGCCCGGCGAGGTCGCAAGCGAAACCGTGAAGGCGCTGCCGGGCACAAGCGTGGTGGTGGCCGAAGTGGATGAAGAGTAATCGGCTACGAAATCCTTGATAAACACCGTCGTGGCCGCGCTGTATGGCGAAACCAAAGTATTGGCCTGGCAATAACCGGTGAACGTCACCGTCTGCCCGGCGAGGGAATCATTTTCAAGATACATGCTGGCGTCCATGTTCTTGTTGGGATTATTTCCCGCGGCTGTCCACCAGTAGGTCGTGTCACTGGGATCATCACGGTCAATGCTGGTGTTCGGGGTGAAGGTGAGGACGGAGCCGGAGAATTTCGCGTCCAGGTCAGCCGTGCCCCACGAGCTGCCAAAGTCGTAAGCCCCGCCATTGGCCGGCAGTTCAGACACATTCATGTAGCCGATCCAGATGCCGGTCGGATCTACGGTAAGGTGGCTCGGATTGAGCACCGTCAAGCGGTTGGTGGCGCTGACCGAACTGGAAACATTATAGACCTTCACGATGTAACTGGCTTCCTCCGCTCCCGTGCAGTTGTTCAGAGTAAGGCTGGCCGTCGAGGAACCGGAGACATTTCCGCCGTCGGCCATGCCAATCCCGTTCTTTGACCACTCATAATTCAAGTTGCCTCCCGATGCGACCACGCTCATGGTGATACTTGATCCCACCAGAACGGTGGCGTTCGCGGGCGCCGTGGTGATGACCGGGCCAGCCGGCGGGGCGGTGCTCGCAAGGATCACGCTGCCTAGATTGGCGACGTTGGTCAGGCGGGCATCCGGGCCGATCATTTCAAAACCATATTGAATATGATCCCCGGCCGTGGTGGCCAGGGTGAGGCTGAAGAATCCGGGGGCCAGGTTCGTGACCGAGGAGGCAACCACAGCGTACCCGGTGGTAAAGTCTTTGATGAACGCCGTGGTGTTCGTGCTGTAAGGCAACGCCAGCGTGTCCGCCCAGCAATAACCCGAGAAGGTGACGGTCTTGCCACCCAAACTATCGTTTTGCACATACATGGCGGCATCCATGGTCTTGTTGGGATTGTTGCCCGGAGCGGTCCACCAATAGGGGTCGTTGGGGGCGTCACGATCTATGCTGGTGTTGGGTGTGAAAGTGAGGACGGAACTGGAGAAGGCGGCGTCCAGGTCAGCGGTTCCCCAACCGCTGCTGAAATCGTAACCGCCGCCATTTTCCGGCAGTTCAAACACATTCATATTGCCCTGCCAGGCGCTGGTGGAATCCACGATGACTGAGGAAATGCTCGGCGGAGGAACGCCCAGGAATGCAACGTCATCAATTTGCAGGAGCCAATGATCGCCAGTGCCCGCTCCGACAGCCAGCAGCAGGGTAAGCGTGGCGTGATCCGAGTTTGCCGGCGCGCTCATGCTGACGGTTTCAAGCGTGTAACTTGAACCGGGCGTGACCGGGAAAGCGCTAAAGCCATTGACGGCCAGTTGAACATTGGCGGCGTTATACCAGATGACCTGATACTGCGGAGCGGCTCCGCCACTGGCTATGGCCGCCTTGGCATAAAGCGAGAGCGTGACCGGGCCGGCGGAAACGGGGATGTTGCTTTGATAGACAATCGGTCCCGCGCCCGCGCCGCCGGTGCCCTGGCCTTCGATGCTCAAATCTTGCAAGCCCGAATGAGGGGCAGTGGTGTCAATGGTCACGGGTGTCCCGATCGCGCCGCCGCTGCCGGCGGTTTCCCAGCCCAGGAGGCCGGTGGTGGTGGCGGCATTGGTTTCAAACCCGCCGTTGACGATCAGGTTCGTCGTCCCCGCAGGCGGGGTGGTCACGACCGAGTTGCTGTAGAAATAAACGTTGTCGAAATAATATGTCCCGGCCTCCGTCGTTCCATCATTGTCAACAAACAGAAACTCACCGACGCTGGTCAAAGGCGTCAGGCTGGGGAAATCCGACAGCGGAATATCGAAGCTGACCCAGGTGTTGGTCGGCATGTTGTTGGTGACGTGGTAAACGCTATTGGCAAATTTGAGTTGAAAGTTCTGGGCGTTGGGGGTCCAGACATCCACGTGCATCGTCTGGTCATTGACCAGGTTAAGCGGGCCGAAGTCCACGCCCGCGTAGTTCAGGCCGGAATAATTCAAGACGCTCCGGCCCGTGGGCGCGATGGTGTAGTTGCTGAACGAGCCGACACTGCTCCAGGTGGTGTCCCATGTGGAAATGGAAACATCCGGGTAAGTTCCGCTGCTGTTGAACAGCGCCTGCACAATCCCGGCCGGCTGGGTCGGCGTCGGCGCGTTGCTGGTGGGCACCCCGAGAATCACCGGGCCGGAAATGGTGTTTTGCACCAGGGAGACATTATCAATCTCGACTTTCCAGTGGTCGCTGGTGCCCGCTCCCACCGCGAGCAGGAATTGAATCTGGCAATAGGCTGAACCGCTGGGAGCCGTCAGGCTGACGGTCTCCAATCCGTATGAGGTGGTCAATGGCGTGGGAAAGCCGCTAAAGCCGCCGCCGCTAAGTTGCGTGTTCGCAGCGTTGAACCAAAATATCGCGTATTGCGGATTGGCGCCGCCGTTCATTAGCGCGCCTTTGGCGTAGAACGACAGGGTCAAAGTTCCGCCAGCCACAGGCTGGACGTTGTTCTGAAGGGCAACCGGCCCGGCGCCAGCACCGCCAGTGCCCTGCCCTTCCAAAACCAAATCATTTATACCGCCATAGGCATCAACATTGGCGACATATACCGCGTTGGCAATCGCACCACCGCTGCCTGCCGCCAGCCAGTTCAGGGCTCCGGAAGTGCTTGTGGGGTCAAGCGTTTCAAAGCCGCCGTTTGCCACCAAGTTTTCCTGCGCGGCGGCATTGTGGGCGGCGAATATAAGTGAGAAAAGCGCCAGCAGACTGAGAAATATTTTTTTCATAAGATTTGCTCTGAATTGATGGGAGACGGTTGAAGGTTGAACGGGTGCGACACTGCGAAGCACATCAGACCTATTGTCGGTGTTGGTTGCTTTCATTTTATGTTTTTGTGATTCGGCCCACCCTGCGCTCAAAATGGGTTTTCGTGCGCAAGATGGGTGCTGTGATGTAGTATTTAATATTACACTTTATCAGTTTAGTCAACTAAAAAATCTAATTACATCTGTTTGTAATTCATCACATTACAATTTGTTATAATAATAGTATTTTTATTGGATGACTTTTCTTGGTAGGTTGTCGGTCATGAAATCCAACACGGGAAGCATGTGGTGGCTTATTTGCCTGTGCCTAATTTTCTGCGGAACTCCTAAAATGGTTTTCGGCGGCGAAACCACAAATCGTAACTTGACCACCGCCTCCGAGATCAGGGATTTGTCCGCGCCGGAAGCGGAACGCCATTATCCAGTGAAATTGCGCGGGGTGGTGACATTTTACGATGAGGCGCTTTATTCGCGTTTTATTCAGGACGAAACAGCCGGCATCTATTTGAAGGAGATGAACGGGATGCCACAATTACTGCCCGGCCAAATTGTGGAGGTGGAAGGCGTTACCGGTTCCGGGGAATATGCGCCGATTGTGATTCCCAGCTCGGTGAAGGTGGTTGGTGAGGGAAAGCTGCCCGCTTCAAAGCCAGTATTGCTGGAACAATTGCTCAGCGGCCACGAGGATAGCCAGATGGTGGAATTCAGCGGGATCGTGCGGGCGGTTCAATTCGACAAACAATCCGCGTACTTCCTGGTTGATCTCGCCAACGGCGGAGAGCGCTTCACCGTTTATGTGAAACAATTGCCGGTGGTGCAGCCCGGCGACCTGGTGGACAGCACAGTAAAAGTGCGCGGGGTCTGCTCCTCAAAATTCAACCGTCAACGCCAGCTTTTCGCCATTCGGCTGATGGTGCCCACAGCGGAAGATGTAAAGGTGGAAATCCCCGCCACGGAGGATCCTTTTGCCATACCCGGCCAAAAGATCAGCAGCCTCTTCCAGTTCACCCCCCAGGGCAATTACGGCCACCGGGTCAAAATCAGCGGCACAGTGACCTATTTCCTGCCTGGGTCCGCCCTTTATGTGGAAGACGAGAAATTCGGTCTCTTTGTGCAAACCAAATCCGTCGCTCCCCTCAGTTTAGGGGATCGCGTGGAGGTGCTGGGTTTTGCCACACCTGGACAGTACACCCCGGCGCTTCAGGACGCCACCTATCGCAAAATCGGCTCCGCCAAATCCCTCGTTCCAGTTCAAGTTGACCGTGACGACGCGTTGAAGGGCGACTTCGACTGCCGCTTGGTTCGGATTGAGGCAAAACTGCTCAACCATGAGCAGGATGGGCGGCAACAATCGCTGGTGCTCCAATCATCGGGCTCCACTTTTCATGCCTATCAACAAGCCGAAGACAACCAAGCGTATTCCAGGCTGGAAAACGGCAGCCTGCTGGTCGTCACCGGAATCTGCCTGGTGGAACCGGGCGACTGGCAGGCGGGTGCGACCTGGCGCGCCCAGTCGTTTCGAATGCTGTTGCGCAGCCCCGGCGACGTCCAAATCTTGCGCTCCCCGCCGTGGTGGACGCTGAAAAAAATGCTCTGGATCGCCGGCGTCCTGGGCTTGCTCGTCGTCGGCGCCTTCACTTGGATTGCCGCTCTGCGGCGCCGGGTCCAGGAGCAGACGCGCACCATCCGGCAGCAGTTGCAGGTCGAGGCCACTCTCAAAGAGCGATACGTCAACCTTTTTGAAAACGCCAATGACATGGTATTCACCCACGACACAACGGGGCGCATCACTTCCGTCAATACTGCCGGGGAAAATCTCTTCCACCGGTCGCGTGGGGAGATTCTCTCGCTGAACCTGCTGGATCTGGTTCCGCAGGACCAGCGCACCATCGCGCGACAATGGCTTGACCAATTGCTGAAACACTCCGAGCCTCCCACCGTGGAGCTTGATTTCCTCAATGCCTCCAAACAACGCTTCCGCCTTGAAATCAACACCCGCATTATCGAGGCGGGCGTGGAAGGAACCGAAGTGGAAAGCATCGGCCGCGACATCACCGAACGGAAACGCCTGGAAAAGGAGATCCTGGAAGTCAGCAACCGCGAGCAGCGCAGGATGGGCCACGACCTTCACGACGGCATTTGCCAGCAACTCGCGGCGACGACCTATTTGATAGACATTCTCGCGGACCAACTTCAGGAAAAGGGCTGTCCGGAATACGCCGAGGCGGAACGCATTGGCCAACTCATCACCCAGACGATCAACCAGACCCGCACCATTGCGCGCGGGCTGTTTCCGGTGAAGCTGGAGGAAAGCGGTCTCCCATCCGCACTGGAGGAGCTGGCGGGCAACACCTCGACATTATTCAAGATTGACTGCCGTTTCATCGGTCCATCACCCCTGTCGGATATGGATAATTCCATTGCCCTGCATCTTTATTACATCGCCCAGGAAGCCGCGCTAAACGCCGCCAAACATGGCAAGGCCGAGCATGTTTCCATTTTGCTTTCCCAGGTCAACGGCTTGCTCACCCTGGCGGTTGAAGATGACGGCATAGGAATCACAGTCCCTGCCGCCGACCAAATGACCGGGATGGGCATTCTCATCATGCGCTACCGCGCCCGGGTCATTGGAGGCACTTTAGACTTGATTAAGCGGCCGAATGGCGGCACCCAAGTCAGGTGCGCGCTGCATTTGTCACCGAAAGCTCAGGAAATCAAAAATGACTAAAGAAGACCTCCAACCGGTGACCGAAAGCACACCTCCCAGGAAGCACAGCGTTTTCCTCGTGGACGACCATACCATGTTTCGCGAGGGTCTGCGGCAACTGATCGAGCGCGATCCGGACATAACCGTCTGCGGCGACGCCGCCGATGCCAGCGCGGCGATGGAAGGCATCCAGGCCACCCGACCCGATCTGGTCATTGTTGACATCTCCCTCGGGGGCACCAGCGGCATAGATCTCATCAAGTTAATAAAAAAAGAATACGAGGAAATGCCAATTCTCGTGGTTTCCATGCACGATGAGTCCCTCTACGCCGAGCGGGCCTTGCGCGCGGGCGCGATGGGCTTTGTCATGAAACATGAACCCGCCAAGACGGTTAAAGCCGCCATCCGAAAAGTCCTCGGCGGCGACATGCATCTGAGTGAAAAAATGGCCAGCTCGATGGTGGGAAGAATGATGCGCGGTGACAATGAACAACCAGACTCCCCGCTGGAAGCATTAAGCGACCGCGAGCTCGTGGTGTTTCGGATGCTGGGCCAGGGAAAAGCGGTCCGCGTCATCGCCGAAGAAATGAACGTCACCATCCCCACCATCAATTCCTTCCGCAACCGCATCAAGGAAAAGTTACGGCTCAAGACCTCGACGGAAGTCATGCTGCGGGCCATCCAATGGGTTCAGGACGAAAAGACTTGAGGGCATTATAGAGCAATCATCTCGAACAGGCGAAACTCCAACTCACCCGCGAGACGGCCAGGTGACGGATGCGGGTGGGGTTGTCATTCCACAAGCGGCGTTCGTCGGCACCCAATTGCCCGGCCTCGAGCAGTGCGCACAGGCTGCCGCTTTCCACGAATGTTTTTGCTGGGCGCGGATTTCTTTTTCGCGGATGGAGTTGCCGTAGGCGCTGTCAATGGTGCGCGGGGCCGCAGTTCCGGCCTTGAGGCGAACTTTTCCCTGGGCGAGATAGGCAAGGGTTGGCGCTGGCGCTTGGTCGCTCATTCGAACTGCGAAATTTTACCGTTCTGCGCGCGCGGCGTCAACGATTGTCGGCAAGCGCAACAGGGCTGCTATCACAGCTGGTTCTTAGCTGGAACGATGCAATCTAAACCACGGATGAACACGAATGAACACGGATAGGAAAGAGAAAACCAAGCTTTCCTAATTCTCGCAAAGCCGCGCCAGAGAGTGAGTCAGTCTTCATTTGCCAAAACTCGTTTTTTCAAATCAGAATCCGTGTTCCTCCGTGTTCATCCGTGTTCATCCGTGGTTGAATTGAATTCTTACGGCTTAGAGGGACAAGCTGAAGCTTGGACTCCAAACCCGGAGGCGAATTTGCCCGGTTCAGCGTGTTTTGTAATTTGAAATTTGAAATCTTGAATTTGAAATTTTTAATTGCCCAGGGCCTTCGCCGTCGCTTCCAGGCTCGCCCTATCCGCCACGTTGAACATTTGCGCCGAGGGTTCGATGCGTTTCATGAAGCCGCTCAACGCCTTGCCGGGGCCGAGTTCGATGAAGCGCGTGAATCCCTGCGCCAGCAGGTAACGAACGGATTCCTCCCAGCGCACGGATGAAGTCACCTGGTCCACCAGCCTTTGCCGTATCTCCGGCACGGTCCCGTGCGGTTGCGCGGTGACATTGGAAATGACCGGGACCGCCGGCGGCTGGAATTTGACGCCCGCCAGCGCGGCTTGCAATTTGGGTTTCGCGCCGGCCATGAGCGACGAATGGTAAGCGCCGGCGACCGGCAACGGCACCGCGCGTTTGGCGCCTTTGGCCTTCGCCAGTTCGCAGGCCTGCGCGATATTTTCCACTGCCCCGCTGATGACCATTTGGCCGGGGCAATTCAAATTGGCCAGTTCCACTCCCGCCGCCGCGCAGACCTCGCGGGTGGACGCTTCATCCAGGCCGAGGATTGCCGCCATGCCGCCGCTCGTGGCTTCGCATGCTTCCTGCATGTATTGGCCGCGCTGGCGCACGATTCTCACAGCCTCTTCAAACTCCAGCGCTCCCGCAATTGAGAGCGCGGTCATTTCCCCGAGTGACAATCCCGCCGTGGCGTCGAAGCGCAGGTTTGGCACACGCTCGCGCAGGAGTTCGAAGGCCACCCAACTGACCAGAAATATTCCCGGCTGCGCGTTTTCGGTCTTGGTCAAATCGTCCGCCGGTCCGGCGAAACAAATCGCGCCCAGATCGTAGCCCAGCGCGGTGTTGGCGCGTTGGAACCACTTCTTAGCCAATGGCGAAGCTTCCGCCAAATCCCGTCCCATGCCGACCACTTGCGCACCCTGACCCGCGAACAATAATGCCGTTTTACACATAATCTGAACTGACTAACACAAAATCACCCCGGAGCGAAAGTGAAGATTTTTTGGCAACCTCCATGTTCCGGGGAGCGCACGCGCCCTCGCGTGCAGCGGTCGGCGCCCTCGCCGACCGCAAAAGGGTGGCAAATGGCAAGCGGTTTGCCAGTCTAATTAATGAACCCTCGTCCTTTTTTCTTCGCGGCGAGGCGCCGCGAAGGACACGCGAGGGCGCGTATGCTCCCCGGGAGAATGAAAAATATGCTTCTTTGCGGCGGTGGAATTGTGTTGAATGAAGGAAGCCATGAATAACACGCATGCACTGACAACAACAACTTTTGACCTGCCGGGTTATCGGATCATCAAATCGCATGGGGTCGTCCGCGGCATTATCGTGCGGTCGCGCTCGGTGGTGGGGAACATCGGCGCGGGATTGCAAAGCTTGTTTGGCGGCAACATCACTCTTTACACCGATCTGTGCGAACAGACGCGCGAGGAGGCGTTTCAATTGATGCTGACGCACGCCGGGCAATTGGGCGCAAATGCGGTCGTCGGGGTGCGGTATGACGCGACGGAACTCTCCCAGGGCATCACGGAGGTTTTGTGCTATGGAACAGCGGTATCGGTGGCGGCGGTGTGAGCGGAAATTTGTGAGAAGCCTCCCAAATGTGTCAAAAGTCGACTTACATGAACCGCACCCTCACCTCACCCCAACCCAATGGCTTCCCAACCCCGCCACCAGTCAGTTGCCCAGCATACCACCAGCGCTTCGCGCTCCGTGGTCCCCTCCCTCGGAGGGAGCGGAGAGGGGGAGGAAGGGTTGCGCCTCGTGAAGCACTATCCGTAAGTGTGCGGTTCTTCACAACCGTGAACAGGTTTAATTTTTAGCAATAATTAATTATGTCAGGTCACAGCAAATGGGCGAAGGTGAAAACCTTCAAAGGCGCGATTGACGCGAAGCGCGGAAAAATTTTCGCGAAACTGGCCAAGGAAATCACCATCGCCGCGAAGCTGGCGGGCGGCGACCCGGACATGAATCCGCGGTTGCGAATGGCAATGTTGCGCGGCCGCAGCGCGAACATGCCGAATGACAACATTGAGCGCGCCATCAAGAAAGGCACGGGCGGCGGCGAGACGGCGGATTTCGCGGACCTGACTTATGAGGTTTACGGCCCGCACGGGGTCGCAATGCTGGTCGAGTTGAGCACGGACAACCGGAACCGCACAGCCTCGGAAATCCGCAGCCTGATGACCAAGAATGGCGGGTCAATCGCCGCGCCCGGGGCGGTGAGCCGCCTGTTTCATCGCAAGGGCCAGATGATCATTGCGCGGGAATCGGCGGACGAGGATCAATTAATGGAAGTGGCGTTGGAGGCGGGCGCGGAGGATTTCAGGGCGGAACCGGAGGGCTACGAGATTTTGACGGACCCCGCGCATTTTGAAGCGGTGCATAAGCAGCTTGAGGCGAAAGGCATCAAGTGCATCACGGCGGAATTGACTTCGCTGCCGACGCTGACGGTGCCATTGGCCGATGCCGCCACGGTAGGCGCGGTGACACGGTTGATCGAGGCGCTGGAGGAGCACGACGATGTGAAGGAAGTCCATACCAACGCGGAGTTTCCCCACCAGCCGGATTGAATAAAGCCGCATTTCGCGATTCTAACTGTGATGATGAAATTATTTGATGCTGGTGGACCAGGCGCACCTCGGTTACTTGTTGGATGCTCTCCTCGATCCAGCAGGCCTGAAAGGCCGTTATATTACAGCCCAGGGCAAGGGCGGCGCCGCCCTGGGTTTAAACGGCCACCACGTCAAGCCCTGAAAGGGGCGGCATAATGTGTCGAAGGAATTTGCGGCGCGATTATGTCGCCCTTGCAGGGCTATGGTTTTTCGGCCCATTATCCCAGGGCGGCGCTGCGCTTGCCCTGGGCCATGCTATTTCGCCCCTCCGGGGCTGTCATAAACAGAGACGCGGCACAGCGCGCGCGTCAGACCGTCCCGGCTATTGAGTTTTTCCCCTGATTCTTGGAAGCTTCCTTGAAATGGCGATGGGCCACGCATGAAATCATTGTCTGAAACATTTATGGGCCGGGCTTTGGGGCTGCTGGCGGATGCCGTCACGCGGCATCGCTGGCTGTTTCTCTGGCCGCAATTTTTTCTGTTCGGCCTGTGCGTCGTTTACACCTGCTTCCACTTCAATTTTGACCCGGACCGGAACGACCTGGTTGGCTCCGAGAAGGCTTACAACAAGCTGTTCCTGAATTATCAAAAGGAGTTTCCCTCGCAGGATGACCTGGTGGTGGTGGTGGAAAGTGAAAACGCGGAGAAAAATCGCCAGTTCGTCGAGCGGCTGGGTCTGGCGCTGGCCGTCGAGACGAACCTCTTCACGGATGTTTTCTACAAAGGCGACCTCAAGATGATGGGGCGCAAGGCGCTGCTCTTTGTGCCCGAGTCTGATCTGCGGGACATGCGCAACACGCTCACCAATTTCCTCCCGTTCATCCAGCAATTCACCCATGCGACCAATCTGGCTTCGCTCTTTGAACTGGTGAATGGGCAGATCCTCCACGCCAAACACGAGGAGAACGCGGAAAACACCGCGCTCTTCAAGGCGCTGCCCATGCTCTCGCGCATTGCGGACCAGGCGAGGGGCAGTCTGCTGCGCCCCGGCGCGCCGCCTTCGCCGGGAATTTATGCCCTGTTCGGCGCGGGCGAGGAGGCGGAGCAGGACATCTACATCACCTTCGCGCATGGCCGCCTCTATCTCGTCACGGCGCGCGCGCGCACGGACGAGTTATACGGTCCGGCGGTGGAACGGCTCCGCTTTCTGACGACGCAAATCGCGCGCCAGGTGCCGGGCATCAATGTCGGCATCACCGGCGAACCCGTCCTGGATTATGACGAGATGAACCAGTCGCAACGGGATTCAATGGTCGCAAGCATCGTTTCACTCGTGATCTGCGCGCTGATTTTCATTTACGGGTACCAGGAAACCGGCCGACCGATCAAAGCCACGCTCTGTCTGCTCGTGGGCTTGGGTTACACCATGGCCTTCACGATGCTGGTGGTGGGCCATCTGAACATCCTGACCATCACGTTTGTGCCGATATTGATCGGGCTGGCCATTGATTTTGGCGTCCATCTCATCACGCGCTACGAGGAGGAACTGCGCCTGGGCCGCAGTGAGGCGGTCGCAATGCGCACGGCCCTGGTGTACACGGGCCAGGGAATTTTCTCGGGCGCCATGACCACGGCGCTGGCGTTTATCGCAATGGCGTTCACTGATTTCAAGGGCATTCAGGAAATGGGCATCATTTGCGGCGGCGGCATGATTGTCTGCCTCATTCCCATGCTGACGCTGCTGCCAGTGATGCTTTTTCGCGGCCACCAGAACGAGCTGGACCACGCGCCGCCGCCGATCAAACCGCCCATGGTCAGCAATTTGCGCGCGCGCATCGAAAACATCTGGTTGAGCCGGCCCATCACGGTCACGGTGATCACCCTGGTATTGACGGCCCTCGCCATCAGCCAGTTTCACAAGATTTATTTCGATTATGATTTGCTGAACATGCAATCGGCCGGCCTGCCGGCGGTCGTGTACGAAAAAAAGCTTATCGCCTCGACCCCGGAATCAGTTTTGTACGCGGCCGTGGTGGCGGACACCCCGGAGGAAGCCATCGAGTTGGAAAAGAAATTGAGCAAGCTTCCCGCGGTCTCGACGAACATCTCCATGGCGACTTATCTGACCGGCGATGTGACGGAGAAGTTGAAGCTGATCGGCGAGATCAAAGATGAAATCGCCCCTGTCCATTTTCAACCGCCGGATCTCCGGCCCGTCAATCTCTCGCAACTGGGCGCGATTCTTTATTCCACTTATGGCTTCATGGGCGCGGCCGTGGCGGAAATTCAGAAAGACGACGCCACGAATGCTCCCGTGGCGAATGCGACCTCAACCGATCATCCCGCCGGAACAAACACAGTTCCGTCAGCCGATCCGCCGCTCACCGACCAACTGCTTGGCCTGCAGGATTCGATTATCGCCTTGAAAAAACAAATGCTGGGAATGAGCGAGGAAACTGCCTCGCAAAAGCTGGCGGCTTTTCAGAAGGCATTGTTCAACGATGTGGATGAGACTTTCCAGGCGATTCACGATCAGGACAACAGTTCCCGGTTGCAGGTGGAGGACCTGCCGGCGCCCTTGCGCCATCGTTTCATTGGCGCGAACGGGAAGTATCTGATCCAGGTTTATCCCAAGAAGGACCTTTGGGATCATGCAAATCAAAAAGAATTCATCGAGCAAATCCAGCAGGTGTATCCGAATGTCACCGGCACGCCGGTGCAATTGTTCTTTTATACCACGCTGCTAAAAGACAGCTACATTCAGGCGGCGTATTACGCTCTGGGCGCAATTGCCATCATGGTGCTTTTCCATTTTCGCAGCCTGACCTGTCTGATTCTGGCGCTATTGCCGGTTGCCATCGGAGGCATCTGGATGGTGGGTTTGATGGGCGCGCTGGGCATTCCGTTTAATCCGGCGAACATCATGACGCTTCCTCTGGTAATTGGCATCGGCGTCACGAATGGAATTCACATCCTCAATCGTTTTGTTGAAGAAAACAACCCCGGCATCCTGTCCAAGAGCACGGGCAAGGCGGTGTTCGTTTCCGGTTTGACCACGATATCCGGCTTCGGCAGCCTCATCCTCGCCAAGCATCAGGGGATTCGCAGCCTGGGTGAAGTCATGTCCATGGGCGTGGCGCTGTGTATGATCGCGGCGCTGACATTTTTGCCCGCCGTATTAAATCTTTGGTGCCGGTGGGGCCCAAAGACAAAACAACCCAGTGGCGATAATGCACGATCGACACTGGGTCGGGAGGAACCGAGGTAAAAACCTCAAGTAATACGCAAAGATAAACCAATCCATGATAGTGTCAATATCAATGTTAAACCGCAAAACCGTGGCGAAAACGCCTTTCCGATAACGATAAAGGAGATTTATTCAAGAATCGAATTTCCCGCCTGATCGTAGATTACAGACGCTATCGTCTCGCCGCTGCTTGACGGGAACGGCTCAGGATTTACTATTTCCCGCAACCGAACTGTGCCGACGCACCCATGTCCATTATTAAATACCTGATTATCTGCCTGCTGGGAGTGGGTTGGCGCGTTGCGGACGCGGCTTACGCCGATGAACCGGCGCATGCCGGATTCTTCTCCGATGAATTTTCGCTCACGCTCGCGCCGGGGCATCGGACGGAAATTTTTGGGCCGCTGTATTATTCCGAGCTCCAGGAATCCCAGCGCACCTGGGCGATTCCGCCGTTGACCCTGTCCCACACAGAAGATCCCGTGACGGAATCCGAGGAATGGGATTTCGCCTACCCGGCGCTGACGTACGATCGTTATGGCAAGGAATATCGCTGGCAAATTTTTCAAGTATTCAGTTTCGCCGGCGGCCGGGACCAGGACCTGACCGCCAACCGCCGGTTCACGCTCTTCCCATTTTATTTCCAGCAACGCTCCACGGACCCGGCCCAGAACTACACAGCCGTGTTTCCGTTTTATGGCGAACTCAAACACCGCCTGTACCACGATCAGATTGATTTTGTCATGTTTCCGCTCTATGCCAGGACTCGCAAAAAAGACGTGGTGACGCTCAACGCGCCCTATCCGATTTTCAGCCTGCGGGAAGGCGATGGCTTGCGCGGCTGGAAATTCTGGCCCATCACGGGGCACGAGCACAAAACCCCCACCACGGTGACGAACAACCAGGGGGAATTAAAACCAAGCGCCGGACACGACAGCAGGTTCGTCCTTTGGCCGTTCTTCACCAAATCCACCAACGGAATCGGCACGACCAATCTGCTAAAACAGGAGGCGCTCATTCCCTTTTATAGTTTGTACCGCTCCCGGCCGCGCGATTCCACCAGTTATGGCTGGCCCATCGGTGTGACGCACACCGAGGATCGCGAGAAAAAATATGTGGAGACGGATGCGCCGTGGCCATTAATTGAGTTCGCCCACGGCGAAGGCAAATCGGAGCAGCGGGTGTGGCCGTTTTACAGCCGCGCCACCAACACGCTTTGGGATGACAAACAAAATGTCTCGCATCTGGAAGGCAATTGGTATTGCTGGCCCATTTACAAATACAATCGCGTCACCTCTCCGCCTTTGGACCGCGAGCGGACGCGCATCCTGTTTTTCCTGTATTCGTGGGTCAATCTGAAGAACACCGAGACGGGCAAGACCTTCCAGCGCTCCGATTTTTGGCCGCTCTACACGCATCGCAAGGAACTCAACGGCAACGAGCGCCTGCAAATCATGGCGATTCTCGAGCCGATTTTCCCGAACAATAAGAGCATGCAGCGGGATTACGCCCAGCTCTATTCCTTCTGGCGCGCGGAAAAAAATCCCAAGACCGGCGCGGCCAGCCAGTCCCTGCTCTGGAATCTTTACCGGCACGAGGTGACTCCGCAGGCTAAAAAAACCTCGCTCCTCTTCGGACTTTTGCAGTATGAATCCACTAGGGCCGGGAAGCATTGGCGTGTATGTTACCTGCCGGCGCGTAAGACCGCGCCCGTCTGGCCGGAAGCGGCGACCGGTCATTAAATACAAATCAATTTATGTTTCAAAACCTTGGCGAATTGATGCTCCTCTTTGTGAGGACCCTGCGTTCCCTGCCGCTGTGCTGGAGGCACCGCCGGAAAATTTTCGACCAGTTCTTCGAGATTGGCAACGCCAGCCTGCTCATGGTTTGCATTTTGTCATTATTCATCGGCGGCGTCATCGCCCTGCTGACCGGCCCCGTGCTGGTGGAGCGCGGCCTGGCGAATTCCGTCGGCGGTCTGGTCGGTTTGTCCATGTGCAAGGAACTCGCCCCGGTGATGATGTCCATTCTTATTGCCGGCCGCATCGGCTCCTCGATGGCCGCGGAAATCGGCTCGATGCGCGTCTATCAGGAAATTGACGCGTTGCGCACAATGAACATCAATCCCATCCATTACCTGGTCTTGCCGCGCCTGGTGGCCATCGCCGTGGCGCTGCCGTTGCTCGTGGTTTTTTCCATCCTCGTGGGCTGGGGCGGCGGCGCGCTCGTGTCCGCCACAAACCACCAGATTGCCGTTTCGTTTGGTTCCTTCTTCGAAAACTTGCGGGAAGTCGTCGAATACAACGACGTCGCCAACGGCTTGTTGAAGAGCTTTGTTTTCGCCTTGGTAATCGGCGTGGTGTCCTGCCACCAGGGGTTGGTAACCATCGGCGGGCCGCGCGGCATTGGCCGTTCCGTCACGAAGGCTGTCGTCAACTGCATCGTGCTGATCGTGATTCTGGATTATCTTTTGACGTTCGTAATGCTCAAGCAACCATGAATGATTCGCAGCCCAATTCCGAGCCGCAAGCCATCGGCGTAAAAGTGCGGGGACTCCGCAAGAGTTTCAATGGCCAGGAAGTGCTCAAAGGCCTGGACTTTGAAGTCCAACCCGGCGAAATCTTCGTCATCATGGGCCCGAGCGGCAGCGGCAAGAGCGTGCTGCTCAAGCAGATCATCGGCCTGGATCCGCCGGACGAGGGCGAAATTTTGATCAACGGCCAGTCCATCGCTTCCGGCGAGGTGATGGAAAAATATCGCCTGGCCATGGTGTTTCAATCCGGCGCCCTGCTGAATTCCCTTACCGTCGGCGAGAACGTCGGCCTTTACCTGGCGGAGCATGAACTCAAATCACCCTCTGAAATCGCCCGTATTGTCGCGGACAAGCTTCAAATTGTGGGGCTGAAGGGCCAGGAGGATAAGCTGCCCAACGAGCTTTCCGGCGGCATGAAAAAACGCGTCGCCATCGCCCGCGCGCTCGTCATTGAGCCGCAATTGATCCTTTATGACGAACCGACCAGCGAGCTTGACCCCCTTTCCGCCGTCATCATCGGCGAGGAAATTCTAAGATTGAAGAAACATATCGGCGTCACATCCATCGTGGTTTCGCATGATCGCGAACTGGCGTTCGGCGTGGCCGACCGCATCGCCGTGATTGACGCCGGCAAAATCGTCGCCGTCGGCGTGCCGGAGGAAATCCGGCGCAACCCCAACCCCATGATCCAGGGCTTTTTGAACGCAGATATTAAAACTGCCATCTCCCAAGCAAAACTATGAAAGATACATTGGAAACACGGCTGGGCCTGTTTGTTGCCCTGGCTTTCCTCGCGGCCTTCATCATCGTGCACATCATCGGCGGGCCGGACTTGTTCAAGCCCGGCTATCACGTTCGCGCCCGGTTCAACAACATCCAGGAACTCAAGACCGGCGACCCGGTCAAGATGGCCGGTGTGCCCGTGGGTCGCGTTGACAAACTAAGCCTCGCGGACGGCAAGGTGGAATTGGTCCTGCGCCTGAACAAAGGCACGCCCGTCCGCACCGACAGCAAAGCCACCGTGAGATTCGCCGGTTTGATGGGCGCGAATTATGTCTCCATAGATTTCGGCACGCCTTCCTCGCCCCCCCTGGAGGAAAACGCCATCCTCACCACGGTCGAACAGCCCGACCTGAACGCCTTGATGGCCAAGCTCGACGAAGCCGCCGGCGGCGTGCAAAACCTTACCAAGAGTTTTACCGGCGATAAAATTGACAACTTGCTCGGACCATTCACAGATTTCATGCGCCAGAATAACGCCCGCCTCACCGCCATCATCGGCAACGTGCAGAATATTTCCAGCCAGATTTCCTCGGGCCAGGGCACCGTCGGCAAATTGATTTACGACCAATCCCTGTACAACACCGCGCAGACGGCCGTGACGAACCTTCAGGACGCCGCCGGTGAGATCAAACAAACCGTCGCCGCCGCGCACTCCGTCGTGGACCAGGTCAACGCCGGCCAGGGCAGCCTCGGCAAGCTGGTCAAGGATGAGAAACTCTACAACGAAACCACCGCTTCCATGACCAACCTCAAGGAAATTTTGCAGAAGATCAACAATGGCCAGGGCAGTGTGGGCAAACTCGTGAACGACCAGGAATTCTACAAAGACGCGAAGCTTTCCCTCCAAAAACTCGACAAAGCCACCGAAAGCCTCGAAGACACCGGCCCGTTGAGCTTGCTTGGTTCCCTCGTCACCACGTTGTTATGATCACCAACCGGAGCGCGGAGCATTGATCCGCGCATTTCGATCGTGCAATCTGGGCAAATAACCCTGAATTGCAAATTGGATCGTTACGGCGATTGGATTCCCCTCCGTCTTTGTATCGCCATAAAAATCACCTCGCTCGTGGCCGGTGAGGCAAGCGCAATTTCTCCGCCGTGTTTGCCAAATGCCGCCACGGCATCGCGGATGGCCTCGCGAACGGAAATCGCCAGCATCACCGGCGGTTCGCCCACAGCCTTGCTGCCGTATATCACATTGGCCTGTGTAGCGTTCTGCAAAAACTTCACGTTGAAAATCTTCGGCGCATCGCCGATGGAGGGAATCTTGTAAGTGTCCGGCGAATGCGTCAGCAAACGGCCCTCCGCGCCCCATTTCAACTCTTCGCCGGTCAGCCAGCCCATGCCTTGCACAAACCCACCCTCGATCTGCCCGCGATTCACACCGGCGTTGATGGAGTCGCCCGCGTCGTGCAAAATATCCACGCGCAACACCCGTGTCATGCCCGTGAATCCGTCCACTTCCACCTCCGTCGCCGCCGCGCCGCAGGCAAAATAATGAAACGGCTTGCCGCGGCCCTTGGCCCGGTCCCAATGAATGTCCGGCGTCCGGTAATAGCCCGTAACCGAAAGACTGATGCGATGAAAATATGCCTGACGCGCCACCTCAGCCAGCGTGACCTTTAGTTGCGGTTGCTCGCCATCACAAATTTCGCCTTCCTTGAAAATCAAATTCTCCAGCGCGGGCGCGCCGCCAAATTTCTCCTTCAGCACCTCTGCCGCCACTGGTGACAATCGCCCCCGAATAATCTCGCAAGCGTTCTTCACCGCCGCTCCATTCAGGTCCGTGCCGGCGGAGGCCGCGGTGGCCGAAGTGTTGGGCACCTTGTCCGTGCTGGTTTCCATCACGCGGATATTTTCGCGTTTGATCCCCAATTCCCGTGAAGCGATCTCGCGAATATTGGTATGAATGCCCTGGCCCATTTCCGTGCCGCCGTGATTCACTTGCGCCGTTCCATCTTGATACAGCAACACCAACGCGCCCGCTTGATTCAAATGCGTGACCGTGAAGGAAATTCCAAACTTCACCGGCGTCATCGCCAGGCCGCGTTTGCAATGCGGATTTTGCGCGTTCCACATTCTGATTTCCTCGCGCCGTCGCACGAGTTCGCTGGACTCCTTCAATTCCTGCCAGATTTCCGGAATACGTTGGTCCTCAATCTCCTGGCCGTAATGGGTGGTGTTCGTTTCGCCGCGGCCACGATACAAATTCCGTTCGCGCACCGTTTCCGGCTTCAACCCGAGCCGCCGAGCGATGCGATCAATGATTTCCTCGATGACCAGCATCCCCTGAGGGCCGCCGAAACCGCGAAACGCGGTGTTCGAGGAGACATTGAGCTTCGCCACTTGGCCGCGAAATTCAACGTGCGGAATATAATAGCAATTATCGAGATGAAACAGCGCGCGATCGGTGACCGCTTGCGACAAATCGAGCGACCAGCCACCGTTCGAATAAAGCTCCGCCTTCACCGCCAGCAGCATTCCCTGCTCATCAAACCCCGCCTCGAACCGCGCCAGAAACGGATGGCGATGGCCGAGGAGCATCATGTCCTGATCGCGATTGAACCGCACTCGCACCGCGCGCCCAGTGCGATAAGCCGCCAGCGCCGCCAAAGCCGCCGGGGTGTTGGCCTGGGTTTCCTTGCCGCCGAAACCGCCGCCCATGCGCGGGCTGCGCACCACCACCTGGTTCATCGGCAAATGCAATACATGCGCCACGACGTTCTGAATCTCCGAAGGATGTTGCGTCGAGGAAGTCACGAGCATCGAACCGTCCTCGCCGCGTTTCGCCCAGGCGGCGTGGGTTTCCAGATAGAAATGTTCCTGACCGCCCAGCTCGAATTCACCGGCGAGTTTCAAGGGCGAGTTTTTCAATTCCTGCGCCACGTCGCCGCGCCGGATGAAATTGGGTTCGTTATGAAAACTTTTTTCACGGATGGCCTGTGACAGCGAAAGTATGGACGGCAATGGCTCATACCCGACAACGACTTTAGCGGCGGCGGCGCGACAAGCTTCCTGAGATTCGCCCACCACGAGCGCAACGAGATGACCGTGGAAAGACACCTCGCGGTCGGCCAGCAGAATTTCGTCATGGATGACCGCGCCGACATCATTTCTTCCCGGAATGTCCTCCGCAAGAAAAACCGCCGTGATACCGGGCATTTTCCGCGCTTCGGTCGCGTCGCGTTTCAAAATCCTGGCCCGCGCGTGCGGCGAACAGACTGGCCACACTTCGAGCATGAATTGGCCCACCGTTTGATCATCCGTATAAATCGCCTCACCGGTGACGTGCTTATGCGCGCTTTCATGCGGAGGCGGATGATGCTCCACCGATTCAGCCGGCGCGAGCAACTCGCCGCTCTGGTCCCCTCGCCCCCATTGGGGGAGAGGGTCAGGGTGAGGGGGCGTTCCCGCAAAACCAGAACTCCCAAATTTCTCGAACAAACTGGTGATCAGACCCCGCCGGTAAACCGCTTCACCGCGCACATCCGAAATCGGCGTGAACTCAGTTCGCAGAATTGGCAGCACGCTTTGAATTAATTCATGGCCCCATTGCTTGCCCACGAGCGCGGATTCCGTCTGGCGCGCGCGGGCTGGCATCGCAGCAACGCCGCCATACGCCAGCCGAGCGTGGCGCACCATTCCCGCCGCGTCCAAATCCACAAGAAAGCAACCCGCCACGGTGCTGATGTCCATTTCCCGGCGTTTGGAAACTTTATACCACTCGAATTTGCGCGTGAGTCCTGCTGACGAAATGCCGCGTGGCACAACGATGGTCTTGAGCACTTCGCCCGGTTGGAGAGCGGTCTGGCGATAGGAAATAAAAAAGTTCTCCAGCGGCAGGGTCCGTTCGCCGGACAACGAGGCGATCACGATTTGCGCGTCGAGGGCCAGCAACACGGGCGCGCCGTCGCCGATGGGCGAGGCGGTGACGAGATTGCCGCCGAGCGTGGCGCGATTGCGAATCTGCCGCGAGCCGAACACGCGAAGCATGTCGGCCAGCGCGGGATATTCCGCGCCCAGCGCTTCTTCCAACTGGGTAAGATTCACCGCTGCGCCCACGCGCCATTCCGTCGCCGTGGATTGCAACTCCTTCAATTCGGACACTGCTTCAACCGAGATCAGCGTGGGAAATTTTTTGAATTTCTTCGTAATTTCCAACCCTAGTTCCGTCGCTCCCGCAATCATTCGCGCCTCGGGATGTTCCTGCAGCAGCCGCAGCAAATGAGCAAGCGACGCGGGGCGAAAATATTTTTCGCCGGCGGATTCGTAAACAGCGGCGGCGAGGTTGGGACAGCTTTGTTTTAATTGCGCAGCAAACGTGTCGGGGTCGAGTTGCGAGTTTTTTTGCGCGAACGCTGCGCAGGCGGCTTCACGGATGGCGCGATAGCCGGTGCAACGGCAGAGGTTGCCGCAGAGTTGGTCGTCGAGTTGCCATTGCTCGCGCAAATCATCGCGATAATAGCCCTCGAAAAGCGACATGATGAAACCTGGCGTGCAATAGCCGCATTGCGAGCCGTGGCAGGCGACCATCGCCTGTTGCACCGGATGCAGCCAGCCATCCTGGCGCGCCACGCCTTCGACCGAAATCACCTCGCGGCCGGCGAGGAGCGGCAAGGGCACAAGGCAGCTATTGATGGCGCGATAACACGCGCGTCCCTGCGCATCGCGATCCAGCACAGCCACCGAACACGCGCCGCAATCACCTTCCGCGCAGCCTTCCTTCGACCCGGTGCAGCCGGCGCGGCGGAGATATTCCAGCAGCGTGGCGTTGGGAGAATAATTTTCGACACGAACCGCCCGGCCGTTCAAGGTAAACTCAAAAGCGTCGCGCGCATCCATCAAATTGAGTTTAGCGTGAAAATGCCGTTCGGCAATACTTACCCAATCCAAGCGGGGCGAATCAAATTGCCTTATTTCTTTGACGGTCAGGGAAGTTTCGATTTTTCGGATTGACAAGGAAACGATTAAAGCAAACGGTGTTTCTCAATCATGAAAATTCCTAATTGTCTTTTCGGCCTCTGCCTGCTGGCTCTGCCGGCCTTTACCGGTGTTGGCCTGGCGCAGTCCGCCCCGGCTGGCGAAAGCGCCGCGCGTTTTGAGCAAACCACCGCGCCCGCATTTGCGTGGGATTATCTGGTTTATATGCCCAAGGCGGCGACGAACACGGCGGAAAAGAAATGGCCGGCCATCATTTTCCTGCACGGCTCCGGCGAGCGCGGCACGAATGTCTGGGACGTCGCGAAACACGGGCCGCCCAAAATCGTGAAGGACAAGGACGATTTCCCGTTCATCGTGATTTCGCCGCAATGCCCTCCCCAAAAAAGCTGGCAGGCGGAGGAAGTGTGGGCGTTCGTGAAGGAAATGAAATCGAAGTATCCAATTGACGAGGATCGGATTTATCTGACCGGGTTGAGCATGGGCGGCGGAGGCACCTGGAAGACGTTGCTGGCGCATCCGGGCTTGTTCGCAGCGGCAGTTCCGATCTGCGGGCCGGCCTCCACTAATCTTCTGGCGGGTATTACCCCAGACAAGTTGGAGAAAATCAAACAGGTGCCGATCTGGGTTTTCCACGGCGCGAAGGATCCGACGGTGCCGGTGAAGAACTCGGAGGACATGACGGCGGCACTGAAAGCGCTGGGCGCAAATGTGAAGCTCACGATTTATCCCGACGCGGTGCATGATTCATGGACGCAGACTTACGCCAAACAGGAACTTTATACCTGGCTCCTCTCGCATGATCGCGCGAGCAACGGGCATCCGAGCGGGAAATGAACAGACGTACGGATCAAGAGTTGACTTGACCCGCCCGAGGACAAGCTGAAGCTTGAACTCCGAGCCAGGACGTAACGCTACTGGAAAAAACGTCGCCGTTCCTTAGAGCTGCGGCCTGGATTGCCAGGATAACTTCTGCGCGGCCTCGAGTTTGCTCCGGAATTTTCTGGTATGCACGGTGGCCTTGCAGAAGGGGCAACTGACGATGTCCTTGTTAAACCAGCCCAGGGGTTTGGTGATTTCCTTTTTGCAGCCCGGGCAGGGAACGGTGAAAGGCTCGTTGCTAAATGGGTTTTCCATGAGGAGATAGTGGCATAAGAAACTCAAAAAGCCAGCTTCTTGCACATTTGGGGCGCATGGGACAAGCTGGAGCCGGAACAATGCAATTCCAAACCACGGGTGGGCGCGAATTAACACGGATCCGAAAGAGGCAAAAAATCATTCACGGTTTTTCGCGAGCAGCACTGCCTAGTGAGTCATACTACATCAGCCAAAGGGCATCTTTCGCATGACCTAATCCGTGTTTATCTGTGTGCATCCGTGGTTGAATCGAATTCTTACTCTTCAAGCTTGAACTCCAAACTCGACTCAACTTACGACCAGTTCCTGCGGGCCTTGCCCGCCGTTGACGAGGAAGAGGACAGCCATGCGGACGGCCAGGCCGTTCGTCACTTGATCAAGGATGACCGAGCGGCCGCAATCGGCGATTTCGCTGTCAATCTCCACGCCGCGGTTGATGGGGCCAGGGTGCATGATGAGGACGTCGGGTTTGGTGCGGGTCATGCGCGCCTTGTTCAGGCCGAACAGGCTGACGTATTCTCCAAGGCTCGGAAACATGGTCTTGCGCTGGCGCTCGTGCTGGATGCGCAGGAGGTTGATGATGTCGGCATCGGCGATGGCTTCATCCACGTTGTAAGTGACGCGGCAACCCATTTGCTCGAACACACGCGGAACGAGCGTGGACGGTCCGCAAAGCGTGACGCGGGCGCCGAGTTTGAGCAGCGCCCAAATATTGGAACGGGCGACGCGGCTGTAAAGAATATCGCCCAGGATGGTGACATTCAGACCGGCAATGTTTCCCCGTTTTTCGCGAATGGTGAAAAGGTCGAGCAACGCCTGTGTGGGATGCTCGTGGGCGCCATCGCCGGCGTTGATGACGCACGAATTCAGAAAGCGGGAAAGGAAATGCGGCGCGCCGGTGGCGCTGTGGCGGATGATGATGATGTCGGCATTCAGGGCTTCGAGATTGCGCGCGGTGTCCTTCAAGGTCTCGCCCTTCTTGAGCGAGGAAGCCTCGGCGGAAAAATTGATGATGTCGGCGGAAAGACGCTGGGCCGCAAGCTCGAAACTAATACGCGTGCGGGTGGAAGGTTCGATGAAAAGATTGACGACCGTCTTGCCGCGCAGGGCGGGGACTTTCTTGATGGCGCGGGTGCCGACGGCTTTGAACGCGCGGGCGGTGTCGAGGACGGTCATGATTTCCTCGGGCGTGAGGGATTCGATGTCGAGCAGGTGTTTGCGTTGCCAGTTCATTTTTTCTCCAGGTGAACGGAGTCTTCGCCGCCGGTTTCGCTAAAATGGACGCGGATCTTTTCGGTGTGGGAGGTGGGCACGTTCTTGCCGACGAAGTCCGCCTTGATGGGTAATTCGCGATGGCCCCGGTCAATCAGGACCGCAAGCTGGATTCGCCGCGGACGGCCAAAATCGTTCAGAGCGTCCATCGCGGAACGCACGGTGCGGCCGCTGAAAAGCACATCGTCCACCAGGACAACCGTCTTCCCGGTGACATCGAACGGGATGACCGTCGGATGAATATCCGGACTGAGGCGATGGGCGAGGTCGTCCCGGTGCATGCTGACATCCAGACTGCCGACGGGGATGGGTTGCCCCCAAATGCCCGCGAGCAGCGTGCTCAAGCGCTGGGCCAGATGCAGGCCACCACGCTGAATGCCGATGACCACGACATCAGCGCTGGAATCGTTCTGTTCGGCGATCTCATGGGCGATGCGGGTCAGGGCGCGCTGGAGGGCGGAAGCATTGAGGATCAGGGTGGATTCAGGCATAAAAAAAGCGACCCGGCCCTGGGGCCGGTTCGCTGACGAAAAGAGGTTTGGCGGTTCATGGCATCCTTGGCAACCTCACGGGATTGCGTTAAAGGAAGCGGTCTATGACTGGCTGATTAATCAGCCTTGAAATTCGTTTGCCTGGTTCTCCGCCACTTGGAACGGTGCTTCACAATCCAGTCCGTCAAAGCCCGCTCAAAGCCGATGTCCTTCCCGGCTTTCTCGGACTCGATCCATTTGTGCTTCAAAATTTCCTCGCGCTCAGCCTGGAACTCGCGATACAGCGAGGAGTTCTTCACCAGGTCATTCCCGGTGGGGGAGCTTTTCGTGTCGTTAGACATAAGTGCAACCATTGATTGCAACGATTATGTAACATATCGTGTGCCATTACAATCTTATTTTGGCCCAAACGTGTCGGGTAAAATAACGATCCGCCTGTAGGCTAAAAGCCTACCTATCCCAACGCCAGCCGCAGGCGTTTTGCGACATTTATAAATGCTTGAGCGGGAGGCTTTTCTGGAGCAGATACTACCACCGGCACTCCAGTGTCCCCCGCCTCGCGGATTTCTGTAAATATGGGAACTTCTCCTAGGAAGGGGAGTTTCTGCCTTTCCGCCTCCGCGTGCCCGCCGCCATGCCCGAAAATCTCGACCCGTTCGCCGCCGGGAGTCACAAAATAGCTCATGTTCTCGACGATGCCCAATATCGGGACGTTCACCTTTTCAAACATGGCTATGCCTTTGCGGACCACCCCCAGCGAAGCTTCCTGCGGCGTGGTGACGATGACCCCGCCGTCCAGCGGCACCGTCTGGCAAAGGGACAATTGGGCGTCTCCCGTGCCGGGGGGAAGGTCCACCAGCAGATAATCCAGTTCGCCCCAGGCCACCGACGAGAAAAATTGCTGGATGGTCTTCACGATCATCGGTCCGCGCCAGATCACCGGGGCGTCGCCCTCGATGAGGAAACCCATGCTCATCAACTTGATGCCGTGGTTCTCGGGCGGGATCATCATGGATTGGTCCTCGCTGACGCCCGGCTTTTGGCGAATGCCCATCATCAACGGAATGCTCGGCCCGTAAATATCGCAATCCAGCAAACCCACGCGCGCGCCGAGATATTTCAGGGCGCAGGCGAGATTAACGGAAGTCGTGGACTTCCCGACGCCGCCCTTGCCGCTGGCCACGGCGACCAGGCGCTTGATGCCGGGCACGCGATTCTGGTTTTGCCAGGGATTGGCCGCAGCGGTCGCCTGCGCGCCGGTAGGGGCCTTGACTTCGACGTGGACCTGGGTGACGCCGGGGAAGCTTTTCAGGACGCGTTCGCTTTCGGCCTTGATTTGCTGCGCGATCTCCGGCGAGCCGGAGGTGAGTTGCAGCACGACGCTGACCGCGCCGTCGCCGGAGGTGACCTGCTTCACCAACCCGAACGATACAATGTCCCGGGTGAACCCCGGATACTTGACGGCTTTGAGCGCGTTCTTGATTTCGTCTTCAGAGATCATGATTCGATGAATTGCTGATTTACGATTGCGGATTGCGGATTAAAACGCAAGGACGGGTTCGGTAGGCAGCGAGCACTGGCGCCTTCCGGCCGGCTGGAAAAAATTTTCTGCATATACGAATTTATCCGAGCGTAAGCGAATTTAAGCGAATTTACGGGGTTTTTTGGCAAATTATAGCCAGGTTTAAACGTCTCGAAGTGCCGGTGGCCGTGTGCATACGGCTTGCCTTCGGGCGGCAGACCATGCCGATTATCTCGCTCGCATACTGATGCCTGCCATTGCGCTCCTTGTTTCACGCGCCAAAAACCTCGCACGGGAGCGGTAAAATGTCCAGTCCCGCCAGGCAATTGCATGCTCAAGCATCAAAGTTTTTTCGTGGCGACCACTTCTTGCTCCGCGTCGCTCTCCACAAACCCCTTGAACACCCGGGTAATCATCCAAAAGACAAACGTTAAAACGGCCACCGCCAGGCATAAGCCGAAAATGACATCCTTCAATTGCGGCCCCGTCACGAACAGGATGGGATACACAAAAACTGCCAACGCCCCGAGGATGATGACGACGCAAAATCTGCCGAGATGGCTGCGGTTTTTGGCGGTGTTGTCCGCCTCCACGCGCCACACGAGCCGCCACAATTGGACCCCGACGGCAACGCCCACCGCCATCCAAAACAACGCGCGCCAGTGCCAGTGAAAATCGTAACCATGGTCCACTCCTCGTTCGAGGCAAGCTTCGGAACCCAACGCCAGGGCGAAACCCAGCGCGGTCGAAAAAACCACGATGCGCCGGAAAGTGCGGTCACTCTTCCGCTCGGGAAGTCCGCTGTCGTTCGCGGACGCCGGGATGGATTGAACTGGTTTCTGAATCATTTTTGGTCTGGACCGGATTTCATGCCATCAAACCTTCCCCATCAAGGCCAAAAATGCAATAGGCTTGGCGCGGATGGGGTGCAGGATAAAATTCTTGGGCTGGAAGAAATGCGGGTTTTCTGGTCGCGGAGCGACCACGGATATTAGCCAGGCACAAGGTGCCTGGAGGCAGGAGAAAACCATCCTGTCCTGAAAGGACACCGGAAAGGCGGAAACAGAGGGGAATCCGGCGTCCCGTGCGGGACGCGGCTGATGTTTCTTGCGCTCACCAGCCACTTCGTCGCTGGCTAATTTCCGGTGGCCTTTCAGGCCGCAAAATGAACCTAATCGGGACACCAATAATCACCTTTATCGCGCACTTCTCCGACAAAGGAAAACACCTTCTTCGCCTGACTTGGTGATCCATTGGTCCAGGTCGGTCAAACCGTGGGTTGCCAGAAGAACGCGAATTTTTTCCGGCGTGTGACGATAGGAGAAAAACAGGCGGATGGATTCACCCGCCTGGAACGAAAAGGGTTCGCCATCCACCTGAATCTCGCGCGGACGCGCGAAATGGAAGTTGGCGGCGATTCGTTTTAAGCCGCTGCCAGCAGGATCATCCTCGATGGTGAAAAGAAGTTCGCCGTCGGTTCGTTCCACGCCGAGATCGAATAGAAAAGTGAGCAGCCAGTCGCGGGTGAGCGCGTTGTCGTAAAGCGGCAGGATGCGTTCGATGCCGGCGAGATAATCAGCGCCGGGCGCAAGGTTCGCGCTGAAAAGCAAATGGTCCTGGGGCCGAACCAGTGAAGCCAGTCGCGGCAGAATGAGTTGCGGCTCGAAATTCGGAATCATGCCGAAGAAGGTGATGAGTCGCGCGGCATCGGCATCCGGTTGTTGGTCGAGGACGCCCGGAAGATCGTCAGCGGTCACCAGATCGCAAACCAGCGGGTGACAATTGCGGTCCTCCACGACGGCAAGCGCCGCAGCGCGCGCGACGAGCACCATGGCCACGCTGACATCGGATGGCGTGTAAGTAACACTCTTCCCGGATTGCTTGAGCAATTGCAGCAGCCGCGTGTCTTTCTGGCCGCCGCCGCAGCCCAGGCCGATAATGTGAATGGCTGATGCCGTGAGGTTTTTCGCAGCGTTGGTAAAACTGGCGTCGTAGGTCGCCGCGCAGTCGTCGTCCGTGCGCGCCGGAGAATAGGCATCGTGCAAGGCGAGCCATTTCTGGGTTTGTTTAATGCTGTCGTAATGAAACTTGTGATTGACCTGCCGTGTGCGCAGCGAGACAAGCAAATCCCGCCGGACTTGCTCCGGAAACTGGCTGGGGTGAATGATCACGCGGGCGCTGGCCGACATGCGCCATTGTTGACGCAACCTTTCCGCGAATACAAGTCTCCGGCGGCAGCAACCGCAGCGGGTCTACAGTTCGGAGTTCAAGCTTTAGCTTGTCCGCGCGACTCGACGAAGTCCCGCAAGCTAAAGCTTGAACTCCATACTTTGGAGCTGTGCGCCTGCCCTGCCATAAATGCTGACGCAATTTCTCTTCTCGTTTCGTTGACTTGACCATCGGGGCCATTATATTCGCGATATGAATTTTGATATTTCATACCTGCTGGAGCAGTGGGACTTTCAGCCGGGCCTCGCTTCGGTCCGTAAATTCACCGGCAAGGATGGCGTGGAAAAAATCCAGTTGCGCCTGGATCTCGGCCTGTTGCAAATGAACAGCGAGGGCCGGCCGGATGGCAAACGCCCGCTGGGACATCCCTCGCTTTACGATTATTACCAGTCGCGGCTTTACAAGCACCTCGCGGCGAATGACGGCAACGACGCCGGTTTCCGGCTCAAGGCGGAGGATTGCGCCAAGCTGCAATTCGAGGCGCTCCAATATTACCAGCGTCATAACTGCCTCTGGCAACTCGAGGATTACGCCGGCGTCGTGCGCGATACCGAGCGCAACCTGGCCGTGTGCGAGTTCGCCGAGAAGCACGCCGAGAACGAGGAATTGTCGTGGTCACTGCTGCAATTCAAGCCGCAGTTATTGATGATGCACACCCGCGCGCGCGGCACCGATTCTTTGCGCACCAAGGATTACGCGCACGCCATCCAGCAAGTCGAGGAAGGCATCGGGCGCATCCGGGAATTTTACCGTGATCACGCGCGCCACGAACTGGCGGAGCAAAGCGGCGAGTTGAACTCGCTGAAAGCCTGGCTGGAGGAGCTTTCGTCCAAGCGCCCCTTGAGCAAACGCGAAAAATTGGAGCAGGCGCTGAGCGAAGCGGTCAACAACGAAGATTACGAAAAGGCGGCGCAAATGCGCGACGCCCTGCGCAATCTCAAGCCCAAGGAATAGCGCATGAGCCTGCAAGAACGTGTCTCCCAGGAAATCAAAGCCGCGATGCTCGCGAAGGACGCCGACCGGCTGTCCGTCATGCGCATGTTGAAATCCGCCCTTGGTTACGCGCAGATCGAGCGCAAGACGGAAACTCTTTCCGATGGCGACGTGGTGGCCCTGGTTCAAAAAGAAGTGAAGAAGCGGCGCGATTCAATTGAGCAATTTGAAAAGGGCGGCCGCGCCGAACTGGCGGCGAAAGAAAAACAGGAAATCACCGTCTTGGAATCATTTCTGCCCAAGGCCTTTTCCGCCGAAGAATTGGAGCAACTCGTCCGCGCCACCATCCAGGAACTTGGCGCCACCAGCAAAAAAGACATGGGCCCGGTCATTAAAGCCGTCCAAGCCAAAGCCGCCGGCCGCGCTGATGGGAAGACCGTGAGTGGATTGGTGGGGAAGTTGTTGCCGTAGAAATTTGTTCGGTGTCCAGCCTTTAGGCTGTCAGAAGCCCAATCACGCTAAAGCTTGGACACCGAACAACCAGCATTCAATGCTGCGGAAAAATCTGGTAGAGCAGGAAATAAATTAAGACTCCGGTCACGGACACATACATCCACAACGGCCACGTCCAGCGGGCGATTTTGCGATGTTTGTCAAAACGCTGCCGTAACGCGCGGCTCAAAGTAATAAAGATCATCGGAACAATCGTCACGGCCAATATCAGGTGCGTAATAAGTATCGTGAGGTAAATGGGCCGGAACCACGCCGGGTCAACAAACTTCGTCGGACCGCGTTTCAACACGGCGGCCAGATAAATGTGGTAGGTGAGGTAACACGCCAGAAACAGCGTGGAGGTGATGAACGCGGCGATCATGCAATTCCGGTGCGCGTTCATGTTTTTCCGCTTGATGAACACATATCCCGCAGTCAAAAAAATGGTGCTCAGGCTGTTCAGCGAACCGTTGACGGCCGGCAAATCGTAAATGCTCATGGTTGTTTTTCTTCCAGCAATTGTTTGATGGCGGCGAGAATCTGCGCCTGCGCTGCCGCGTCTTCCGAATCAAAATACGCGCGCAAGTGTCCTTCATCGTCGGTCCAGCCGCGCACCCGGGCCTGTTGATCCACCAACACAAACCAGGTGCTGTGGATGAACAAATCATCCGGAACCTGGCGATCCTCCGGCTTCTTGTCCACCACCACAAATTTAAAATCGTTCACGGCCAGTTCGCGGATTTGCGGTTTCGGCCCGGTCAGGAAAAACCACCGGTTGGAATCGGCGCCGAAACGCGCGGCGTAAGTTTTGAGCACCGGCGCGGTGTCGTACTCTGGGTCGCTGGTAAGTGTGACCAATCGCACGGGTTTGCCGGCGGGCAGGACGGCTTGCAATTCGGCGAGATGATGGGTCATCTTCGGGCAGGGGCCGGGACAGCGGGTGAAAATCACATCGGCCACCCAGACCTGGCCGCGCAGTTTGGACAGGGAAACCGGTTCATTGTTTTGATTGGTCAGGTTGAAATCCGAGATTTGCCCGATGACCGGCAACGGATGGGTGCCCTGCAGTTTCGACCAGGCAAACGTCCCGCCAATGGCGGCGATGATCAAGACCAGCCCGCCCCAGACCAGCATTTCGATTTTTTGCGCTGGCTTGTTCAAATCTTTAACCACGGATGGACACGGATTAACACGGATGGGGAAATATGGCAGAACATTGTTTGGTGTCCACGCTTAAGCGTGTCCCCATTGACGGATAGCCTGAAGGCTGGACAACGAACCGGTTACTCGAGGACGGCGGGTCCGCCGGACTTGGCTTTTGCGGCCAGCCATTTCTCGTAGTCCTCCTGGGTGTCCACGTAAAGATGTCCCGCGGCCATGCTCGAATGGCCGATGCCGCAAAGCTGCGCGCAATTGACCTGATACAGGCCAACTTTCGTCGGGGTGAAATGGAGCGGTATCCGCAGGCCGGGGATCGCATCCTGCGTGACTCGCATCGCAATCACCTTGAAGGAATGAATCACGTCCTTGGAAGTGAGCCAGATGATCACCGGCTTGTTCACCGGCACATGAATTTCATTCAGCGAATAAAAATCGTCCTTCCCTTTCGGATCGCTCTTGTCAATGCCCCAGGGATTGTCCGGCGTGACGAGGGCAAGACTGTTGGTGCCGAACTCGCCGTCCGCACCCGGATAAAAAACATTCCAGGCAAATTGTTGCGCGATGACCTTGATGGTGGTCGGATGGTCGGCTGCAGTCGGGAAATTATCCACCGCCCGCGCCCAAAGCGGCACGGCAAAACACAGGAGCAACACGCCTTCGATCATGGCCACGACCAGCTCGATGTAACTGGACGCGTGCCCCTTGATACCCACGTAATCGGCCTTGGGGTTCGCCTTGTTATTGAAACGCGCCAGCGCATAAATGAAATACAGGATCCAGCCGGTGAACAGCGCCGCCATCAGCCAATGCACATAGATGATGAGTTTGTCCACATCCGCGCCGTGCTTGGACGCCAGCACAGGCAGCGATAATGCTTTGCTCGAAAAATCTACAAGTTTCTCCATGATCAGGCTTTCTGGGTTGAGGGCAGCGCTTCACCCGGCGGATTAATGACCGGGAAGCCGGCGGATTTTTTCGCCAAAAAAATGGCCACACTCGCGACGCCGCCGAGCACGCAAACGACGACACCCAGCAGGCTGAAAATCCCCCAGTTCATGCCCTGGGCGAGCGGGGAGTCGGATTTGCCAAAACACGCGGCGCAAGCCAGTGCTGAATTCGCGTGCAAAATCAGGCTGCAAACCGGGACGGCCAATAACAATTTGAATTTACGGAGACGGTTCATAGATAACTGACGTTTTTAAATTTCTTGAGGAAAAATCTTTCGTAGCAAACCAGGGCCACAGCCGCGACACCGGAACCCACGCCGATAGCCAGGTCTGAAGCACTCCCCGCAGGGGAGTAATAATTCAGGACCGACCACGCCGCGAAACCGACGGCGAGCAGGATAGACGCGACAATGAAAACGAGATGAAAGGCCTTGAGCGACATCTTATTTGATATGGATCATGCTGTTGTGATTCATAGACCAGACCGTAAGGAACATCAGACCGGCGACAAAAAATCCCGTGGCCAGCAAAATGCCATAGATCATTTTCCGTTCCGAAATCAGGTGCATGAACCAACCGGCGACCAGAAAACCCTTGATGCAGGCGATGAACAGCGCGATGGCAACCGTCAGCGCGACGCTTTCGATGGGCAGATACGAAGCTGCCACCGTGAGGACGGTCCCGGCAATCAGCGCGTAAAAAACGAACAAGTATTTTTTGACGTGTTTCTGAAAATCAGCGGTGTCGTGTTGATCACTCATAATTCAATTATAATAGATATAATACGGGAAAGAGGAAAATCCAGACCAAATCCACGAAGTGCCAGAACAATCCCGAAATTTCGATGCGATTGGTGTAACGTTCCGGTTCGGTTTTCCACATGCCCGCGCCCGGCCCCCAGATGAACCCAATGACCAGCGCGCCGCCAATGACGTGCAGCGCGTGCAGGCCGGTCAGCGTGAAATAAATCGCCATGTAAGTGTTGTGCCAGGGACCGTAGCTTTCCTTGTACTTCACGTCAGAGTTCTTGATCTCTATTTCCTCATTCTTGATTTCGCGCTCCTGCCAGGCGTGGGTCACCTTGGCGGCGGCGACTTTGTCCACGTAATGGCCGTGAATGACAATCTTTTCCGCGTCACTGGAGATCATATGGCCGTCAACGACTTTGCCGTCGTTCAACTGCACTTCGTAATGGCTGAATTTGTCGCGATACTCGTAGGACTTGATGCCCAGGAAGCACAGCGCGCAAACCAGCGTGACGGCCTGATACATCTTGAACTTGCTGAAATCCTTCATCTTGAGCGAGGCCCAGGCCATCACAACCGTGATGCTGGAGATGATGAGGACAATGGTGTTGATCATGCCCAGGCGGACATCGAGAAGGCCATGCGGCCATTCGCCCGGCTCCGCGCCCACGCGTAGCAGGATATAGGAGGAAAACAGCGCGCCGAATAACATGACTTCAGAGGCCAAAAACAGCCAGATGCCGACCTTGGCATTGAACAGTCCGGTGTCGGGACGGGCTTCTACGGTGTACGGAATTTCCATGAATGATTGATTTTGTGAGATTAGGGTTCGTTTTGCGGCGTGTAATCCTTGTCCTTGCCGGGAACGCTGTATTCGTAAGGTCCGCGATAGACGACCACCGGCTTGGTGAAATTGCCGTGCGGCGGCGGAGTAGGCGTCTGCCATTCCAGAGTGGTGGAGTGCCAGGGATTGTCCGAGGCGATTTTCTTGCCGTGATTGATGCTCCAGAAAAAGTTGAAGATGAAGGGAAGTTGCGACAACCCGAGACACCAGGCCGCAATGGACACGATGCTGTTCATGTGGATGTTGCTGTCGCTCAAACCGCCGACCGCGGCGGGCAAGCTGGCCGAGGCATAGTTGATGCCGCCGTCATACATGCGGCGCAACATGCCCGCCATGCCCTGCGCAAACATGGGCTGGAAAATTCCGTTCATAAAGATAAACGAGCAAATGAAATGAACCTTCCCCCAAAATTCGCTCATGTAACGCCCGGTCATTTTCGGAAACCAATAATAGACGCCGGCGAACAGCGCGAAAATCGTCCCCGGCGCCACAATATAATGGAAGTGGGCGATGACGTAATAGGTGTCGTGCAGGTGCAGGTCGCTGAAATTGAAGCCCAACGGCAGGCCCGTCAAACCGCCGATGCCGAACATCGGCAGAAACGCGAGGACAAACAGCATCGGGGTGTTGATCCGGATGGATGCGCCCCACAATGAAAGGAACAGGCAGGTCAGAATGATCACCGACGGAATCGAGATGATCATCGTCGTGGTCTGGAAGAACGTGCTGATTCTGGTGCCCATGCCGGTCACATACATATGATGCGCCCAGACGATGAACGACACGAACCCGATGGTCAGCACCGAATAGACCAGGGATTTATAGCCCCAAATGGGCTTGCGCATATTATTGGCCAAAATCTCGGTTACAATGCCAATGGCGGGCAAAATCAAAACATAGACTTCGGGATGCGCCAGAAACCAGAACAAATGCTGCCAGAGCAACGGACTGCCGCCGCCGCTGATATGGCCAATGCCCGTCGCCGCCAGGCCGGTCGGCAGGAAGAAACTCGTGTGCGCGACCTTGTCCATCAATTGCATGATGCCGGCGGCTTCGAGCGGCGGAAATGCGAGCAACAAGAGGAACCCGGTTACGAATTGCGCCCAGACAAAAAACGGCAGCCGCATCCAGGTCATTCCCGGCGCGCGCAATTGAATGATGGTCGCCAGAAAATTCACGGCTCCCAGCAGCGACGAGGTAATCAGAAAGATCATGCCCACCAGCCAGAAAGTCTGGCCGGAACCGGGAATGACCGTGGCCAATGGCGAATAGGAAGTCCAGCCCGCCTGAGCCGCGCCGCCCGGCATGAAAAAGCTCACCAGCATGACCACTCCGCCGATGACATAGACTTGGTAACTGGCCATGTTAATACGCGGAAACGCCATGTCCGGCGCGCCGATTTGCAGGGGCACGACGAAATTACCGAAGGCCGCGAACGCCAGCGGCACGATGCCCAGAAACACCATGATGGTGCCGTGCATGGCGCCGAAGGAATTGTACAAATTCGCGCTCATGATGCCCTTGTCCGCCACGTCGCCCAGGGCCTTGTTCAGCAGAGAGCCGATGCCCAACGGGATGGGGGTGCCTGGATGCGCGATGGACCAGCGCATCATCATCATCAGGCAAAAGCCGAAGAACAAGAACAGCAGGGAGGTGATGCCGTACTGAACACCGATGACCTTGTGGTCCGTGGAGAAAATGTATTTTTGCAGGAAGCCCAGTTCGTGGTGATGGGCTTCGTGTTCTCCCGCGTGCGGGAGGGCGTGCGTGGTGGATGCCTGCATACTTAATTTATCATTGACCGGTTCGACTTCTGACCAACCATTTATTTACCCGACTACAACAAAATATAGCCGCAAACCATAACTTTTCTTTTTTGCACATGTCAACGGCAGAATGGCTTCGCGGTCACTTGACCTTGTCGAAAACCATCAGCCCCAAGAGCAACGGCAAATACATGATCGAAACAAAAAACAACTGGCGCGCGCGCGGAATAGTGAGGTGACGCGAAAATTGCACCGCGAACCACAGAAACACCAGTCCCAAAATCAAGGCCCCGAATAAATAAACCGGCCCCGCCAGATGAAGCAGAAAAGGACCAAGGCTCACCGGCAGCAAGCCCAGCGTATGGCTCACGGCCTGGCGCCCGGTCCGCGTTCCGTCCGGGTCCACCACGGGCAGCATGACAAATCCGGCGCGCGCGTATTGATCGCGATAGATCCAGGCAATGGCGAGAAAATGTGGCAGTTGCCAGAAAAAAAGAATGGCGAACAACGCCCAGCCGCCGATGCTGATTTCATTGCGCGCCGCGACCCAACCCATCAATGGCGGCAACGCGCCCGGAACCGCGCCCACAATGGTATTTAACGTCGTGACACGTTTGAGCGGCGTGTAAATAAACAAGTAACTCGCCAGCGTGATGGCGCCGAGCAGGCTGGTCAGCAAATTCACCGACAACGCGAGGTAAATCAGGCCCACGCCGCCGCAAACCCCGCCCAGGATAAGCACCGTCAGCGGTTGCATCCGCCCGGAGGGCAGCGGCCGGTCCTCGGTGCGTTGCATCCGCGCGTCGTATTCGCGTTCCATCAGTTGGTTGAGCGCCGAGGCGCCGCTGGCCAGCAGCGCAGTACCCACCATGGTGTGGAGCAGGAGCATCAAATCCAACCGGCCCAGCGCGCCGACATAAAATCCAACCAGCGTGGTCAGCAGCACCAAAACCGTGAGGCGCGCTTTGACAAGTTCGGAAAAAACCGCGAACCGTGTCTTTTCGACACTGGCAACGGCGGTCAATGATTGAGCGGTGGCTTTCAAATTCAGTCTATTTTGCGCTGGTCGCCGGCTGGCCGGACGGCGCCGGCGATGAGGCCGGCGTGGTCGAGGTCTGGACTGCAACGCAAGGGGAAATTAAAACCCGGAATGAAACGACGGTCAAGAGCGCACCGTTGGCCAGCGAGAGAGCGCCCACCACAACATGGGTCGTCGCGATGTCCGCAGCTTTATTTGACCAGATGGTGACCGCGCCGAGCACGATTTGCAAAAAAATCAAACCGACCCACCCCAGGGAGAATTTCGCCAGCGGATGGCGCGCGCCCAGATAACGCCGGGTGGCCCAGGCGCACAGGACGACGGCGCAGAAAATCATAAGCGCAAAGAGGCGGTGCGCCATTTGCAGGCCGATTTGCAAAGCTGTGATGGGGTTGGGGTCAGCCGCGTCCACGCGTTGTTGATTGTAGAGAGAGACGGAAGCCGCATCCATCGGCGGCCAGATCTTATGATAGGCGAGCGGAAAATCTGGGATGGCCAGCCCGGCATGCTGATGCCGAATGGTTGCACCCAAAATCAATTGCCCGAAGATGAGCAGCGTCGTGACGAGCAGAAGCCGGCGCAAACCGTGGTTATCGGCAACGGGCGCGAATGCTGACGATAAATTCCCCCACCAACGGCTGGTGCAAAGGGCAATCGCGCACAGGAGGACAAAAAACAATTGCGCCAGGGCCGCGTGGAAAATGCCAATGCTGTCGTCATGCAAAACCACGCGCAAACCGCCGAGTAAACCTTGAATTTGCACCAGTGCGAAGGCGAGCCACGCCAGTTTTTGCACCAAGGGAGCAGCCGGTTTGTTTTGGAACCAATTACTTCCAGCCAGCAATACTACTACACCAATGCCCGACATAAAGTATCCCGCTCCTTTGAGCGCCGGGTAATAATGGAGCATCCCAAAGCCCGCCCCCAGTTCAAGCAGTCCAATAACGATCAACGGCTTGCAGGCGATCCGGCCACACGTCCAACGCGTCAAAGCCACCACAAGCACACCGACAACCGTGGCCACCAGCCGATGCGTGTGCTCGTATAACACCCCGCCCGCCCATTTGGAGACGGGGAACAGGAACATATTGTAGCCGTAACTGTTGGGCCAGTCCGGCACCGCCATGCCCACGTCCTTGCTGGTCACGACACCGCCCAGGGCAATCAACGCCAGTGTGGCGATGGCTGTGAAGAGGGCGTAGCGACTTAACCACGGATTGTTGACCGAACGAGCCATGAATTTCTTATTTTACCAATAGCGGTACAAAAAGCAAACCGCTGCGGCATTCACCAGCCGCAGCGGTTTCCAAAGAATGCAATGTGCTACTTGCCCGCGGGCACTTCCAGCGTGAAATCCAGCTTGACGTTCGTGTCCTTGACTTCGATTTCCTTGTCCACCTTGCCGGCTTTGCGATGCAGGGCCTCGACGGTGTATTTGCCGGGCGGCACGTTGGATATTTTAAAGGTGCCGTCCTTGGCGCTCATCGAGAAATACGGGCTGTCCACCACCGTCACATAAGAGAACATCCAGGGATGGACGTCACATTTGAAGCGCACAAAATTCTCCGCCGTGGGAAAGCTGATTTCGATATCCGATGCGCCGGTCATTTGCGCCTTGTTTATGGGTTTGTTTCCTTCGGCGGTCGGGGTCACATCCACGTTATGCAACGGGACGGCCGCGGGATCGGAATTCCGCACCAAAATCTTCTGCCCGGTCTGGACGGCCGAAACGTAGGGGATATATTCACAGCCCTTTTGATCCAAAAGCAGCGGCGGAGCGGATGGGCCGGTGGATTTGCCGGTGACGTTCTTGAGGTAAACCACCACGTCCTTAAGCTCATGGTTGGGGCCGGTGACGTAAAATTGGGTCTTGAGCGGCTCCGTGTGCAGACTGGCGCAAGCCGGCTGGGAACTCATGTCAATCACCTGTGCTTCCGGCGGCGTACCGGAAAGCGTGATGGTGCCGGTGATGTCAGCGGCCGTGGCGGCTTGCAAGCCGGCCACCAAAGCAGGAATGATGAAAAAACGAGGATTTATTTTCATATTTATTGGTAATCTCAAAAATCGCGAGGGGAATAGATAGCATGCGCGCATTCCCCCTGCAAGCCCTTTGTGAAAATTTTCACAAGGCCGCCCAACCGTCGCGAAACGGACCTATGGTAGGGTTCTTATTTCAAGCCGCGCATGACACCGGCCATTTCGAGCGCAGTTTGCGCGGCTTCCGTTCCGCGATTGAATTTCTTGTCGAGGCAGCGCACCCGCGCTTGCTCCTCGTTTTCCAGCAGCAACACCTCGTGAATGACCGGGACTGCGTAGCTGACTGAAATACTCATCAACGCCTCCGTCGTGGCCCGCCCGATAAACTCCGCGTGTACCGTCTGGCCGCGCAAAATCACGCCAAGGCAAACGATGGCTGCCACCGGTGCCTCGGGCGAAGGAGGCTGCATAAAACCCCGCCGGGCAAGTTTCGCCGCTACCGCTGGAATCTCGAACGCGCCGGGGACGCGGATGATTTTAATTTTGGCGACTCCAGCGCGTTTCAATTCCGCCCGCGCGGCATTCAGCATTGCATCCACATAGCGCGCATTGTATTTGGAGGCGATGATGACAAAAGTGCCTGCGCCAGATTTGACTTTCCTCTTTTGATTGGCCTTAAGCATGTGATTTGAACTCCCTTTCTTTAGAGCACAATTCGACGACGTGCCCGTCCGGGTCTTCGAGAAAAATCTGGCCCGCGCCATCGGGACGCAGCTTGCGCAGAAAGCGGGTAAAATCAATCTGTTTAAAATGTTCCTCCCACGCATCCAAATCATCGGTCAGCACCGCGAAATGATTGCCCTGGCGATGTGAAATCACCGGCTGCGCGCGGTCGCCGATGAGATGCAATTCCTGTTGGACGCCCAATCGAAACCACGCGCCGGGAAAATCGAACGCGGGACGCGGCAATGGTTCCAATCGCAAAACTTCGCGATAAAATTTCTCACTCGCCGCCAAATCCCGGACGTGGACGGCCACATGATTGAGTTCAAAAATCTTCATGCCTTAAGCGGAACAATTGAATCATAAACCACGGATGAACACGAATTAACACGGATAGGCAGGGGAAAAATAATCTTTCTAAATTTTCCTTGCGCCGCACTGGATAGCGATTCCTTCTGCATCAGCCAAACCTCGCCTTTTTCAAATTTTAATCCGTGTTCATCCGTGGTTGAATTAAATCCTTACGCCTCAAAGCAGGTGGCCGAGCTTCTCGCGTTTGGTATTCAGATAGCGCGCGTTGTGCGGGTTGGGCCGGATTTTGATGGGCACTTGTTCCACGATCTCCATGCCGTACCCCTCCAGGCCGACAACTTTTTTGGGATTGTTCGTCAGCAGGCGGATGTTGCGAATGCCGAGGTCCGCGAGGATTTGCGCGCCCAGGCCGTATTCGCGCAGATCCATGCCGTAACCGAGTTTCTTGTTCGCCTCGACGGTGTCATAACCCTGCTCCTGCAATTTGTAGGCCTGAATTTTCGGACCCAGCCCGATGCCGCGGCCTTCCTGCCGCATATACACCACGACGCCCCGGCCGGATTCCGCCACCATGCGCATGGCCTGGTGCAATTGCGGCCCGCAATCACACCGGCGCGACCCGAACACATCGCCCGTGAGGCACTCGCTGTGGACTCGCACCAGCACGTCCTTCTGACCGGCGACCTCGCCGCGCACCAGCGCCAGGTGATGCTGCCCGTCCAGCTTGGAGCGATACAAATACAAATCAAAATCGCCATACTCCGTGGGCATCTTCACCACTTCGACGCGTTCAACCAATTTTTCCCGAGTGCGGCGATAGGCGATCAACGCCTCGATGGTGCATATTTTCAATTTATGTTTCCGCGCGAATTTGATCAATTGCGGCAACCGCGCCATGGTGCCGTCGTCGTTCATGATTTCGCACAGCACGCCGATGGGCCGGCATTCCGCGAGGCGCACCAGGTCCACCACCGCTTCCGTGTGGCCCGATCGTTGGAGCACGCCGCCCGGCTTGGCGCGCAGCGGAAAAACATGGCCCGGTTGCACCAGGTCATTCGGCACGGCGGTGGGGTCGGCCATGATCTGAATCGTCCGCGCACGATCGGCGGCGCTGATGCCGGTCGTGACGCCGGCGGCGGCATCCACGCTGACTTGGAAATCCGTTTTGAAACTCTCGCGATTCTTCGTCACCATTTGCTCGATGCCAAGTTGCTTCAGCCGCTCCGAGGTCGTGGGCACGCAGATCAACCCGCGCCCGTATTTCGCCATGAAATTGACTGCCGCGGGCGTCGCCCATTCGCCGGCGAGGATGAGGTCGCCCTCATTTTCGCGGTCCTCGTCGTCCACCACGATCGCCATTTTGCCCCGGCGCAAATCCGCAATGACGGACTCGATTGTGTTAAGCCATCTTTTCATAAGTCGCCCAACCTAACCGCAAGCGCGATAAATTACAGCAGCAAAATCGGGCGGGGACTGTGTTGCGTGTTGCGTGAGGAAACAAAATTCGGAACACGCAACACGCAATAAACTGGAACAAGCTAAAGCTTGAACTCCATACCTTCCAAACGAATTGCCTTGCTCCGCGATAAATGTACATTCCGCGCATGGCCAAAATGAAAATTGCGCGAGCGGACGAAATCACGGACGGCAAGACGCTCAAGTTCCCCATCACGCGCAAAGGCCGGCCCGCCGAGGGATTTCTCGCGCGTTTTCAGGGGCAATTGGTCGCTTACGAAAATCAATGCCGGCATCTCCCGCTCAGTTTGGATTTTCCCGCCGGCGGTTTTTTCACGCCCGATGGCAATCATTTTATTTGCCAGAACCACAACGCGATTTACGAACCCTTGACCGGCCTCTGCGCGCGCGGTCCGTGCGAAGGCCAGAGTTTGAAACCGCTGCCCATCGAAGTCATCAACGGCGAAGTGTGGTTGATAACTTAGACCCTGTTGGAAAAACCTGTTCGGTATCCAGCCTTTAGGCTGTCCGCGACGGAACACGCTAAAGCGTGGACACCGGGCAACGCAAGCCGCGCGAGTGGCACAATCGAAATGGCTTTTCAAAAACGCTCTACGAGAACCTCAGCGTTTCCGCAGGCGCGAACGCAATGCGTTCAGGATGAAATAGCGGCGGTCTTCCCTAATGCCGCTGCCGAAGGTCAGCCGGGTATCGCCCTGAAGCACAATCTGCTGTTGGTATCGTCCATTCCGCTGCACGTTGCCGATGCCCTCACTCACTTCCCGGATGCCGGTCCATTTGAATTTTCGCGTCCAACCGATGGGGCCGACGCCGGTGAAGATTTTTCCCTGATCGCCGTTTACGGACAGCACCGTGCGGCCAAAAGTGGTCATCAACGCCAGGCTCCCTAAAATTACGGTACCCAGCACAAACGGAATGCCAAACAAGGATGTCGCGAGGTTGAATTTGTGTTGGTAAATCTGTGTGCCATAAATTCCGCCCAGTGAAAACCCCGACCAGACGCACATGAACGGCACCAGAAAAAGCGCCGTGGCAGACCGGGTGGTGGAACCGACTTCGAACCCCGTCATATCTTCCCGGAACCAGGCTCCCTTCGGCGGCCGGTCGAGGTCCACTGTCACGCCGGAAGCTTGCGCCTGCAATAATTCGGCGAAGCTGAAGGTCTGGTTGCACGCGCGGCAGAGCGCGATGTCCTTTTCCACATTCACATCCTCGGTGGGAATCTCGCGACGGCAACTGGGGCAGTTGATTTTCATAAAACGAGCGGAATAGCTTCATCTACTAGCAGTACGGGAATATTTTCGCAAACAGGATAAAGGTAGCGGCCATCGGCGCGCACCAGGCCGGCGTCTATTTTATCACGTAAAATTCGGCCCGCGCGATTTTGCAACCGTCCCGCGGCGATCAGTTCGTTTAATTTTTCCAGGACTGCCGGCGCGGCAATTTTAAGTTCCTGATGCGTTTCCGGGCAGCAGAGAATCGTCAGCAAGCCGGCGTCAATCGTATCGTGACCAGGCTCCCGTTCGAGAAAAGACCCCATCTTCCGAGACAGAATTTCCAACTCGGACATTCCCCGTATTAGTTCACCCTTTTTCAAATAAAAACAACAATCACCCGGCGGCTCGTGTCGGCCAAGCGTGTCAATTGCGTTATTGACCCATTTCCAGGTGTAAGGATGCGCGTCGGGCTGGAGAAGAAAGCATTCAACGTGAACGCCATTCGGGCGCTGAACCGCACGCTGAAATCTTTGTTCCCAGTCTCGCTCAAATGTCTCCGCCCGCGCGGCACTCTGAAAAGCCACAAACAAAACCGCGCGCTCGGCCTCAAGCATCGCCTCAAAATCAGCGGGTGAATTGATTTGTTTCATTTCCTCTTTGCCCGGCTGAATCCGTGTTTATCCGTGTTCATCCGTGGTTGATTGTTTTTGCGCCGCTTCGTAAATGGCTTTCAACGGCGTCTTGTTCCGCTCCACCAGTTTCTTGCACGACTCATATTCCGGCGTGGCCTGCACTATTTTGCCGTTCAATCTGCCCAGCTTAACCGTGACCTCGCCATAGACTGTTTTGACTGTGACGAACTCCCGATGCAGCTTGCGCCGCTCGGCCACGGAACGGCGCACGCCGAATGCGCTGGTTTCGCGCAGCATCAACTCGCTGAATTTGTCCGCGTCAGCGGCGGCGCATAATACCGTGAGCAGCACGCCGGGGCGATTTTTCTTCATCTGGATGGGCGTGTGAAACACATCCAACGCGCCGGCATACAGCGTTTGCTCCACAAAATGGCCGAGGATTTCGGCGTTGATATCGTCCAGATTGGTTTCGAGGACGGCGATGGTGTCGGTTTCCCAATCGTTCGCGGAAGTTGAAGTTGAGGCAGTGTCGCCGAGGATGGCGCGCAGGACGTTGGGACGGGTTAAGTTGTCGCGGGTGCCGAGGCCGAAACCGATTTTGTCGGCGATCAATCCATGCATGGGGCCGAAACTCTCGGCGAACTCGGCGAGCATCGCCGCGCCGGTGGGGGTGACCAATTCGTGCGGCTCGGCGCATTGCGTCACGCCGACTCCGCGCGCGCCGAGAATGGCCAGCGTGGCTGGCGCGGGAATGGGAAACCGCCCGTGCGCGCAATCAATCCAACCCATGCCCTCGACCACGTTCGCCGCGAGGATGCGCGGTTTGCCCAGCAACTCCAGCGCCACGCATCCGCCCACGATATCAATGATGGAATCCACCGCGCCGACTTCATGAAAATGCACTTCCTCCGCCGGCAGCCCGTGAATCTTTCCCTCAGCCACCGCGATGCGGTGAAAAACGTTCACGGATTTTTCCTTCACCCAATCGGAAAGCGCGCTGCGGAGGATCAATTGTTTGATCTCGGAAAAATTGCGGCCGTGAGCGTGGTGATGTTCTTCATTATGGCTGTGGCCATGGTCCTGTGAATGTTCATGACCGTGCTCATGAGTATGACCATGTTCTTCTTCGTGGCCATGCTCATGCGCATGGGAGTGGGTGTGTTTTGTTCCGTCGGCGTGGGTATGCTCGTGTTCGTGGGGAGCGCGGAGCATTGCTCCGCGCGGTTCTGGGGAATCCTCCGGCGAAGAATGCTCGTGATGAGGCTCGCCATGCTCATGCAGGTGAACATCGAATTTAACGCCCTCGATCTGCGATTTTTGCGCGCGTTTGATGTGCAGGTGATAGCCATCGAGGTGCAACTTTTTCAACTCGCGTTCAAACGCGTGGGCGTCCACGCCCAGGTCCAGCAGCGCGCCGATCAACATATCGCCGCTGAGGCCGCTGAAAATATCCAGATACAATGTTTTCATGTTCATCTCTAGCCCCATGCTTTCACAAAACATAGGCCTATAAAAGCCTTTCTGATAACTGCGAATGCATCCGTCGACCAAATTGGGACTGCCCAGGAAATCGCTAGAAACTCACTTTTGTTTCAAAAACCTTGCCATTTTTCATTTTAATTAGAAGCTTCCAGCGCTCACCACTATAAAATCTCACAGGATTCCATACGGATTTAGCCGGAAATTGCGACTGATACGCCAAGTGATACGACCAAATGGCAATATTATGAGGACTATCCAAAATTTCCTTCTGTGCAGGCGTAGGACCGCTAACGGATAGATTTGATAAACCCGCGAGCGATTTCTTATCGACAAGCCCTGCGTCCGGCCTTCCGAGAGCATTCAGAACTTCGTCCTCACCCATTCCATTTAAGATATTCGATGTCAAAAGTTCATCCACCATCTTGTAGCGTTCACCAAAGGTTGGGCTCTCTTTTCCATTCTTTCCATCGTCCATCAATCCGCTCGCATGCCATAATCCCGAATCGAATTTCTGGTTGAAATGCGGACGGCAGGAACAGACCAGTCTTGCTTCTCCAACGACTTCTGGCGTAATGAGGTAGTTCAAGACGTAAACAAACAAGATGAGCGCAAGCACATCCCGTACTCTCAGCGGGCGCAACGCCCAAGGTGTTTTCATCGTCGTTTTGTCCTGCTTCGTGACCACAAACCCCTTTTACGCACTTTACCGCCCTTTCGACGAATTCGCCAGCGCATTGATTTGACTCGCGGCGTAACCGGCGCCGAAGCCGTTGTCTATGTTCACCACGGTGACGCCGCTGCCGCAACTGTTCAGCATTCCCAGCAGCGCGGCCAACCCGCCGAAACTCGCGCCGTAACCAATGCTCGTCGGCACGGCGATCACCGGCTTGGAAACCAGCCCCGCCACCACGCTGGGCAACGCGCCTTCCATCCCGGCCACGACCACGATTACGTTCGCGCTCTGGATGATTTCCAACTTCGCGAACAGCCGGTGTAATCCGGCGACGCCCACGTCGTGAATGCGCTCGATGCGGTTGCCCATGATTACGGCGGTGACGGCGGCTTCTTCGGCCACGGGCAAATCGCTGGTTCCCGCGCAGACGATGGCGATGGTGCCCGGTCGCGCGGGTGAGGATTGTTTTTCAATCGTGATACAACGGGCCAGTTCGTGATGCACGGCGCGCTTGAATTTTTTGCGGATGAGCCGCGCGTGTTCTTTCGTAATGCGGGTGATGAGAATGCGCTGTTCGGTTTCGAGCAGTTTGGCGGCGATTTTGAGGACTTGTTCCGGCGTCTTGCCCGCGCCGAAGATGACCTCGGGAAAACCCTTGCGCAACGCGCGATGCGTGTCCACCTGCGCGAAGCCCAGGTCGGCCACCGGCGCTGCCTGGAAGGCGCGCAGCACGCGTTCGCGGCTCACGCCGCCGGCGCGAAATTTCTCCAGCAGCTTGACGGCTTCGGTTGTTGTCACGCGTTGAAGATGGCACGGAATGCGGGCATGGTCACGCAGGAAAAAAGGGGCAGATGAGCCGGGCGCATCTCGGTTTTCCGAAAATTCTCAATACCCCACCAGCGAGGCGGAGCGGACGGTGTCCTGGCCCAGCGGGAAGCGGGGGAAGGATTTGAAGGAGAATGTGAAGGCGACGGCGTAATCCTTGCCTTTGGATAAATTGTTCAACTCGCGGAAGGTCAGCGCCGCCGTCCAACTGCGCAGGTCGCGGTAGATGGTGTAATCCTGTTCCTGCAGCGTGCCGGTGCTGGCGTCGAAATAATGCGCCAGGCGCGTGCCCCAATTCTCGTTCAGGCGATAGAAAAAGAGGCTGGTGTAAAGATTGTCGCCCGGCCCGAGGATCGGGCCGGTGCGGACGTAGAGATGGCCGACGGTCCAACTCCAGGTGCTGCCTGGCTGGAAAGAGATGGTATGTTGCGCCAGGTTGAATTGTTCGTTTTCGATGCTGTAACGCGTCGCGGAATTGAACGTCAGCCAACTGCGCGGCTTGAGGCTGAAGTCGGAATAAATGTCGGAGAAGGTGGATTGATCGGTGCGCGGGCGCAGGTTCCAGTCCATGTAAACGCCCCAGTTGACCAGATCGTCGAGTTCGCCATTGCGCTTGGTTTGGAGCCGGTTGTTGAGGCCGTAACGGAGCGCGTTTTCGCTGTTGATGGAATCAATGGAGTTGTAGTCGGGAAAATCAATCGGCAGCATGCGCAGATTGTTCGTCAGTTGATAATCAAATTGCGGCAACTGGGACGGCAGCACATTGGGCCGCGGCACATAGACATAATTGATGGAGGGTTGAAAAATATGGCGGATGCCGTCCACGTCCCAAAAATCGCTTTCGGCGCCCTTCCACAAACGCCAGGTGGTGAACGAGACTTCGGCGCCCGTGTTGAAAACTTCGCGGGATTGGTTCGTGGTAGTCGCGCCCGGGCCGGAAGCCGTCTCGTAATAAGTGTAGCGTCCGCCCACGCGCGGGGTGAAGTTCAGCCAGCCGAAAAAGTTTTCCGGCATGGTGAGTTGATGGTAGGTATCGGCCCGCGAGGCCGCGTAATCGCCGCCGTTGTTCAAGTTGGTGTCCGCGAATTGCCGCCGGAAATAACCAAGCGAACTCTGGCTTTCGTAATAGACCGGCGTGGAGCCGATTTCCTGGCGGAAACCGCTCAGCCTCACATCGGGCAGGCGCTCGACGGTTTCCCAAAAGGGATTGACGCGGGGCTGGGCGAGCGCGTCCACGCTCCAGTTGCGCCAGAATTGGTTGACGTCCAGAAAGGTGCTCGGCTGGATGTCGCGGTTGTATTCCGACTCAAAAAAATCACGCGTGATGTAAGGATCCGATTGGTAAGCCACTTGCGACTGGATGGTCAGGTTGGTGGCCGGATGGGCATCGTAAGAAAAATAAACCCGCTGCCGGTTTTCGGGGAGGGGCAGGTTGATCGGATCCGTTCCCGGTTCGCTGTCGTGCGCGTAATAATAACGGAGCATGCCCTCGCCAAACTCGCCGAAGTTGTAATTAAAATCCGGCCCCGCGCCCGGCCCGCGTTTTTCGCGATAGTCCGCGTGAACCGCGCCGCGAAGCTGGTCATTCAGCAGCCAGTTGTAACTTGAGAGCAGGTACGGCCCGAAGGCGCTGCGATAACCGGGCAGGAAGGTGAATTGATTCTGGTCCTGGTTCAGGTCGTGCCGGTAATACGGCAGATAAAACACCGGCACATCCCCCGCGCAAAGCATGGCGTCGTGCGCTTCCACATACCGGCCGGGCACGATGGTGAAACTCATGGCGCGGACTTTCTGGAGGGGATGGTAATAATCATCTGTGGTGATAACTCCGTTCGTGCCGTGGTAAACACCGTTTGTCCCAAGGCCCGTGCCCTGCAAGTGTTTTCCGGCGACGTAGAACGGGGCCTGCCCCATGCGGAAAGAGTCGCCATCCATCGCCTCGGTTTTGAAATTGTAATGAACCTTGTCGCTGATCCAGGTGGCCTTGTCCTTCTGAATCCGCACCGAGCCTTCGGCATAAACGTCGCCGTTAATTTGGTCAACCGAAGCTTTTTTCGCCGTGAGCACAGTGATGCCGGAGGCATCCGTGTAAGTGACCGTCACTCCATTCGTGAACGTCACCACTTCGTTCGTCGCGTCATATTCCCCGTCGGTGTTGCCTCGAACGTCCAGCTCTCCCGGTTGCGGCGCGGGTTGCGCCGTTGCCTGCCGCATGCCGAGCAAAAGGCAGAACAGCAGCAAAGCCAGCGAGGCGCATAAGTTTCTCATCAAGCGCGCACAGCTAAACAAACCCTCCCGCGAGTGCCAAGCCGGATTTGTTCATTAAGCGTCGTCGTTTGTGAAATGATACGAGATGGAAAGGCTAGCTTTTAAGAGCTCTTTCATCCTGGCCTTCTCCCCCCGGGTGAGAGCGGAAAGCGATCGCACGCTTTTGGATTTTCGGATAAGCGCCGAGAAAGCCAGCCGCACCCTGGCGGCATCGGAAAAAAATTTGCATCCAAAATGCCGCGGATGGCGGATATACTGCCGACGAAGCATGGGATTAAATGTGAGATCCGCCGAAAACCATATGTTGCGGTTCCCCGGGAACTATAAACCTGACGATACGCAGGCGACGGAAGCCCGGGAAGACGCGCGACTCCTGACAAGTATTGCCGGCGGGGACCAGCAGGCGCTCGCGGCATTGTATCAACGCCGGAAAACCCTGCTTTATTCGCTGTTGGCGCGCATTTTAGGCAATGACATGGAAGCCCAGGAAATTTTGCAGGATACGTTCGTCCTGATCTGGCGGCGGGCGCATGAATACGACCCGGTGCGTTCATCGCCATTGGCGTGGATGGTCATGATTGGTCGCGGACGCGCTTTGGACCAGTTCCGTTCACGCTCACGCCGCCAGGCGAATCACGCCGTTTATGAACAGGAAATGGTTTCGTTGGAGGTGGAACTTGATCGCCGACCGCAAGTTGATCGCGAAGAACTGGCGACGGTTTGCAAAACCGCCTTGAATGAATTGCCGGAGGCCCAGTCGCGCGCCTTGCAACTGGCGTTTTTGCGCGGCTGGACTCACGAGGAAATCGCCCGCGCCACGAATGAACCGCTCGGAACGATCAAAGCCCGCGTCCGCCGCGGATTGCTGGCGATGCGCAAAGCGATGAAGGACTACCATGCCTGAACCCTACCAGCCGGAAGATGAAGCGGCGCTCTACGTGCTGGGCGGGATGAACGCCGCTCAATGCCGTGAATTCAAAACGCGATTGGCGGAGTCCGCGGAATTGCGGGGGCTGGTGCGCGAACTGGAGGACGGCGCCGTCGCGATGGCTTTCGCTTCCCCGGTTAAACGGCCACCGCAGAGAATCTGGACTGCCATCGAGAAAGCCGTGGGGCAAGAGGCAAAGCCGGTGTTATTACGTCCCGTTTTTCGGAGCGCCTGGTGGCGCAATGGTTGGGCGGCGGCGGCTTGTCTGGCGGGTTGTTTGTTTTATGCAATCTGGGCGAACCGGTCGCGGACGGACTCGGTCCTGACGGCAATGGCTCCGGCCCCTGCCCCCCAATCAACCGCAGCCCACGTCAATTTCCCGCCGGCAAGAAACGGAGAACTCCGCTCGCCAAATTCCGACAAAACGGAGATCATGCGCGAATTGCTGCGGGCCAGCGAGCATGACGCCGGCGAGTTGCGAACGCAGATTTCAAATTTGCAAAACCGTGTGAACCTCCAGGCGCGATTACTCACCCTGCAACAGTCATGGTTAAGCGAAACCAGCCGGTTGAAATTCATTCAATTGACACCGCCAGCCAACGGCGGCCAATCCGCCGCGCCCGCGCCGTTGTCACCCGATTTGCAATATGCCATCTCGGTGGCCATGGCGCGCGAACTCGGCTGGTTGCCGTCTGCGACGGGAAGCCAAAAAAACGAAATGGTCGGGAGCGCGCTTTCAGCCATGACCTCGTACGCGGGCGTTGATTTCGCGGATTTTCGTCCGGGCACAAACAATGCCGCCAACCCGCCCAAGTCTTTCAGCCCGCCGGAAACCCAGTCGGCCGAAGTCTCCGCCGCACCGGTGCCAACTCCTGCTCCGGCTCCTGATCCTGCCCGTGCCCCTGCCGGCACCATTCCCGCTTTCATTTCCGGCAACAGCCTGATCATGGCCATTGATTCAACCATCGCCGCCAAGGGCAGCCAATTGACTTTTACCACCGGCGCGCCGGGCCAGAACCAGCAGGTGATTGGTTCGGCCGTTTTGGGTGATAACCCGACCGTAGTAGCCATCCCGATAAACACTACCTCGGGCGACAATTTGATTAACGCGGTCCCCACCGGTTATTTGTCCGATCAATACCCGGTAATCTTCGATGGAATGGATAACGGAACTTGGGGTTTGACGGTGGCCTCCGCGACTGCTTATGGCTCTTCGAATTTGTTCCAGTATTACAATACAAACTCGATCTCGAACACGAACCCGCCACAATAGTAAGATCTTTCGCAACGTAAAGAACTGGAGAACCACCACAAATCCAACTCATAAACACCATGAATAACAAGTTGACTCATAAATCCAATCGCCCCTCACTCGTCCCCTCCACGGAAACAAATCGCGAATGTGAACTCCTTGTCTCCCGGCTATTCAACCACCGGCTGCTTGCCGCGATCATTGGTCATCTTTTGCTGGTCCCGGCCATTTCGGGCCGGGCGCAAAGCACCATTTCGTATTTTAATGGGCCGTCCTTTGGCTTCGCCAGCGACTATGAAGCAGGATCTCCCTTCGACCTTGACCAGAACGGCGTAACGGACTTCACTTTTTCCAGCGGCCCTTTCTTAACCACGGGCGATCCTAATAGCGGCGTCGGGTCCTACACCATTGCATCATTGAATGGCAACAGCATCTTGTGCGCTGGATGGCATGTGGCGGTGGTCGCCCCCGGCGCCTTGATTGACGCCAATCCATCCTCGAATAATGTTTGGACCAACATTCAGGGAGCAACTTTGGACACATTCGGCTTTAATGGCGAACAGGTGTTTTTCACTTCCGCAGGCATGGTGACCAACCCGCCGACAACCGGATGGAGCGGCCCGGCAACACCGCCGGGCGGAGCGTTTCTGGGACTGCGTTTTTATGCGGCGGACGGATTGCACTACGGCTGGGTACACGCGCAATTGCCTGCGCCCTTGATCGTGACCAACGGCATCGGCACCTTGGATGGACCGCCTACTATTCTCGATTGGGCGTTTGAAACCCGGCCCGACACCGCCATCGTCGCCGGAGCCAGGCCCGTAGCCATACCGTTGGCCGCGCCACGGGTCATCCAGCCGGGAACGATGTGGATTGGATGGGAGTCACAGACCAACGTGGCTTACCAGATCCAGTTCAAAGATTCACTGGACGCAATTTTGTGGACAAATCTTGGGTTGCCTATTTCCGCAACCGCAACCATTAGCAATACCAACATCCCCATAACAGGTTCATCGCGATTTTTCCGCGTAGTACTGGCGGATTAAATCCGGGTTCTAATCTTGGGGGTGCGTCGCAAGCCTTCTGCGGCAGTATGAACCACGCCAACCGGCCGTCTCTGGAAGGCGAAATTGATATAACACATTACAAAATCCCAACAGCGGTTAAGCGGGCCGGGGTAAGGCCGGTCCTTAAAACTGTTGGAAAAAATCAATCAACGCACTGTTGAAACTTGAAGCGCGCTCACTGATTCGCCCTTCTCATCAACACCATCATGACTCCTCCCACCGCTCGCCGTGACGCGTTGGATACGGAAACAAAACTCCAACCCTGCTGGTTCAAGGCCAGGATTTTGCTGCGAAGTTCGAAGTCGCTCCCCGCCGTGATTGCAAACGTCCGGTACTGCCATGGCGCGGTTTCGGTCTGGCCGTTTTCGGTTTCGTGTTTTGAATCCGTGGCGCATCCTGCCGCGCCCAACAGACCAGCCATTACCGTCAAGTAAAACATCCTTTTCATTTCGCAACCCCTTTCTTGATCTACTTCCGACCAACAAAAAAGGCGAGGTCAATGACCTCGCCTTCAAATTCTACTGGAACGACTTTTAATTGTTCGCCGGGGGAGTCTCGGCCAGCACGTTGACGCGCTTGCTGCCCTTGTCGAATTGCACTTTGCCATCCACGAGGGCGAACAAAGTCCAATCGCGACCGGTGCCGACATTGTGGCCGGCGGAAAACCGCGTGCCGCGCTGACGCACCAGGATGCTGCCCGCCGTGACAAATTCACCGCCGTAACGCTTTACGCCCAGCCGCTTGCTCGCGCTATCGCGTCCGTTGCGGACGCTGCCCTGACCTTTTTTGTGTGCCATAACTTATGCCTTGATCTCTGTGATTTTTACGACTGTCAGTTCCTGCCGGTGCCCGACCGTGCGATGATACCCCTTGCGGCGCTTCATCTTAAACGCGATTTTCTTCTCGCCGCGTTTGTGCGCGATCACATCGGCGACAACGCTGGCCGCGTTGACCGTGGGCGAACCCACCGTCAGCTTGCCATCGTTGCTTACCAACAGGACTCGGTCGAAAGTGAATGGCTTCCCGGCTTCCACATCCAGGCGCTCAATTTCCAGCGTGTCACCCGCGGTGACACGATATTGCTTGCTTCCAGTTTCTAATACAGCGTACATAATTTCTCTTCCCCACTAAGGGAGCGGATAACTAAGCAAAAGCCCGAAGGCCTGTCAACGTCTCATTTTCGCCATCGTTTCAGTAGCAAATAATATACCCGATTTTGAACTTGCCGCCACCCGCATTCCGCAACACACTTTTCGCGGTGAAAACACGCTTGCTGGCATTCACTTTGGGCCTTGGTCTGGCCGCTTATGGGGCTTTCGGCCAGCCAGTTCAGTTGCAGCTTTCTGATGTGCAAACCGTTATCGCCCAATCGGTAACCCGCGCGGCCCAAATCTCCCCTAATAGCGTGGTTGCCGTCGTGGATCGCGAAGGCTTCGTGCTGGGTGTCTGGAGCGTCAATGGCGCTGCGCCCGCCCCGGCCATCCTGGCCAACGCCATCGCCAAGGCCGGGACTGCCTCATTTTTGAGCAGTGATCAGAATGCTTTTACCTCCCGCACCGCCGGTTTCATTGTTCAGCAAAATTTTCCGCCAGGCGTCCAAAACTCCGGGCCGGGTCCCTTGGTGGGGGTTAATTTCTCCAACTTGCAGTTCTCGGACATCAACCGGCTCAAGCTGCCGGGCGCGGCCAATACCATCGTCACGAACGTCAGCAACCCGGGTTCAACCGCTTACATCAAAACCGCCGTGCCGCAACCCGTCACCGGCGGTCTGGCTGGGACTCCTGGCGGTGTGCCGTTGTATATTAACGGCTATCTGGTTGGCGGAGTGGGCGTGGCGCATATTGACGACGCAACCGCGGTTCAGGTCCAACAGGTGGCGACTCTGGACGAAGATGTGGCTTTGGCGGGACAAACCGGCTACCGGCCGAACCCGGTGATTTTTGGTTCCAACGTGACCATCAACGGATTTCGCGTGCCGTATGTCAACAGCACGACCAGTCTGGGCGCGGTTTCACCGTTTGGCACGATTGGCGCGAATGTCCCGGGTTACCCGCTGACGGCTTCGCCGCCATTGTTTCCGTATCCGACCATTTTCCTGGGTGGCCTGACCAATCAGGTTCGCCAGCCGATCATCAGTGATCCCGGCGCCGACCTCATCAACGGACAGGCGCGTCTCAGTTCGAATGAAGTCCAGAGCATTCTCGCGCTGGCGGCGGATCGGGCGCGAACCACCCGCGCGGGCATCCGCCTGCCGCGCGGCCAGCAAATGGAGGTCTTCATCACCGTCGTGAATAATCCGAACACCAACGGCATTGCGCCCCTGGTGCTCGGCACCATCCGCACGCCCGGCGCGACGATGTTCAGTTGGGATGTCGCCGTGCAAAAGGCGCGCACGGCGGTTTTTTTCTCCAGTTCGGAATATGCGTTTTCCGTCCGCGCGGTCGGATTTTTGGCGCAGGAATTTTATCCGCCGGGCATCAATGGCACGGAACCGGGAATTTTTTGGGGCATGCAGGAACGGTTCTCCATGTTTCCCCAGGGAGCCCTGAATCCACTGGATGGCGTGGTCGTGACGAATGTTCCCGCGATTGATCCGAACCTGCCGAACGGTATCACGATTTTTCCCGGCGGATTTCCGCTTTACCGCAACGGCGTGGTGATTGGCGCGATTGGTGTCAGCGGTGACGGCGTTGACCAGGACGATTTAGTGGCGGCGTCAGGCACGGCGAATTTTCCCGCCCCGGTGCCAATCCGCACCGACCAGTATTTCTACAGTAACGCCCGGCTGCCCTACGCCAAATTCCCACGCAACCCGGCGTTGTAAAAAATCATTCGTGCGGGGCGGGCCGGCTTCAATGACCGCTTTTTCCGTTTTGAGCGTCCTTGTCGGTTGGTTTTGCGTTCCAGACGGACAGAATATCGGGCGAACCTTGAAGTCGGATCCCATTATCAGCGAGGATATCGTCCGTGGCCGCCATTAGCTCGGTGCGGGGAAAAACCAGGGTCTCGCCGCCGCGATTTCCGAACTCGATCGTGATATATTTCTCCTTGGAATCGCGCAGGATTTCCACCAGGTGGCGGAGATTCTTGACGTGGATCGAATTGACTGTCTTCACCACACTCGAAGAGGGATTGCTATATCCCTTGGTTAGTTTATTCGGAAAGAAAGGGGAGGAAACGAGCACCAAACGTTCGCCTTCGAAGGCGGGCTCTTCTCCGTAACGATTCAGCATCGGGGTCCCCGATTCCACGAGGGTGGCCATCATTGTCCCGCCGTAAGTTCCCTTGGCGAAGCCGACCAGATAGTCAGCCGTGGCGCTGGAGAACACCAGGGGGCCGCAAATGAAAAAGTCCGGATAAGCGCTTTCCAGCGCGGGTATCAGCATGTGACGGTCAGAGCGCACCGGGACTTCGACGTGGATTTCCTTGCCTTTGCGCCATACCGTCAGCGGCACCTTCCCGTTTCGGGCGACTTTTTGAACCATATATTTGAAGAAGACGCGCAGGTTCCCCTCGCCTTTCACCAACCCCTGGTCGTCCACCGGTGAATCGCCGATGGCGGTGATCACGTCCCATTGTTTCAGCGGGTACTCCGGTTCGTCACTATAAGGCCGGTGTACCACAATCCCGCGGGTTGCCGGATCCACATTTAGAAAGGAGCGCAGCGCGGCATTTTCCAGGGTCTGGCACTGATCGAGCAGGACGGGTTTGCCGTGGTAATGGCCGTCGGCAATGCTCTGGAGGAACAGTTCAATTTCTTCGCAGGGGATGATATAGCCGATGTTCTGCGTCCCGCCGAGGAAACTGAACGCCAGGCCGATCATTTTGCCTCCCGCGACCGCCGGGCCTCCGCCATTGCCGTGGTTGACGGCCGCGTCAATCTGGATTCTCAATCCGCCGACTGAATAGCTATAAGGCGCAAATTCGATTCGGGAAACAATTCCCTTGGTCACGGAGATGCTCGAGCCGCCGGTTGGGAAACCATACACGAGCACCGGGTCCTGGACATCCGGCATCACCTTGGCGCGTGGCAACGGAGGATGGGAGTCAAAAAATGTTCCGTCATCCAGCTTCAGCACCGCCAGATCAATCCCCGGCGCCATCGCCTCGACCGTTGCCGTCAACTTGTCGCCCGCCTGATCCCCTTGAATCTGCACCTGGCTGGCATAAAGAACCAGATGGGCGTTGGAGAGAATCCGCCGGCCTTCGATTACCACTCCGCTTCCGCTCAGTTCCGTGGGCGCCTGCTTCAGCCACGGTTTGTAAAGGTCGGGATACCGAACGGTGGAAAACACCTTGACCACCGACTTCTCCTCGACGCTGCCGTTCCCTTTGTGAACGGCTGGCGGAAGGTCCGGCGATTCAGTCTTCTGATCATCGGCGCTTGAAAGCTGGGCAAAAACCTTGATTTGCGGTGGGGCGAGAACGCAGGCTAAACACAAAAACACGGCGAGTTGGCGGTTCCGGAGGAGTAAATTCATCTTCCGGCCACAGTAATTAGCGGGAGGGCCAAAGTAAACCAAATTGCAGCCACTAATGGTTTTGCGGGCGAAATTGCAGCCACATTCCCGAACCACCAAACGCTTTACAGGCCGGCCGCAGCGTCCAAATCACCGTCCCCCACTCAAGGAGAAGTCACCTGGTAAAAGCGTGCCGCATTGCTGGCCCCCTGCGGATCCGTGAATTGAAACTGGCCCGGCGAAACCTCCGTGACTCCGCCGAGCCACGTCCAGTTGATAAATGGATCGGTCAGATTCGTGTTGCCAAATACGTTGAAGTTTGCGCCCGGTACATTGGTGAAGGAAAATTGAAACGCGCCGCCCGGCTGCACGGAAAGTTTGCCGAGCGCGAGGTTGGTCACCGTTTGTCCGGGCACACCAAACGCGTAAACTTTATTGTCGTTGGCGAGATAAATGCGTCCGCGCGCCACAATGCCGGTATTGAAACGTCGGGTGCCCGTCATCAATTCGTTTGCGCCGCCGCCGTTAAAGATGACCGCGCCGGTGTCGCCGTTAAAACCGTGAAGCCGCTGGTCGCTTTCGGAACCGATACCCCAAACAACCACGTTATTTGTGCCGTCTGTGGAAGTGACGAAGGGCGAGCCTCGGCCATTCTCAGCGGAGGCCCAGGCATTGGAAATGGTGGGCGGATTGCTGGCCCCGATGCGCAGGGAATAGAGATTATTGGCGTTGGCGAAAACAACATAAGTGCCGTTCGTGGTCCGGTAAGTGGCGGCCGCTTGAATGATTGAGCTGCCGGCAACCGAAGCTTGCGCGAGAGGAAGACTGATGCCGCCAAGGTTGGTGCGATTGAGCAAATAAGCGTTTCCATCCTTGCCGAGCGCGACGACGAGCTTTGACGGAGTGGCTCCTGGCACGTCAACCAGCAACGGACCGGAACCTCCAATGTCCTGGTCTCGGCCATCCAGCGCACTCCAATTGGTCGGGCTCCAATAATTACTGGTGCCGGGAAGCACCAGATTGGGCAGGAGATGAATGATCGCCTCGCCGCCGCCCCAGACCGAGGCGTTAAAGGTATTGCCCGTGGCCACAAAGGGGTCCGTCCCATCGCTGGCAATGCCGCCGACCGACCACGCGCCGCCGCCATGCGCTTGCGTGGCCCACGCGATCATGTGGCTGGGATTATTCAGCGGCACACTTATCACCCATCCGTAATAAGTGCCGCAATCGCCGTAAAGTCCGCCATAGGGCACGTAAAGATTCGTGCCGATGATTGCGAGCGCGCCGCGCTCGCCTTGCGCGGTTGAGGAAAAAACCGCGTTCCCGGACACGGCGTTGCTGTTCACGCTGACCGGCCAACCCGGGTTGAGGCTGCCCGTGTCCACGTTCAGGGAATAAAGGAGATGGCTCACGGTGGTGGTGCCCGGAGTCAGTGTGATGGCGTTGAAGAAAAGCGAACGCGACGGCAAATCAACCACCGGCGTGCCCGAAATGCCATACGGAGAAAGATTGCCGCACGGCAATGACCCGGACGCAACAGGCGGAGCCACATTCGTTTGCCAAACCACATTGCCGGTGGTCGCGTCGAGCGCGAAAACGTAATTTGATTCGGTAACGGCGATGATGACCGCCCGGCCTCTGGGCCCGCCTTCTATATAAAGCGGTTGGGCATAGACGTCGCCGATGATTGCGCCGTTAAAGGACAAATCCCGCGTCAGGCTGGCGGCATTCGAGATGGTGAACGCCGGATCAATATAAAGCCCGTCGCGCGAAAGATGGTTGTGGTGTTGCGTCACATTGACCGCGCCGCGCACCGGACAAATCAAACCGAGCATGGCCAAAACAACAATTGCCAAGCCATGAATAAATGCAGCGCGCTTCGAGATGGAATTCATAAATTTTAGAAGTTGTTTGCTCAATTGACGCCGACGAGAAATTGCAAATTACTTTCGATACTCTGTGGGTCTGGAACGACTGCGGCGCATTTGCCTGGGTCTTTCGGCTTTGCCGGACAGCGCGCGCGCCGCAGAAATCTCGTGCGGGATGAATCGAAAGTCAAATGACGGTAGCTTCCGCGTACCTTGCAAGTTGCAATTAACGCCGGCTAATTTAGGCCGTGCCCGGCCAAATGCAGGTCGGGATCGCGAATTGCCATTTGCGCCGGGGCTCTTTTGATCGGCGCATGATAACCGTGGCAGGTGGAGCAGCCGTTGGCCACGCCGCCTTTTGGACTGTGGCATTCCACGCAAGTTACTTTGGAGGGAAGCAAAACATCCGGGGTCTGCGTGCTCTGCAGCACATCGTGACACTTCGAGCAGGCCATGGTGGGCGGAAGATGTTTCGAATGATCGAAATTTCCGCGAACGAGCCAGCGGTCCATGATTACCGGTTTCGCCACCACTGGCGCGGCGCCGGTGATGCTCTCCGATACGATATGGCAATAAGTGCAGGCCGGAAAACGCGCGCGCCCCTCGCTCGAATCCCCAAAAAACACCCGCCGTTCCAAAGCTTCGCCGCTGCCCGCCTGCTCGCGGATCTGCTTCATCTGTTCGCGCACGAATTTCTCCAAATCCGCCCTGGCGGTGATGCCTTCCCGCCGTGCTTTTTCCGTGTATTGCGCCGGCAGGCTCCGCAGAAAATCCCGTGCGAATTCGGGACTTCCATGCGGAACGCGCAAATCGGGATTGTGGACATCGAACTGGAGCGAATGGCACGGCTGGCAGCTCTGCTCGAAGGAAATTTTCTGGTGATATTTCCCGGCAGCATCGGGTTTGTGGCAATCCGAGCATTCAAGTCTTTTGCCGTTCAATGGCGGCACGGTGGTGGAAGTGAGATGCAATTGATGATTGAACCGCAGGGTGTCGGGGTCTTTCAGTTTTTCGTCCAGCAATTGAAACTCGGGATGGTCCGTCGCAAACGAGTGAATCACTTTCGTGTAGCCGCGCTCGGGCCGCGGCGCGCGGAAGATATTCCGCCCGTTGTCCGGCCGGAAATCAAACGCTGCCGCTTCCAGGTAACTGCCTTTTTCAAATGACGCCTCCATGATATGCGCGTCCGCGTGGCAGGTGAGGCAGTTCGCGTCCGCCGGTTTTTTCATCAACCCGCTGCCCAGGTGTTCCTGGTGGCAGGCCGAGCAGGAATGGCCTTCAACCACGTTCGGCTCGTGAAACGTGTGGCCGAGATGGCAGCGTTCGCAATTCTGGTCAATGCTGGTCATCTGCGCCGTGGTCATCAAGGCGAGCGTGTGGATTTGCAGCGGCCCCGGATCGGCGGCCAGCGCGGTCTTCACCCAGCCTTCGGATTCCGCGCGCGCGGCGGCATGGCACGCGGCGCAACCGGGATCGCCCGCCGTCGCCCCGCTGTGCATCGTCAGCAGGGCGTTGGCAAAACCGGAGCCGGAATGTTGCGAGGAAATCTGGCCGGGGCTGATGAATTTCCAGCGATTCTGCCCACCCAATGCCAGCAGCAAAAGTCCCACCGTCAGCACGACGACCACGTAAGTGAACACCTGCCGCTGCGAACGCAAACTGCGCACCGGCTGGCAGCGGATGATGGCGCGGCTGCAACTGCCGTCGGGCCGCGGGCCATTTTCGCAAGGGCCGCCGTATTCGGCGGGACGGGTGCATTTATAACGGCCCTTGGTCTCGCCTTCCTTGACTTCGAGCGCGGGCGCGCATTCGCAAGTCGCGCGGCAGCGACCGTGCGCATCCGGCCCAATCCGGCAGGTAAAGCCCTCCGCCGCCTTGCCGCAAATCCAGTTCTGCGTGGGCCGCACGTACTGGCTCGGATCCGGCTCGGGTGACGGCAATTGGTCCTTCACCGCGCCCCTCCGGAAAACGCATACACCAGTATGATATGCACCACCGAGAAAATCATCAGGCTGTAGGTGAGCGGAATGTGGATGAACAACCAGCCGCGCAAAAGCAGTTGGAGGGACTGATGATAATCCAGCCCGTCCTTCTGGCGCACAAGCAGCGATATTTTATCCAGCGTCTCGCGCTCGCTCGCGTTCAAGTAACGGTTCAAATCCGCGATGCGATTTTGAATGATATTCAACGGCCGGCGGATTTCGAAGAGATGCAAATATAAATTGCGCGGGCCGTTAAAAAAATCCTGAAGATGGCGTGTGTAAAAATCCGCGATGGTCGTGGAATGAACTTCCGGCACGGATTTCAACGCGAGCGTTTCGGCCTGGTCCTGCAAGCCGCGCCGGATGGCCGGGATGCGCTCGAACAGCACCTCCCCGCCGCGCGTCGTCAGCCGTTTGGGAATCGTCCGCGTCACGAACAACCCCGCGATGCCGCTGCCGGTGACGAGCACATACAGCCACGCCAGGATGGTGTCGAACCAACTGGTCGCCAACCGGAAATGGACATGCGCCAGGAACAAGACCACCGTCAAAAAGCCGGCGTAAATATGAAATTGCAACCAACTCTCGCTCGTTCCCAGCGGCAGGAATGGGAGTTTTTTGCGGCCATTGTACAAGGTCAGAATCACCATCACAAAAAACAGCGCCGCGCCGGAAAAATAGGTCAGCCGCGGATATTGCGGCGTGTATTTGAAGTAAGCCGCCAGCGTTGCCGCTGAAAATACCAGCAGTAAAAAAATTCCCAGCCAGCGTTGTTTGGTGAAGGAATTCATCTTTTCAACCAGCGGGCGAAGGCATCCAGTTCATTGAGATTCACTCGCACCAGCGCGCCATGCGGGCAGGCGCGCTGGCAGGACGGCCCGGTCATTTGTTCCACGCACAGATCGCACTTGGTGGCCTTGAGGATGGGCTTCATGTCCTTGTCCACCATGAATTCGCCCGACCGGTCGCGGATTTCCACCATGCGAATGGCGTCATAGGGACAGTTGTTGTAACAAGCCTTGCAACCGATGCACGTGGTTGGGTTGATGACCACCTGACCGCCGAAAGCGTCGCGGTGGATCGCACCGGTCGGGCAGCCGATCATGCAGACCGGGTCCACGCAGTGCATGCAGGCATTCGCGACCATGATTCTGCCGTTCGACGGTCCATGGCGCAGGAAGCGGGGATTATTATCATGGGCGGTTGCGCAGGCGCGGACGCAATCATCGCAACGCGTGCAGCGGTCCAGATCAATCACCATGGACGCGGTGCCGTTGAAGAAACGGTTTTCCGTCAGAAATTCCAGCGTGTCCGCGCCGATCTTGGCCGCGGCGTCCTCTTCGGTCACGATTTCCACCCCGTCCGCATTCTCGACGATGGGTGGCGGCAATAAGTTCTTGGGCGCCGCGGGCAGGACGATATTTTCCATGACCGACGTGGGCACGACGAGGACGTGCGTGTAGCCGATGACGCGCAGGGAATGTTGCAAAGCCACCGGCGAGCCGGCGTTGCGCCAGTTGTGCGCGATTTCCGGCAACCCGTAAATCTGCCCCGCGCCGAGATAGTTCAGCGTGCGGTTGCCGTTACCAAACTTCTGACTCAAACGGGCGAAGCCCGCGCGGACCATGATCACGCCGTTGGGATAATCGCCTTCCTGCGCGATGGCTGATTCCGGCTTCTGCGCCGCGCCGCCTGATTGCGCGAGCCGCTTGTATTCGCCGGACCAATCGTAATCCCCGTAAGTGGCAAACTCGGTCTGCGCCATCACCTTTTTCAGGTTCTCATCCGAGAGATGGCCAAAAATGGGAATTTCCCGCAAAGCCGAGGCCAGCGCGCGCGCGCGATAAATCTGGTCAATGTGATCGTGAAGTTGGTTGTCATACTTCATCATGTCCCGCAAGCCCTGCCAGCGGATTTCCAGCAGCTCGGTGTTGTCGCCCTGCGCGAAAACCGTCGCCGTGCGCGGCATGCGGCTGAGCGCGGCGATTTCCCCGAAGAATTCCCCCGGCTCCAGCATGGCGGTTTTGTTTTCATCCAGCAGGCGCGGCACATCCTGCAAAAACACCCGCACCTGGTCGTCGCTGTCCTTCCGGGCCGTCACGCGCGAATCCTGCTTGAGTTGCGAGGGCGAGAAACTTTCCGGTTCCTTGCGGCCCGCCCAGATTTGGGCGAGGACTTTGAAAATGCCCTTGCGCGTCGGCTCGCGCCGTCCGAGCACGGAAGCGGGCAGGCTGCCCAGCACCACGCGCACATTGCCGGACATGATCATGAACGCGGAGGTGCCGTAATCGCCTTCGCGCACGACAATCTCGTTCTGGCGAAAACGCCGGATGCGGACATCGTGTTGCAAAATATCCGCGAGCGAAAGGCGTTTGGGAAAGTTCTCCGGCTTCATGTCCCGGAACGGGGCCAGCGTCAAAATGCGCGCCGCCGCCTCCGGCGTCATCTCGGAATCAAAAGCGGCGTCCCAGCGTTGGGGACGGTCCAAAACACTTGAGGTTGCGACAGCCATAGCGCTCAGGCGTCCAGCACAATGTCCCCTTTGGGGCGGCAAATGCAGGTGAGGCACGAGCCGGATTCGGGTTTCTCGCCCGGTTCGCTGACATATTCCACGTCCCCGGATTTGATGGCCACCAGGCAACTGCCGCAGCTTCCCGCGCGGCAACCCGAATCAATCCGCACCCCTTCCGCCAGGGCGAAATCCAGAATCGAACCGTTGCTCGCAACCCATTGCCGTTTCTTGCCGGACTTGCTGAAGGTGACTTCAAAGCCCTTGGTTTTGGCGATGTGCTCGGTGGGATGGCCTTCCGTTTTCTTCTTCACGGTGGCCGGGCCGAAGGCTTCAAAATAAACATTTTTGTCCGGCACCCCCCACGCAGTAAGGCCCTCGGAAATGGAGGTCATGAACGCGCCGTTGCCGCAGAGGAAAAATTCATAATTGTTGGACGGCAGCAATTCCTTGAACAAATCCACCGTGACGCGTCCCTCGTGATGATAATCCACGCCCTTCTTGTCCTTGGAGTCCGGCCGGCTGTAGCAGACATGCACATGGATATTATCATGCTCGGCCGCCAGGCGCAGCATTTCGTCCTTGTGAATGTGCTCGTTGACGTTGCGCGCGCCAAAAAAGAACCAGGCTTCGCGCCGCGAGCCGCTGGCCGCAATCGCGTGGGCCATGCTCAACATCGGCGTCACGCCCACGCCGCCGCCCACGAGCACCACCGGCGTTTCCTTGCCCAGATCGAGGAAGAAATTTCCCGCCGGCGCTTTCACGTCCAGAATATCGCCTTCCTTGATCACGTCATTGAAATAACTCGAGGCCAGTCCGGGTTTCAGCTCTGGACGGTCGGGCGGCGCGGGTTCCTTCTTGATGGTGACGCGATAATAATCACCGCGATGCGGACTGTCGGAAAGCGAATAGCAGCGGACACAGGGTTTGCCCGAGCCGGGGATGTTGAGCTGGAAGGTGACGTATTGGCCGGGCTTGAAGAGCGGCAGCGGCTTGCCGTCATGCGGCTTCAAATAAAAAGAGGAAACGCCATGGCATTCGACAACTTTTTTCGCGACCTGGAATTTGCGGAATCCGTTCCAGACCAGTTTATTTTGCTCCACTTCGCGGCATTGGATCGCCGCCGCCTTGACGAGCAGTTGCAACCGTTGACGTGAAAGCCGTTGTTGTTCGTGTTGAAAATAAATCCTGCGCAGCGTGAGATAAAGCAGCAGCACTCCCTGAATTAATAGGATACCCAACAATACGTACCCGACGAACAAAATCGGATTACTTTCCAAAGCTGCTTGTAACCTGTGGAATAGTGATTGCATTCTGGACGCAGCTTGTTTAACAAACTCGTCGTGCGGAGTAAACGATTTAGTTTATGCCGATGGCCTGGCCGGTCTCCGGGTCGCGAATTATTCCCGATTTTTCGGTACGCGATGCTGCTCGCGATACTCTGCACGATGTCTCTGCCCGTTTGCGCGCAGACCAACGCCAGTGACGCCCAGCTTCTGTCGGGTCCTTTTTCAGGCCAGTCCTCCTGCAGTTCCTCCGGCTGCCATGGCGGCGCCGGCGAAAAGCGCGGCACGGTCATCAGCTTCAACAAGCTGGATTATCACACCCGCTCGGCTGCGACGCTGACACTGGCCCGTTCCGCCGTCATTGCGAGCGTGCTGAAAATCAGCGACCCCTCCGCGAGCGCCCGCTGCACCGTTTGCCACGCGCCGTTCCAAGCCATCGCCACCAACACCGCGCTTGTGAAAGCGCTCGATCCCGCCTCCGGGGTTGGCTGCGAGAACTGCCACGCCCCCGGTGAAAAATGGCTGCTCACCCATACCCGCGATGACCTGACCCACGCGGATCGCGTCCATGCCGGAATGCGGGATTTGGAGAATCTTTACGTCCGCGCCAACACTTGCGTCGCCTGTCATCAAAATGTCAGCGCCGATTTGCTTCAAGCCGGCCATCCCGAACTGATTTTTGAACTCGACGGCCAATCCGTCACCGAACCCAAACATTGGCGCGAAAAACCAGATTGGTCCGGGCCGAAGTCCTGGCTTGTGGGTCAGGCCGTGGCGCTCCGTGAATCAGCCTGGCAGTTGACGCAGGAAAAATCACCTACGGAGAATGCGATAAATCGCGCGGAGGCGCTGCTCTGGTTGGTTAAAGCCGCTTGCAAGAAGAATATTACGCTGTTTGGTTACATTGCATTTGAAAGAAGCGCGGCTGTAACTGTCTCGTTTGAACGTGCCGGCAGCGCGGAACGGATCCAAGAAGGCAGCGACGAATTTGCCCGTGCAGTCGCTGGTGTGCCTTGGTCAGCCGAAGCGACTCGCAACTGCCTCGATGTGCTGGCCGGAACTGCGTCGGATTTCCGTGATACTTCGCTCTCCCGCGCCGCGCAAGCCCGCCGTGCCGAGCGCCTCGTCCTCGCGCTCGACCGCCTCGTCGCCGGTTTGTGCGATGATGCCATCGCCAAGCGGCTCGACGCTCCGCTCAACCAATTATTTAAGGACGCGCAATCCCTGCCGGATTTTGACCCGCAACAATTCGCCGCGCACCTGGAAGAATTTCAAAAGGCATTGGCCTCGACGCCGTGATTATACGCCCACTACGGAGCGCGGAGCATCGCTCCGCGCGAAATAGATTGCCAAGCACTCTAGAATTGCAATTGGTGTGAACCTCTCATGATCTCGCGGAGCAATGCTCCGCGCTCCAGTGCACGCCGAGTGGCTTCTATACCTCCCTTGTCTTGCTCACGCGCAAATTCAGTTCGTCCAAATTTTTAGTGAAGAAAATCCGGGCGCGCGCCGTCTATTCAAGGACATGGGACCCTGGTCCCGGACGGGGAAGCCTGAGTAGCCTGGTTAATAAGTAGGAGACGAGGTGACGAGACTCTGACTTATCCGTTAGAACCGAACATATCAGAGTCTCCTCACGTCGTCTCCGACAGAATAAAGAGATTTATCGGCGGGCTGCCAGACGGTTGCCACAAACAATTTATGCAATCGGACGCAAATAGAAAATCACGGGTCTCCCAACGGCGAGACGCCTTCACGCTTATTGAATTGCTGGTGGTCATTGCCATCATCGCGATTCTGGCGGCCTTGCTCCTGCCGGCATTGTCCAGCGCGAAGCAACGCGCCCGCACCGCGCAGTGCATTTCCAACATCCACCAGATCAGCCTGGCCTATCGCATGTATGCGGATGATTTCAACGGCATCTACCCCGAATCCGGCGGGCTTATTCCTTGGAATTTCATTGATCCCGGCACCCAAAAATATAGTTGGATGCAACAACTCGTTTCCTACGTCGCGAACACCAATGTTTATCACTGCCCTTCGGATTTGAATTCTTCGTACAGCTATTTCAACGGCGTCCGGGCCGCTTTTGTGCTGGCGAATTACTCCGCCGCGTCCGTGGACAGCCGGCAGATTTTGTTTTCCTCCGAGTATGTGCTGTCCGGCGATACGATTGATTTTGTTACGACGGATGCCGACAAGGACGATTACACCCAAAACTGCGTGGGCGGCGCGGTAAACGGCACACCCGCCGAAGCCTGGCAAACCCATAATCTGGGACAGAACGTACTTTTCGACGACGGCCACGCCCGGTGGTACAGCGGCTATGTCACTAACGAAATGACCTTCCGCTACGATTCAATCCACGGCTGGGAGTAGCGGAGGTTTGGTTCCGGGATTGCATGGCCACAAAAAGGCGCAAGAGTCTCATAAAAGCTTTCCCGTTTGGTACCCCTTGCCAAAAATTTATGAGTTTGGCTGCAAACCAAGCCGTCAATGCCTTGAGAAATTTTGCGAATTTTGTGCCTTCTTGTGGCCAATACTTGCCCCGGTTTGGTTTTACCTGGCCGGTCCACCCGGGTTCGCTGCGGGAACGGTTGGTTTCCGGTAAACCCCGGTGTCATCAGCGTCCTCAATCTCGACGCCGTCAAAACTTTTGCCGCTGCTCTTGAGAATTTTCAGCAACTGCGGCGAAACATGCTTTTGGCCGTGCTTTTTCTTCTCGTCCTTCTGTATGAGCTTGAAATATCCGAGATGGTCCGATTCCAACACCCCGAGCCGCACAAGTTGCGCGAGAATGGGTATCGCCCAGCCGCGGTCATCTTCATACCGGTCCCTACCGCAGGACTTCCGGGCAATCTCCTTGCCGGAAACAAAGGATGAAGGCCAGCCCTTCAAATAATCAATGATGGCCTTTTCGTCAGCGTGCATAATTCAATCGCATGGTTTTGAGCAACAACCATGCCAAAATCATAGGAAAAAACTGATTTTCAGTGGATTGCGAATGCTGTCGGGCGGACAGGAATGGATTTCATTATCTCGAACGACAACCCACCCCCATTGGCGATGCTGGAAGAAAATTAAACACCTTTGGGTCGTTGGCCGCTTCTGCCATGACCGAAATGAATCGGCGCATATTTAACTGGTGTGTAACACCATGTCCAGATTTATTTCAAAAATTTTAATTTGCCCCCGCGAGTCACCTTCCCGGCACTAGAATTTGACCGGAATGCGACAATTGTCCGGTTGATCAACAAGTATTAGGACATGCCAACGTCACGCGCTGGAGAGATTTCCCTCCCTTGCCGGAAAAAGACCGAAATCGGTTTCAATCCTCATTACTTTTCTTGACGCTACCATATTTGGTATGTTATTTGTCAGTTACCACCATAAGAAGTGGAAATTTGGCTTATGCGTTGCCCCAAATGCGGCTGTCAGGATGACAAGGTGATTGATTCTCGCGCTTCCCGCGAGGGGGCAACCATCCGCAGACGTCGCGAATGCACCGGGTGCGAGCATCGCTTCACCACTTACGAGGAAATCGAACGCGAAGACCTCATGGTCATCAAACGCGACAATCGCCGCGAGAGTTTTTCCCGGGAGAAACTGCTTTCGGGACTCAAAAAGGCGTTCCAGAAACGCCCGGTCAGCCCGGCGGTCATCGAGGACCTGCTGGAAAAGATTGTCAACCAGATTACCGACAAGTATGAGCGCGAAGTGCCCGGTTCCGTCATCGGCGAACTCGTGATGGCCGGTTTGCGGGAGGTGGACGAAGTGGCTTACGTCCGCTTCGCCAGCGTTTACCGGCGTTTTCAAGAAGCCACGGATTTCGTCCAGGAAGTAAAAAAATTGGAGAACAACAATCATGATACTGCTGGCTGAAGAATATTTGATATTCCGCACCGCCCAGGGGGAAAACATTCCTTACTCGGCCGAGTCCATCTCCGTCGAGATCATCGGCGAGAACGCGTCGCTGTTCGACACGGAGTTCATCAAGCACGCCGCCGCCGCAGTGTTCCATTATTACCGGGACGAATTGAACCGCGAGTCCGTCACCGTGGCGGAATTCACCCTGGCGCTCGAAAAAGTCCTGCGCGGCTTCTCCCTCGCCGCCGCCGAGGCGCAGGCCGATCATCCCGCACCGCGCATCGCCCGCTCCGATCTTCGCCGGCTGGTCACGGAATCCGACGAGGCGGGCGAATTATTTTTCTTCCCGCGCCTGCGCGATGAACTCCGCGCGCAACTCCAGCAATCGCCCCACATGTTGTGCTTTCAGGGTCTGCGCGAGTGCGTCAAGCAACTCACCCGTTCGCGCCGCTGGACGACGCGCTGCCAGGGTTTGCATGATCAGATCGTGGAATTTCTCCGCACTTGCATGACGCGGGAAAATTCCGGAACCAGTTGCGCCCTGGTGGTAAAGTAATCCCATTTCCCAATGATAATCGGTATATTGGGCCAGCCACCCCTCACCCCAACCCTCTCCCCTCCGAGGGGCGAGGGAGAAGAATCGCGTCGGACGAATCCACCGATAGTTATTGCGAACCGGTATAAGAAGGCAGCAGACCGAATCTTTTTGCTATTCGCCGCACCATGGCCGTGCGCGAGCACTTTTTAATTTTTAATTCTTAACTTTAAATTGGCAGATGACCTTGTTCGAAAAAATCATCGCGCGCCAGATTCCGGCGGACATCGTCTATGAAGACGAACTCGTGCTGGCGTTTCGTGATATCAAACCGCACGCGCCCACGCACGTGCTCATCGTTCCCAAGAAACCCATCGTCCGCATCGCCGATGCGAAACCTGAGGATGAAAAACTTCTTGGCCATTTGCTGCTCAAAGCCGCGCAAGTCGCCGATCAGCTCGGATTGAAAACCACCGGCTACCGTTTGGTGATTAACAACGGACCCGACGCCGGCGAATCCGTGCCGCACCTCCATTGCCACATCCTCGGCGGCCGCGCCCTCGCCTGGCCGCCAGGTTGAACTGGAGTTTACATAATTTCTTTTTGGTTGCGTGCCCGGTGTGAATCGCGGGCGAATTCCGGTGGGAGCATTGCCCATACCCATGGGAGTTTGTGTTTGAATCATGCCGCTCCCACAGAGCTTGGAATTTTTTATGGCCCATTACCATAAGCAGGGCGCTCCGCTGGAGCTTCGAGGATGTTTGTCTTAAGCTCCAGCGGAGCGCCATGTTTATAGAAACCAGCCGGTAAAATTTTCCAAGCTCCGTAGGAGCGGCATGAAACCTCCGACGGCCAGATTGGAAAACACAATTGAAAATTTGAATCGGCGTCAGTTTTTCAAGCCACTTGCCGGATTATTTTCATTTTTGATTTTTCTCTGCTCCAAATTAATGCAAATCAGGGATTGCATTTTGCCTGCAGGAGTATTACTGACAACGCAATTCCGGATTTACCGGGTATTCAGTTCACCCGCAGTGGTTAGGTTTCTGTTGTCGTATGTCTCAAATTAAGTTGTGTTCGCGCCCATGGACCGGGTGGATCTGGTTGCTGCTTTTCATTTCTTCAACTTCCTGGGCTGCCAGTGTAAACTTCGGATGGGATGCCGAAAATGGCGTGGCGGGTTACGTGATTTATTACGGAACCACGAGCGGTGATTATACCAATGAGATTGACACCGGCACGAATGCGGTCGCAACCATTAACTCTCTCCAGCCCGGTCTGACCTATTATTTCGCGATTGCGTCTTTCGACACGAACGGGGTGGAAAGCCCCCTTTCCGCTGAAATTTCTTATCTCGTGCCCGGCCTCCTGGTGTTGACTCCCGGCGTAAATCCGGGCGACCCGCTGGCTCTCAGCTTTCCGGAATCGCCCGGGGATTGGTATGAAGTGCAGTCATCGCCGGACCTGGTTGTATGGACCACCTTCTGGTCAACCAATCCCGCCGTAAATAATGATTGGGTGCAAATATTGTTGTTCGATACCCAGGCTACTCCGCAGGAATTTTTCCGGCTCATCCTGCATTAGTGTCGGCGGCATTTTCCAGCGAACGCAGAAATTTTTCGATTCCTTCCCGGCAACGGTCATAGTCCGAGGCCACGGAGTGATCATGATTGCCGGTGGTTTCCCAGAATATTTTCGGCTCATGGGCGGCGGCGAAATTTTTTTCGCCATGCTGAAACCGGATGACCGTGTCCCCCCGGCTGTGCATGATCATTAACGGAACGCGCACACGCGGCAATTTCGCCAGGTTGTCGTATTTGATCCGGTGCAGCCAGCGCACGGGCAACCAGGGAAATCTTTCTTCGCCCATCGCCGCGATGCTGGTAAAGGCGCTTTCCATTATCAACCCGCCCAACTCGGCGCGCAGGGCGAGTTCACACGCCACGGCGCCGCCCAGGGATTTACCCAGCGCAATGATGTTTCGCGCGGCGAACCCGCGTTGCCGCAGCCATTGATAAGCCGCCAGCGCGTCGGCATATGTGCCCTCCTCGTCGCAATGACCTTCGCTGTGTCCGTAACCGCGGTAATCAAGGACAAGCACATTGACGCCGGTTTGCAGGAGCATCCGGCAAAATTCGAGCCGATAACTCACGTTGCCGCCGTTGCCATGGCAAACCAGCATGACCAGGCGGGAGCGCGGCGATCCGGCGTCCGCCGGGAAATACCAGGCATTCAGCCGGACGCCATCCGAGGCCTTGAAATAAACATCCTCGAACGGTCGGGCCAGATCCGTGCCGGCGGCTTTCCATTCACGCGAAGGATGATAAACCTGGCGGTATTCAAACCTGCGCAACAATTGCGTCAGGGAGAAGGAGCGGGAACGAGCCGGTTCTATATCCATCCAAGGCATTCTGCCATAAGTAGAGCGCAATGGCTATAGTCCTGGAAAAAAGCAAATTTAACCACGGATGCACACGGATGCACACGGATAAAAATGGTACTCACAAATGTGCATCCGTGGTTTGCTTGGGCGATGAACACGCGGAGCAATGCTCCGCGCTCCGCTCAAAAACAAAAAGGGCCGAACCATTGACGGGTTCGGCCCTTGAATCAACCGCGCGAGGCGGCTGGCAATTTACCACCAACCCACGGGGGTCGAGCAGGAGCCTTGCGCCGAGCAAGGCGTGCCCGAGCTGTAGGTGCTGCACGAGGCTGTGGCCTTGCAGTTGAAGTTCCCGTAGTCACCCCATTGATATTGATAGTTGCAGGTGAACGAGCAGCCTTGGCCGGGGCTGAGCGGCGGGCAGGTGTAGGTGCCACCGCAGCAGGTGACCGAGCAACTCTTGAAGCAGGCGTTCCCGGTGTTGGTCACGCAGCAGGTGTAAGAACCCCATTGGCCGCAAACTCCCTTGCCGGGACCGGTCACACAGACGATCGCCGTGGATTGCACGCCTTGATAGGCGAAGTTCACGCCGTTCTTGGATTCGCAAGGACCAAGGGTGAAGGTTTCCACGTTACCCTTGGGAATATTGCAACTGACATAAACGCAGTTCTGGGAGTGCTGAGTGCCGTATTTGTCCGTCCAGCAATCCTGGCCGCCGGAATTCTTGCTATGGCAATAGCCATCGCTGGCGATCCAGTTTTCGCAGCCACCGGCGGGTTTGCAGTGCTGGTTGCCGTCAGTTTCGTTCCAGCAATCCTGGCCGGAATTGTCAATCCAGTGATTGGTATGGCAACCAGCCGTCTGGACCGAATTGGTGGGCTGGTTGATGCTGACGGTGTAGGTTCCCGGCGTCAGGTTGTAGAAGCAATAGGCGCCGGTGAGGTCCGTGTAATTGGTTCCGAGAACGACGCCATTGGAACCCTTGAGCGTGACGAGCACGTTCGAGATGCCGGCATCAATGCCCGCGGTCAGGATGCCATCGCCGTTGCAATCCGCGAACACATAGCCGCAGACGCTGCCGACGGTGCTGCCCACGCTGATGATCTGCGCGCAGTAATTGCTGTTGCCGCAGCCATCCACCGCCACCCAGGTGCGGGCGATGGAATAATTTCCGGCACAGGCGCCACCAGTGATGACGTCAGTGTAGGTAACCGGAAGTTTCGCGCCGCAACTGTCGGTGGCAGTGGCAGTGCCGGTCTGGGAGGGCGGAACGTTCGTGACGCCAGGCGGCACGAGATGACCGAGGCACCAACTGCTGGGGTTGCAGTTCTCAAAGGACTGATTGAGATTGCTGCAAATCACATTCAGGTTGGATACATTGCAACCGTAGGAGGAAACATTGCCGCCGCCCAGGGCGGTATGGCAGACTCCGAGAATCTGACGGACGCTCCAGCCGTTCAACGGACAGGTCGGGTCATTCAGAATCAGATTGCCGCAACCGCCGGCGAAGCCAGTGACCGTTTTGCAATCGCCGAAGTCAACGTTCAGTTTGAGGCACAGAACATTACCCGCGAAGCAACCGGCTTCGCAGACATTCGGGTTGGTGTAATTGGTCTTCAAGCAGCCGGCATTACCCACGCAATTCACGAAGGTGTGGGCGCAGGAAGCGCTGTTGAATTTGACGCAATAACCACCGGTGTTCGTGATACCACAGTAGGCAAAGCCGTTGGAATAGACCTTGTTGAAGCAGTTAGTCAATATGCAGGCCGCGTTGGTGCCTTTGCAGATCGCGCCGTAATCGCAAGGAGTGAACGTGCAATAAGGAGCCGCGTTATTGCTGATGGTGATGTTCGGCGGGCAGGTCACAATGGGCGGAGTGGTGTTCGCCGTCCAGGAATACACCACGGTGTTCGAAGCGGCATAGGGTGTGGTGTTGCCGCAAGTATCCGTCGCTGTGACGAAGAAGATGCGGGTGACGGTGCAACCGTTGGTCACGTCGGAATGGTTCACATTGGTGCTGACCACGGAGCAATTGTCAGTGGCTTTCACGAGCAATTTGATGCCGGCATCAGTCGGGAGATTCGTCGGGTTGCAGCCCAGGTAACCGCCCGGCGGAACAAAGGTGATGACGGGCGCGTTCGTGTCCGCGCTCCAGGTGTAGGTCACGTAGCGCGGCGCGGAAACATTGCCGCACTGGTCGGAAACCGTGATGGTGAAGGTCCGGCTCATCGAGCAGGGCGTTCCAGTATCAGAACCCTGAACGACATTGATCGTGGTGGAACTGCAGGTATCCGCAGCGGTAACCTGGGCCTTTACACTGGCGATGGTCGGCAGGTTCGTCGGGCTGCAGCCGAGATTCATGTTCGTCGGCGCGAGCACGATCGTCGGAGCGTTCGTGTCCGCGGTCCATTGCACCATTTGAGTGCAGGTGGCGCTGTTCGAATAGGTGTCCGTCGCGGTATAAGTGATCAAACGGGTATATTGGCAACCCGCCGAGGTCGTATAGGACGTGCCGGTAATGGTCACCGCGCTGCCAGCGCATGAAGTTGCGTAAACATTGTTGGTATTAACCGGAATCACCACATCCGGAATGGTCTTGGGGTTGCAGCCAAGCACCACGTTGGTGGGGCATTTCGTGAAAGTGACGCTGTCGCAAGGAACTTCGATCATGGTCAATTGATCGAGAGCGCCGCTGGTCTGGATCGCCACGACCACACCGACGACGTTCCCGCACTGTGATTGCCAGGTGGGTGCGTTGAGCAGGGTGGCGCTGATGATATTACTCACCGCGGTGGGGTTGGTCGGGGGATACTGGGGCGTGGGCAAAACCCCGGGCGAAGGGCCGCCGATGAAATACCAGAGGGCGTTTTGGATGTCCCAGAAATAATTCGTTCCCTTATGGTTCAGGATGTAATTGACGGCGTGCCAATTGGCCTGGCTGACGTAGCAGGTGGCCGGATAACCCGCCGGCAACTCATTGTTGATATTGGTATCGCAACTGGAATAAAGCTTGGCGGTGTAAACCGTGGGGGAATCGTTGATATTATTGATTACGTCAATGCACCAGCCATTATAGGCGCCGGCGGGGATTGGAGCGGGGGCGCTCAACTGGTCACTAAAGGTCGCTGGATTATCCGCCTCGGTAAAATCCCCGGTGTTGAGGCCCCAAGGTCCGGTTTGAATATCAAGCGTGACCGTGTTGTTAGTCACTGGAATCGGCACACAACATTGGGCCTGGGTGCTCAATTGCGCCAAGGATCCGGCAATAAGACCCAACGCCATTAGAAGCTTCATGGTAGTTTTTTTCATAGTTTTTAGTTGAAAGGAAATCTCTTGGACAAATACCGGGAGGAGGAAAAAAGCTGGTAATCGTTTGGCCATAAAAGACGATAACCCCAGCTTTCATGGCCTATCCCTAAGGATAAGCCACTACGAATCCACCCTCTAATCAATAACTTACGTTTAGCGACGGATAAAGCGGCGAACCACCATCATCCCGCCAAAAGCGATCGTCAGCAGCAACGAGGACGAGGTCGCATCGGGCACCCCATTGCCACCTGGCAGCGCACTTGCGGTTTGGGTCACGATAGCGAGCAGGGTCAGAGCCATCGTTGCGTTGAGTATGTTCTTCGTCATAATAATAATAATTTACCGATTTGTTCCGTTTCAGCACCAACAGCCTCAATTCTGATGAAGGCCGCCAAGGGAACGAAAGCACACCTTATGCCATGAAATTTTTAAGACATAAAATAAACTCGCAAACTACTAATGCAGTGGATTTTAGGACTAACCGCTAAATACAGATACGGGATTAATACGGACGATTTGCCCCTGCGAAATTGTAAGGCCAACCGACGTTTTTTAAAGTCTTATCAGCTTCTACTCATCCCGGGCTTTCTAAAAAGCCCGGTTTTTAAGGCAAAATGCAAAATTTTCAGCATTATTGTCTCCTGTAAAAAAAACCGTCACTCATAAACAATTGATTCATATGCTGTTTGGGTGGCTAATCCATAATAGGAAAAGGAATTCCTTGCGGTTTCTTGCGCTCGGTTAAGGAAGCCAGGGCTGATGCAAGATCCCTCCCAAAATTTCAGCTCGCCCGAAGCTGGAATTCCAGCCAGGCCAAACCCCCGGCGAGTCCAAGCCAAAGCCGGTGAGAAAGCGTGAGTTAGCTTTCTTTGGATTAATCAAAAATTTTATTTTACCCGATGAACTCTCGAACAATCGCGGCCAGGGAAGCACGTTTTACCTTCCCGGCTCAAATATTCCCCGTCAGATTGGCTTTGACTCAGGCCGTAGCTGGGGTATCCTCACCGCCCTATTTGATTTTATGGCAAAGTTATCTGTCAGAGATTTGAATGTCCGTGGCAAGCGCGTTTTCGTGCGCGTGGATTACAATGTGCCGATGGAGGAGAAGGATGGCCAGATGGTCATCAACGACGCCACCCGCATCGTTGAAACCCTCCCCACCTTGGAACTGCTCATCAACCAGGGCGCGAAGGTCATCCTCGCCGCCCATCTCGGCCGGCCCAAAGGCCAGCGGGATCCCTCGCTATCCTTGCGCCCCGTCGCGGCCAAACTGGCCGATCTGCTGCATCGCCCGGTGGCTTTCGTGGATGATTGCATCGGCGAAAAGGTCGAAAATACGGTCGGGGTTTTGAAACCCGGCGATGTTCTGCTTTTGGAAAACGTGCGCTATTACAACGAGGAAGAGGCGAACGATCCGGTTTTTGCGGCGAAGTTGGCGAAGCTGGCGGATGTTTATGTCAACGACGCCTTTGGCGCGGCGCACCGGGCGCATGCCTCGACCGAGGGCGTGGCGCGGGTCATCGCAAAAAACGGAGGGCAATGCGCCGCCGGCCTGCTCATGGAACGCGAGTTGAAATTCCTCGGCGATGAATTGGAAAATCCCGCGCGGCCATTCGTCGTGATCCTGGGCGGCGCCAAAGTATCCGACAAAATCAAGGTCATTGACCGTTTGCTGGAAAAGGCGGACGCCATTTTGATCGGCGGCGCGATGACTTACACCTTCCGGCTCTCGCTGGGCGCGAAGATCGGCAAATCGCTCGTGGAAGCGGACAAAACGGACGTGGCCAAAGCCGCGCTGGAAAAGGCCAAGGCGCGCGGCGTGCAGTTCCTCTTGCCCACGGACAATATTCTCGCGACGCCGCGGAAAACCGACAAGCTGAACAAAAAAGGCAAGCCGGTGATCGAGTTGATTAATCCCCGCGAAAACCGGGAAGTGGACATTCCCGACGCCGAGGAAGGCGTGGACATCGGCCCCGACACGCGCAAGACCTATGCCGAGACGCTGCGCAAGGCGAAGACGATTTTATGGAACGGCCCGATGGGTATTTTTGAGGATCCGCGTTTTGCGGAGGGGACATTTGCCGTGGCCCGCGCCGTGGTGGAGGCCACGCAACAGAACGGCGCCAAGAGCATCATCGGCGGCGGCGACAGCGTGAAAGCCCTCAACAAAGCCGGTCTCGGCAGCAAAGTCACTTTCATGAGCACCGGCGGCGGGGCGAGCCTGGAATTTTTGGAAGGCAAAGTCCTGCCCGGCGTGGCCGTGCTGGCGGACAATAGTTAATCTCACCGGTCCCATTTTTAGTAAATCTCAAACATTTAAGTATGAACAAGGAACGCAAATTAATCGTCGCCGGTAATTGGAAGATGAACAAGACCGTGGCGGAGGCGCTGGACCTCGTCCGCGATCTCAAGCTGGACCTGGCCAATATCAAGGAGGCGGACATCGTGATCTGCCCGCCGTTCACGGCGTTGAGCGATGTTTCCAAGCAGGTGCTCAATTCCAACATCCGCCTGGGCGCGCAAAACATGAGCGAGCAGGTGTCCGGCGCGTACACCGGGGAAATCGCGGCGGGCATGCTGAAGGAATTTTCCGTGCGCTACGTGATTCTCGGCCATTCCGAGCGGCGGCAGTATCAGAAGGAATCCGACGCGTTGATCTCGAAAAAAGCGCACGCGGCGCACGCGGCCTCGATCAAGCCGATTGTCTGCGTGGGGGAAACCCTGGCCGAACGCGAGAGCAAACAGACCGAGAAAGTGCTCGATACCCAAGTGCGCGGCAGCCTGGCCGGCTTGAGCAAGCAGCAAATGGAAGAGACCATCCTGGCTTACGAGCCGGTATGGGCCATCGGCACCGGCAAGACCGCGACCGCCGCACAGGCGCAGGAGGCGCATTTGTTCATCCGTAATTTAGTGGGGGCGATTTTTGACGAAACAGTTGCCCGCCGCGTCCGAATCCAATATGGTGGGAGCGTCAAACCGTCGAACGCCCGCGAGTTGCTGGGTTTGCCGGATGTGGACGGCGCGCTGGTCGGCGGAGCCTCACTGGAAACCCGCAGTTTTGCCGATATAATTAAGAATTCGATTTAACTGTTTTATAACTGATACCAGACCATGACCTTTTTGATTGTGCTGATTACGAGTTTGCTGATTCTGGATTGCTGCCTTTTGGGGCTCCTGATTTTGATTCAACTGCCGAAGAAGGAAGCGGGCGTCGGCGTGGCTTTCGGCGGCGGCGCGACGGATGCGCTGTTCGGCGCCGGTTCGGGCACCGCGCTTAGTAATCTAACCAAATACACCGCGACGGCGTTCTTCATCTTTGTGATTATGCTCTCGGTGGTGAATGCGAAGGCGCGGCATGCAAGCGTTTCCGACCTTCAGAAACAAATTGAAAAGCAAAACGCCATGCCTATAACCACACCGGCTATGCCGACGACGCCGAGCGCCAAGGCGCCTGGCACGAATTCGTCCACGGCAGCCAAGCCCGTGATTCCGCTGACCATTTCCACGAACAACGTCCTGCCTGAAGCCAGTCCGGCCACCAATCCGCCGGCCAAGTAAAGATGAATTTGCCGCACCGTCCGCTCCGGTCGAACTGGAGGGGGATGTGTCGGGAGATGCGGCGGCAGGCAGGTTGCATGATTCGTGATGAGGGATGCGTGTTGCGTGTTGCGTGTTGCGTGTTCGGAATGGCGCGTCGAGCACTCCGGGTTTTTCCTTCACGCAACACGCAACATGCGGCACGCCGCGCCCTCTGCTCCCTCGGCATCCTAATTTCCACCTTCTCCTTTCTCCTCACCGGCTGCGTCCGCCATGAACCGCGCGCCGACCTGGTCATCGTCAATGGCATCGAACCGGAGACGCTGGATCCGGCGCTCGTTCTGGGCGTGTCGGAAATGAGAATTGTCAGCGCCTTGTTCGAGGGATTGCTGCGGCTCGATCCCAAAACCGCCGCGCCGATTCCGGCCCTGGCGGAAACCTGGGAAATTTCACCCGATGGCCGCGTTTACACGTTTCATCTGCGCACGAACCTGGTCTGGTCCACCGGCGAACCGATCACGGCGGACGATGTGGTTTATTCCTGGATTCGCGCGCTCGACCCGGCCACGGCCAGCGGTTACGCGGGGCAATTGTTTTACCTGACGAACGCGGAGGATTTTAACTCCGGCAAGATCAAGGACCCGGCGCAGGTCGGCGTGCGCGCCTTGGATCGTTATACCGTGCGCGCGCAGTTGAATGATCCCACCGCGTTTTTTCTGGACTTGTGCGCTTTTCAAACGTTGGCAGTCGTGCCGCGGCAGACCGTTGCGAAGTACGGCGATAATTGGATCATGTCCAAAAATGTGCCGGTCAGCGGTCCATACGAACTCGTCGCCTGGCGGATCAATGACAAAGTCCGCCTGCGCAAAAATCCGCGCTATTGGGACGCGGCAAATACCAAAACCGAACTGGTGGATTTCCTGCCCATTGGATCGCCGATCACGGCGCTCAATTTGTATGAAACCGGCGGCGCGGACATCGTCTGGGACAAGGAACTCGTGCCGACCGAGTTGCTCGACGTATTGATGCCGCGACCGGATTTTCACAGCTACACCATTCTCGGAACGTATTTCATCCGGTGCAACACGACGCGAAAACCTTTCGACGACGTGCGCGTGCGGCAGGCGCTGGGGATGGCGGTTGACCGCGAGCGCATCACGAAAAAAATCACGCGCGCGGGCGAAGTGCCGGCGTTCCGCCTCACGCCGCCGGGCATCGGCCATTATCACCCCCCGCCCGATGTGCTGAGTTACAATCCCGAGCGGGCGCGCAAATTACTGGCGGAGGCGGGTTATCCGGGCGGCAAGGGATTTCCGCGGTTCAGTTACATGTTCAACGCGTCGGCAGGCGGCGCGGCGAAAATTCACGAGAAAATTGCCGTCGAGTTGCAGCAAATGTGGCACGACGAACTGGGCATTGACATGGAATTGCGCCAGGTGGAATGGAAGGTTTATCTCGCCGATGAAAACAAGCTGGATTACGAACTGACGCGCGCAAGTTGGATCGGCGATTACAACGATCCCGACACGTTCCTCAACATGTTCATGAGCGATAACGGCAACAACCGCACCGGCTGGAAAAATGATCATTACGACGACCTGATTCGCTCCGCGGACAAGGAGAACGATCCGGCCAAGCGCGAGCAGCTTTTGCGGGACGCCGAGACCATGCTGATGAGCAATGGCAATCCCGTCATCCCGCTGTTTTATTACGTGGGTTTCAATTATTACGAGCCGACGAAAATTCACGGCATCTACGAAAACATTCTCGACATTCACCCGTTGAACGCCATGTGGAAAGGCCCGGGTCCGGTGGATAACGAACCCCAAAAACGCGCGGAAGTTAAACCGAGATGAGACTGATTCGCTGGAAGTGGACAAACTGCCGCCTTGAAGCCCCGCCGAGCGGAATTTTCCGTTTCCCGGGGAGCACACGCGCCCTCGCGTGTGGCGGCCGGCGCCCCCGCCGACAGCAAAGAGGCGCGATACACAACCAATCGGCCGCGTCTCGTTCGTGCGCGCGTTTTCTTTCTTCCCGGCGAGGCGCCGCGAAGAACACGCGAGGGCGCGTGTGCTCCCCGGGACTGGGAAACATCTAGCCATGTATTTCCTGCGACGCCTGATCATTTCGGTGCCGATGCTGGTGGTTATCAGCTTCCTGTCGTTCGGGCTGGCGTACATCGCCCCGGGCAGCCCGTTCGACCGCGAACGCAAACCGGCCTCGCCGGAAGTCGAACGCAATCTCGCCCGGAAGTTCCACCTGGATGAACCATTCTGGAAACAATACCTGCGCTATCTGGGCGTGGGTTATGACCGGGATGCGAACGGCATCATCCATTGGTTTAAAGGCGGATTAATCCGGGGCGATTTGGGTCCCTCGTGTATTTACCGGAATCATTCCGTTAATGACATCATCGCCCAGGGCTTGCCGGTCTCGATGCCGCTCGGATTCCTGGCGTTTGGGTTTGCGCTCGTGGTCGGTTTGCCGCTCGGTTTCATTACGGCCGTTGAGCGCGGCAAGTGGGTGGACTACGTGGGCAGCTTTATCGCGATCCTGGCGGTTTGCATTCCGGGCCTGGTCGTGGGGCCTTTATTGGTGATATTTTTTGCAATTCATTTTAGTTGGTTTCCAGTGGCGCTGTGGGAATCGCCATGGCACGCGGTCCTGCCCATGATGGCGCTGGGACTTTATTTCGCGGGGCGCATCGCGCGGTTGATGCGGGAAGGAATGCTCACGGTGATGAAATCGGAATTCATCACGGCCGCCCGCGCCAAAGGCATGAGCGAAACCACGCTGCTGCTCAAACATGCCGTGCGGATTGCGATTCTGCCGGTGGTGTCGTACTCGGGGCCGTTGCTGGCGGATTTACTGACTGGCTCATTTGTGATCGAGAATATTTTTCAAATCCCCGGCCTGGGAACACCCACGGTGAACAGCTCGTTGAATAAGGATTATTTTGTATTGGTGGGACTGGTGTTGCTTTACGCCGCGTTGTTGATCGCCATGAATCTGCTCGTGGATCTCGCCTACATGATGCTCGACCGGAGGGTGAAGTATGAGTGAGCCTGGGAAAGTTGATGGCGGGGAGTTGATGGTTGATGAAAGTGGAGCGCAGGGCGAACCCGAATCTCCAAAACCGCTCGTTCACCTAAGCCCGAATCAAAAGGCGTGGCGGCGTTTTATGCGCCATCGTCCGGCGATGCTCAGCGCGTGGTTTCTCGTGCTGCTGCTCGTGGTGGTCATAGCCTGGCCGCTGATTTTAAAGGCCGCGAATTCTTGCGGCGCCGGCGGCAAGGCGTTTGCCACTGCGTATGACCCGGACCGATTATCCGACGATTCATTTGCGTCGCCGTCGGCGCAACACTGGTGCGGCACGGATGTGCATGGGCGCGATTTGCTCTCGCGGATTCTTTACGGGGCGCAAGTGTCGCTGCTGGTGGGCGCGGTGGGCGCCATCGTGAGCCTCGTCATCGGTGTGCTATGGGGCGCGGTCGCCGGATACTTGGGCGGGCGCTGGGACGACGCGATGATGCGGTTTGTGGACGTGTTGTATTCGCTGCCGTCCATTATTATCGTGATTGTGCTCATCACGACGCTGGAGGGGCACATCAAGCATTTCATGGATACGTTGGGTTCGCCGACGCTCACGCACTCGATACGCTTGTGTTTTCTATTCATCGGGCTGGGCGCGGTTTCGTGGCTTAACATGGCGCGAATCGTGCGCGGGCAAGTCCTGAGCCTGCGGCACCGGGCCTTCGTGGAAGCCAGCCTCACGCTGGGAGGGGGGCACCGGCACATACTCTTTCGCCACATCCTCCCGAACGTGCTCGGCGTGGTCATCGTCTATCTGACCCTGACCGTGCCGGCCATCGTCCTTTACGAATCGTTTTTGAGTTATCTCGGTTTGGGCATCCAGCCGCCGATGGCCAGTTGGGGGTCGCTGATCGCCGAAGGCGCCGGGCAGATCAACACCATCCGCGTTTATTGGTGGCTCCTCGCCTTTCCCGGCGCCATTTTAATCTCCACCCTGCTCGCCCTGAATTTTCTCGGCGATGGCCTGCGCGAAGCGTGGGATGTGCGCGGGGATCGGTGAGGAAAATCGCAGAAATGGATGCCGGTGGGATTAATTTTTGGGTAATACTTGTCGTGTCGCACAGCAGGGGTGTAACATTGGGTTGCGAATGATTAATGCAGTCAGTCCCACTCTCGAACCATCATATGGCGATCTTTTGCGAAAGCCTGTGCGGGAGGACAACAAATTGCGCGCTGAAGACCTCGTGGCGCACAATTGGTATCGTTTTATTCTCTCGTTTCCCGCGCATTTGGTAAGGCATTATCTTGATCGCTTTGGAATCAGACCCGGTCACACGGTCTTGGATCCGTTCTGTGGTACTGGGACCACTTTGGTGGAGTGTAAGAGGCTCGGCGTCGAAAGTATTGGCATTGAACCGAATCCGATGGCTGCATTCGCAAGCCGCATCAAAGTTAGTTGGAGCGTTGACCCAAATGCTCTAATTCAACATGCCTCCAATGTAGCTAAGTTGACGCTTTCAAAACTCGATGAAGAAGGTATTTCGGATATTGAACCGTCTCCACTTTTTCAGAACGCCCAAGCAACGAATGCAAAACTAAGGACTCTTTCAAACGAAGCTTTTAAGCTCCTGCTGACGGATTCAATCAGCCCCATGCCGCTGCACAAAACCTTGGCGCTGCTTGAGACATTAATAGAAAATGCGGATGAACGTTTTATTGGCCACGAGCGACTTGCGCTGGCAAATGCGCTGGTAAGCAAAATTGGCAATCTGCATTTCGGCCCGGAAGTTGGCGTCGGAGCTATTAAAGCCGATGCGGCCGTCGTTGGCTTGTGGCTTGCTGCAGTCAAAAATATCGCAAATGATCTAAGCGTTCTGAATGGAGCAGCGCCGGTGTCGTCGCGAATTCACAGAGCGGATGCGAGAGACTTGTCCTCGATCCTTCCGGAGGATTCTGTCGATTATGTGATAACATCCCCACCCTATTCAAACGAGAAAGATTACACTCGGACAACGCGATTGGAGTCCGTTCTCTTGGGGTTTATTCAGACAAAAAATGAGTTGCGCTCGCTTAAGCAGAGCTTGGTCCGGTCCAATACGCGGAGTGTTTATAAAAGCGATACAGACGACCGGTTGGTTCAAGATCATGGGGAAATTCAACGCATTGCTGGCGCCATTGAAGCCCGGCGTATCGAACTTGGAAAAACTTCCGGATTTGAAAAACTCTATGCGCGGGTCACAAAATTGTATTTTGGCGGGATGACGAGGCATTTGATGGATCTCCGTTCTGTATTACGCCCAGGCGCGCAACTAGCGTACGTTGTCGGAGACCAAGCATCCTATTTGCGTGTCATGATTCGAACCGGCCAGATTTTGGCTGATATTGCAAAATCCATCGGTTACGAAGTGGTCGCGATAGATTTATTTCGAACTCGATTAGCGACGGCCACAAGGGAACAGCTAAGGGAAGAAGTCGTCATTTTGCGTTGGCCAGGATCGGTCGCAGTCAATGGTTGGTCGCAGGAATTAAAGGAACCGCCTATGAGCTACAAAACAAATCAAAGCAGCGGCAAAATTCGGACGAAGAAACAAAATCGCTACGCCGCCATAATTGGGCAAATCTTCTTCTCAAAATTCAAAAAAAGGTGCGCGTGAAGTGGCATTTGAGCGCGTGGAGTTTGAGGAGTGTGCCAAAAAACTTAAAATTAAGCTTCCCAAGAACTTGGGCGATCTGGTTTACAGTTTCCGTTATCGAACGAACTTGCCCGAGCGAATTGTTGAACTCGCCGGCCCCAAGGAAGTTTGGGTAATTCGCCCGGTCGGCAAAGGCAAATATCAGTTTGCGCTGATTCCTGACATTCCAATCGTCCCGAATGGGGCCATGGCTGTGACGAAGGTTCCCGATTCCACGCCCGGTGTTGTCGTCAAATACGCATTCGACGATGAGCAAGCCCTTCTTGCCAAAGTGCGGTATAATCGGTTGGTGGATATTTTTACTGGAATCACCTGCTACTCGTTGCAGAACCACCTCCGCACGACTACTCCAGAGATGGGACAAGTCGAAACTGACGAAATATACATAGGAATAGACAAAAAAGGAGCTCACTACGTTTTTCCAATCCAAGCTAAAGGTGGCCACGATAAATTGAATGTCGTCCAAATAGAGCAGGATTTCGCGGTATGCACGGCCAAGTTCCCCCTGCTCATCTGTCGGCCAATCGCTGTCCAGTTCATGGCGGGCGAGGTCATAGCGCTCTTTGAATTTGAAGAAGGGGAAAACGGAGTCAGCATTTCAGCGGAAAAGCACTATAAGCTTGTCCCACCAAAGGAAGTAACGGATGAAGATTTGAATACTTACAGACAGCGCACATCTTGATCCGGGCACGGAAGTGGACTGACCCCGTGGGCATGTATAGTATCCAAGAGAGACAGCCGCGTTGAGCTTGGCGGCAAATTTGGCGGATTACTCTTGTACAGGAAATAATATTCTTAACTACCCTCAAAAGCGGGGTCGTTTAAACATGATAATTTTCCGGTAAATATTGCGCCAATTGGTGCTTTTTCAAAAAACTTCATCAAAAATAAATATCGTGTCAAACCTGCCATAGCTTTCAAAAACGCCGCCGCCATGTGTTATTCTGGACGCATGACGATAATGTCTAAAGTAGGTTTCGGGATTGGCGAGGGCGGTCGCGTGGCGCATGAGGAGTGTGAAGAGCAACCGTTTCATGGTCGGGCCGGGGGCATTTGGAAACCGGACGCCTTGCCGCCGATTGCAGTCGCTTGCGTCCCGGGGTTGGCAGGAACCCGGTGCGTATTTGCCAAAAAACGGCTGGCGTCCACTTGATTCTCGCTTACACTAAATATGGGTTGGGACTTCTTGGAAAACTCGCCATTGACGCTGCGGGTTCCGGAGATAACATCCCCGACTTGAGCAAAAAATTGAAATCGAAAGTGAACTAAAATTATGGCAGTTAAAGTTGCAATCAATGGGTTCGGCCGCATCGGGCGCCTCGTGTTTCGCGCCATCGCCGAACAGGGTTTGTTGGGCAAGGAAGTCGTGGTGGTCGCCGTGGGTGATATTGTCCCGGCGGACAACCTGGCTTATCTGCTCAAATACGATTCGACGCAGGGTCGTTTTCAGGGCGAAGTTTCCTCAAAGAAATCCGCCGCCGACAAACCGGAGGATGATGTCCTGATCGTCAACGGCAAAGAGATTAAGGTCGTGAGCGCGAAGACCCCGGCTGAACTGCCCTGGAAGGCGTTGGGCGTGGATATTGTCATTGAATCCACGGGCTTGTTCACCGACGCCGAAAAGTCAAAGGGCCATCTGGCCGCCGGCGCCAAAAAAGTGATCATCAGTGCGCCCGCCAAGAACGAGGACGTGACCGTGGTCATGGGCGTGAATCACGAAAAATACGACCCCGCGAAACATAATATTATTTCCAACGCGTCCTGCACCACGAACTGCCTGGCGCCGCTGGTGCATGTGTTGTTGAAGGAAGGCTTCGGCATTGAAGAAGGTTTGATGACCACGATTCATGCCTACACGGCCACGCAAAAAACGGTGGACGGCCCGAGCAAGAAGGATTGGAAGGGCGGCCGCACGGCGGCGCAAAACGTGATTCCGAGCACCACGGGCGCGGCAAAAGCCGTGGCGCTGGTCTGCCCCGAAGTCAAGGGGAAGTTGACGGGCATGGCGTTTCGCGTGCCGGTGCCGACGGTTTCCGTGGTGGATTTGACGGTCAAGACCACGCGGGATACGAGCTACGCGGAGATCGCCGCCGCGATGAAAAAAGCGAGCCAGACCTATCTGAAGGGCATCCTGGAAACGACGAAGGATGAAGTGGTGAGCACTGATTTCATCCACTCGCCGGCTTCCTCAATCTTCGACGAAGGCTCGGGCATCGAGTTGAACAAACGTTTCTTCAAGCTGGTGAGCTGGTACGACAACGAATGGGGCTACAGCAATCGCGTGGCGGATTTGTTGAAATACATCATCAAGAAGGGGCTCTGAGCCGAACTTGATTTTCACACGGCGATCCGGCAGCGGGTCGCCGTTTTTATTGATACAACTTCGGCTTGGCCTTTTGAATCTCGCTAATGATGGCGGTCAGATCGGCGCCGATTGCCTTGACGCTGGCGTCATTCACCCCGCTGGATTTAAGGACGGTTTGTGCGGCGGTCACAAATGCCTGGCCTTGCCGCAGGCTGGAGGCCGCGCAGTTCATCACTATGTTGATGAACTTGGACAGTTGGCCAAGGTCCTTGGCGGTGACCGCCTTGTCCGCGAGCGCATCGGCAAGGTCGGCCGCGAGTTTGGCGGTGTTCGTTTTGGAAGCTTTGTTGGCACCCTTGGCCAGGCTTTCAATGTCCGTTTGCAAGCCGAGTTTGTTTTGCCCAGTTGCGGCGACGCCGGGCTTAAGCGCCTTCAGATCGGTTTCCAATCTGTCAACCAGGGCTTGTTGGGCTTGGCTCATGCCGGCCGGGGGCGTAGCCGAAGCAGAACCAGGCGCCGGATAAGTGCCTGGGCCGGGTTGAGTGGTTGGCGCGGCTGGGGCAATGCCTTGCTGCTGGTTATTGATGTCGCGCTGCTGTTTGGCGCGTTCCTTGATCATGTCCGCCTGGGCGCCGCCGCTATCCTGGCCAAAAACGCAGCTCGCCATAAGCATCAATGCCACGGTCGCAACAAAAATTTGCTTCATGTTTTGCCTTGGTTTGAAAGATCATACTCTGCTGCGGCTCCGGCGGATTGTCAATGTGCGTTCCGCCGCTCACGCCGCTCACCGTTCCGCTTGCCGTTCAACGGCTGCGCAGGCAGAATAGGCCGACAATGCGTGAAATGATCCGTGTGTGGACGGAAAATCTCGAAACCTTCTGGGTAGAGGCCAATCTCGAGAACCTGCGTGGCTACCGGGCCGCTCTGTTTCGCGCTTTTCTGTACGTGTTGTCCCGCATGTTTGAAGCCTTCGTCAAGATTCACCGGTTTCTTATCAACGTCCGCATTCTGCGCGATTCCACTTTGGGCGTGCAGGTCATTGCCATCGGCAACCTGACGCTCGGCGGCACGGGCAAGACTCCCGTCGTCGAGAAGTTCGCCCGCGAACTTCAGGATGAGGGCCGCACGGTGGCCATTCTTTCCCGCGGTTACCGTTCCAAGCCGCCACCGCTCCGCAAACGCCTCCTTGATAAATTGCTCTTCCGCGAGGACCGCACTCCGCCGCGTGTCGTCTCCGACGGCAAATCGTTGCTGCTGGATTCCGAGACCGCCGGCGACGAGCCTTACATGCTGGCGTCCAATCTGAAAAACGTCGTGGTGCTGGTGGACAAGGACCGCGTCAAGGCCGGTCGCTATGCCATCGAGAAGTTCGGTTGCGACACCCTGTTGCTGGACGACGGCTTTCAATACTGGAAATTGCGCGGGCGGCGGCATGATGTCGTGCTCATTGACCGGCAGCAACCTTTCGGCAACAACCTCATGTTCCCGCGCGGCACACTGCGCGAACCGCCCTCGCACCTCGCGCGCGCCAACACCATCTTCATCACCAAGAGCGACGGCCACACCGAGGACTTGCGCGGACGCATTGCCGAGCACAACACCACCGCCAGCATCATCGAGTGCATTCATCATCCGCTTTATTTTGAGGATGTATTTACTGGCGAGCGGCACGGCCTGGATTTGATCAAGGGCCATAACGTGGCTTCCTTGAGCGGGATTGCCCAGCCGGAAAGTTTCGAGCAAAGCCTCAGCACCCTGGGCGGCGTGGTGGTTTATTCCAAACGCTTCGCGGACCACCATCGCTTCACGCAGCAGGAAATTCTCAACGCCATCAACCGCGGCAAGAAACGGCAGGCGGAGCTGATCATCACGACGCAAAAGGACGCGGTGCGGTTTCCGAAGATTGACCGCCGCGATCTGCCGATTTATTTCATGCGGGTGGAAATCAAAATTCTCAGCGGCGCCGACGGCTTTCAGGATTGCGTCCGCAAAATCTGCTTCCGTTGAACCATGAACCAGTTGCTTTATTTGTTTGCCAGCGGCTTGATCAAGGTGTTTCAAGCGCTGCCCATGGGCATTCTCGGGCGGCTGGGCCGGTTCCTGGGCGGGCTGGTTTATTTGATTGATGCCCGGCACCGGCGTGTGGCCGTCCAGAATTTGACCATGTGTTTTGGGGCGGAAAAGTCAGCTAGGGAAATCCGCGAGCTGGCGTTCGAGAATTTCAAACGCATTGGTGAAAATTTCGCCTGTGCCATCAAGTCGTCCACCATGAGCATTGAGCAATTGGAGTCTCACCTTCTTATCGTGGGCGTCGAGAAGTTGTTCCTGTCCCATTTCACCGCGCCGACCGCCAGCATCGTCGTGGCCATCGGCCATTTCGGAAATTTTGAACTGTTCGCGCAGTTGGCCCGGGGAATGCCGTTGCATCGCCGCGCCACCACTTACCGCGCGGTGCGCAACCCGGCCATCAACCGCCTGTTGTTACGCTTGCGCGAGGACACGGGCTGTCTTTATTTCGAGCGCCGCACCGACGGCCTGGCCCTCCGCACCGCGCTCCGCACCAACAACCTTTTGTTGGGTCTGCTCGCCGACCAGCATTCCGGAGAACACGGTTTACGACTGCCGTTTCTCGGCCACGATTGCAACACGACGAAAGCCCCGGCGGTTTTTGCCCTGCGTTTCAACGCACCGTTGCACACCGCCATTTGTTTCCGCACCAGTCCCGGCCAATGGCGTATCGAGATTGGCGACGCGATCCCAACGCACGAAAATGGCCAGCCCCGCGCTCTAGCCGACATCATGCTCGAAGTGAACCGCGCCTTCGAAACCGCCGTCCGCCGCGATCCCGCCAACTGGTTCTGGGTGCATAAGCGCTGGAAACAATCCCGGATCAAGACTTCGACGTCCAAGGCGAGCGATGAAGATGAAGTGGCGGGGGTCCTGGAGGAAAAGAAGAACCAGACGGCCGGCACTGGTTAGCCATGCCTTCCAGCAATCCTGAGAATATTCTGGTGCGCGGCGTCAACTGGCTGGGCGACGCCGTCATGACCACACCCGCACTGCTGCGCCTGCGCGAGGCGCATCCGGGCGCGCGCATTACGTTACTCACACCGGGAAAGCTCAAGGACATCTGGCTTGGCCATCCGGCGGTTGATGCCGTCAAGACTTTCAAGTTGGAGGCAAGTCCGTTCGGCATTGGGCGCGGACTGCGTCGGGAGAATTTCGATCTTGCCGTGGTGCTGCCCAACTCGCCTCGTTCCGCGCTGGAAATGTGGATCGCAGGCATTGCCAGGCGTGTCGGCTACGCGCAACCGTGGCGAAATATGTTCCTCACCGATGCCATTCCTCCGCGTCCCGGCGCCGTGGTGATGCACAAACGTTCGGTCGCAGAAATCAACCGGCTCAATCAGCAAGGTGCGGCGAACATTCGCCCGCCCGCGAGCGCGCATCATCTTCATCATTACCTTCACCTGATTGCCGCGGTTGGGGGGAAAGCTGAGCCGCTGTCGCCGCAGTTGGTCGTGATGGAATCGGCGGTTGCACAATTCACCGCCAAGTTCAATCTGGGCGCTTCGTCAACCGTTCCGTGGTTTGGGCTTAATCCTGGCGCTGAATATGGTCCGGCGAAACGCTGGCCGGAGGAAAGATTCATCGAAGCCGCGATTCAAATCCAACGCCGCGTCAAATGCCGCTGGCTCATATTCGGCCTCGCGTCAGATGGCGAACTTGCGGCGCGCATGGCCGCGAAAATTTCCCAAGCCGCCGAAGGACAGTTCAGCAGCGAAGAACTTAATAACACACCCGCTGTCACGAATCTCGCCGGCGCAACGAGCCTTGGCGAACTTTGCGCCGCGCTCAGGCTCTGCCGCGTCCTGCTCACCAACGACTCCGGCCCCATGCACGTTGCCGCCGCGCTGGGCACGCCGGTCGTGGTTCCCTTCGGCAGCACCTCGCCGGAATTGACCGGACCCGGTTTGCCCGGCGAAGCTCGCCATCAATTGCTTCGCGCGAACGTTTCGTGTTCACCGTGCTTCCTCCGCGAATGCCCCATAGATTTCCGCTGCATGAACGGCATCAGTGTGGAGCAATTGGTGACAGCCTTTCTGGCTTCGATTCATTGTCATTGAGAGCGCAGCTTGTTACCTTTCTTGGAACCAGTCTTAACTTTCTTTCCAGTTCCCACGGCCAGTCCGAACCCAGCTTTTTTCCAAGCGGCGAAACCGCGAACGGCGAGTTCTTCGAGTTCCTTGAATGGCGTTTCATCCACCTTCTTGAAATTAAAGCATGACTTGCCTTGCATGCGCGCCTTGAGCGTTTTCGATACGCCTTCGACCAACTGCGGACAAACATAAACCGCCATGTGGTGAAAGCTGACATAGCCTTTCCCGATTTGGACCCACGCGACCGGCATCGGCGTCTTGTGTTTGGGATGGAGGCCGCATTGCAGGCAGTAGCGCGTGGGCGTGTCGTCTGAGACAGCCATCGTGCCTCGATGCTTTTGCAAAATGGCCCGCAGCTTCGCGAAGATGGATTCAAATTCTCCTGCCATGTGACTCCTGATTTACAATCGGCGGTCTCAATTTGAGCCACGCGACGTCGAGACTGTCAAGGGCGTATAAACTCATTCCTTGAACAACTCCTTAAGATAGCGCTGGGGATTTTCCAGAAATCGCCTCGTCAAATTGTAGTGCTCGGTGTCCTCATAACGAACCGGCTCAAGACCATGCTCGGCGAGATGAAGAATGACGGCATTCGGATAGGCCATGATAATCGGCGAATGCGTGGCGATGATGAATTGGGAACCACCCCGCACGAGGTCGTGCAGTCGCACGAGCATGGCCAGTTGCCGCGAAGGCGAAAGAGCCGCCTCCGGCTCATCCATAATATAAAGGCCCTGGCCGCGAAAACGCTTCATGAGTAAACTCCAGAAAGATTCGCCATGCGATTGCTCGTGAAGTGACGACTCCCCGTAACCAGTAACGCCAAGTTCTTGGACGTAGGTAGCGACATTGAAAAAACTTTCGGCGCGAAGAAAAAAGCCATCCTTCGGCCGTAGGATTCCGCGCGCCAATTTCAAGCATTGCCACAGTTCGGAATGCGAGGCGTGCGTCTCGAATTTGAAATTCTTGCTGCCACCCTCGGCATTAAACCCAAATCTTATCGCAATGGCCTCGAGCAATGTGGATTTTCCCGAACCATTTTCGCCGACAATGAATGTGACCGCCGGATGAAATTTCAGCCGCTTCAGGGTACGCACAGCGGGTAGATCAAAAGGATAGACGTCAAACGACGGAACCTTCTTTCGATCTAGATCCGCAAAAAGAAGAAAGGGCCGAGAAGATGCCAGGCTCATGGTGGATCACGATTTGCCGATGTTTCCCTTGAATTTCACACATTCTTCCGCCGGTGCAGCATGACGGTATTGCCATCGGGGTCGGAAAAAATGGCGATGTGGCAAACGGGCGTTTCCACCGGCTCGGTCACAAATTTGCAGCCGCTGGCGCGGATGCGGCTGACGGCTTCCTCGAAATCGTCCACCTCCAGGGCCGCGCTACCGCCGCCAGGCGAAGGTGTGAATTGGCTTGCGCCGCAGCCCAGCGAAAGCGTGCCGCCGGCAATGTCGTATTCAACCATGCCATTGGTGTCGTCGCCATAGACCTTGGTGGCGGCGAGGCCCAGCGCGCCTTCATAAAATTGCCGGGCGCGTTTCAGATCGGCCACCGGATAAACGACGAAGGCGATTTCAGTGACTTTCATGGGCGGAACGGTTGAGTGTTCGTTTTGTTGATGCGTTGCATAAACATTGCTTAATCAAAACATTTCAGACCAGGCCGGTCAAGGTTGACAAAAAACGGGCGGACCGTTTCCAGCCCGCCCGTTTCAATTGTTTATTTGAAGTCCATCAATCTTGCTTCTCGTCGGCCGCATCGAAGGCGTGTTGCAACGCCACCAAGTCTTCGCCCGGTTTCAACGCGTCCAACACCGCCTGCTCGGCCTGGAGCTGCTCGGTCGAATAGGTCGCGGCCTTGATCGAAAGACCGATGCGCCGGTCCGACTTGTCAATCTTGATGACGCGCGCGGTGACTTCCTGGCCCACCTTGAGCACGTTCTTGATTTTCTCGACGCGCTCTTCGCTGACTTGCGAGATATGGACCAAGCCGTCAATCTCATGCTGCAATCCGATGAACGCGCCGAAGCTCGCGAGCTTCGTGACGTTTCCGGTGACGAGATCGCCAACCTTGTAATACGTGTCAATGTTGCTCCACGGATCCACGCTGAGCTGTTTGATGCCCACCGCGATGCGCTGGTTCGACTTGTCAATTTCCAGCACCACCGCCTCCACTTCGTCGCCCTTCTTGAGCACTTCCGACGGATGATTGATTTTGCGCGTCCAGGAAATATCCGAGACGTGGATCATGCCGTCCAGGCCTTCTTCCAATTCAATGAAAGCGCCGTAACTGGTGAGGTTGCGAATCTTGCCCTTGACCTTGGTGCCGGTGGGATACTTCTCCATGGCCTTGTCCCAAGGATTGGTTTCGAGCTGGCGGACGCCGAGGGAAATCTTCTGCTCTTCGCGGTTGATGCCGAGCACGACGGCTTCAAGTTCCTGATCGGGCTTGAGAACATCGCTCGGTTTGGCGATGCGCTTGGTCCAGGACAATTCCGTGACGTGAACGAGGCCCTCGACGCCGGGTTCGAGTTCCACAAACGCGCCGTAGGGCACGAGATTGACGACCTTGCCCTTGACCTTCGCGCCAATGGGATATTTCGCCTCGATGGTGTCCCAGGGGTTGGCGAGCTTCTGCTTGAGGCCGAGGCTGACGCGTTCCTTTTCCTTGTTGATGTCCAGCACCACCACGTCAATGTCCTGGCCGACCTTGAGGATTTCCGAGGGATGGCCGATGCGGCCCCAGCTCATGTCCGTGATGTGCAGCAAACCGTCAATGCCGTTCAAATCAATGAACGCGCCGAAATCAGTGATGTTCTTGACCGTGCCCTTGCGGATATCGCCCGGGGTCATTTCGCCGAGCAACTTCGAGCGGCGATCGGTGCGTTCCTGCTCGATCAATTCGCGGCGGGAAAGGACGATGTTCTGGCGTTCCTGGTTGATTTTGACAACCTTGAATTCATAGGAATTGCCGACAAACGCGGCGAGATTCTTGGTCGTGGTGACGTCAATTTGCGAGGCGGGCAGGAAGGCTTCCACGCCGATGTTGACCAGCAGGCCGCCTTTGACCACGGCTTTGACCTTGCCCATGATGGTGCCGCCCTCATTGCAGATGGTGAGGATCTTGTCCCAATTCTGCTTGAACTCCGCCTTCTCCTTCGAGAGGACGACCATGCCGTCCTTGTCTTCCAATTTTTCGATCAGGACATCAATTTCGTCGCCGATTTTCATGGCCTTGATGTCGTCAAATTCGTTGGCGGGGATGACGCCCTCGCTCTTATAGCCGATGTCCACGAGGACTTCCTTGGGGCGGACTTCGATGACGGTGCCTTTGACAATTTCGCCAGCCGCAAAGCGCATGGTGCTTTGCTTCATGGCTTCTTCCATGGTGAACATAATGATACGGTAATGAACTGCGGGAGGCCAAGAGGCGCGGTGCGCCTGCGAAGACTCCATTGCCTAACTGACCCGACGTTGCCCGGCAACGGAGGTTGAGGGTTAGGTTATTGGTTAACTGTTTTTTCTCAGCCTAAAATGAACAACCGCAAAACGGCGTTCAGGCAAGGGACAGGATAGCCCATTTAAAGTGCTGCGCAAGGGAGAATTTGCCGCCCATTCACACCCCCTCCCCCCCCTAAAAAATAAGCGGTACTAGCGGTAATAGATGGAATTACGGGCCTTTCGTGGCAGTCCAGAAGCGGAAATAGGCGGTAAGCTGTAACCATTCAGAAGAAAAAGGTAGTGACGCGAATCGCGCAAATTATCGCTAATTTCAGCACAGTAACATGGAAAGGCTCTCGCGAGATTCCCTGGCCACCATTGGGTGCAGGGCAATGAACATTTTCGCCTCAGTCCAAAGTAACCTTCCTCATTGGCGGTAATTGGCGAAATTCGCGTCAACAACTCAATTCCACTGCACGGCTCCGGCCAAGTAGAGCATTCGGCGGCTTCTCCTGCCGGATGTAAGAATGACCGAACGCCTTACGCGATGGCAGTCACCCCGCCCAACTTGTCCGCATAGCGTCTTGATGACGGCGGAAGA